>Ga0209992_10004293_pt1 | contig 11297 bp, 6 predicted proteins | sample 2SBtaG_2_FD_182564 | JGI IMG/M metagenome (GOLD analysis project Ga0209992, IMG submission 182564) | Deep subsurface microbial communities from Kolumbo volcano to uncover new lineages of life (NeLLi) - 2SBTROV12_ACTIVE470 metaG (SPAdes)... | ecosystem: Environmental > Aquatic > Marine > Volcanic... | reverse complement strand
TCTTCGTCGTACAGGGCGACGCCGTGGTCGGGGCCGCCGCGGGCCTTGGCAATCCAGATGGCCTGCCCTACGTGCCAGGAGAAATGCTCGACCACGTGGTAGAGAACTTCCAGGCGCGTCACCTCAAAGCCTTGGACTACGAGTTCGGTCTCCAAGGACTGGCCATCCAAGTTCTCAATCACTTCGACGGCGGACTGGGTGGTCGCCTGCAGTCTGTCGAGTAGTGCCGCTCGCTCACCCTCGCGTTCGTCGCGCGGTGTTTCTTCGCTGGGGGCGGTGAACTCAAGCGAACGCTGCCGATTGTCGGGCTCGCCACCGAGGCCCGCGAGGATCCACTGGCGTACGTTGCCCTCCAGGTGCAGGAGAATCGTGCCAACGGTCAAGGCACCGGGATGCGGACTCCACCAGAGATCACCCGCGGGCAAGGCACCTAGGGCCTGCGCGAGTCGATCGGGATAGGTGCTGCCCAGGTACTCACGCGTGTGGGTCAGGAAGAGACTGCTGACTGAATGCTCACTCACCGCCCGCCTCTTGCAGCCACTTGAGTTGGGCGGCGCCGCCGGGATCGTGGGAAACGCCCTCGACCACGATGCCCGCCAGGCGTTGTTCGTTGTCCAAGGCCAACCAGATCAGGTTGGAGCCGATGCGCCCCCACTCATCGGGCGAGCGGTCTGTGAAACGCACTCGCAATTCTCCCCGGACGGCGTCGAAGCTGCAGGTGACCGGGTGGTCAGGTTCCACTTCCGCTTCTGCGAAGGTCGCTTCGCGCCCGTCTGCCGGTCGTTCGAGGGGAGCTCGAGGTTCGTCTACACAGCTGTCCTCGTTCAAGGACAAGTGCACGACTTGCTCGTCCTCGTCCAACGAGAGAATCAGCCCCTCGCCGAGAGTGATCGAATGTCCCCCCGAGGCGGGACGATTGGAAACGACCTCAACCAGCCCCGCAGCTGGATCATGGAAGGACTTGAAGCAGTCGCTGCCCAACCAGAGTGCCTGCAGGGAGGAGGAAGTCATCCGGAAGCTCCGGACTCGCAGAGGGCGGCGGACTCGGCCATCAGTTCCTCGACACTGGGGCAGGTGCAGACGAGGTTCTTGTCTCCGTAGCCGTTGTCGATGCGGCCGACGTGGGGCCAAAACTTGTGTTGGCGCGACCACGGGGCTGGCCACACGGCCTGCTCGCGGGTGTAGGAGTGATCCCAGACTTCTGCGGTCACGGCCCCGGCCGTGTGAGGTGCGTTCTTCAATGGATTGTCCTCGCGGTCCAAGCGGCCCGTGGCAATGGCTTCGATCTCGGTCCGAATGCCGATCAGCGCGTCGCATAACCGATCGAGCTCGTGCTTGGGCTCGGATTCCGTGGGCTCGATCATCAGGGTGCCGACCACGGGAAAGGACATGGTCGGAGCATGGAAACCGTAATCCATCAGGCGTTTGGCCACGTCCTCGGCCACGATTCCCGCGCTCTTCTCGAAGGGCCGCAGGTCGAGAATGAACTCGTGCCCGACGCGCCCGCGCGCTCCTCGGAAAAGCACGTCGAAGTGCTTGGAGAGGCGCGCCACCATGTAGTTGGCCGACAAGATGGCGACCTGGGTGGCCCGCTTCAGACCCGCCGCGCCCAAGAGATGGATGTACATCCAAGAGATGGGCAGTACGCCAGCACTGCCCCAAGGCGCGGCTGAGATCGCACCGATCGCCTGCTCTCCCCCGGTGGCTACGACTGGATTCGAGGGCAAGAAGCGAACCAAGTGGGCGGCCACCCCGATGGGTCCCATGCCGGGGCCCCCTCCTCCGTGAGGAATCGCAAAGGTCTTGTGCAGGTTCAGGTGGCAGACGTCGGCTCCAATGTCACCGGGCCGACACAGGCCAACCTGTGCGTTCATGTTGGCTCCGTCCATATACACCTGACCGCCTGCATCGTGAACGATCTGGCACAGGTCGACGACGCCCTCCTCGAACACCCCGTGGGTCGAGGGGTAGGTGATCATCATCGCGGCCAGATCCGGACTGTGCTGCTCGGCCTTGGAGCGCAGGTCGTCCATATCGACGTTGCCTTCCGAATCGCAAGCCACACCAACGACTCGCATTCCAGCGAGCACGGCGCTGGCGGGATTGGTGCCGTGGGCAGAGGTGGGGATCAGACACACATCTCGCTCGGACTCCCCGCGCGACTCGTGATAGGCCCGAATCACCAGCATCCCGGCATACTCACCCTGGGAGCCCGCGTTGGGCTGCAGCGACACCGCGGCGAAGCCTGTGATTTCCTCCAGGTCCTTTTCCAGAGAGTGGAACAGCTGCGCGTAGCCCCGTGTCTGCTCAACCGGCGCGAAGGGATGTAGAGATCCAAACTCTGGCCAGGTAACGGGGATCATTTCCGCCGTGGCATTGAGCTTCATCGTGCAGGAGCCCAGCGGAATCATGGAGGTCGTCAGAGACAGGTCGCGCGAGGCCAGTCGGTGCAGGTAGCGCAGCATCTCGTGCTCACTGCGGTACTCCTTGAATACGGCACCCGTCAGGTAGGTGCTGCTGCGTGCAAGCGGAGCGGGCAGGGGCGCGGCCGCGGTCTCAAGCGCTTCGAACTCGGAGTCGGTAGGAGCCTGTGAATTCGAGAACAAGGCCACCAAGGCGCGGGCGTCTGCGCGGCTAGTCGTCTCATCCATCGAGATTCCGACCGTCATGGCGTCGATGGGACGCAGGTTGACACCAGCCCTGTCCGCGCGAGCGTGCATGGCCCCGGCGTCAGCGTCGGGCAGGCTCACACGCAGAGTGTCGATTACCTCGCCCGACTGAATCCCATAGCCCAGCTTCGCCAGGGCCGCCGCCAAGGCCAGCGTCCTACGCCGGACGCGGTCAGCAATGTGGCGCAGCCCGTCTGGCCCGTGATACGTGGCGTAGAGACCGGCCATGATTGCCAACAAGACCTGAGCCGTGCAGATATTGCTCGTAGCCTTGTCACGGCGAATGTGCTGTTCGCGGGTTTGAAGAGCCATGCGCAAGGCCGGGTTGCCGTGCGCGTCCCGTGACACACCAATCACTCGGCCGGGCAGTTGGCGTTTGTAGGCTTCCCTTGTCGCCATGAACGCTGCGTGGGGGCCGCCATAGCCCATGGGAACGCCGAAGCGCTGGCTGTTGCCGACTGCCACATCCGCCCCGAATTCGCCCGGCGAACGCAGCAGGGTCAAGGCCAGGAGATCGGTCGCAACGACGAGCAGCGCGCCATCTGCATGAACGCGGTCAGCCAAGGCTTCGTGATCCTCCACGAGCCCATAGGTGTCGGGGTACTGCACGAGCACGGCACTGCACTGCGAGAAGTCCGCACTCGACGGATCACCCACTTGCACGGAAATATTCAACGCTGCCGCGCGGGTGCGCACCACGGCGATTGTCTGGGGGTGACACGTGTTTGCAACGAAGAACGCTGAGCGTTTCTTGCGCCCCGCCGCCCAGCACATGTTCAGGGCCTCAGCCGCTGCCGTCCCCTCGTCCAAGAGTGAGGCGTTGGCGAGAGGCAGGCCGGTGAGATCGGCCACCATGGTCTGGTAGTTCAACAGCGCCTCGAGCCGCCCCTGGCTGATCTCAGCCTGATACGGCGTGTACTGGGTGTACCAGCTCGGGTTCTCCAACACGTTGCGCTGAATCACGGCGGGCACGAGGCAGCCTGAGTAGCCCATTCCTATGTAGCTCTTGTGGCACTGGTTGCCCGCTGCGACGCCCTTCAACTCCTGCAGCAGATCGTGCTCTGCACGGGGCGGGCCCAGATCCAGTTCGCGTCCCAAGCGGATGGACTCCGGCAGGGTCTCATCCACGAGCCTGTCTAAGCTGTCGGCGCCGACCGCTTGCAGCATGACCTGAACGTCGTGCTCGTCGAGGGCGATGTGGCGCTGGACAAACGAGTCGTGTCGGCACGCGGGGCTAGGCAGGGAGTCAGTCAACGCAGGTCTTGGGGCTGAGGGCTGGAAGGGGGGGACACCATACGCTGTCGCACGGCAAGGCGCGACAGCGTATGGTGCCTCCATGGACCTCGTAGGCATCGAAATCGTTGGAGATCGCACCGCTTCGAGCCGCTGTGATGAGGGCTACATCAAGGTGCTTCGCCTCGACGTGCGCAACCGCTACTCGGACGGGTCCACGTCCGAGACCTACCCCTGCGATGTGATGAGCCGGCCCCAGAGCGATGCGGTCGTCGCGGTTCTCTACTCGGTCGGGGAGGGCGGCGAAATCGAGGTCGTGCTGCGCGAGGCGCCGCGGGTGCCGATCTACCTGCGCAAGGACAAGACCTTCGTGCATCCGGACCCCGTCGAATACCTGTCCCTGCTCGAAATGGTGGCCGGTGTGGTGGAGCCCTCCGACCCCCCCGGCATCGAGGGTCTGAGAGAGCGGGCCCAGGCGGAGGCCCTTGAGGAAGCCGGCGTCTCGATCGACCCTGCGGATTTCCAGGCACTGGGCGGGGAGACTTTTGCCAGTCCGGGCGTGACGGACGAGAAACTCTATTTCGTCGCCGGTGCCGTGCCGGCTGGCGAGGTGGAGTCCGGTGCCCCAAAAGGAGATGGATCCACGATGGAAGAGTGGTGTGTGCTGCACCGCTTCGAGCTAGGCCGAGCCATCGAGGCCTGTCGCTCGGGGGAGATTCCAGACATGAAGACAGAAGTCGCGCTGCTGCGCCTGGCGGACTACCTGGGTTGGATTCCCCAGCTGGGTTGCTTTCGCCACGACTTGCCGGCGGAGTTGCAAAGCTCGTACCGGCCCCTGGGCATCTAGCCCCGACGCTTGGTCGTTTTCTTCACCCGGTTTTTGGACGCGCGGTAGGATCGTTGGCGGCATCGACGCCCGTTTCGCTTCCCAACAGCCTCTCGTCCAATGAACTCTCTGCCCACACTACGGCACCTCGCTCCCCTCGCTCTGCTGCTTTCCTGGTCCCCCACCGCTCACACCCAGGGTCCACTGCCCGCCGAGTTGACCGCACGCCACGGCCACAGCTCGGCAAGGCAGGAAGTGACTGAATTGCGCACGATCAGCGTGCCCAATAGCGCGGCGGAAGCCGTCGTATGGAGCGAGCAGGGACCCGACCAACCGTCGCAGTCTTGGTACTCGCTGAGCCTGGATGGCGAGACCTTCACGGCCCCCCAAGAAAGCGACTCGCGCATCCTGCTGCGGTTCGCGGAGTTTGACCCGCTGCGAGGGGTGCCGCCCGTACCGGCCGCCCTCGCGCGACCTGCGAACAGCGACCTGCACATCGTCCAGTTCTGGACCCAAGGCATCGAGCCCTATCGTCAGACCCTGCGCAACATGGGTGTCGAGCTGCACCTGTTCCTCGCCAACCACTCATTGGTGGTCGGAATGAGTGCGGCACAGGCCGAACAGGTCCGCGACCTGCCTTTCGTACGCTGGGTTGGCCCCTTCCACGTGGCCTACAAACTGGAGGAGGGGCTGTTGTCGGGAGTCTGGGACTCGAGCACGACCACGCGCGTCAACATCTTGACCATGGAGCGCGGGATGGAGGGTCAAGAGCCGGTCTCGCAGTTCATCGTGGCCGCAGGTGGCACCGTGGAGCGGACCTCTCCCCACACGTTCCTGATGAGCGCTTCGTTGACCCGCGATCAGATTTTGGAAGTCGCCCGCTTGGACCACGTCCAGTGGATCGACTTGTGGAGCGAACCCGAAGCCGACATGGATATCGCTCGCCAGATGCACGGCAGCGACTACGTTGAGTCGGTCGGTAACTACCTGGGCCAGGGCGTGCAGGTTGAGGTCCTCGACGGTGGCTGCGATAACAACCACCCGGACCTGCGCAACATCAGAGAGCACGGGAAGAACACGCCTAGCAGCCACGGCACGTCCACGTCTGGCATTGTCTGCGGATCGGGTGGCATGCAGATGCGGGGGGGCATGGTATTCATCGACCCAACGCGCAACCGCGCTGCCCGCGGTGCCATGCCCTTGTCGCGACTTGTCATCGCTGACTACTCGTTCGTCACGGACCGTTACGTCCACACGCAAGACATCCAGGCCAAGCCCTTCCGTTGCGTCTTGCAGTCCAATAGTTGGGGCAACGCGCGGACGAAGGACTACACCAGTATCTCTCAGGAGATGGACCTGATCCTGTTTGACTTCTCACGAATCAGCATTTTGCAGTCCCAGTCGAACGCGGGTGACCAAATGTCTCGGCCCCAGGCATGGGCCAAGAACATCATCGCAGTGGGTGGCGTCAGGCACGTGAACACGCTGACCAAGACGGATGACAGCTGGAATTTCGGCGGGAGCATCGGCCCTGCCGCAGACGGGCGCATCAAACCCGACTTGTCGAGCTACTACGACAACATCCTCACGACAACGATCGGTGGTGGCTACACGTCCGGATTTGGCGGCACTTCGGGTGCCACACCCATCATCGCCGGCCACCTAGGTCTCTTCTACCAGATGTGGTCGGACGGCATCTTTGGCAACTCTGCCCCCAAGAACACCGTCTACGCCAACAGGCCGCAAAACACGACGGCCAAGGCCGTACTGATCAACACCGCCAGTCAGTGGACCTTCTCGGGTGGAACCCATGACCTGACGCGCGTGCACCAGGGTTGGGGGCACGCGGATCTGCAGTACATGTACGAGATGAAGGACCGCATGCTCGTCGTGGACGAAACCGATGTGCTGACGGAGACCAACTCAACTGTCTACAACATCGAGATTGATGGCCTCACGCCCCTCAAGGCCACGATGATCTACCGTGACTGGCCGGGGACGACCAGCTCTTCCCAGCACCGCGTCAACGACATGAACTTGATGGTCACCGCTCCCGATGGAACGATTTATTGGGGCAACCGGGGCCTGAAGAACAACATGTGGTCGGTCGCCGGCGGAAATCCGAACAGCAAGGACACCGTCGAGAACGTGTTCGTCGAGGCCCCCGCTGCCGGGACCTGGACCGTGACGATCACTGCTGCTGAACTCAACCAGGACACACACGTGGAGACGGGAGCCCTTGACGCGGACTACGCTTTGGTCGTCACCGGCATCAAGCCCTGAGCGTCCAGGTCAGTCGTTCTTATCCGCCTGCGTGGCGCTGAGCCGCTCGATAGCCTGCGCCACGCTGGTTTCGTTGGGGCGCAAGTTCAGCGCAGCGCGGTAAGCCGCAAGGGCCTCCGAGTGCTTCTCGAGGGCCTCGTAGGCGTTGGCCAAGTAGGTGTAGGACACGAACCGGTCCAGCCGCCCTGCCGCGGTCGGAGCGGCGAGCAAGTCGATAACCTGTGCATGGCGGTCCTCGTCTAGCAGACAGCCGGCCAGGGTTTCCAAGGCCAGCAAGTTGCCCGGGTTGGCTTCGACTACCGCCTCAAGCCTGGGAATGGCCTCGGAACTGCGTCCCGCCTGCGCCAGCCCCACGGCCTCGCAGAAACTGGCGTAATGACCGGCGTGGTCGCGGGGAGCGGGGCGAGTGCTGGGTGCCAGCGGGTCGGGCAGGTCATTGGCTTCCTCGCCGGTGGCGTAACCCAAAGCACGCAGCTGCGCCAACTCGTGTTCTTCCAAGGCAAGCGCTCCTGACTTCAAGCGCGAACGCTCGCTCAAGGCTGCCAGGGCGTCGCGGTAGGAACCAACATCGACGCTCTCCGACCCGCCTTCCAAGAGGTCGGTCAACTCCTCCGGATCCTCGTCCAGGTCGTAGTACTCCGGCCGAGCGCTGTGCAAGTACTTGCCCCGATTGTCGAGCCAGCCGGCCAGCGGACTCCAGCCGTAGTTGATATAGCCCGAATAGGATTCCATGTAGACACCGCGATCATCATCGACTCGCTCGCCTGCCAGCGTCGTTCCGTCCACGTCCCCCACACTCCCCAGTCCCAACACGTCCAAAAAGGTTGGGAACACGTCCACCACACTGATGAGTTCGTCAGAGCGCGTTCCAGCGCCGCGCCCGTCTGGAAAGCGCAACACGAAGGGTACGTGGATCGTGGCCTCATAAGCATAGGCCGTGTGGGTCGGCTCACCATGGCGACCGAAGGACTCCCCGTGGTCGGCCACGATGGCCAGCATGTAGCCCTGCTTTCCAAGGCGCGCATCCAGGCGATCCACAAGCCTGCCCACGTCGTGGTCCATGGACGCGACCTCGGCCAGGTACGGCTTGCCACCTGCTTGCTCCAAGAATTCGGCCGGCGGGTCGTAGGGAAAATGGGGATCGAAGTAGTGCACCCAAAGCAGAAACGGAACCTCGCTCTCGCGTTGATCCAACCAACGCAAGGCGTCGTCGGTCACCCCGCGGGAACTGCGGCGGGTGAGGGCGGCCATTGGAGCGGAGGTGGAGGCCTCGGGCTCGGAGTACAGATCAAATCCCTGGTCCAACCCGTAGGCCGCAGAGAGCACCACTGCCGACACAAACGCAGCCGTCTCAAACCCTCGCTCGCTGGCGCGCTCCGCCAGGGTACTCGCCTCCTTGGAGAGGCTCGCCCAACCGTTGTCTCGCACTCCGTGCCGCAGGGGATAGAGCCCCGTCATCATGGATGTGTGAGCTGGCAAGGTGATGGGCGCCACGGTGTGAGCGCGGTCGTAGACCAAAGCGGACTCCGCCACGCGGCTGAGGTTGGGTGTGATACCGCGATTGGCTCCGTACAGGTCCAGGGCCCCGGCGCGCGTGGTATCGAGGGTGATGATGACTCCAGACAGGGGCTTGTGATCCTCACTTCCACAGCCGCAGACAAGGGCGAACAGCCCCAGGCCAGCAATCGTGTGCATGCGAAGCAGGCGTGACATAGTGCCCTACTTCCCGCCTGCGTTTCGCCGAGCAGCATCCCGAAGCTGCTCGATGTCGTGGCGGAACTGAGCCGCCTGGGGGTCATTGGGACAGAAGGCCTCATACGCGCTCACGTGTTCCAGCGCCGCGTCAAACTCTCCCAACATGGCGTGGCCCATGGCTAGGTTGCGGCGTAGACCCGGACGATCCAGGTCCAACTCGATCATGGCCGACAGCACTCGGATAGCCCTACGCGGCTGTCCAACCTCGAGCATCATCTCGCCCAGCAGGGAATGGGCGAACGCGTTACGCGGGTTGGCGTCTACGACCTGTTGCAGACCCTGCATAGCCAGGTCCTTGCGATTGCGGTCGGCCTGGGCCAAGGCTGTCCAAACCGCGTAGTGCTCGTCGAGACTCTGAACCGGCGCGGGCAACTCACTTGAACTGGCCGGCTCAGGCAGCACGGCTCCCACACTCGCCGAACCCGCGTAGCCCATGCCGCGCATGCCCTCTTGGGTCACCGCACCCTGCTCGTCGGTGGAGCGCTCGAGTTTGGGCGCGTTGGCGAGTCGCGTCATGGCCTCGCGGGCACGGGCGACCGCCTGGCTCGCCTGAGCGACGAGGTTGACCTGTTCATCCGGATCTGTGCTCGTGTCGTAGAACTCCGGAGCGGGCCCATTGATGAATTTCCCCTCTGATCCAGCCCAGCCTGCAAGGTGACCCCAGCCGTAATTCAAGAAGGGGTAGTAGCACTCGAAGTAGACGCCCCTGTTGGGATCGATCGTTCCAGGAACGAGCGATAGGCCATCCGTTGTGGGTACACCGAGGCCCATGGCCTCCAGAGCCGTGGGAAAGACGTCCACGACACTGACCCGTTCCGTCGAACGCGATCCGGCACGGGCCTTTTGAGGCAAGCGTACGAGAAGGGGCACGCGCAGGGTGGCGTCGTAACACAACAAGCCATGAGTGGCCTCGCCATGCTTGCCACCGCTCTCACCGTGGTCGGCCACGACAAGAATCGTAAACTCGTCGTAGTCGGGCTCGGCGCGCAGTCGGTCGAGCAGTGGCCCGAGGGCTGAATCCATGAAGGTGACTTCCGCCAGGTAGGGCTTGCCCTCCGCGCGTTGCACGAATTCGGTGGGCGCCTCGTAGGGCGCGTGGGGATCAAAATAATGGGCCCAGAGGAAGAATGGCTGTTCCGATTCACGCTCGTCCAACCAAGCGATCGCGTCGGCCGTGACCTCTGCGCCTGTGCGGTCCCCGACTCCACCCCGCTTGGCCGATACGGCTGGGGCCTCGCCGTAGGTATCGAATCCCTGATCGAGACCGTAGGTGGCCCGCAAGACGGTCGCGGCCACGAAGGCACCGGTCCTGCAGCCGGCATCCCGCGCGCGCTCGGCCAGAGTTTCCGCCGACTGCGGCAGGGCCTTGTACGCGTTGTCTCGCACACCATGCCGGGGTGGATAGAGCCCAGTCAACATGGACGCGTGGGAGGCGATCGTAATCGGTGCCACGGCTCGCGCGTTCTCGAACACGATGCCCTCAGCCGCCAAGCGGTTCAGATTGGGTGTGAGCCCACGGTTCAGCCCGTATACATCGAGCGCCTTGGGGTTGGTGGTGTCCAGCGTGATCAGCACACAGGAGCGAGGCTGTTCGAGACCTGGGCCACAGCCGCACAAGGCACACAGGCTCAGGATCAGTGAGACGCGAGACATGGCTGGGAAGTGTATCGGCAAGAATGAGCCGCGCGGAACCTCAAACCTCGCATGCCACACAGCAAGGTCGATGCACAGAGGAGAAGTGGGTCCCAGGTTTGGAGGGCGACACAGCCAAGCCGCGTGCTAGGGCTGCCTGGACGAGCTTCTCTGCCTGTGCAGGGCATTGTCCGTTGCGGTGCAAGCAGACCCGCCCATACTGGGGAGATTCGCCTCCACCCCATTGGCCCCTCAGTAGTCATGAAAGTCCTGCATCGCCTCGGCTCTAGTTGGCTCCTCACGTTAGTCGCCGCTGCGGTTCCGTGCGCTGCGGCTCAGACCCCCATCTCTGCCACAACGCCGGGCTTGGGTTGGCCCGAGATCTTCGATCCGACGCGCGTGCTGCACCTGAATCTGTCCATGACCAACGCGGACTGGAACACGGTTCAGAACGACGGCAGCTTCTCGGTTGAAGTCCCCGCAACCCTGTGGATGGGATCGGAGGCCCCCCTGTTGATCTCGGTACGCCGCAAATCTGGCGACCCGCTCAACTCGGGCAGTGGGTTCACGAAGGTCAGCCTGAAACTCGACATCAACGAATACGTCCAGGGTCAGGAGTGGCACGGGCTGAAGAAACTCAGCTTGGAGAACGGCGACGACGAAGACGTGGTCACTGAGGGTGTGGCGTGGGGCCTGCACCGCATGGCCGTGGGCAAGGACGGTTATCCCTACCCCGTCGGCCTCGCCAACTGGGCGACGCTAACCATCAATGGCACGTACACGGGCGTCTATGCCAACGTCGAGCAGATCGACAAGACGTTTCTCAAGAACCGCGGCCTTTGGACAAAGGGCTCGACGTGGTTGTACGACCTCGACGATGTGTACAGCGACAATCAGAA
>Ga0209992_10004290_pt1 | contig 11302 bp, 25 predicted proteins | sample 2SBtaG_2_FD_182564 | JGI IMG/M metagenome (GOLD analysis project Ga0209992, IMG submission 182564) | Deep subsurface microbial communities from Kolumbo volcano to uncover new lineages of life (NeLLi) - 2SBTROV12_ACTIVE470 metaG (SPAdes)... | ecosystem: Environmental > Aquatic > Marine >... | reverse complement strand
TGCAAGAAGGAGAATCATGATGACTAAAGAAGAATTAGAAAGTTTATGTGTGTGTGAACTTACGTTTGAAACTGAAGATAAAAATGGAAAGATAAGGTTTTGGAGAACGACATATAAGTTCGATCATTCGTATATATGCGATGCAATTGAGGAGGATGATCTGGAAGAAATAGAAGATTGGAAGGAGGTAAAGATATGATGCCAGATAATTTTATTAGAAAATCGTCAATAGACGAAAATCATTTAGAGGTTGATATACAAAAAAGAAATATGACACTTCTTGTTGCCATTACAGATGAAGGTGTAGTGGTAGATCTATATAAATTAAATAGTACAGAAGAACCTTTAGCATCTACATGGGCATTTACACCAGAGGAGAATGCAGATGATGTATGAGTCGCAAACCAGAGTATTAATCATTTGTGAGGAAAGCATTGGCGATCATTTCTGGTACACCTATTCATGGATGATATACAAGCAAAAGAATGGATGGATGACAAGTGATGAAGGTCGTGAGGAGATGCTTAGAGAAATCTATGCTGAGGATCATAAGATAGAGTACGAGGAGAATGGCAGACCTATTTCCGTAGACGGGGAATGGAAAGCTAAGATCCATCATGTTAAAATAATTAATCCGATAAACTTCGGAGCATTAATTGAGGAAGGAATATTATACCAATGAACAGTAACGAAATAAAAGAATTAAGAAAAAAATATTTTAGTAACCAACAATCTTTTGCAGATATATGCGGATTTGGAAGAGCAAGTGTCCAACGATGGGAGGCGGGTAAAAAGCAACCTTTAAAGAGCCACCTCATACTTATGGAACTCTATCGGGATATACCTGCAGTCAGAGAATATTTAACTAGGGAGGAAGAATAATGAAGGAATATACTTTTACAGTACCATGTTGCTATGTTTACACCATAGAGGCTAAAAATGAAAAACAAGCAAGAGAGATTTTAGTGAAGGATGGTGGAATACATATTAGTGGTGAATTGTGTGGTTGTGAAACCCAAGATTATATAGATGCAGAGTTAGAGGAGGTAGTGGAACTATGAGAGATTATTTAGAAGATTACGTTGCACCCTCAGAAGTAGTAGAAGCAGTAAAAGAAGCAAGTATATCTATTGCTTGTTGTTTAGATGAAATTGAAGATGTAACGAAAGAAGATTTAGAACATATACAAGATCAGATAACAGTTATGGAAAATTATTTTGGAGTAAAGAGTTATGAAATATAAATATAGAGGTTTTGACGAAGACGAAATGAAAAAACACTTTAAAGAATTTATAGCTGATTTATCACACAGACTTGCTGATGAGCCAGACTATGATAGAGGGGAAGCAGATGATTTATTACCTAAACTTCAAGAGTTAATGAACATGGTAGATTGTGTAATACCAGAGGCATGGGAAAATAGGTTAGGTGAAGCATTTATGGAGGAGAAAAATGAGTAAAAAATTAAGTATCTCAGAAATACAAACAAAAATAAATATTATAGAAAATGACTATCCAAATTATCATGTTGATTTGGATAGAGATAAGTATCACCCATACGATAGAAATAATTTGGTGCGATATTATAAGTTATTAAATAAAAGAAAAGGGGAGAAAGTAGATGAGTAAAACATGGAGAATTATCGAAGGTAAATCACCAGAAGGTAAAGTAGAATATCAAGTATCAGATGGAGATGTAGGAGAAAGAACTATATCCTATGATTTTAGCAATAAACAAGAGGCAATAGAATGTTGTAATGAGGAGAATGAAAAATGAAAAGCGCAAGTCAAGAATTAATATGGAATGAAATTGAAGAGGCACATTGTTCTTTAACTACTTTAAGCATTTCTGAAATAGAGGATTGTTTAGATGCAATTACAGATAGATTAGAAAAAGCAATGAAGTTATTAGAAAGGGAGAAAGTAGAATGAAAAGCGCAAGTCAAGAATTAGTTAAGTCAGCACTCAGCGATGGATGGAAGTTTGAGATCCTTGCTGAGGGGTATGTTTTATGCAAAGAGGGGTATGGTCTTTGTAAAGATAGTACAGACTATGCTACAATTATGGAACATATAGAAAGTGTAGATGGTGTAGTAGAAGTGCATATACAAAAAGAAGGCGAGAAAGATGATTGGTGTAATATTCTTGTAGGTGATGTCGATCCTGATGAGGAGATTGTAGATTGTTATGTAAATGGCTACATCGACAAGTGGTGCGCTGAAACAGATTTTGGTCAGAACATGGAGGAGAAATAATGTTAACTAAAAAAGAAGAAAAAATAATGAAAGATTTTATGGGTATGATGCAGAAAAAAGGTTGGAAACCTATGCAATCAAAAGATGGTTGCGCATGGTTTGGAGGTAAAACTCATAGTATATTAACAGACTATCTGCCTGAAGAGGCATTAAAACATCACTACGAGGATTTAGATTTTCTCGTTATAGGATGGAGCGCATAATGAACATAGATCAACGGGTAAAGGTTACGATGCTGAAAGACCAATCGGCGGTTGAAGTAGGCGGAATAATTATTGGCAGAACATACGAGGAAGAACCTAAGTATGACGTGCAATTGGATTGCGGGGAACTGTTATTAAGAACTAAGGAAGAAAATATTAAAGGTGATTAATAAAGTTACGAAGCAAACAAAGATACGAAAATATGATGGTGTAGCCCGAAAGAGAAGGCAGATATTTTGTCCTGAATGTGGCGCACCATCACTTGTTTATACATTTAAGTGGCAGACAAGGGAGTGTCCCGAATGCCATGTAACAAGCCCTAAGACCGATTGGGAAGTTTTAGGCTAACCAGAAGGAGAGAAAGCAATGATGAAAGTTTGTTGGACAATAGTAGGAGTGTCATGGACATTTCACGTTTTACTCTTTATTTACATTGTAATGTGTGCAACAATGTAAGTATTATGAGATTTTTTAAAAAGCACAAAAAAAAGAAAGCGAGAAAGAAAATGGGATTAGAATTCTACCTCTGTATAGCATTAGGAAGTTTCCTAGTCGGTTTATTATCATAAAATGCTAAAGGCTGATGGCTTCGATGAGGCGATCATAGGTGTTGGTAGTCGGTGCGGTCAGCCCGATATAATAGCATATGACGTAAATAAATGTATTAAAATTTTAATGGATCAGGGGATGACCGATGAGGAAGCTATGGAATTTTTTGAATTCAATGTAGTCGGCGCATGGGTAGGAGAAGAAACCCCGATTTTTGTGAGAGAAATGTATGATGACGAAAACTGAATTATTATTTGATTGTATGGAAGAAGCCGTACAAAGAGCGAAAGAATTTGCCCAACGGGGAGCAACCCCCGACCAGATAGCAAAAGATTTGTACCCCGATAAGTCTAGTAAATCGTGGGTAATTACTGTGGCCTTGATGACGACCTGGTGGTATAAACTGAGGTCGGCAGATACCACAACGACTCCCGACCCGAAATAGTCTATACTACCCGAATGTTTGAATATAATTGTACATTACGAAGAGTTGTAGACGGGGACACAATCGATGTCGATGTGGATTTGGGATTCAAAGTTACGTTATCAAACGAAAGAATTCGCTTACAAGGAATTAATACGCCGGAGTCAAGAACGAAGAATAAGGAAGAAAAAGTTCTTGGTTTGGCTGCGAAAGCACGGCTTAAAGAATTGCTTCCGAAAAAGTTCGTCGTCAAAACGGTAAAGGATGGCAAGGGCAAGTTCGGGAGGATCCTCGCGGTGCCTTTTGTAGATAACGAAAACATATGCGAAAAATTAATTAGTGAAGGTCATGCCCGAGAGTATCACGGGGGCAAAAAAGAATCGTGGACTCCTTGGAAAGTACAACCTACAAATTATCGTTAGTGTTCTATAAAGATAGCATCTAGCTCGTAACCCATTGCCTGCAGAAGTGATTCTATTTTATAAATGGAAGGTTCCGAAATTTTTTTTCGTTCGTAGTTTTCTATAGTGGACACCCCGACTCCCGACTCCTCAGCTAATTGAACCCGAGACATTCCCGATTGGTTACGTAAATCTAATAAGATTTGTGCCCAATGTTCTTGTTTCTTAGGAGGAGAATCGCCCATAAAAGGATCTTCTCCCCACGCTTTTTTATCTACATTCCCCACACGTTCTCTCTAGTTAGGTGTTGTACGACTAACATCAAACTGCTCAAGAATCCCATTGAAGGATTCTTCTTTGCCTAAAACAATCCCGAGAGTTGTGTATTGTAGTTTAGCCATTAAATAACACATTTCCTCCAGGCCCATTGCTTTATCTGCTCCCCCCAGTTCTAGAGCTAATCGAAATAATAACACGACTTTATTACTATTATTGAAATTTTTTTCTTTGTCTACGAATTCTGTCAATCTTTCGTAAAATTCGTTGACGCCGGTATAAGGGTCATCCATTACTTATTCTCCTAATTTTTTACGTAATTGCTTGACCAGTGTAGCTTTTTTTCTTCTACGGTCTAACTCTATCCCGACTTCCCTTCCTTTTTTTTCTAACTCTACTTTAGTCATATCTTTTAAATCTTTCTTCTGTGATGGAGTAAACCATCCGTTAAGCCATTCAAACATTTGTATTCTCCTCAGTTAATTAAACCATTCTTTAAGTTCTTCGCCCATTACTTTACTTGCTATATCCATCTTGTTACGCAAAGACTTAACAATCTTTTCATCAATTGTTTTCTCAGCAATAAGATCAATATAAGTAACGTGCTGTGTTTGGCCGATGCGGTGGCACCGGTCTTCTGACTGCATACGTACTGCTAAGTCAAAACTGTTTGCAAAATACACCACCGTGCTTGCTTCGGTAAGAGTAATACCATACCCTCCTGTCTGCGGATTACCTATGAAAAATCGCGCATCGCCTTTTTGAAATTGTTCTATAGCCTGACTCCGGGCTTCATCAGTTGTGTCCCCAAAGTAAGTTACCGTGGACGAGGGTCCGTATACCTTTGTCAATTCAGCATGAATTCTTTTTATGTCATAGCGAAAGCGAGACCAGATAATAACTTTACCTGACACATCCTCCAGGCATTGCATTAACTCAGGCAAACGGTTGTCTTTTATTTCTACTATTTCCCCTTCATCAGTTTTAGAATGCCCGGACAATACTTGTTGCAAACGTAAAAGTTGCGTCATGACATTGGGTGCCGTCATGAATTCGGTATCACTCAAGTATGATAAAGCGTATTCTTTTATCTCCATGTATATCCGCGATTGATCGGGAGTTAGTTGGATGTAACGTTGTGTGTAGATTTTTGATGGTAGGTCTAAACATTCCGACTTCATGATACGCGAAGAAAATGTTTTTAATAATTCAGCTAACGCGTCAAGGTTTCTGTATCCTACTATTAAGTTAAAAGAATGTGTACCCATCGTACGTTTTTTCATAATAGCGTAACGGTATTGATACTGATAATAATTGTCACCAACATCTCCTAATAACTTAGGATCTAAAAAGTTACATTGCGCCCAGAGATCCATGGGCGATTGTGTAACGGGAGACCCGGTAAGAATTCTTTTATATTTGGCGTGCCGTCCTATCTTTATAATAGCTTTAGTACGACGAGCCTTTGGACTTTTAATAGTTGTCGATTCGTCTACTGCAAGCATAGCCTTTGATTTTTTTAAGACCTGTTCCAAGAACCGTGTACCTTTGACGGTTGATAAAGCTTCTATATTCATTACCAATATGCGCAAGGTTTCTGATACGTTAGGAACTAAAAAAGATTCCAATTGTTTTTTCTGTTCACGTTTAGGAGTTGATGACCACATAGCTATGTCACGTTCAATACGATCAGGAAGATGTGTAGGTATTTCTATGCGCGCCCAATTACGGAAAACTCCTTTTGGAGCAACGATTATAAAGGTATCAATGTGGTTTAACTCGTAGAGAATGCCTGCATTATCGATGCAGACTTTAGATTTTCCGGTACCCATCTCCATAAAGTAGGCCCAATTTAAAGCTTTCCACGAAAGTTTTAAAACGGCTGCTTGATGGTCAAAAGGTTTTGTCTTAAACTCATAAGACATATTTCTCACTTTCTGTTACAATTCTTATATATAAACAGAATAATTAAGATAAGTCAAAAAAATAGTTTACAAATAAAATTAATGAGAGTAACGTAATAAAACGTTAACAAGAAAGAGAGAACTCAATGGCAAACAAAGTCTTTGTAGCACAAGAAAATCCCCGCGTAGATATAATATCTGCAACGAAATGGGGGGAATTAATTCCTTTAGCAAATTATAATGATCAGCTTCATTTAAATACAGGTCGTTTAGTTGCGCAGATAAAGCGTAAACTAAAAGGGTTTGATGATGAGGATTGGTTATTGGCTATCGGGGACCCCGCTATAATAGGAGTTGCTTTTGCCCTTGCTAGTGATTTTAACTCAGGTAGAGTTAATATTTTAAAATGGGATAAGATTGAACGTATCTATTACCCTGTTAAGATATCTATCCGAGGAGGAATCGAAGACATTAACCTTTAACCTGAAGAGGATATACTATAATGACGGAAAAGAAAATCGATGTTTGGAGTGAGATTACAGCTGATGCAGATGCATTTAACAGTGTAACTACGGACGGAGGACAAGAGCTAAGTCAATTAGTACGAACAGCTTCCGCTATAACTAAGGACATCAAAAACTTAGAAGAACAAGTTAAGCTACAGAAAGCTAAGAAACAGCAGTATGAGTTTGATTTGATCCCTGCAAAAATGGCCGAGATGGGCATAGATAAGTTAGAGGTAGACGGTAACACCGTTTCTTTATCTACATTTGTGCAAGCCTCGATGCCTAAAGATCCAATAGATAAAGAACGTGCTATTGGTCATTTACGCGACATTGGCGCAGAGGATTTTATTAAGAATCAAGTTCAAATATCTTTTGGTATTAACCAAGATAATTCGGCTCGTTCTTTGCAGGCGGAACTTGAAGATAAAGGGCACGACACCACTGCACGAACATGGGTAGAACCATCGACGTTAAAGAAGTTAGTGCGTGAGCGTGTGGAAGCTAATCAACCAATTGACCTAGAATTGTTTAAAGCATACGTAGGTCAAACAGCTAAAATTAAAGGGGGAAAATAATATGGCTGAAAAACTACCAGATCTAATGAAAGCATTCGAGTCCGACGTAGGAAGTGGATTTGAGGAAGTAACATCTTCGGATATTCAAATTCCATTTTTAAGATTAATCCAGGCACTAAGCCCACAACTAAAAAAGTCTGATCCGGCTTTTATAGAAGGTGCTTCTTCTGGAGATATCTTTAACACTGTAACCAAGAAGACATGGGATGGAGAGAAAGGTGTTGTTGTAATACCTGTGTTTTTCCAACTTAAACTTCTTGAATTTATACCACGTTCTCAAGGGGGAGGGTTTGTATCTGAGCTTTCGCCTACTTCTGATGATGTGCGTAAAGCAGTACGTGATCAGGATTCAGGTCTTGAGCTTTTAGAAAGTGGTAATGAGTTAGTGCGTACAGCTCAACACTACGTTAAGATTGCACATGATGACGGCAACTTCGAAAATGCTATCATTGACATGAAAAAAACCCAACTGAAAAAGTCACGTCAGTGGATGAGTATTATGACAATGCAAAAGCATAATGGTAAAACGTTGCCTATGTTTGCTAACACTTATCGTTTAAAATCTGTAGAAGATGGTAATGATAAAGGTTCTTGGAACTCATGGTCTATAAGTCATGAAGGACAAGTGTCTACGATGGAAGCTTATGAGGATGCGAAAGCATTACATTCGAGTGTCAGCAGTGGAGAATTGAAGCCCGCTCTTCCTACTGATACCGACGACGTTCCATTCTAGAGAGGATAGCCCCCATTTTTTATAGGTGGGGGCTTCTTTACGATGGAGCAAGCGCAAAAATTTTTAGAATTATTTCGGGGATTTAGTAAAGCCCACGGACAAACTGAGGTTATGAACTCTCAGAAAAATGGTAAACAACAAGCTAAGAGTTTTATTGTTAGGGAACCGTTGACCGTAGAGCTTGTTCAATTGCACCTAGAAGGAAAGAAAGGTGTAGGCAGTATACCCATAGATGAAAATAATCAATGCTTATTTGGCGCATTAGATATAGACGAATACGATTTAGACTTAGTAAAATTATTCAAGAAAATCAAACAGTTAAGGCTACCGTTGACCGTGTGCCGGTCTAAGTCAGGCGGTGCCCATTTATATATTTTTTTAAAAGAAAAAGTTTCAGCAACAGAACTTAGGGATAGGTTGTCAGAGTTTGCATCTGCTTTAGGATATGGTCAATGTGAGATCTTTCCTAAGCAAGAAGAGGTTATAGTAGAACGTGGTGATGTAGGAAACTTTATAAACCTTCCATATTTTAATTTTAAGTATACAACACGATACGCTTTAAATGTAGAAGGCGATGACATAGGGTTTGAAGAATTTTTACATAAAGCAGAAAAAAATAGAATTACATTAGAAAAATTAAGAGACTTACAAGTGGGAGTGAGTGAAAAGATATTACCGCAAGGTCCTCCATGTTTACAACAGCTTACCGAGTATGGAGTGCCTGAAGGGGGTCGTAACATGGTTATGATTAATGTAGGGTTGTTCTATAAGATGTCAAGTCCAGAAGCGTGGAAAGATTTATTAGAAAAACATAATCAAGAATATTGTACACCACCATTACCTGCAAAAGAAATGGTAACCATACAAAACCAATTGGAAAAAAAAGAATACTTTTATACTTGTAAGCAAGAACCTTTACGCAGTCATTGCAACAAATCTATGTGCCGAAGCCGTAAGTATGGCATAGGAAGTAGCCAATCGTTTCCTACCATTGGAGGATTGAGCGTTGTAGAATCAGAGCCACCTGTTTGGTTTATTGATGTAGATGGATCACGTTTAGAATTAAGTACACGTCAATTGCAGATGCAGGTAGATTTTCAGCGCGCGTGTATGGAACAAATGTATAAGATGCCTGCGCGTATGAAAGATGCGGATTGGCGAGAGATGATAGATGTTTTGTTAGAAACAGCAACGCGTATTGCCGTACCAGAAGAGTTAACACAAAAAGGACAATTCCAAGAATTACTTGAAATGTTTTGCACCGCACGTCTGCAGGCAAGGAGTCCAGAAGAAATTATTACCGGCAAGCCGTGGACAGAGGATGGGTATACATATTTTAAGTTAAGTGCTTTACAAGAATTTTTAAAGCGTCATAACTTTACGATTTATACACGCGGTCAGATCACAGAAAGATTAAAAGAAATGAATAGTGGCGGAACAGCTGACAAGCAGTTTCGTTTTAAAGATAACAAGGATAAGTGGCAAAGTGTCCGGTGTTGGTTTATTCCTGAGATTAAAAAAGGTGAAGTGGATCTTCCTGCCGTTACTTTTACAAATGATGAGGAACCACCATTTTGAAAATCGAAAAGACTATACTAGGCCCTCCAGGATGTGGCAAGACACAAACAAACTCTAATCTTATCCAAGGATATATTAAAGAAGGTATAGAGCCACAGCGTATAGCTTGTGTGTCTTTTAGTAAGAAAGCCGCAAGGGAAAGTAAAGAACGTGTCTGCAATGATTGGAACATACTTGATGAAGACTTACCTTACTTCCGTACGTTACATTCTATGGCGTTTGGTTCTTTAGGTTTTAAAACTACAGATGTATTGCGCGGCAAAGATATGAAAGAAATAGGGTATAAGGTTGGTTTAGACTTTGCAGGTAAGTCTACGGGTAAAGATACAGAAAGTGATTTTGAATGGATAGGTAATCAAAAAGGCGATGAGTATTTAAAGATTTATCAGTTGTCCAGGAGCCGTTTAAAATCTTTAGAAGAAGTTTTTCAGGAAGAAGGCAACTACAATTTAATTTATTCTGAGTTAACGCGTCTGGTAGAAGCGTATGAAAACTATAAAAAAGTTAAGGGAAAAGTTGACTTTACGGATATGATAGAACGGTTTATTGCGGAAGACCAATGTCCAGATATAGAGGCTTTAATAGTAGATGAAGCGCAAGACTTATCAACTCTGCAGTGGAAAATGATTGATACCATTAGACAATCCCCTAACATACAGATATTTACCGGTGACGATGATCAGGCAATCATGAATTTTCAAGGAGCGGACGTACAAGCTTTTCTATCGGCAACCAAAGAAAAAGAAGTGTTAAATCAATCGTATCGTATTCCTGAAACCGTATGGGAACAAGCACAGCAGATAGTCACACGAATTGATGATCGTGCGCCTAAAGAATGGCATCCTAAAAAAGAAAAGGGTTCTATTTTTTACCATAACTCATTAGAAGAAGTACCTATCGAGACAGGAGAATGGACTATATTGGCTTCTACCAATAGGTTGTTAGATCGGTATGCTTTGCAGTTGCGGGAAGAAGGTTGGATCTACAGTAGGCATGACCACCCTAGTATTCCAAGAAAATTGTATGATGCTATTTTATCGTGGGAATCTTTGTCAAAGGGCGAAGAGATTACTGTAAGTCAGGTAAGAAACATATACGACCACATGAATGCTAATGAAGGATTTAAAAAAGGATTTGGCGGCAGGTCTAAAAAGTTTTTAGAATTGCCTGCAGACAGTTTAATACGTATGGATTATCTCAGAGATCATCTGGGGTTGTTGGTTGATGGGTCACAACGGTGGCATCAGGTGTTAGGTAAGGTTGGTCTTAATACACAAAATTATTTGCTAAACGCTTTGAAACGGGGCGATAATGTAAAAAGCCCTAGGATTAAATTAAGCACTATACACTCTATGAAGGGTGGAGAAAGTGATAATATTCTGTTAATCTCAGACATATCGTATGCGGCCTCTAAAGAAATGATAACGAGACCATCAACTTTACACCGCATGTTTTATGTAGGAGTGACACGAACTAAAGAAAATCTGCACATTATGCAACCAGAAACAGAAAGGTATTATGAGTTATGACGGTATGGAACAAAGGGGGAGAACACTACAAAGGTTTTAAAATACAACCCTCACAATTTATCAACGCTAACAATTTACCTTTTGCGGAAGGAAACATTATTAAATATATTTGCCGACATCCTAAGAAAGGCAGAAAGGAAGACATATTAAAAGCAATCCATTATTGCGAAATGATACTCGAACGCGATTATGGAAGCCATGACAATGTATGAACAGGATCTGTTTAATGAGCCTACATGGGTTCCTCCAATTGAATTACCAGATTTATCTAAAGAAACTATTATTGCTATTGATGTAGAAACTTGTGATCCTAATTTATTAACACTAGGTCCAGGATGGTCCAGGAACGATGGGCGGTTGATAGGGATT
>Ga0209992_10004288_pt1 | contig 11305 bp, 11 predicted proteins | sample 2SBtaG_2_FD_182564 | JGI IMG/M metagenome (GOLD analysis project Ga0209992, IMG submission 182564) | Deep subsurface microbial communities from Kolumbo volcano to uncover new lineages of life (NeLLi) - 2SBTROV12_ACTIVE470 metaG (SPAdes)... | ecosystem: Environmental > Aquatic > Marine >... | reverse complement strand
CAAGCTTCCAGCTGGAATTAGGCCATTTAGCTATCATTTTATCCAAAATCCAATCAACTGGCTTCACATCCTGCTCATTTGGGCCAAAATTCCAACCCCTTGCACCCTTACCTCTATTTTATATCATTTAACAATGAGTCTAAACAAGCTCTATCACCCCAAAAGGACATTGGCTCATAGTCAGGATATGGGTAATATCCTAAATTTAATTTCATACTGTATTTTTTTTCTTTTAAATACCCATCTACCAAGTCCTTTACTGATATTGGACTACCACTACAACAATTAATAGCCTGATCAAAATAGGTCTTTTGACTAGAAATTAAGCCTATATATTTTACTACATCATCAATATATAAAAAATCTCTGAGCTGCTCTCCACCTGACATATTAAACTCTTCATCTTTATCTTTTATTGCCTTATCTAAAAGATACATTAGCGATGTTTTTGATTGCCCCTCACCATATACATAAAACACTCTAATCCACTTATATGTAAAGTTAAAACTTTTTTTCAACTCAACTATGAGTTTTCGTAATGTATCTTTAGCTATTCCGTATGAATTGAATGGCTTTGTATTTAAATTTTCACTCAAACAACCTTCAATCATACCATATTCAAAACAACTACCTGTAACGACAACTTCCTTTAGCCCGCCTATAATCATATTTTTAACAAACTTATAATGATTAAACAGTGTTACTTCTATATGCGTTAAGTCTTTAACATTAGACAATCCATCCCATGCCAAATGTATTAATTGATCTGGTTTACCAAAAAAATTATACAAGTCTTGATTACTATCATTAGTAAAATCATATTCAATATATTTAACTTCAGAATACCAATCAAATTTCATTGCCTTGTTAATACTTCTAGAAGTGGCCACAATTTGATTTGATTTATTCTTTAACAGTTGAAAAATTAAATGACTACCTATAAAACCTGTGGCGCCGGTTACCAGTATTTTCATTAAATAACTACCCCTTTAAACTCTTTAGTTATTGCCTCATGGCTCAAGTCCTTATCTGAGACATCTGTCACCTGTAGTGGCCACTCTATCCCGATACTTTTATCGTTAAATAATATACCTGACTCGAGTTTTGGATTGTAACTTGCAGTGCTGGGATAAAAAATCTCTGTATTTTCTTTTGTTGCTTGAAAGCCATGGGCAAATCCTTCTGGGATAATTATCATTTTGAAATCACCTGCACTCAAGTATTCACCATGCCATTGCAAAAAAGTATCTGAACCTTTACGAAGATCAATTGCGACATCAAAAATCTCGCCAGCAATACAACGAACCATCTTTATTTCCGCTTGTGGCAAGTGCTGATAGTGCATTCCTCGAATAGAGCCGACCTTTGATGTATAAGAATGGTTTATTTGTTTAATTGACTTTGCAATTCCCACTTTTTTTAAGGCTTCATCGCAATACGATCTTACAAAAAAAACCACGATTATCAATAAATGGTTGTAATTCAACAACGTACAACCCATTTATCTTTAATTCATTAAATTTCATTTATTCATATCTCTCATGTATTCTTTAATTTCCGCAAAACATGCAGCTTGCATATCCTCCTTATTAAGCCATGCCCTATGCCAAATAATAATTTTTTCCAATGTATAACTCAATCCCCATGTCGACTTCCAGCCAAGTTTAGACTTGGCCTTCGAAATATTCAACTGCAAAAAATCCGCTTCGTAAGAGTTGAATTTTTTATCAAGCTTCCAGCTGGAATTAGGCCATTTAGCTATCATTTTATCCAAAATCCAATCAACTGGCTTCACATCCTGCTCATTTGGGCCAAAATTCCAACCCCCTGCATACTTATTTTGATTTTTATAAAGTTTCTGAGCTAAAATCAGATATCCTGATAACGGCTCTAAAGCATGTTGCCAAGGTCTTGTTGATTTTGGGTTGCGAATAATAACAGGTTCTTTTTTTTCAAAGGATCTTAAAATATCTGGAATCAGCCTATCGTCTGCCCAATCACCTCCGCCAATTACATTGCCAGCTCTTACTGAAGCAAGGCCCACGCCTTGATCTTGCAAGAAAGAACGCCTATAAGATGAGGCAACCAATTCAGCACAACCTTTGCTACTACTATACGGATCATAACCACCCATAGGATCATTTTCCTTATAGCCTTCAGCACGCCCATCATTTTCATAACACTTATCTGTGGTAATATTTACAATAGCTTTTAGATTTGGACAACTTCGCGCCACTTCTAACACTTTAGCAGTGCCAATAACATTTACTTCATAAGTTTCTATAGGTGCATCATAGGAATACCTAACCAGGGGCTGTGCAGCCATGTGTATCAAAATATCAGGACCAAATCCTGTTATACTCTCATGCAAAGTATCTTGATCTCTTATATCTCCAATCTGTGAATCAATAATTGAGCTAACTTTTGCCTCATTAAATAATGAAGGAGATGTTGGTGGGTTGAGGGAATAGCCTTTAACTTCCGCACCAAGTGAAGCCAGCCACAAAGAAAGCCAGCTCCCTTTAAAGCCAGTATGCCCCGTTAAGAAAACACGCTTTCCCTGCCAAAAATCTTGGTCAATCATTACTAATTACCAAGTTTTCCATGGTGCTTTTCCCTCTTCCCAAAGCTCTTGCAGATATACTTTATCCCTTAATGTATCCATAGGCTGCCAGAAACCATTATGTGTAAATGCCATTAAACTACCATCTTTAGCCAAACCTTTTAACGGCTCTTGCTCCCAAATACAGTCATCGCCAGAAATTCTCTCTAGGACTTTTGGAGAGAGCGCAAAAAAACCACCATTAATAAGAGCGCCGTCGCCTTTAGGTTTTTCTGTGAATTGCATTATTTGATTATCTTGCATATCTAATGCCCCAAACCTGCCTGGTGGATAAACAGAGGTTAAAGTTGCATCTTTACCGTGCTCTTTATGAAATGCTATTAATTTTGTAATATTTACATCTGATACACCATCGCCATAAGTGAAGCAAAAAGACTCTTCATTCTTAACGTATTCGCTCACTCTAGCCAATCTACCGCCAGTCATAGAATCATCGCCTGTATCAACTAATGTAACAGTCCATGGTTCTGCTCGCTTTTCATGAATTTCAATAGAATTTTCTTTCATGCAAAAGGTTATGTCTGACTGATGAAGAAAGTAATTGGAAAAATACTCCTTGATAACATAACCTTTGTAGCCACAACAGATTACAAAATCATTGACACCGTGTGCTGAATACATTTTCATAATGTGCCATAGTATTGGTTTTCCGCCAATTTCCACCATTGGCTTTGGCTTTAAATCTGTTTCCTCGCTAAGGCGTGTGCCTAGACCACCTGCTAATATTACTGCCTTCATTATTTATCCTTTATATTTTTAATACAAGCCTTTAATGACTTTCTCCAGTCAAATATTTTCACACTAAACGTTTCAGTTATTTTATCTTTATCCATCAAGGTATTTTTTGGTCTTCTAGCAGGTGTTGGATATTGCCGTGTTGTAATGGGATTAACTTTACAATCTATCCTTGATAATTTAAATATTTCTTTAGAAAAATCATACCAACTTATATTTCCTTCATTTGAATAATGATAAATTTGTGTTGTTTGCTCAGCCTCTTTAAATGCTCTGTTTTGTATAATTTCTAATATTGCGCCTGCTAAGTCGGTCGCATAAGTAGGCGAACCTATTTGATCACTTACCACATTTAACTCATCTCTCTCTTTACCTAATCTCAACATAGTCTTAACAAAGTTATTGCCATACTCAGAATACACCCAGCTAGTTCTAATAATGGTAGCATTAGTCGGCATAACTTTTTGTAGTGCTTTTTCTCCTGCTAGCTTGGTTTTTCCATAAATATTAATAGGATTAGTTTCATTAGCCTCTGTGTAGGGCTTGTCACTTTCTCCATCAAAAACGTAGTCGGTAGAGATGTGTATTGATTTAGCTTGTTGCGTTTGAGCAACCTCAGCTAGCTGCTTAACCGCTAAATGATTAACCTGATTAGCAAGGTCTGGCTCTTCTTCAGCTTTATCTACTGCTGTATAGGCTGCACAGTTAATAATAATATCAAATATATTGCTTTCAAAGTAATGAGCGATATTATTTTCATCACTTAAGTCTAACTCTTCTCTGCCAACAAAGATAAACTCATAAGAGCTTTGATTATTATCTATTTTGGTATCAGTATTAACTAGTTTTTGAATAGATCGACCTAATTGGCCATTTTTACCGGTAACAAGTATTCTCATGGCTCTAAGCTACTCAAACAGATCTTTAACATTTGCCAAAGTTGGATGGGTTTTATCTTTCTCTGAGAGTTGCAGTATTTCTAGTGGTAATTGCCAATCAATAGCTAGATCTTTATCATGAAATGCAATACCTCGATCATGTTCAGGTGCATAGTAGTTATCTACCTTATAAGTAAAGGTAGTACTATTACTAAGCACAACAAAGCCGTGCGCAAAGCCACGCGGTACAAATAACTGATGTTTGTTCTGTGCTGTTAGCTCTACAGCTACATGCTGGCCAAATGTGGGGCTAGACTTGCGTATATCAACAGCTACATCTAGCACACTACCTTCAATGACTCTTACTAGCTTGGCTTGAGTATATGGCGGAAGCTGATAATGCAGACCACGTAATACACCCTTGGTTGATTTGGACTCATTGTCTTGAATAAAATTAACCTGATAACCGATAGCTTCTTCAAATAGATCTTGCCTAAAGGTTTCTACAAAGTAACCTCTATCATCACCATGTGTAGTGGGTTCGATTAGTATTACATCAGGAATCGACTGAGGGGTGAACTTCAATTGACTTCCTCTGCACGCTTGAGCAGGTATTGTCCATATTGATTCTTAGCTAAAGGTTGGGCCAACTCTATAAGCTGCTCTTTAATGATATAGCTTTGCTCAAAAGCAATCTCCTCAATACAAGCCACCTTTAAGCCTTGCCTTCTTTCTATGGTTTCAATAAAGGTCGAAGCTTCTAGCAAACTCTCGTGTGTACCTGTATCTAACCAAGCATAGCCCCTACCCATTAGTTCTACAGTTAAGCGCTCTTCACCTAAATACATTTGATTCACAGTAGTAATCTCCAATTCACCTCTGTCAGATGGTACGACTTCCGCGGCTTTTTTAACCACATCATTCGGATAGAAGTACAAGCCTGTTACTGCGTAGTTGCTTTTAGGGTTTGTTGGTTTTTCTTCAATACTAAGCGCTTTGCCAGTAGAATCAAAGTCAACCACCCCATAGCGCTCCGGATCATGCACATGGTAGCCAAATACCGTAGCCATGTTTTTATCTTTTGCATTTGATACCGCATTAAACAACATATCGGTCATGCCGTGACCATAATAAATATTGTCACCCAAAATTAAACAAGCATCATCATCACCGATAAAGTCTTTACCTAAGATAAACGCCTGCGCTAGACCATCAGGAGAGGGTTGAACAATGTATTCAAACTTCATGCCAATATCAGAACCATCGCCTAATAATTGCTCAAATCTTGGCAAGTCTTCAGGAGTAGAAATAATCAGCACTTCTTGAATGCCAGAGAGCATTAGCACAGACAATGGATAATAAATCATCGGTTTATCGTAAATCGGCATAAGCTGTTTTGATACGCCTTTGGTAAGAGGGTATAGGCGTGTGCCTGAGCCGCCTGCTAGAATAATTCCTTTCATGATTTAACCACTCCTAATCTCTCACCCTGATAACTACCATCTTTCACCCGATCACACCAAACAGTGTTTTCTAAATACCATTTAACAGTTTTCTTAATGCCTGTTGAAAACGTCTCATCTGGCGTCCAGTTGAGCTCATTAGCAATCTTAGTTGCATCAATAGCGTATCTTACGTCATGCCCCGCTCTATCGCCTACATAAGCAATCAGCTGTTCATATTTAGTAACGCCATCAATCTTGCTTGGTACTAGTTCGTCCAGGATACTACAAACAGTCCTTACAACATCGATATTTTGTAATTCATTATGTCCGCCAATGTTGTATGTCTCACTAATCTCACCAGTAAGTGCTACATGAAGCAGTGCTCTTGCATGATCATCCACATAAAGCCAATCACGTATTTGTTTACCATTGCCGTAGATTGGTAAATCTTTACCTTCTAATGCATTAAGGATAATGAGCGGAATAAGCTTCTCAGGGAACTGATAAGGGCCATAATTGTTAGAACAATTAGTAATCAATGTTGGGAATTTGAAAGTACGCTGCCATGCACGTACCAAATGATCAGAGCTTGCTTTAGCTGCCGAGTAAGGTGAGCTTGGTGCATAGGGTGTCTCTTCAGTGAATAGATCATCCGTACCCTCAAGATCACCATACACCTCATCAGTTGACACATGATGGAATCTAAAGCTATCTTTTTTGTTATCGTCTAAGCTAGACCAATAGTCTCTAGCTTCTTCAAGCAACACATAAGTACCAACAATATTAGCTTGAATGAACTCACCAGGGCCATCAATTGATCTGTCTACATGTGACTCGGCCGCTAGATGCATCACAATGTCAGGCTGATGCTCATTAAATACGCGCTTTATTTCTTTTGCATTACAAATATCAACTTGTTCAAAGGTATATCTTGAATCATTTTCAACCGAAACTAAAGATTCTAGATTGCCGGCGTAAGTAAGCTTGTCAACATTAACAACACTGTGATTAGTGTTGTTAATAATATGGCGAATAACTGCAGAGCCGATAAAGCCTGCGCCGCCGGTGATTAGGAGTTTTTTATACATTAGGAATCCAATAATTTAGGTACTATTTACGAAACAACAGCCATAGACATACACATGAACCACCCAAAAGAATAATAAGGATTGTTTTAGACATAGCCTGAATCATATATTAACCATCTCCTGATAACTTCCAACACTAAGCGCATAATTATCACCCAATTTGACGACCTTATCACAATCTTTTAGAGTTGTTAATCTGTGTGCAATAATTAATACAGTTATCTCATCGCCTAAACCTTTTATTGCCTTCATTACCTCCCTTTCTGTTTCATTATCTAGCGCACTGGTTGCTTCGTCAAAAACCAATACATTGGATTTTTTGTAAAGCGCTCTGGCGATTCCAATTCGTTGGCGTTGACCACCGGACAAACGAATACCTCTTTCACCCACAAAGGTTTGGTAACCCTCTTGCCACTGCTCAATCAGATGTGCAATTTGCGCCTGTTGTGCTGCCATTTTTACTTGCTGGCGATTAATCCTGTCTTTTTGAACGCCAAAGGCAATATTCTCTTCAATACTACCATCTGAAAGGTAAATATTTTGTGGTACATGGGCAATATGCGCTTGCCACGATCTGTGATTTTTATCATTAATTGATTGCTGATCAATAATTAAATTACCTTCAGTTGTGGGAAGCAGACCCATAATAATGTCAAGCAAAGTACTTTTTCCACTACCAGTCGAACCGATAAAACCAACACGAGATCCTTTTTTTAAGCTTAAATTGATATTTTTTAAAACCCAAGGCGATTTTTTCGTATAGCGAAAACTCAGATTAATTAATTTAATCTCTTCGTCAAACTGAATTGCCTTTGGTATTGGCTGATTTGCATATTCTGGTAACGGCTGATCGAGTAAATCCAATACATCTTCAAATGAAGATTTTGACCCTTTTATTGAACTATATGAAGAATAAACCTGTTGCAATACCGGCAATAATCTTTGTGCGCCCAATGCCAATGCACCTAATATAGGAATGGCTGCTGTCATACCGCCTTCTTGCTGTGTCAGTGCATAAGCAAACCCAGCAATGAATATCATGCCTATTGTCTCCATAGCATATCTAGGACTCCCAGCAATAAACTGGTTATTTCCAGAAGCCTGACGCAGTGGCAAATCTGCATTACGATAAAGTTGACAGTAGAACTTCTGAGTACCATCAATCAACACATCCCGAATTCCTCCCAACCCTTCTTGCAATGATTTGAGCATTTTTGTAGATTGATCAGCGATGATTTGACTGTTGTCCTTGAGATGGTTTTTGGTATAACGAATAACCAACCAATAAAGCAAGCCAAAACCAATTGATGCTGATAACGCCACGTAAATATTAATGAAAAACAATGTAGAAACAATACCAACAAATATTAATGTAGAACTAACCAATGTCAGAATTGGGGAGATGACTCCGCCAATTACTGAATTGGTTTTGGTAATAATACCATTAATTACTCCGCTGCTATTGCGCGTTACATGAGTTGGGTAGGGCTGATATAGTGTGCGACGATAAATATTAATACTAAAATCGGCACCAATTGCAAACGAAAGCCTAGTCATAACATAGAGTAGCAGTAAGCGAACAATACCAGCTAGGAGTACGGCAATTATAAATAGAATAGTGATAGGTAATATTAACTGACTCGGCTCACTCAATACTAGGGCGCTTACCAAGGGTTGAGCGTATGCATGTTGAAAAATTTGCTCTGGAGCAGTCAATACACCCAAAAATGGCAACACAATACCCAAACTCACAACCTCTAAAATAGAAGCGATAATCATTAGTAGCAAGAGTAATATTAACTGCCTAATGCGGCGTTTTGAGAAATGATGCCAGAGTCGTTTAAAGTTATCCATTTTTTAATAGTTTATTGATTGATAAGTAATTAGTAATTTAAAAAATTTATAAATAAGTCTATCTGAAATGCCTTCACTCATTACTCTGAGCTAAAAACCAACTATAAGTATTGGTAAGCCCGTCTTTCAAATCTACACTATACCTCCAGCCCATATTTGATAGTCGAGTTACATCAATTAATTTTCTTGGGGCACCATCAGGCTTTATTGTATCAAAGGTTAGTTTACCTTTGTAGCCAACTACCTCTTTCATAGTTTCTGCCATCTCTCTAATGGTTACATCTACTCCGGTGCCAACATTAATATGCGATAGCATTGGTTGTGTATTGGCCTTATAAGTATCTTCATCTAACTCTAATACAAATAGTGATGCTTCTGCCATATCATCCACATACAAAAACTCACGCATGGCATTACCAGTGCCCCATACTGTCACCTCATCATCATTATTCATCTTCGCGTGATGGAGTCTTTGCATAAGTGCAGGTATAACATGTGAGTTCTCTGGGTGGAAGTTGTCATTAATGCCGTATAGATTGGTTGGCATAACTGAGCGGAAATCTGTGCCATACTGTCTATTGTACGATTCACAAAGTTTAATACCTGCAATCTTAGCTAGTGCATAAGGCTCATTAGTTGACTCCAGTACGCCGGTAAGCAATGCGTTTTCACGCATTGGCTGCTCAACTGCTTTAGGATAGATGCATGTACTACCTAGAAACAGTAACCGCTTAACTTTATTCTCATAGGATGAGTTAATAACGTTAGCCTCTATCATCATATTTTGATAGATGAAATCTGCAGGATAAGTGTTATTAGCATGAATACCACCTACTTTTGCTGCGGCTAAGATAACGTAGTTTGGCTTTTCCTGCTGGAAGAAGCTTTGCACTTGTGCTTGATTAGTAAGATCAAGCTCTTTATGCGTACGCATTAAGAGATTAGTAAAACCTCTTTCTTCCAATTGCCTAACAATGGCAGAGCCAACTAAGCCTCTGTGACCTGCAATGTAAATTTTGTCGTTAAGATCCATTTTAGACTAATTACTCGTTGAAGTCTGGCGCTTTAAAGCCATGTTCTTTAACTAATGAATCACGCTTGGCAATATTAATGTCATTTTCCATCATTTCGTGAACCATCTCTTCCAAAGTGATCTTTGGCTCCCAACCTAATTTCTCTTTGGCTTTAGACGGGTCGCCTAATAAGGTTTCTACTTCTGTTGGGCGGAAATAACGTGGATCAACTGCTACTATCGTCTTACCGATAGAATTTTGAATGTTTAATTTTGAATGTTTAATTGTTGGGTTGCTTTTATCTATTGATTTTATTATTCCTTTTTCGTTTATGCCTTCGCCTTGGTATTCTAGTTTTATGCCTATGTAGTCACAGGCGAAGTTGATGAATTCTCTTACGGAGTATTGCACGCCAGTGGCAATACAAAAATCATCAGGCTCGTCTTGCTGAAGCATTAGCCATTGCATTTCAACGTAGTCTTTGGCATGGCCCCAATCACGCTTAGCGTCCATATTGCCTAGGTAGACTATGTCTTGCAGACCTAGTGAGATACGCGCTAGCGCCCTTGTAATCTTACGAGTTACAAAGGTCTCTCCTCGTACTGGAGATTCATGATTAAACAAGATGCCGTTACACGCATACATGCCATAAGCTTCACGGTAGTTAATCGTAATCCAATAAGCGTAAAGCTTTGCTGCCGCATAAGGAGATCTTGGGTAAAAAGGCGTGGTTTCTTTTTGTGGGATTTCTTGCACTTCGCCGTAAAGCTCTGAAGTTGATGCTTGATAATATTTAGTTTTCTTTTCTAAGTCTGAGATTCGAATCGCCTCTAGGATACGTAGTGCACCAAGACCTACAGTATCAGCGGTGTATTCTGGGGTTTCGAATGATACGGCAACGTGGGATTGTGCGCCTAGGTTGTAGATTTCATCAGGTTGGATTTGTTGAATGATGCGTACCAAGCTCATTGAATCAGATAGGTCGCCATAGTGGAGTACAAGCTTACGATCAGTCTCATGAGGGTCTTGATAAAGATGATCAATACGATCAGTATTGAATGATGACGAACGACGTTTAATACCGTGCACTTCATAACCCTTATCTAATAAAAACTCTGCTAGATATGCGCCATCTTGTCCGGTGATACCTGTGATTAGCGCAACCTTTGGTTGCGTTGATAATGTTGAATTTTGAATGTTTAATTTTGAATTCATGGTTTCCTGAAATAATCCTTTACGTATCTGTGTACTTGTTTACTTGCTAACAATTCATCAATAGTAAACCATTGGTATTCGCTATGTTGTTCAGCTGGTAAATCTGGAATCTCTTGCACTTCATATTCATAAGCCAGATTTACATAATGGGTTGATACATCCTTGTAGATACTGTCATCATAAAAATGCTCAAATACGCCTATAAATTTAGGTGTTAATGTTACCGTAATATTAAGCTCATTTTTAGCTATGCGTGCCATTGCGTTAGTAATAGTTTCGTTTTTATATACTCTGCCGCCAGTTGAGAAGAAGTAGCCTTGTGCGGGTTTGTTGACTCTTTTGCCTAAAAGCACCTTGCCATCATTCTTGAGCAGGATATCAATAGAAATGAGTGGTGCAGAATCTACAATTGTTTTAAATGTTGTGTCGTTCAACATTAATCTTTGACTCTGCC
>Ga0209992_10004287_pt1 | contig 11309 bp, 14 predicted proteins | sample 2SBtaG_2_FD_182564 | JGI IMG/M metagenome (GOLD analysis project Ga0209992, IMG submission 182564) | Deep subsurface microbial communities from Kolumbo volcano to uncover new lineages of life (NeLLi) - 2SBTROV12_ACTIVE470 metaG (SPAdes)... | ecosystem: Environmental > Aquatic > Marine >... | reverse complement strand
GAACACGATTAATCATTGCAGTTTTTGAAATAGAGCTTAGCCATTCTTTTGATATTAGTGATAAAAATTCAGAATCAAAAAGTAATTTTTTTGCATTGCCAGATAGTACATCTTTGAATTTAGAAATCGATGTACCAATATCTCCAAGATATCCGTCATATGTTTCAGGACTCGGAACAGGAACGGCATTGGGACCAACTTCTGTTTTTCCATCTGCTTTTTTTATCCAATGAGGATCCAAAAATGGATAGCCTTTGAATTCAGCTACTGAGTAAATTGTAGTGTTTACAAGATCACTATACTGAGGGTCTGCAACCCAATACTCACCTCTAAAATGAATATCAGAATAGTCTGTTGCCAACCCTAACATTTGTGCAATATCTAATGAATTACCACCTGCACAATTAATCACAAAATTTGCAGTAATTCTAGAATCATCATTAAAAATTATTAAAGAATCATCATCATTTTTTTTAATTTCTTTTACATTTTTTTCAAAAAGGAAATTAGTTCCATGTTTTATGGATTCATTTTTAATTTTATTTGTAAATAATCCATAATCAGTAGAGACTTCTCTTTTAGAAAAAATTGCTGAATGACATTTTACATTTGGTTCCATTTTTGAAACTTGTTTTGCATCTAAAAGTTCCAAGTCTTGAGAGGGAATTTCATTCTCAACTCCCCAGTCCATATATTCCTCAAGGGTCTTGTGTTGATTCTCATCAATTGCAATCTCTAATACTCCAGTTTTACTCCAAGGGATATTTTCTTTTTTTGCTAATTTTTCCCACATCTCATATGAGATTAAAGCAGATTTTGCTAGAACCTTTTTTGTTTTAGGGTTTAGGTAAAAAGGAGAATGAACTACTGCAGTGTTTCTACTACTTGCATGCATTGCAACATTGGATTCCTTCTCAATCACACAGAGATTCACATCATAAAGAGATGAAAGCCAATAAGAAATACTAGTACCCAAAATACCGCCACCAATTATGGCAATATCATATTTTGACATAATCCAATTACTGAATCTTTACATTAATTGATTCTGAATGATTCAAGAATAGAAATAAGGAATCTATTCAAGATGAGATAAAATTTAATGAAATTATAGGCACGACATACAAAAAAGTGTAATTTTGAACCTAAAACTGGAAAATCACAAAATGCGTCAGTATTTATAGTAAAAAAACCAAAAAACAATAGGTAATATTTATGGTTTTAGAAGTAGTTAATGCTGATAGCGTCTGTAAACGTTGCGGCAAAAAATCAATGCTTACAGATGATGTAACAGGTGAAAGATTTTGTGGAAAATGTGGTTTTGTAATTTCTGAAACATTACAAGATGCAGGTCCTGAATGGAGATCATTTTCTAAAGAAGGTGGAGCAGACCCAACAAGAACTGGTGCACCAACTACACTTGCAATGCATGACAGAGGATTGGCAACTATCATCAATCCAATGAACAGAGACTCTTCAGGAAAACCACTTACATCAGCTATGAAAAGTACAATTGAAAGGCTCCGAACATGGGATAGTAGAAGTAAAGTAAATGCATCTTCAGATAAAAATCTCAGACAAGCACTAAGTCAATTATCAACTCTAAAAGATAAATTATCACTTTCTGATTCAGTTATTGAAAAAGCATCATACATTTACAGAAAAGCACTAGAGAAAGGACTAGTAAGAGGACGTTCTATTTCTGCACTAATTGCTGCAGCATTGTATGCAGCATGTAGAGATACTGAAACCCCAAGAACACTCAAAGATGTTGCAGATGCTGGAAACATAAAGAAAAAAGATATTTCAAGATGTTATAGAATTTTACATAAAGAATTAGATTTGAAAATGCCAGTAGTAAATCCAATTCAATGTATTGCAAGAATTGCAAGTAAACTCGGCATTACTGAAAAAACAAAACGTTATGCTGCCAAAGTACTACAAATTGCACAAGAACATGAAGAATCAGCTGGAAAAGACCCAATGGGATTAGCTGCTGCTGCATTATACTTGGCATGTGTAAAAAATAATGAAGATATGACTCAAAGAGATATTGCAGAGGCCTCAAATGTGACTGAAGTAACCATTAGAAATAGATACAAGGGTTTAAGATTGGACCAGGATGAGTAAATAGAGAAATGGCACAAACAAAACCAATAATTGCAATTGTAAACGTTGTAGCTTCTGCAACAATTGACCAAAAACTAGACCTTTTAGATATCACTAAAAAATTCCCAGATGTAGAATATCACCCAGAACAATTCCCAGGAGCAGTTTTTAGACTCAGAGAGCCTAGAACTGCAACCCTACTATTTGGTTCAGGAAAAATGGTATGTACAGGTGCAAAATCTGAGAAAATATCAATTAAAGCAGTAAACACAGTTGTTGCAAAACTAAGAAAAGGTAAAATCAAAATTAAAAAAGATGCCGTAGTTACAATTCAAAACATTGTCTCATCAATTAATCTTGGAGGCAAAGTTAACTTGGAGCAAGCAGCAAGAACCCTTCCTAGAAGTATGTACGAACCAGAACAATTCCCAGGATTGATTCACAGAATGCTTGATCCAAAAACAGTAATTCTAATTTTTGCATCAGGAAAACTAGTTTGTGTTGGTGCTAAAGTAGAAGAAGAGATTCATCGTTCAGTAAATCAAATTCATGCTTTGCTTGAAGAAAAAGATTTAATGGTTTACGAATAAAACTCGAAAATTAATTTTTACAGAATCTATTTGATTTCAAAAAATAATCATTGTCTTCTATCATATGTCCAAAACGCATCCTTGGAACATATGCTAAGTGAAGGAAACACATCCCCATTAGCCATTAAAATTTCATGTTCATCAAAAGTTGGATGACACCTCATACTACGGTCAATGTGACCTGAGAATTTGTAATATCCTGCAAATGTACATTTGTCACCTGTTTTTGGCATAAATTAATGAAAATAGGTTATAGAATAAAAAACATAGTTTAGATTTTTTAGAAATAAAATGGCGCCGAGAGGGAGATTTGAACTCCCGTTCCCTTGCGAGAACGTGCTTTATGGTTTAACAATTTCCAGGCACGCGCCCTACCAGGCTAGGCGACCTCGGCACAAGTCTTGCGACAAAAGTACTCTGTAAAATCTGATTATATATTGTGTTATTACGAAATAAAAAAATTATTTCCAAATCGTGACAGTAGTTGATCTTTCAACGGTGTTTCCGTCTTTATCTGCACCAGTTACAGAGATTTTGTAGAGACCCTCTAAAACAGGATTTCCGTCATTTTTAATTTGGTCCCATGAAAAAACAAATTCATCTCCAGGTGCTAGTTCTGATATCACTTGAGCGGAAATTGGAGAGTACATCAAAATTCCAGAAAGTCCAGTAATTTTAAGACCATAGGATGCATCAGAAAAAACCAAGGACGTTGTTCCAGAATTAACAACTCGAAGTGTTATCTCCTCACCTTGTTTAAAATCAAATTTTTCAGTTACAATAGATACAGAATTGCCTTCAACAAAAATCAGTTGATGTGTACTTTTTACATCAATTAGGTATATCCCAAGTGCAAGGGCTGAAACTAAACCAACTCCAATAAAGATTACAAGACTTTTTGATAACAATTTCTAAGATTAATTTCCAGGGGTTTGATCCTTTGGAGAGGCTGGTTTTGTTCTCCATTTTTTAGGATACGTGTTTGGAGCCATAATGATTCGTTTTGTTTCAAATGCATATCCTTTTGCAGCATCACGAATTTCTTCCTCAGACATTGTGGATGTTGCCAAAGCTACTGCTTCTCCTTTTTGAGTATAAACACCAACAATATCACCACTTTTCAGATTTGGAGAAATTTTCAAAATACCTGGAATTGCTAGTTGTGCACCATGACACATGGCATCAACTGCAGAATCACGAATAACTACTGATTTTAGTTCACTAAATGCATACTCGACAGGTTTAATCATACTCATCAATTTAGTAGCGTCTTTTGTTTCCTCCCAAATTGCAAAGGCATTTGCTAATTCATGTAAAGTTACCAACCCATCAGTTTCACGGAATTGATCAACTCTAGTTCTTCTCAGTTCAATCATTGTTGCACCTGGTCCAAGAATTTCACCCATGTCGTAATATAATTTTCTGATGTAGGTTCCTGCTTCACATAAAACTCGAGTTAAAAGTAATCGCTCCTTTTGCTGTAACACTTCAAATTCATAGATATGTCTAGAACGAGTTTGTCTTACCACAGCAGAACGTTGTGGAGGTTTTTGGAAGATTTCGCCTCGGAACATTTCAATTATTTCATTTAATTTTTCTTTTGATGGAAGTGAATGTATTCGTCCTAATGCATGATATTCTTTAGGGCCAAAAAGTAAAACTCCTAATGCTTTAGTTGCCTCACCTAACCCTAAAGGTAACACTCCAGAAACTTGAGGATCAAGGGTTCCACTGTGACCAATTTTTGGAAGTTTCAAAATTCGTTTAGTCCAAGCTACTGTTTCATGACTGGTTGGTCCGGGAGGTTTATCCAAAATTATTATTCCATAATTTAGTAATTGTTCAATGGTTCGTTTATCATAATATGTCCCATAGGCATCATCAGTGAAATCTTGATCAATTTCAACTAAATTTTCTAGTTGTTTTAGAGTCATAGTAATTTCCTCACAGTTTCAGTTGTAACATCAATTACTTGTTTTGCAGTAAGGTTATCAGTATTAATTATCACATCAAAAACTGATTTGTCATCACCAAAATCAAAATTGTATAATTTTTTGTATAATGCTTTATTTTTATCAAATCGTTTTTTAGTAATCTCAAATGCATCCTCTGCAGGCATATTATCCCTTGATTGCATCCTTTGTGAACTACTTGCACGGGAACCCTCAAGCCAAATTTTGATTCCATCTTTGATTAACCAAGGTAGCGTGTAACTGGTAATTACCATACTTCCCTGATTAAATAATTCAATTAATTTTTCATCTAATTTTTTATCAAAATCGGAATTCTCTTCACGTTGATTAAGAAATTTCATTCCATCTTCTGTGTCCCACCAGTCATCACCTTCAGAATCAAATCCATGTTCTTTTGCCATCTCCTTTAGAACATCGCCTCCACTAAGATATTTTAAATCAAATTCTTCTGCTAATCCTTTTGCAACAGTTGTTTTACCTACTGCAGGAGGACCAGATATAACAATTGATTTGGTCAACTACATTCCCATAGAAGTTTTAGTCAGTTTCATTATTATCCCACTAAAAGAAATAGATGAGAGAAAGTACCATGCCCAAAGATACAGGTGATTTTCCTTACCAAAACAATGGTGGTCTGTATCTAATGCCTGTTCTGCAGTACATGTTAATTGAAACATGTCTCCTGGAATTACATTTAGTGGAATGGGAGAAATAGCTACAGTATATGCAAATAATTGTGGTAGCACAAGGTAAAATATCAAAATCAAAGGAACAAAAGTTATCATCATAGGTCTCATATTCATCTGCATCATCTCCATGGACATTTTGTTCATGTATGATGATTTTTTGTTTAGCTCAGCTGTTCTTGCCGTATCTTTGGAACGCATTGCAGACATTCTTTCTTTCTGCCATGCTCTGGTTTCTTTCATAATTCGTTTTAGTTTTGTTTGATCAACCATTTTTTTTCTCACTCCAGAATTGAAAATATTTAATAAAATTCCAAATCCTGTAACTCCAAACATGGTTAAAATCAACCCCTTTACTAGAGGATCATCACTACCCAAAGCCTGTCTACCACCTTCACCTCCAAAAATATCAGGGAATTGGAGAAATATTGAATCCATGAAGAGTAGTATAGTGTTTATGTCCATTTTTTTACAGTCCTAATGCAGCAATTATCTTATCTGCTGCTTCATCAATCTTTCCCTCATCGTTAAGAATGTGTCTAACAGGAATACCAGTAATTACAGCACATGCAGAAATCATTCCTGTCTGATATTCTAACTCTTTTCTAATGTTGATTAATGTGATATTATCCCTATTACGAGTTTCATCTTTCATTCGTCTGTTGTAAATTTCCTCAGGCTTTGCTGCCACTGAAATAAAGTTTGATGGTTTGATTATTTTTAAAACATGTTCAGGTAATCCAGGATAATATCCTTCAGTAGAGGTGATAAATGCATGAGTGTCAATAATTACTATTTCTTCAGATTGTGCAGTAATTTTTTCTGCAGCAATTTTTTGAAGATTTTGTTGTTCAGATATAGGTAATTTTCTCAAACCATCCCTATCTTGTAAACCATTTTCTTTTGCAACATCAAACATCAAAGTTCCATAACTAATCACATTAACTTGAATATTCTTATTTTTTAAAATATCAACAATTTTAGATAATAAACTAGTTTTTCCAACACCAGGTATTCCTACCAATACAATTTTTTTATTTTCTGCCAAGTAAAGCACCCAATTTTGGCATTACAACTTCGACTTGTTCTCTTACAAGTTGTGTGTAATAGTTAATGAGAATATCTACCATAAGTAAAATTCCAATTCCAGAACCAAATACACCAAGTACATCAGATACACCAGCCAATAGACCCAAAATCATAGAGCCAATAATAGTAACTGATGGAATGTACTTGTTCAATAATGCTTCAACAGGTTTGTTTGATCTTCTAAATCCAGGGACTTGTACATCTGCATCAAGTAAATTCTGAGCTGCACTCTTTGGAGATAATCCGCCAAGCTCAACCCATAATCTACCAAATACAACTACAATTCCAATCATAAACAGAATATAACCAATAGCCCGACCCGGATCTAGCATAGCAACATCTAGACCTCTTGGGGGAGTGATATAGTAAATTATACCTCCTATAGGAGTAGATGGACTAGTCGGATCAAATTGTGCTATAAAATTCATAAAGAAATTATTATTACGCGGGTTCATGTTTGCCCAAAGCATCTGGAACATAAAGACAGCATTTGCAGTAAGTGCTGATGCTAAAATTACAGGGATATTTGATGTGTATAATAATTTGATAGGATAAACTGCATTAAAGCCTCTATATTTTGTTGAGACAATTGGTATCTCTACTTTCATTCCTTGTGTAAAAACAAGACATAACAAAATTCCGGCAGTTAAACATAGTCCAAAGATACTCGGGAGTTGATTTGAACGGAATAAAATATTTGAAACATCACCACCGCCAATTGATTGAACAATATATGGAATAATACCAATCATACCACCATCACCTGCAGGTAACGGACTAAACATACTCCAGAGAATTTGTTGAGCAACACCTGCCATAATGAACAGACTAATTCCACTACCAAGACCCCATCCTTTCTGAATCAGCTCATCCATGAACATGATAATTATTGATGCCGCCATCAGCTGCCCGATCATCACATACAAAAAGTATGGCTCAGTTACACCAGGTCCATAAACTGCAGTAGCATAAACAATGGATTCTGCTACAATTACAATGTAGGTAACCAATTTTGTGGCAGTCTGGAAAATTCCTCGTTCTTCAGGTTTTTTAAAATCAAATTTAAGAATATCAGAACCTCTAAGCAATTGCATTAAGAGTCCCGCAGTAACAATGGGTCCAATCCCTAATTCAACAAGTGTTCCTTGTTGTGATGCAAAAATAACTCTAGCAAATGCTAGAAAATCAAATTGTGGTGATGTTGCACCAAATAGAGGGGTTTGCCCCATAACCATGTAAACAAGTAATGCAACTCCACACCAAAGTAATCTAACTTGAAGTGGGATTTTCTTTTTAGGTTTTGGAACTTGAGGAAGATAAGGTTCTGCTTTAAAAACAACTTTTCGAATAATTGCTGTAATACTACCCTCAGCCATTGTTCGTTAACACTTCTCCCCCAACAGCTTTTAGTTTTTCTTCAGCAGAGGCTGTAAATTTTTGTATTTTGACGGAATATGCATTTGTAATTTTTCCGCCACCAAGGAGTTTCTCATATCCTGCACTTTCAAGGTCTATGATTTTCTTTCCTCCTTCTTCTTTACCGAACTTTGTGAATAAATCATCTAGGTCTCTGACGCTAGTCCATTTTTTTGTAATATTTGGGTGAGGTGGTTTAATTATATCATGACCATAATGATCTGGTTCATCTTTTAACAAACTACTGTAGTGATGTTTCTGAAAACCAGTAACACCAAGACCGCCTTTATGACCACTTGCACGGTGTTGAGCTACTTGTCCCCATCCCATGTGTCTTCCACCTCTAAGTCGTCTGGTCTTTCTTAATCTAGTTGCCATGTTAAATCATTCTCCTTACAATAGTATCAAGTTCTTTATTTTTTCCAAGCATTCCTTTTTGTCCATACAATTTCTTTGTACTTCTTTTGAATCCGTGTACTGGTGGTGCTAATGCAAACCAAGGTTTTAGTGGTTTTAATTGTGATAGTGTTGCTTTACCTTCAGCCAATGCAGTTCCTAATTCGGCAGTACTTGCAAATCCAAGTTCTTTAAGATCTTCAGCAGTAACTTTTTGATATCCACCTTTTCTTGCTTTCTTTTCAATTAGCTCTTGTGCTAATGATGAATCAATTTCAGTCCAAGAAACATAGTGTTGAACTTTTTTTAGCATTCCTAAAACAGTATCTTTTGCAGGTAAAATTGTTGCACGATATTTCTTGTCTAATTTCAATAGCATCATTGTGTGAGTTGCCCAATAAGGAACATCAGCTTGACCTTTAATTCTAACAACAAGAATTGAATTTGCCATTTTCATCAACCTTGACTAAATGTCTGTCTGAGACAGTCCAATACGGCTTTAGAAGTTGAACTCATTGTAGGAGTAGAACCTTTAGCAGTAGTCCATGCGTCTTTAAGACCAGCTAATTCCAATAATCGTTTAATTTTACCACCTGCTACAAGACCTAATCCTCTAGGTGCAGGAATAATTTCAATTGTGACACTTCCACCTTTTCCTCTAACTTTGAATGGAACAGAATGATGTTGATCACATCTACATTCCCAACTGCCACATCCTAGTTTGATTGGTTGAACATTAAGGAATGCTTGACTAGTTGCTTTTTCAATTGCAATTCTCATTTGTTTTGATTTACCTCTACCAATTCCCAAGTAACCGTTTTCATTTCCTGCAGCAACGATTGCTTTGAATCTAGTTGATTGACCGTTTGAAGTCATTTTTTGAATAATACCGACATCTACTACCTCACTTTTCAAATCTGGAAGTAATTTTTTGATAATTCCTGATTCTTGAATTCTTAATCCTGATTCTAAAATTTCCTCTAAAGATGTAATTTCACCTGAATCAACTTTTTTACCCAAGATAGTTTGTGGAACCCAAACCTCCTCTACTGGTTCTCTTCGTGGTCTTCTGGGTTTATCAGCAGTTGCACCAGGTGGACCTCGTCCATAAACTACGGCTCTACCTCTAGGACCTCCTTGTCCTTGTGGTTTTGCTGTTTGACTCAATTTATTTTACCTCACTATCGATAGTTGATTTCATTTTCGAAACGTCATTTTTTACAGTTAGATGTTCTCCGTTTAGTCTTTCTTCTGCTGGGAATGTTTCCTCATTTGCTGGAACTTCTAATCCGGCATCAACAATTCCTTTGAGGGCTGCTGCCATTCTTTGTGTATATCTTTTAGTTCCAGTGTAAAGGATTGCACCTTTTGCACCTTTGCCAAGTGCTTTTTTTCCTGCTAAATATCCAGTTAGATATGCTGCAGGTACACTTTTTCTTGAACCCTTCCATCCTTTTTCAATTAAATATCTAGAATGAGCAGATGCTACAACTTTGTCTCCAGTCATACCAGGTGTTAAAATTTGGACTTGAGTATTTTGATTAGAAATGTTTACTGTGATAAAATCGCGCTTACCCATTAACATAGTACCACGTTTTCTATAATTGGTCTTCTCTTCTCTAAGTCTACGCAATATTTTGGAATAGGCCATATATGAAAAACGATTTTGAAATTGCTCTTATATACGTTAAGCGTGAATCAGAGAAACCAGTAAAGATTTCTGAGTATGAAGACGATTTTCTGCCTCATCCCAAACTACAGATTGAACTCCATCAATTACATCAGATGTAACTTCTTCTCCACGTTTTGCAGGAAGACAATGCATAAAGATCGCATCTTTTTTTGCAGCACTCATTAATTTTGAATTGACTTGATATTTTGGTAGGAATTTTTTCAATCTTTTTTTATCAAGATTATGAATTGATGAAAATGTATCAGAGACTACAACATCTGCATTTTTTACTGCAACAAATGGATCTGTAGTTAATTCAACTGTAGTTGATTTCTTTGCATCTTTAACTACAGTCTTGTTTGGTTCAAACCCTTTAGGAGTTGCAATAGAGATGTTTACTCCAGATAATGCAGCACCATAAATCATTGAATTACAAACATTATTTCCATCACCAATCCATGCAATTTTTAGGCCCTTGAGTTTTTTCTTCTTTTCTTTGATAGTCATAAAGTCTGCTAATATTTGACAAGGATGAAAAGTATCAGAAAGTCCATTTATTACAGGAATACTCGAATGCTCAGATAATTTTTCTAGTAATTCATGATCATAAACTCGGGCCATGATACAGTTAGTGTATCGTGATAACGTCTTTGCAGTATCTTCAATTGATTCACCTCGAGAGAGTTGCATGTCATCAGAGGATAGGTTAATTGCGTGTCCACCTAACTGATACATTCCAGCTTCAAAACTAACACGAGTTCGAGTGGATGGTTTTTGGAAAATCATTGTTAATGTTTTATTTTTCAAAACAGATTTGTTACCCTTACCTTTGAGTTCTTTTTTTAATTTAATTGATTCATCAATTAATCCCAAAAATTCCTTTGGGGTTAATTCCGCTAAAGTGAGTAAATCTTTTGTTTTTAGTTTCATTTCTTAAAGAACCCGAACCTTCCTTTCTTTTTAGATTTTTCTTCTTTATCATGTTTTTGTACATCATCAGACTCAGCGTCTTGAGATTTTGATTCACCTGGATTTGGTTTTCCATTTTTAATCCACTCACGGATTTTTTTACCAAGGTTGGATGCATCATCATCATTTTCTGGTGGAGTTATCTCAAATAATTCTGAATAAGTTGTTATTTCATCATCTTTTATTCCGCGGAAAGGATCTTCATCATTAGTTTCAGGTTCTGGTGTTGGTTCAGGTTCTGGTGTTGGTTCAGGTTCTGGTGTTGGTTTAGGTTCTGGTGTTGGTTCTGGTGTCAGGTCTTTCTTAAAATCAACTTCACCTAATGAACCAAAAACAGTTTCAAGGAAAGAGTCCTTATCAAATGGTTTTAGATCTGGGTATTCCTGTCCAACTCCAAGATAAAGAATAG
>Ga0209992_10004282_pt1 | contig 11330 bp, 9 predicted proteins | sample 2SBtaG_2_FD_182564 | JGI IMG/M metagenome (GOLD analysis project Ga0209992, IMG submission 182564) | Deep subsurface microbial communities from Kolumbo volcano to uncover new lineages of life (NeLLi) - 2SBTROV12_ACTIVE470 metaG (SPAdes)... | ecosystem: Environmental > Aquatic > Marine > Volcanic... | reverse complement strand
CACCGAACTAAAGAATTTAAACTCCTTCAAATTTGTCCAAAAAGCAATAGAGTATGAAGTAGAGCGACAAGCCCAAATTCTGGATCAAGGTGACCAAGTAATTCAGGAAACCCGACTATATGATTCGAATCGCGGAGAAACTTTTTCGATGAGAAGTAAGGAGGAAGCCCATGATTACCGCTATTTTCCTGATCCCGACCTAGTCCCAGTAGTTCTCAATGAAACTTGGGTAGAAGAAATCAAAAAAACAATCCCAGAACTGCCTGAACAGAAGCGAGAACGTTTTGTAATAGAATATAACCTCCCCGAATACGATGCTGGAGTTCTAACCTCTTCCAGAGAATTGGCTAATTATTTCGAAAAATGTACTTCTCTATTTTCCAAACCAAAAATCATTAGCAACTGGATAATGGGAGACCTATTACGAGAATTAAATAAAAGTAATCAAGCAATCAGTAAATGCCCAGTTTCCCCTAATGTACTAGTAAATCTACTCAAATTGATTGATAAGGGTGTTATTAGTGGCAACATAGCCAAATCTGTCTTTGAAGAAATGTATCAAACGGGAAAAGAACCGACCGCTATCATAGAAGAAAAAGGACTCAAACAAATAACCGATGATAAGGCCATTGACAAAATGGTAGAAGAAATCTTGCAAGCCAACCTAAGTCAGGTAGATGAATATAAAAGAGGCAAGGAAAAAGTTTTAGGCTTTCTTGTTGGACAAGTAATGAAGGCAAGCAAAGGCAAGGCAAACCCAGGAACCGTAAACAAACTCCTTAAAGAAAAAATATCAGGGATGTGAATTTAGGAATATTTTATTATGAAATTTCGAATGACCGCGGTGATCCTTGCTACACTTTTTCTTTTAGGATCGTCTCTTAATAATAAATCCAACGCTGAATCAATCGCATCACAAAGCGAACGATTCAAAGACAATAAAGACGGGACCATTTCCGACTCCAAAACTGGATTAATGTGGATGAAAAATGATTCCTATTTGCATTCCGGTCATTGGCTCAACTGGTATGAAGCAAAAAAATATATAAAAAATTTAAACGAAACTGGGTTTGCAAATTATTTTGACTGGCAATATCCCACAATTCGGCAATTAAAAACTCTTTTTAATGCGGATAAACTAAACAGCGCGCAAGTGGGCAGAGAAATGAAAATCCATACCGATCCGTTATTCGGTAAGAAAGGTAGCGGCTCATTGTGGTCTGCTGATGAAAATGGTAGGCACAACGCCTTCGGGGTCGTTTTTAACACAGGCGATGCTTTTAGTGCAAATAGAAAGTCCCGCTCTCGAAAGGCCACACGGGCGGTCAGAGGACATTTGAATAATCGTTAATATTTTTCTGGATAGTAACAATAAAATGGCATATCTCGTTCTTCTTATCTCATTTCTTTCGTTAAATATTTTTTCCCCTGATTCGTCTTGGGCAACTTACCCGACTCCCGACATAGCTCACTGGGAGCTTTCGGTTTCGGACGAAAGGAATGACAATGATTATCAAAAGGTGCAAAACTTGGTGAAAGAAAAAAAATATGACGCCGCGCTTTCGATATTAAATAAAAAAACCAAAGAACGCCCTAGAGAAGCCTCACCGGTAATCCTTAAAGCTATGGTTCTATATGAAAAGGGTATGGTCAAGGAGTCCTTAGAAACTTTATTAGTCGGGTTTAGAATGGAGCGCCAACACCCGGCCTTACATTTTGCTTTTTGCCAGATCCACAGGGCACTCGGTAATGCAAAAACCTCTGATAGGGCTTGTGTCATTTCCGCCCAACAGCATCATAAAAATCCTTTAGCCCATTATGAGTATGCCCAAACTTTAACAGCAATGGGTAACGCTGAAATTGCTCTAAAGGAACTTTCTCAAGCCGCAATTCTGGATCCTAAAAACCCAACCTACCCTTATGAACAAGGTATGATTTTTATTTACCTAAATAAAAATAGAAAAGCAGAGAGTGCTTTCAAAAAAGCTCTTTCCCTTGACGAAAAAAATATAGAAGCTACATATCAACTAGCATATTTATACACCACTCAAGATAACAAGGAACTTGCCAATACATATATTAACAAAATCTTAGATATGAAAGTGCAACACCCTAAAAGAGAATCAGCTAAACTTCTAAGGAATTATGTAAACACAAATGCAACGCAAAAACTGCCTAAAAAGATTGTTCCCTCTCAGTATCATTTGAGCAGATCAAAGTCTCTTTACCAGGATAAGAAATTTGGTCTTGCCTTAATCGAAATTGAAACCGCAGCAAAACTAAACCCTGAAAACTTGAAGACGCAAGAAATTCTTGTAGGTATGTATAGTTTATTTTTAAGGTTGGACAGAGCAGAAAAAGCAGTTTCTCAATTTATTAAAACTGCAAAAGACAACAACCAACTAAAAAGTCGCGGCTATCAGGGATGGGGGGATATTGCTGTTCTCCGAGGGAAGTTAGAAGAAGCAAAAGGGTATTATGAAAAAGCCAGAGACCTTGGAGATCCCCAAGGCATAGCCAAATTAACATTATCAGAAATTCCTAACGCAAGCCCTTCTAATAAAGAGTTACCTTTAAATCCAAATGCAATATTCATAAACCCCGTAAACTCCCTGATTAGCAAAGGGGAGATTTTTGCTCATTTTGGAATGTATCAGCGTGCACTAGGAATTTACTCGATGATTCTTAGAATGGAGCCATCAAACCTAACAACCTTGTTAAATATGGCTACCGTGAATTTTAAAAGAAAAAAATACAATCGAGCGATTTCTATTCTAGAAAGGATACTTGTTATCCATCCTAATCACGAAAATATACTAGCTCATCGTTTACTTCTTGCTAGGTCATATGTAATGAAAGGAGATTTAGGGAGTGGAATGAAAAATATAGATATGGCAATAAAACTTGATTTAAAATCAAAACAAATGATTATTTCGGATCCCGTATTTAAAAAGTTGAAAAGCTTGGAAGGGTTTCAAAACCTAATGAATTAACTACATCAATATTCATTCGGTACTCTTCCAGGATATCAGATAGCGACTGGTATAAAATATAAAGCACCATTAAGACTTCGTTTGACATTGCGTCTTGTGTCTTGTCTAATTATAAGGTTTACATTATTGGCTATCCTTTTAGAGGCGGTGAAATATGCACAGATTACAATCTAAATTCTTCACAAAATTATTATATCTAGTTCTCTACGCAGTGATCCTAATACCAGGGAAAACTACATTCGCTGCTGATATTTGTACTGATGGCCTAAAAGAGTTACAAGGTAGCCAAGGAGTCATTCAGGATAAAGGTGGGATCTGGGGCTATTTGGAGCAATCTAAATCTCTCAGTTCAAAATCATTATTAGGTCTACAGATTGATGGTAAACTCCAACGCCTAATCTCTACTTTTGAAAACTTATGCAGCGAAGGAAAAATTCCTACGGCCAGCCTTCACGGTCAGATCCTGAGTTTAATTGGTGATGCGAGGATGATCTTCAATAAACCGGGAGATCGAAGAAAAAAAGAGCAGTTGATGGAAACTTTAAACAACCTCCACAAAAAAATTAATGAGCTTTTGGAAAAACTACCAAGCTAATAAATGATATGGCTGCAAAAGAAATAAAAGAAGGAAACAAAGCGCCCGATTTTACCGCCCTTGACCAAAATGGGGAAAAAGTAAAACTCAGCTCTTTTAAAGGCAAAAAAAACGTCATCCTTTATTTTTATCCTAAGGATATGACACCGGGTTGCACGACTCAGGCCTGTGACTTCAGGGACCAGCAAAAAAAATTTAAAACTACTGTCATTTTGGGCGTCAGCATAGATTCTCAGGAAAGACACCAGAAATTTATTGAGAAATATGATCTACCATTCAAATTATTAGCGGACACAGATAAAAAAGTCGTAGAGAAATATGGAGTCTGGCAGGAAAAAAAACTGTACGGAAAGATTTTTATGGGAATTGTGCGAACCACATTCTTAATCGACAAAAATGGAACCGTTAGAAAAATTTTCCCAAAGGTAAAAGTAAAAAATCATATTGAAGAAGTTCTCGCTGAACTGAAAGAACTCTAGTTATCAGCCATCAACCTCTCTATTCCTTTTATACTTTTAGGAATAATACTAGAAAGGTTCATACAACTTCTGAGGGTCATAACTAGGTTATCTTCTATCCGAATCCCTATGGTTTCATCGTAAGTTTTTCCATTTAGTCGAATTTTAAATTCTCCATACAGACCAGGCTCATTACTTATCATCCAGCCCGCTTTCATGGGTTGGGTTGCGTAATTACGGAATGGGTCGCCATCATGCTCCTGTTCACCCATTAAATGACTAACTCCATGGGGTCTGTCTTTGTATCGCAGTTTATATTTGCCTCCAGCCGCGCTGAACTTTTTTTCCAAACCATCATTGACGACTGCCCAGCAAATATCGTTCAACTCATCTATTGTTATCCCCGCTCGCGCAGCTTTTTCGACTTCCCGTTGCCCATTCAAAACAATTTCGTAAAGCAATTTTTGCATGGGATTAAATTTTCCTGACACAGGAAAGGTTCGAGTAATATCCGCATGCATAGTCATATACCGCACACCAAAATCAATTAACATCATTTCATTTTTAGAAATAGGATCATCATTTTTCATATAGTGAAGAATAGTTGCATTGACACCTGAGGCTACAATCGACGGATAACTGAGACCGTAGGGGGAATTCATAAGCATTTTCCCTTCTAAATACCCCTGGACCTGACATTCATTCTTGAAATTACCAAAGTTCTTTAACATCGCCCTGAAACCTTCTCCAGTAATTTCCTGTGCTTTTCTGGCATTTTTGATATCATGTTTATCCAAAGGTAACCGTAAATCGAAGTGATTAGACATAATATTTTTTAAGGTGCCTTTTGACACTTTCCACTCACGCAGCCAACCTGCCAACTTCTGTTTAAAATCATAATTGTGATCGGTAGTTATGCTGGTTTTTCTTCCCCTTCGAATTCCTTCATACCAAAAAGTAGCCAAAGATTTTTTTTTATTTTTTAAAAACCTCTCCCTAAGCACATCTTTGAATTCTCCAATATCACGAACATCTTTTATACCAGTTACCGATTGAACCTCTTGCAAACTTGCCTTATCTCCAACACCAAAACGTATCCCTTCCCAAAACTCCATAATACGGTCTTTACGTCCTACAAATAAAATTTCAGTAGATACTTTGGATTTGGGATCCAGTAGTAAAATGACATTATTCTGATTGATACCAGTCAAATACATAATTGTGGGCTCCTGATAAGTTGGACTATGGGCGTAAGCCCATACAGTTTTTCCTCCTGGCCCATAAGGAACACCCGTTATGGCTATTAACGAGTCCTCCCTTTCCATAAGCTTGCTTCGTCTATCTCGATATCGGCGTTTTGCGTAAGCACCCGCCCCACCATCACGAAATATTCCTGAATGAACCTTCTTGATTTTTTTCATATATTTAATTTACTAATTTAAAATTTTTAGTGTTTTGATTGGAAAATATATCTGACAATAAATATACTACACTAAACATTCGTACTTTTAATGCTTTAACTTCTAACCAGGACTGTTAAAAAATGTGTGGTAGATATACTCTTACAAAATCCATCAAAACGATTAAGTCGCATTTTAGGCCTCTCCAAATAAATCTTAAATACTTTCCTAGTTTTAATATCGCCCCGAGTCAATTTTCAGCAGTAATTACTAATTCATCCAATCAATTGAATTTGACGGAAAAGAAATGGGGGATGGTCCCATCCTGGTCCAAAGACGCAACAATTGGTAATAAACTAATAAACGCTCGTTCCGAAACCCTACATGAAAAACCCAGTTTCCGTGAATCCTTTAAAAACCAACGCTGCCTGATTCCAGCAGATGGTTTCATCGAATGGAAAGGAAAAAAACCTTACTATATTAGAATGAAAAACAAGGGGTTGTTTGCCTTTGCAGGATTATGGTCCACATGGGATGCTGGAAATGATTCTCTCAACACCTATACCATTGTTACTAGTGAAGCTAATAAAACATTGTCGTCCTTGCATTCGCGAATGCCGGTTATCTTGCATCCTGATAAATATAAAACCTGGCTAACGGTCGACAGCAACTCTTTATCTTCGCTTTTTTCGGGCGACCTCGAAAATGAACTAGAGTATTTCGAAATCTCCACCGCCATCAACTCTCCAAAAAATAACGAAGCCTCTGTACTTACTCCTGCTGGACAAAGCTCTTTTACTTTTTAGTAAGAATTACTAACCATTCTTTGTCTTTTCTTTGTTCAGCAGAATTTTTAGCCTGAGCCAACTCACGTATTTTAAACGAATCTGAAAAATGTTTAATAATATCATCCCGGGTGGTATTGAAAGGTGGCCCCCCTTCCTGTCCTGTATGGTAGAACAAACCTGCAATCATTCCGCCTTTTTTTAAAGCTCTTGTAACAGTTGATACATATAAAGGTCTCTGAGCCGGAGAAATAGCACAGAAAAAGGTCTGTTCAATCAAAAGATCATAAAGACCATCATGAGTGGAATCCAATGTAAAAAAATCTAGATGCAGGATTTGACTACCTAGTTTTCGTTCCTGAATAACAGAATTTAAATGATTCACCGCACCTTTTGAGTAGTCAACTGCAGTAACATCAAATCCATGTTCAGCAAGAAAGATTACTTCGTGGCCTCGACCACAACCAGGCACCAGGGTTTTACCTGGGGTAATGATATTAGATTCCAATAAACTCACAAAAGGAGGTGCAACCTGGCCCAAGTCCCAGCCTAGATCATTCTCATCGTAGTGTCGTTGCCAATCTTCTCGTGAATAGCCTTGTGCTTCCATAATTTATTTATTGAAATACTTTAAAATGTTATCGATAGCTCCCTACCCCATGGCCTCCACCGCTTCTATATTATTTCCTCCTATATGTGTGTGGAGTAACAACTATTTTTATTAGGATCAACCAAATAACTGTGTCACGATCGAGGCTCCTGCCGCATAGGTACCGATCATGGAGCCAAAACTGGAAAAAAGAAATATCAATAAAAGTCTAGCGACCCTATTCTTCCACCACATGGAGTAATGGGTAATATCTTCGCGCAAAGTTTCAAAGTCGCCTACCTTAGGTTTTCGCATATAGGACTCGACAAGACCTACCACCATTCCTGCGCCTATAGTAGGATTCAAAGAAGTGAGCGGCGCAGCAAAAAATGCGGCAAAAATGGATACGGGGTGCCCTAGCGCTAAAGCAGTTCCTAGTGCGGATAAACCACCATTAAATAAAATCCAGGTGGTTACTAATTGCCCCCCCAGTTCCGGCGATTGTTTAAAACCCACAACAAACATGCTAAGAATCAAAACACAAATAGCCCATCCAATATAAAGCCCAGTTTTTCTGGGTGGAGGTTTCTGATCAAGTTCTTGCAGATGTGCTACATCAGGAGGTGAATCGATACTGGCCATCATCCCCATCAAATGTCCAGCTCCAACTAAAGCAAGAATTTTTTTCGGCGCATCGTCGGAAGCTGATACCTCGGCTAAGCGACCCACCATGTATTCATCACGTTCATCGATTAATACCCGTTTAATTTCCGGTAATTCTTCTCCAAATTCACTGACCACTGCATGCAGCATATCGCCCCGCTTCAAATCTTCTATCTGCTCTTCGCTGATTTCCTCGCCAACAAAAACACCTGCGATCAAACCACCGACTATTTTCATCTTTTGCCAAAAAGAAACCTCCGTAACCAATCTGTGTAAAGTGGTCGAGATATTACGATCAATTACCTCAAGTCGAAGGTTCTTTTCATATGAAAGCTCGACTGCGCGCATCATTTCCTTACCCGCTTCTACTCCTATTCGCTCCGCCAAACGTTTCTGGTAAGCAGTTAAGGCAAGGTTGATCAACAGCAATCCAGCTTTCTTTTTTCTAAAGACCTGGTAAATATCTAGATTCTTCCACCACGCTCGATTGGTTATATTTTCTAAACGCGGTGAACAAAGCTCGACGGCGACACAATCATAATTTCCAGTGGCTATTCTTTCTTCAACCATTTCAACACTCAATTGCGAAACATGAGCCGTTCCAATTAAAGTAATTTCACTATTGTTTAGTTGAATGGTCTTTATAATATCTTCCTGAGTTTCCAAAATTTCTTCTCCAACGGGGGTTCGCCTGGATATCCTACGAACAAATAAGAGCCTTTATTAGATTTTAAACTTGAAGTACGAAAAATCGATAAGATCGACCCTTGGAATTCTGAAATTAATAATCTAACATAAATCCTGACAAATCCCGAATATGATAAAATTTATTACGAATCCTTTTACTAGCATTCCAAAATAAATCTGCATGCAACCTTTCAAATTAAAAGCCGAATATAATCCTGCAGGGGATCAACCACAAGCCATTGAAGAACTGGTCAAAGGTTTAGACAGCAGTCCGAGTTCGCAAACGCTTTTGGGCGTCACCGGTTCAGGGAAAACATACACCATTGCTAATGTGATTCAGGAAATACAAAAACCTACATTGGTACTGGCGCACAATAAAACTCTCGCAGCGCAACTCTATAATGAGTTTAAAGTTTTTTTTCCTGATAATGCAGTGGGTTATTTTGTCAGTTATTACGATTACTATCAGCCAGAGGCCTATCTAGCTCATACAGATACCTACATCGAAAAAGACGCATCGATAAACGACGAAATCGACAAGATGCGTCATTCTGCTACCCATTCTCTATTTGAGCGCCGAGATGTGATCATTGTCGCCAGCGTTTCTTGTATTTATGGATTAGGGTCTCCCGAAGCCTATCATGGTATGCTGTTGTTCCTCGAGCGCGGGAAACAAATGGAACGCGATCATGCCCTTTCTAAATTGGTCGAGATTCAATACAAAAGAAATGATATCGATTTTCAACGTGGTACCTTCCGGGTTCGTGGTGACATACTAGAAATTCTTCCCGTTTATGAAAGAAATGAAGCCATTCGTATTGAGTTCTTTGGTGACGAGATCGATCGAATCACATCTTTTGATCCACTAACCAGACAGCCGATTGCAGAACTAGATCGGATTGCTATATACCCTGCTAGTCATTATGTGACTCCACAGGAACCTCTCCAATTGGCCATGAAAAATATTCGCAAGGAACTTGTTGAACGAATTGCTTATTTTGAAAGTCAAAATTTGCTTATCGAAGCACAAAGAATAGACCAAAGAACATTATTCGATCTGGAAATGATAAAGGAAGTTGGTTATTGTCAGGGAATAGAAAATTATTCTCGTCACTTAATGGCTCGCAAACCTGGGTTACCGGGGCCTACTCTTTTGGATTACTTTCCAAAAGACTCACTCTTCATCATAGACGAAAGCCATGTGACACTACCGCAGTTGCGAGGTATGTACAACGGCGACCGATCTCGGAAAGAAAGTTTGGTTCGTTATGGTTTTCGTTTGCCTTCTGCTTTCGATAATCGACCCCTTAAATTTGAGGAATTCGACAAATATGCAAAAAACATCATCTATGTTTCCGCAACTCCAGGCCCTTATGAACTAGAAAAATGTGGGGAAAAATTCACGGAGCTAATTGCACGACCTACGGGGCTGGTTGATCCGGAAATTGAAATTAAACCGGTAGTAAGCCAGGTCGACGACCTTTATAACCAAATTCGTACTCGCGCAGAAAAAAAACAGCGCACCCTGGTCACCACCTTGACCAAGCGGTTTTCAGAAGACCTTGCCGAGCATCTTTCAGAAATGGGGCTCAAGGTAAAATATTTACATTCCGATATTGTTACGTTGGAAAGAACACAAATTATCGGTGAACTCCGAAAGGGCGAATTTGATGCATTAATAGGGATAAACCTCCTTAGAGAGGGGCTGGACATCCCTGAAGTTTCTTTAGTCGCGATATTAGATGCGGACAAAGAAGGGTTTTTAAGATCGACCACTTCTTTGATCCAGACCTCGGGACGAGCTGCAAGGAACCTAGATGGAAAAGTGATATTTTATGCTGATACCATTACAAAATCCATGCAAGCGGCTATGGATGAGATGAGTCGACGGAGAAAAATTCAATTGGAATACAACAAAATAAATAATATTACCCCAGCCTCCATCAAAAAACCAATTCAAGACATCATGGGGTGCAAAGAAACCAATGAATTCGCTATGGAAATTGTAGAAGAAGAGGACACTTATGAATCAGGAATGCCTTTACTGGAATTAATTGAAAAACTGGAAAAACAAATGCTATCCGCAGCAAAAAATTTAGAATTTGAAAAAGCCACCAAACTCAGAGATCAAATAAAATTAATAAGAACGAAAGATTTAAAAATTATTTCCGGGTAATTCAGAGTAAATTATTTATTCGATCAACTAAGCGTATTTTAATAAACTTGGTAAGTTTCGATTCTATTTCTTATAAAACATGGAACTACTGATTTCTTATTCTCCACTGAAGGGAATAGTATTCTGAAAAGTAGGAATTCCAAATATTAAATTTGAATAAAAAAAGTTATGTAGCCGGTTTAGGTGGGTACAACTGAAAATACTTCTTAAAAATATTTTTTGCAATAGGTGCTGCTGTAGTTCCACCATGGCCTCCATGTTCTACTAAAACAGCTACCGCAATCTCTGGCTTCTCATAAGGAGCAAAGGCAACAAACCAGGCATGGTCTCTATATTTATAGGGAATCTCATTATCTTGTTCCATCTCTTTTTTAGCTTTCATTCGAACCACTTGCACGGTTCCAGTTTTCCCTGAAACAACAACATCCTTCAACCGCGATTTTTTTCCTGTCCCTCTAGGTCCATTAACCACATCACGCAATGCCTTTCGAATTATTTCTAGACTTTCCGAGCTATCCGCAATTTTTCCTTTAATTTCTGGAAAATATTCTTTGATCGTTTTTCCACCTGGCTCTTCAATGCGTTTTACAAGATAAGGCTTAAGAAGCATGCCACCATTTGCGACCGCAGCAATCATGTTTGCTTGTTGCATAGGAGTAACCAGGTTATATCCCTGACCAATGGAAGCAGAAATAGTTTCCCCTAATAACCACGGCTGCTTCCTATTTTTTAGCTTCCATTGAGTACTTGGAACAAGTCCACTTTTCTCTCTACTCAAACCCAATCCAGTGGGGAATCCAAAGCCAAAATTTTTTGCATAACGTGCAAGGGTATCGATTCCCATTCTATGACCAACGGTATAGAAAAATACATCGCAAGACTGCACAAGAGCATCATGTATATTTACGTCCCCATGTCCATTTTTTTTCCAGCATCTATACCTTCCTCGACCTAATTTAAAATGTCCAGGGCAGTTAATAGTTG
>Ga0209992_10004280_pt1 | contig 11337 bp, 11 predicted proteins | sample 2SBtaG_2_FD_182564 | JGI IMG/M metagenome (GOLD analysis project Ga0209992, IMG submission 182564) | Deep subsurface microbial communities from Kolumbo volcano to uncover new lineages of life (NeLLi) - 2SBTROV12_ACTIVE470 metaG (SPAdes)... | ecosystem: Environmental > Aquatic > Marine >... | reverse complement strand
CGACGACCGGGTGATCGAGCTGGCAATCTCGGGAGCGATCGGGTGACGTCGCCCGCCGAGCGTTGGGACGGGGTCTACGCCGACGCCGCCGAACCGGGCGCGCCCGCCGACTTCGTCCTCGAGAACGCGGACGCGCTGCCCGTGTCCGGGTCGGCCGCGGACCTCGCGGGCGGCACCGGGGCAACCGCCCTCTGGCTGGCTGAGCGCGGGCTCGACACGACGCTCGTGGAGGTTTCTGGTCGCGCTGCGGAGGTGGCCGTGACTGCCGCGGCGGAGAGGGGAATGGAGCTACGTGTCCAGCTGCACGATCTCGAAGGGGACGAGCCGCTCGAGGGTGCGTGGGATGTGGTGGTGGTGAGCAACTTTCTTCATCGCCCGCTTCTCGCCAACCTGGTCGACCATCTCAATCCCGGTGGGCTGGCCCTGGTGCGGCTCGCGACGGTTCGCAATCTCGAACGCAACGACCGTCCGTCGCGGCGGTTCCTGATCGAAGAGGACGAGCTTTCACACCTCTGCGCGGGCCTCGAGGTGGTGACCTACGAGCAGGACTGGTTCGACAACCGCCGCGAAGCCCGCCTCGTGGCACGCCGCCAAAGTTGAGCAACTTCAGGGGCGTGCCGTGGCATTCCGCAGAGGAGGGAGCGAAGCGACCGACGATTGCGGGGGGAGGTTTGCTGGGCGTGCCGTGGCATTCCGCAGAGGAGGGAGCGAAGCGACCGACGATTGCGGCGAAAGATCAGCGCAGGCCGATGAGGTCGACCACGAAGATCAGGTGCTCGTCTGGACCGATCACGCCCCCGGCGCCCTGGCTTCCGTAGGCGAGGGCGGGCGGGATCACGAGCTGGCGTCGGCCGCCCACCTTCATCCCCACGACACCCTGGTCCCAGCCCGAGATGACCTGGCCGCCGCCGAGCTTGAAGGAGAAGGTCTGTCCGCGGTCCCACGATGCATCGAACTGCTCACCGGTGCGCCACGAGACGCCGACGTAGTGCACCTCGGCCGCGTGCCCGGCGCGGGCTTGCTCGCCGTCCCCGGTGATCAGGTCGGTGATCTGGAGCTGCTTGCCCCGGGGTTCGCCCTCGGGAATCGTGACCTCTGGCTTCGTCATGGCTGCGCAGGCTATCGGCCGATGGCGGCGAGTTGGCGTGCCGCGTGCTCTGCGACCTGATCGACGATCGCGAGCCCCCGGTCTCCCGTGTTTCGTGGGAAGCCGGTGAGTGCTGCCGCGATCGACTCGTCTGGTTCGATGACGACGACCTGAGTGCCCGCCTCGCGCAGGCTGCGGACTTCGGCCGGTAGCTGGCGGCGGGCGAGGATGCGCGAGGCGCGCAGTCCCGGTCGGGTCTGCATCGAGCTCACGATCACGATGTCCGGTTGAATCTCTCCGGCGAGATGGGCGTGGCTGGCAGACGCGGTGGCGCCGTCGACGAAGAGGTGTCCGTCGATCTCCTTGGGACGGAACATGCCGGGCACAGCGCTCGATGCCTCCAGGGCGTGCTTGGGCGTTGTGTCGCGGTTGTCACGACCGAACACCACCACCTCGCCGTCGGCGACGCGAACCGCAGGAAGCCACAGGCCGTCGGGCCACGGGAGGGTGTCGTCGACCCTCGGGAGGCGGCTGAGCGCAAGTGTCGAGAACGCGCCCCCTGGCAGGGCTCCCGCCATCACGAGGCCGGCCCGCCGCAGGTCGGTGAGGCCGCGGAGTGCCAGACGGGGCGACAGCGGCCGGAAGCGAGCGAGGCCGGTTCGCCCGGTGCCGGAGTCTTCGTGGAAGACGGCCCGCTCCTCCTCCGTCGGTGGGGTCATCACACCGGCGAGCAACTCATCGACGCTGGCGCCGGCTTTCAGCGACGTTCCGATCGCCGCTCCTGCCGATGTGCCGACGACGAGATCGGCGTCGGCGACCCGTGTCCCGAGGCATGCTTCGAGGGCGCGGGCGACCCCGAGGTGAAAGCCCCACCCCGCTGAGCCTCCCGCGCCGAGGACGACCGCCAACTTCATCGAGGGAGCGCTCTCCTCGACCCGCGAACCGTTGGCGAGCCGATGTCGGCAGATCGGCCTGCGGCCGCCCCGGCGCTGAGGCCCGCTCCCGACGAGATCGAGGGGCGATGGTTGTGGAGGTGCGGGAAGCGTCGCCGCATCTCGTCATCGACCTCGCGGTCCATTGACGCCAGGACAGGGTGCACGCCCGGCGCCGCCTGCTGGAGGACCTCTCGATCTGCGTCGTGGAGCCGTCGCCCGACTTCGTGTGCGAAGCCGATGAGAAACGCCTGGCGGAACGAGCGCGTGCGGTTGCGGCCGAATGCGTCGACCTTGCTTCCCTCTTTGGCCATCACCATTGTCGCCTGCAGGAGCAGCGATGTGTACAGCAGCTCGACATGGGCGCGATCGGTGTCGGTGCCGATGATCGTCGCGAGCCCGTCGTGCTTGTTCCAGACAGCGCGGCATCGATTGGATGCGGCGACCGCGCCGAGGAGTGAGAAGCGGGCCGACGCATACGGGTCGCCGATCTCGATCTCTGTCGTCGCGACCCGAACTGCATCGCCGGCATCGAGCATCGCGGCGTCGATGGCGTGTTGGGTCATCAGCGCCTGGGCCTTCGCGGCGAAGGCCATGGCTTCTGCTTCGTAGGGGGTGGCCTCGGCTTTGGCGGTGAGCCGCCGGATCTTGTCGAGGATGTCCGATGTCATTGAGGGGTCTCCCGAGTTGGAGTGTCTCGGGGAAGTCCGTGAAGTATGCCGAGGATTCAGCCCGCCGGCTCCCGCGGAATGAGATCGAGCGCGAAGGGCAGATGCGCGACGAGCTCGTCGACAGTCGGAAATGGCAGATCCGGATGGTGGGTGCAGAGGTCGACCATGCCGTGAATCCAGGTGTGTACCTGCGTCGACACGAAGAAGGCGTCGCGGCCGTCGCTGTTGGCGTTGAGCATCTCGGCGACCACATCGACCAGCAGCCCGAACGCGGCCATCGCCGTCTCGCCCTTGCGCTCCTCGACTGGAAGGTCGTTGGAGAAGATGACGCGGTACATGCCTGGCTCGGCCGTCGCGAACTCCACGTAGCGCTGGCCCATGATCGTGAACCGTTCGAAGGGATCGGGCTCGGTCACGGGATCGACGGAGAGAGCAGAGGTGAACTCGCGCCAGCAGTGATCGATCGCCGCACGCATCAGGGCGAGATGATCATCGAAGTGGCGGTAGACGGCCGTGGGGCTCACGCCGGCGCGCGCCGCGACCGCGCGCAAGCTGACCTTGTCGATCGATCCGTGTTCGGCCAGTAGCTCGGAGGCGGCGTCGAGCAAGTCCGCGCGCAGGCGATCGCCCTGGCCGCGCGGGTTGCGGGTGCGCTCGGTGGAGGTTGTGACGCTCATCACAGTGAATATATCTTGACAGCCGTGAGTGTACAGGCGTAAATATACGAACGTTCCTGAGTTGACAGGCGTCAACCCTGTGGCTCGTGAACCTGCCGCTCGCCCTCGTTCCCTGCCTGGAGATCTCTGCCATGTTCACCCGAATCGGTCATCTCACCGTGCGGCGACGCCGCCTCGTCTTGGTCCTCACCGGCGTGGGTCTCGTTCTCGCCGCGGTTTTGGGCACCGGCGTGTTCGCCCGGCTCCAGAACGGCGGCTTCAACGATCCCGGGTCGGAGTCGACGCGGGCGACCGATCTCCTCGAGGAGCACTTCGGCACCGGCGCACCCAACGCCCTGCTGGTGATCGAAGCCCACGACGGATCGGTCGACAGCGCGGAGTCCGCGGCCGCTGGACTCGAGATCACCGAGCTGGTCGCTGGCCTGACCGTCACGGACGACACCGTCTCGTACTGGTCCCTCGGGGCGCCGGCGCCGCTGCGATCGGACGACGCGACGAGCGCGCTGGTGCTGACCCGGTTCCCCGGGGACCCCGACGACTGGATCGATGCGCTCGAGGTCCTCACCGAGGCTGTCGAGGTCTACGAGGGGCCGGTGACCATCGAGATCGGCGGTCAGACCGAAGTGTTCCGCGCCATCGGTGAGACCATCGAGGGCGACTTGGCCCGCGCAGAGTCGATCGCTGTTCCGGTGACGCTCGTGCTCTTGATCATCGTTTTCGGGGGTCTCGTCGCAGCGTTGCTGCCCGTCGCCGTCGGCGGGACCGCGGTGTTCGGCGCGTTCCTGGTTCTGTACGTCGTCACATCGATGACCGACGTGTCGATCTTCTCCATCAACCTCGTCACTGCGATGGGCCTCGGCCTCGCGATCGACTACAGCTTGTTCGTGGTGTCACGGTTCCGGGAGGAGCTCGCCGCCGGCTACGACGTCGACACCGCGGTAGTGCGCACCGTGGAGACGGCGGGTCGGACGGTCGCGTTCTCCGCGATCACCGTGGCGATCTCCTTGTCGGCCCTTCTGATCTTCCCGCTGTTCTTCCTCCGATCGTTTGCCTATGCGGGCGTCGGTGTGGTGATCGTGGCGATGCTGACCTCGGTCGTCTCCCTGCCGGCCCTCCTGGCCGTGCTCGGCCACAGGGTCGATGCTGGACGGATCCTGCGGCGCCCGGCCCGCACGCGGACGGGCCTCGGGTTCTGGGGGCGTAGTGCCACCGCGGTGATGAAGCGCCCGGTCGTCGTGACAGTGGTTGTCGTGGGTGCGCTGGTCGCCGTCGGTCTGCCGTTCCTGCGGGTCCAGTTCGGTTCTCCGGATCACAGGGTGCTTCCCGAGAGCAGTGAGGTGCGCATTCTTCAAGAAGAGCTGCGGACGGAGTTCAGCAGCAACGAATCGGCAGCATTCCCCGTGGTGCTCGAAGGGCCCGTGACGCAGGACGAGATCGAGGCCTACGCGGTGGCGGTCTCGACGTTGGACGGAGTCGGCAGGGTCGACGCCGTCACCGGTCGCTACCTCAGCGGCGTGCAGGGCGCTCCGTCCGATCCGTTCCTGTCGAGGATGGCGACCGACGGCGCCGCGTGGATCAGCGTGGTGCCGACGGTCGAGCCCGTCTCACAAGATGGCGAGCGGCTCGTCGACGACATCAGGTCGCTGCAGTCGGCGCTTCCCGCCGGGGTCACCAGCCATGTGGGCGGAGTCAGCGCCGAGCTGGTCGATGCGAAGGCGTCCATCTTCGGCCTCGTCCCCGTCGCTGCGTTGCTCATCGCGATCAGCACGTTCGTGCTGCTGTTCCTCATGTTCGGGTCGGTGCTGGTTCCGCTGAAGGCGATCGTGCTCAACCTGTTGAGCCTCACAGCGACGTTCGGCGCCATGGTGTGGATCTTCCAGGACGGCAACGGCGCTGGGTTCCTCGACTTCACGGCGACAGGCCTCACTGACACGACGACACCGATCCTGATGTTCTGCATCGCCTTCGGCCTCTCGATGGACTACGAGGTGTTCCTCCTCAGCCGGGTCAAAGAGGAGTACGACCGCACCGGTGACAACGATGCAGCCGTGGTCGCTGGTCTCGACAAGACCGGTCGGATCGTCACCGCAGCGGCTGTGTTGCTGTCGGTCACCTTCTTCGCCTTCGCCACGTCGGGCATCACGTTCATCAAGCTGTTCGGCCTCGGGCTCGGGATCGCTGTTCTCACCGACGCCTTCGTGGTGCGGGCGACGCTGGTTCCCGCGCTGATGAAGCTGGCCGGTTCTGCGAACTGGTGGGCACCGGGATGGATGCGCAGGATCTACGACCGCTTCGGGCTCGACGAGGGTCAGGCGACCACCACCACACGCCGCATCAACGTGCCGGCCGAGCCGGCTGCAGACGTCGAGGTCCCCGACGACCTGAGCTCGCTCGGGTCACTCCAGGGCGACGAGTCCGACGACAATCTCACCATCTGAGGAGACCGAGATGAGCATCGACGTCAACCCGTATCTGAGCGGCAACTGCGCTCCGGTCGCGGAAGAAGTCACCCAGACGGACCTCGCCGTCGAGGGCCGGATTCCCGAAGCGCTCGAGGGGCGCTGGCTGCGCAACGGACCCAACCCTCGCGGTGAGGTGGATCCGGCGACACACCACTGGTTCCTCGGCGACGGGATGGTGCACGGCGTCCGCTTACGCGGTGGACGAGCCGAGTGGTACCGCAACCGCTGGGTGCGCACCGACGCCATGGCAGCCGAACTGGGAGAGGAACCACCCGGCGGACCAGCCTTCGGGGAACGAGACTTCGGCGCCAACACCAACGTCGGGGGATGGGCTGGTGCCACCTGGGCGATGGTCGAGGCGGGAGCGACACCTGTGGAGCTCAGCTATGAGTTGGACACTGTCGGGCGCAACGACTTCTTCGGCACCCTCCCCGGGGCGTTCTCGGCGCACCCCAAGTTCGATCCTCACGCTCGCGAACTCCACGCGATGTGTTACGCCTGGCCGGACTGGCTGGAGGAGATGAAGATCCAATACGTCGTGGTCGGCGACGACGGTCGCGTGTCGAAGACCGTCGACATCGCCGTCCCCGGCATGGTGATGGTGCACGACATGTCCCTCACCGATCAGTACGCACTGGTGTACGACCTGCCGGTCACCGTCGACATCGAGCTGGCCATGCAGGAGCGCTTCCCCTTCAGGTGGAATCCGGACTATGAGCCTCGTGTCGGGCTTCTCCCGCGCGACGGCGGGGCGGGCGACATCGTGTGGTGCGAGGCGCCACAGAGCTACGTGTTCCACCCGCTCAACGCGTATGACACCGACGACGGCCGGGTCGTGGTCGACCTGTGCCGCTACGAATCGATGTTCGTCGACGACCTCCGCGGGCCCTTCGGCGATTCGCTCCCGACGCTCGATCGCTGGGAGATCGACCCCGTCGCGGCGAAGGTGATCGAGACCCGGATCGACGACCGGCCACAGGAGTTCCCGCGCCACAACAACGCCGTGGGCGGCCGCAAGCATCGCTACGGGTACACGTCGAGCGTCGACATGAGCACCCCAGGCCAGATCCACGGTCCGATCAACAAGATCGACTTCGACACGGGCGCCGTGACCAGCCACGACTTCGGTCCGGGCATCGGAGGGGCGGAGCCGATCTTCGTCGCGGATCCCGAAGCTAGGGCCGAGGACGACGGCTGGCTGTTGACGGTCACCTACGACCCGGCTCACGACTCGAGCGCTCTACAGATCCTCGATGCCCGCGACGTTTCCGCTCCGGCGGTTGCCTCCATCGGACTCCCACAACGAGTGCCCTTCGGCTTTCACGGCAACTGGGTGGCCGACTGAGCTCGGCCCCAAGGGCCTCAGGTCAGTGCAGGCTCTGAAGGAATGCGACCAGCGCGGTGTTGACCTCGTCAGGGTGTTCCTGCTGCAGCCAGTGACCGGCGCCTTCGATCATCTCCAGGTGGCGGAGGTCGGGAATCGACGTGCGAAGCAACTCGATCGCCTCTGGGGTGTTGCCTGCGATGAGGTCGGTGGTCCCGCCCATGTAGAACGCTGGAATCCGCACCGTCGAGCCCACCCACGGAGCGAGACACGCTGGGAGGTTCTTGATGTTGCGGTACCAGTTGAAGCCACCGCGGAAACCCGTCCGTGAGATCTCTGCGACGTAGAAGGCCAGATCCTCCTCGGTGAGCCAGGCTGGAAGCTCGTCGGGGACGACCAGCTGCTGCGACATCGTCTCGCCGGCGGGAAAGAAGCCATCCCAGCCCTCCTCCCGGTGACCATCGCGGATGACATCACCGCTGATGCTGTACAGGATCCCGCGCATCGACCGTTCGATGTCTGCCTCGAGATCCGCCTCGGCCTTGCCGGGTTCCTGGAAGAACAGCCGGTAGTAGTCACGCTCGGGCCCGGCGGCCTGGGCCATCAGCATGTTCATGTCGACGCCCTCGGGAAGGGCTCCGATCGGCGGGATGAAGGGCACGGACAACGCCGCCACACCGGCGAAGAGATCGGGTCGCATCAGCGCCGAGTACCACGCGACTGGCGCGCCCCAGTCGTGTCCGACGACCACGGCCGACTCGGCGCCGATCGCATTCACCACGCCGATCACGTCGCCCACCAGGTGATTGATGGTGTACGCCCCGATGTCTTGCGGAGCCGAGGTCCCGCCGTAGCCGCGCATCGACATGGCGACGGCCTGGTAGCCGGCGTCGGCCACTGCCGGGATCTGATGGCGCCACGAGTACCAGCTCTCCGGCCACCCGTGGCAGAACACGACCAGGGGTCCCTCGCCCCTGCTGACGAAGTGGATCTCGATCCCGTTGGCCTCGATGGTGTGGTGTTCGACGTCGATCACGACGCCGAGCTTGTCACAGCCGGTAGATCCGTTCGGCCGTACCGAAGAACATCGCGTCGCGCTCGCTTGGGGAGTGGTCGGCGACGATCTTCTTCAACCCGTTCCAGAGCGTGCGGTACGACAGCGAGAAGCGATCGACCGGGAAGTTGCTCTCGAGCATGCATCGCTCCGGACCGAACACTTCGATCGCTCGCTCGTACCAGCGCCGCTGCGCCTGCGCGAACTCATCGGTCAGCTGCGGCGCTCTCTCTTGCCGCGGCGGCGACGAACTCCGTTTCACCGACGCACCGGAGATGCTCGGGTCCGTCCTGGCGGTAGGCAGCGTGGCATTCGGCGAAGACCGTCTGCTCAAACTCGATGCCCGTCGCCCGTGTCGGCGTGAAGCGCAGACAACACGTACGGCAGTGAGCCACCCGGCGGCCACAGGAGGTGGTGTGGGTCGACGATGCGCTGATCGGGATCGACGACGTCCTCGACGACCTGATCGAGCCATTCCTGCGAGCCGGGTTGCATGGGCAGAGGGTAGGTTCCGCGACGGCGGCGAAGGGACGCGAACATGGACGAGCTCCGATTCGATGATCGGGTTGCACTTGTGACAGGTGCCGGCGGCGGCTTGGGGCGCGAGCACGCGCTGCTCTTGGCGTCGCGGGGTGCCACCGTTGTGGTCAACGACCTCGGCTCCCCGACGATGGGCGGGCAGGATCACGACCCTGGCCCAGCTCAGGCGGTCGTGGACGAGATCACCGCGGCAGGTGGATCCGCAGTGGCAGACAGCAACAGCGTGGCCAGCCGCGACGGGGCAGAGGCGATGGTGGCCGGCGCGCTCGACGAGTTCGGGCGACTCGACATCTTGATCAACAATGCGGGCATCATCCGCAACCGGACGTTCCTCAACATCGGCGAGTACGAGTTCGAGCCCGTTCTCGACGTCCACATCAAGGGGGCCTTCTACGTCACTCGGCCGGCGTACGAGCACATGAAGTCGGTCGGCTATGGGCGCATCGTGAACACGAGCTCGGCGTCGGGTCTGTTCGGGAGTTTCGGCCAGAGCGCGTACGCCGCTGCCAAAGCGGCGATCTACGGCTTCACCCGAACGCTCGCGCTCGAGGGGAAGAAGTACGGGATCAGCGTCAACGCCATCGCCCCCGGCGCGCTCACCAGGATGACCGGCGACGTGTTGGGCGACGGCAGTCCCGCGGCGGAGGATCTCGGGATGGACGGTCAGGATCTCGTCGCCCAGATGGGGCCCCACCAGGTGGCGCCGGCTGTGGTGTACCTGTGCCACGAATCCTGTGAACTCACGGGCGAGGTGCTGTCCGCTGCCGGGGGCAGGGTCGGCCGGATCTTCATGGGCGCAACGCGGGGGATCTACGCCGACGACCTCACCCTCGAAGACATCGCGACACGTATCGACGAGATCCGTTCAGAAGAGGGATACGCCGTCCCCGCCGACGTCAACGAGGAGATGGAGGGGCTGCTCATGCAGCATCTGCGGTGAGCGGGGCCCTAGCGTCCGCGGCGGGCGGGTGGGTGCTGGCGGCCACTCGCTCGCTACTGAGCCTTGCTCGCTGCGCTCGCTCGTCTCACAAGGCTCGCTCGCTGGGCCGCCCGCCCCCACCCGCTCGGGGCTCGGCCACACGCCCCGCCGTCTGGGCGTGCCATGGCATTCCGCAGACGAGGGAGGCCCGTCAGGGGCGAGTGAGGATTGCGGCGAGAATTACGCGAGTGCGGCGAGCGCGCTTTCGTACTCGGCGCGTTCGAGGCCGTGGGGGTAGAGGCAGACCAGGTCGATGCCTGCTTCGGCGTAGGCGGCGAGGCGTTCCCTGGCTGCGCCGACATCGGCCGCATCGAAGCACGTGCCTGCGATGATCTCCTCCGGCGTGGTGAGGCCTTGCCGGACGAAGTGGTGGTGGTAGTTGGCCATCGCGTCGTAGTTGACGGCGTCGGTGTGGAGCGCTTCGTACGGCGACAGCCGGACGTACAGGACGGTCAGCGGGGTGCGGCCCGTTCCGCTGCCGGCTTCACGGGCGACCTGCACCGTCTCGGCGGCGTGTTGCGGCGTGAGCCAGTTGAGCACGACCCCGTCCGACTTCGCGGCTCCGAGCTCCACCATCTTGGGCCCGAGGGCGCCGACCACGACCGGAAAGCCCTTCCCGAATTCCACTCCGAACCGCGACTGGCCCATCAGCTCGTCGAGGGCGACGTCCATCCAGCGCAGCGGCGACGTGGGGAATGGGACACCCAGACGGGAGGCGGCCTCCCGGTGTGACACACCCACCCCGAGGGTGAAGCGGCCCTCGGACTGCTCGTTGAGCGACGCGGCGCTCAGGGCGAGGTGGGGGAGCGACCTGAAGGGTGCGGCCGCCACTCCGACCGCCCCGGTGATCGTCGTGGTGGCGGCGAACATGGCGGCCAGGCTGATGTAGGGGCTTCGCCCGCCCAGGCCGCCGCCGGCTGTGCGGTTGCCGCTCTCGGGCAGGTAGACCGCGCGGTAGCCGTGATCTTCGGCGAACTGCCCGAGCCGCACGACGTCGGCCACGGGAAGATCGCGCATGCACACTCCGAGTTCCATGGCGTCACTCTGCCAGATCGAACTCGACGGTCACCGGTGCGTGGTCGCTCGGGGTGTCGCCGCCACGCTCGTCGGTGTCGATCACGACGTCGGTGACCGCGTCGGCGATCGTGGGGCTGCACAACACGAGATCGATCCGCAGCCCCCGATTGGAGGCGAACATCTGAGGTCGGTAGTTCCACCACGTGTAGATCTCCGGGCCCGGGTGGACTTCCCGGGTCACGTCGCGGAGCCCCGCCCGGACGAGTGCCCCGACGCTGGCGCGTTCCTCCAGCGACGTATGGGTGCGCCCACGAAATCGCGATGGGTCGTAGACGTCGAGGTCGGTGGGGGCCACGTTGAAGTCGCCGGCGAGCACTGTCGGCAGGTCACTTCCGGTCAACCCCAGCAGCCTTTCGAGGAAGATCAGCTTGTACAGGTACTGAGCGTCGTCGAGCTCCCGTCCGTTCGGCACGTAAACGCTGTGCACCCGGACTCCTCCGCACGTCGCGCTGATGAGGCGCGCCGCTGCCGGGGTGTCGCCGCCCGTGGGGAAGCCGCGTATGACGTCGTCGAGGCCAATCCTCGACGCGATCG
>Ga0209992_10004279_pt1 | contig 11341 bp, 11 predicted proteins | sample 2SBtaG_2_FD_182564 | JGI IMG/M metagenome (GOLD analysis project Ga0209992, IMG submission 182564) | Deep subsurface microbial communities from Kolumbo volcano to uncover new lineages of life (NeLLi) - 2SBTROV12_ACTIVE470 metaG (SPAdes)... | ecosystem: Environmental > Aquatic > Marine >... | reverse complement strand
ACTTCCATCGGTGTAATGCTCACTATTGATTGCATCATCTGCTATTTTAGTTCCATCAACTGCGTCAGCAGCCAGACTTGCTGTAGTCACATCTCCAGCATTCAATCCAAGTGTTTCTACTGCTCTACCATAATACATACAGTACATTTCATCACCTGATACCAATGCTTCTGATACAGTTAAAGTTGTACCACTACAAGTATAACCACCTGTTGGGTTTTGTTTTACATTGTTAATATACAACATTATATCTTTTGCATTAGTTACGGCTTGAGATAATGTAAAACCTGTTCCCGTAGGTGAACTAAAAGTCTGCTGTATTAATTCACTATATTTTAATGCTGGTGTATTACCGACGTAAGCCATTAGGTCTGCTCCATGATTGAGAGTGCTGTGTCTAAAGAATTTGCTGTGTCGCTTTGTATTCTAACCACATCACCAGTTTCTAAACATATTTTTCCTGCAACAATATCCAATGTTGAACCTGTAGGAATGGGTAAATTTTTTCCAATGAAAACATCATCACCCGATGCTGTTATAATCTGTGCGTCTGCTGTAATTGATCCCGCAGTTAAATTAGCAAGAGTGCAACCTATAACAACTGTAGTGCATGAACCCGGAACTGTGTATACATCCATGTTCGTATTTGCATTGGTTGAACTGCCATCCTTAGTTTTTAGTTTAAATGTATTAGGCACTTTTTTATCCTTTATTTATTATTTTCATTTATATTTATAATAGTTTTTTTTAAAAACTACTATCCTAACGCAATGATTAAACCGATACTTGCTGCTGAAGCATCACCGGCATCAACGTATGCTGTAGTTGCTAATTTAGTTGAATTGTCTCCTGCTGAATGTGTCGTACCCGTAACAGCAGTAGCAATAGACGTTCCTGCAAACTGTCCAGTACCAGTAATATCGTTACTGTTCAAATCAAGATCCCCTCCCAATTGTGGTGACGTATCATCTAGCACGTTTGCTAAAGCAGTAATTGTTCCAAAACTTAAAACACCAGAACCATCTGTTTTTAAATATTGTCCACTCGACCCGTCTGCATTTGGAAATTTTATACCATCAAGAATAACATTTTTAGTACCCGGAGGAGTAAGTGTTATGTCTCCAACATTATCTAACTGCAACAATGGTTGACTTCCACCACCACCATTAGGAGCCAATTTTAATGTCCCACTTCCATTAGTTGTAAGAGTGGTATCTGTACCACTTGGCCCAATTTTTATTATATCTGATGCCAATAAAACATCACCAGTTCCGTGTGGTGTTACAACTACATCGGCGTTACCAACTGATACAATACTGTTACTACTAGAAAGTTGAAGTGTTGCTTGAACATTACCAGTAAACGTACCACCACCAGTTATATTAATACTACCCGTTCCAGCAATATTATTATTGTTTAATTGTAATTCCCCTCCCAATTGTGGTGACGTATCATCAACAAGATTTTCCATATCATCACTATCACTTGTAAACAATTCATTGATAGCACCAACTACACTTGCTTTATGTGTAGTTGATAGAGTCGTAAGATCACCTTGTCCTGTTGCAACGGTGTTTGTCTTAACTCTCCACTCATCAAATGTGTCTCCTAAACCTACTGATACTATTGCCATATCTTATTCCTTTTTATTATGGTAATGGGGGTGTGTCTTTCAAATCCCATTTTTGTTCTTCTTCATTCCAATGCCAAAATCCTGCTTCTTCTATATTCTTTGAAGTTTCTGGTTTCGGAATTGGTGCCTCCCACAAGCAACTTTTTTCATCCAGTACCCAAGATGGATATGGTTTTGGTGCAATAAAAGCATCCCTGTCTTTATCATAGGTGTAACCAAGTCCTGCATAGTTTTTTCTTAAACCTGGCAACCCATCTGGTAAGGCACGATTATTTCTATCATAATGTTCCCCACCATGTGTATTGTAAGAAGTCTTTATCCATTTTGCAGGATCACCTTTTGCACCAGTATCTATAAAATCTTTCTTGGCTACAATAACTTCTTCTACAATATTATTATCATTTATTCTTGCGTAATGTCCCATAATTATTTTTTATTGTAAAAATGTGTTAAACAATATCTGCCTAAACCTTTATTGGTATAATTCTTTTTCATATTTATATTAACTACTTCGTGCATATAGTAACTTGGAAATAAAATCATTCTATTATGTTTACATTCCACTAGTGTTGAACTTTGAGTAAATTTTAAATCACCACCTTGAAATTTTTTTGGTTCTTGAAAAAACCAAATTAAACAAGTGTGCATATACAAATCAAAATGTTCACCATAATATCCTTTGTTTTCATAATAACTAATTTGTGACGTATCATTGTTACTTGCTTTGAACGTAACCCAAGATGGAATAGGACTATATAAATTTATAACATCCTCAGATATTATTTTTTTATAAAGATTTAAAATACTTGATTGTTCTCTGTTATCTTTATAAAAAACATCAAGATATAATCTTGAAGCCTCACCTTTTTTGTTTCCATCAAGATCAACTGCTATGTTTCCAGTTTTACCATCTTCATCTTTTAACAATGGATGTAATAATTCTAATTCAGTCCAAATTTGTTTTTCTTCTTGACTGTCATAAAAATCATCAATAATTAAAAATGGAAATATTTTATTTTCATCACATAATGTAGAATTCATAATTTTTTATTTTATGTTACTGATCGGGATTGTACCTTATCACCACTATTCCACTTCCTCCATTACCACCTGCACCACCTCCACCTAAATTAGCTCCACCAGCACCTGCTGCTCCAGCACCAGAACCACCACCACCCAATGCAGGAGGATCATAAGCATAGAACTGTCCTTCCGAACTTGCATTACCAGCACCACCCCCTGCATAAAAAATATTTGTTCCAGTTCGATAATTATTTTCTAATCCAACACCACCAGCACCACCTGCCGGGACACCAGGATTTCTTCTTGGAGGAGGACTAGCAGCACCACCGACTGCACCTGCACCACCACCTCCACCTAATGCTGCTCCTTCGTTTGAACGTGCTCCATTGCCACCATCATTTCCTTGTCCCGCAGTACCTTCACCAACAGTACCGTCTAAACCTCCAGCACCAGAACCACCACTATGAGATGCGGCACTTTGTGCGTTTCCTCCTCCACCACCAACAGCATTGGTAGTTATAGAATTACTACTTGAATCAACTATACTAGAATTAGTACCACTACCGTCTGGATGTGCGTTACCACCAGCACCAATTGTTACAGTAAAAGCACCTTTAGCTACAGTAACACCATTTTGTACAACCATACCACCAGCACCAGCACCATAATTATAATTAACATTAGGATTACCACCTCCACCAGCAACAACTAAACAATCAATCTGTCCAGTACCACTAACAACTGTAAAAGTTCCAGTACTCAAAAAAGTATGTACTTTAGTATTACCAACAGTTGTCTCTGTACCACCCTCACATTTAAATGGTGCTTTTCTTCTTCCTATTTGATGGGGTGCATATAAAAAAGGCATAATATATTTTCTCCCTATGCTTTACATTTTAATGTGAAACGTAATCCTTCACCAGGTTCTGTTGAACCTTTTTGTGTTACTTTAAAAGTGATTCTATCACCAGCAGCAAATGATGTTACTGAAAGAACACCTGCAGCTGCTGTTGCTGAAGCAATGGCAAATGTTGGTTTCGTAGAATAAATAGTTGTTCCATTTTTTAATACATCTACAATGGCAGTTGCACCTGTTGCTGCAGTATCTATATAACCACTTTCACCAAGAAATGTTCCTGCTCGTGCCATAACTAATTCACCATACGTTGCAACAGCAATATCTTCTTTTACCATATCTGCATCAAATCCAGCATTAAAAGCAATATCATATGGTAAATTTAGTAAACCAGAACCATCTGTACTCCACGCGTTATCGCCTCTTAAAAAAGATGATGTCGATGCAGTTCCTGTTGCACTTAATTCTGCAAGACCAATTGCATCATCAGCCATTTTAGAATCCGTAATTGCATTATCAGCAATCTTTGCTGTCGTTACATTTGCGTCTGTAATTTTTATTGTCGTTACTGCATTGGTTGCTAGTTTCGCTGCTGTTACATTTGCGTCTGTAATTTTTACTGTCGTTACTGCATTGGTTGCTAATTCAGTAGCAGTCACAACACCTGCAGCTAATTGTGCATTGGTTGTAGTACCAGATAAATCTCCACCCAAAGTAATTGCACCAGCACTTGCAAAAGACAATGTACCTGAACCATTCGTGATAAGAAATTGTCCGTTTGTTCCATCAGCAACATCTAACTCTGCAATACCAACTTTGTTAGCAGCAATCTGTGCGTTTGATACAGTACCCGTTAAATCTCCACCAACTGCTGTTCCTGCAACATTAACTGTACGGAATGTAACATTACCAGAACCATCCGTAGTTAATACCTGTCCGTCAGAACCATCCGATGTTTTTAATTCAGTAACACTTATTAAATTTACTAAACTAACATTACTTAAATCTTTTCTTGCAAGTTCATGTCCACCTGCTGTTGTGCCATCATGTATGACCAGCGTATGTTTAGTGGTATTATGCGTTATTTCCCCGATAGCCCCAGTGAACGCAGAATGTTGTGCTGTAGTACCTCTTCGTCTTTGAACTAGTTTAGCCATTTTGTTTTCCTATCATATTTTTATTTGTTCCAATAACCCTTAGGACATTTAGATTTATTATATAATGTTTTTACTGGCATATAACATTTACATACATTACATAATCTTAAAAGTTTTATAAACTCTGTGCAACCTTCACAAATTTCATATCTTTCTTCTTGTATTTCTTTTTCTATATAACCACTTGTAACGGCATCATAAGTTTCTTTTATTCTACCTATAGATTCATCACGAATCTCTTGCCATGTCATTTTCTTTTCACGTTCTGCCTGTGTTTCCATTACCATTCCGTCATTATATCATTAAATGGATAATCCGGATCCTCATATTTTGGTATACTTGGGTCATAGTATTTTGAATTTGGATTATGATAGGTTCCTCATGTCTATCAAACCATGTGCCATGCTCCTGATAATGTTCTTCAACCCAAGCAAATCTTTGTGGGCCTCCAACCAAACCTTGTGGATATGGAATAGGGGGTTCCCATCTCATAGTAGTTTCATTTAATACAAAACTTTCATATGGTTTTGGAGGAATAAAAGCATCTTTTTCTCTATTGTATGAAAAACCAATTCCTGCATAATTATATCTTAAATGTGGTTTACTATCTTCCAATCCAGTTTTACCATCAAAATGTTTTCCACCTTTTGAATTAAAAGAAGTTTGAATCCACTCACCACCATCATTTAAACCATCATCATATTTATCTATAAATTCTTGACTGGCTACAATAACCTCAACAACTTTATCATTTACAACTTTTGCAAAATGTGCCATTATTTACTCCTATAAATTTAATGGTGCGCGAATAATAACTATTCCCTTTCCACCATTACCAACTGAGGAACCACTTCCTGAACCATGACCACCACCACCAGTATTTTCTTCCCCAGAAGCACCCGCAACAGTTGAGTGAGGATCACCACCTCCACCATTTCCTCCAGGAGATTCTCCACCATTACCACTTACATTACCACCGCCACCTCCACCACCTCCTGCATAAAAGACAGCAGTATTTGCTCTAAACGTACTTGATAAACCATCACCGCCAGCACCCGAACCACCTCCAGTACAACCTCCACAACTACCACAACCACCAAACCCAGGTGCATTACCACCAACTTGACCAGCACCACCTCCACCTCCTCCTCCAGAGACAGCACCACAACTAGCACCAGAACCACCATTGTTTCCTTGTCCCGTTGTGCCAGGTCCACCAGCAGAACCACTTCCAGAATGTCCACCACCAGAACCAGAACCACCTTCACCTCTTGATAGTCCTGCAGGTGTAGTATGAATATGTCCTCCACCTATAGCAGTTGTTGCTCCCGAACCAATAGAAATATCATTTAAACCTGTAATAGAACTACCACCAGGTGAAGTTGCGTTTGAACCAGACGTATTCCCTGCTCCACCAGCACCAACTACAACATTACAAATTCCGGGTTGTATTGTAAAACTTGTTGTTTCGACAAAACCACCTGCACCACCAGCACCTTGACTTCCACCTCCACCTCCACCACCAACAGCTAAAAAATCTACTTGTATATCACCACTTCCACGATATTCAAAAGTTCCTGAAGAAAGAAAAGTATGAATTTTAAAAGCACCATAAGAAGTTTCAGTTCCACCAATGGTTGCAGGTTCTATTAATCCTACAACTCCTGTGTGTCTTTGACTATTAACAAATGCCATATTTTATGCCTTACATTTTAACATGAATCTTACACCTTTGCCAACCGTTCCTGTACCAATCTGTGTGACTTTAAAAGTTAATCTATCACCAGATGCAAATGTTGTTACTGAACGAGTACCAGCAGTCATAACATTTGCAGTATGCGCATACTGTGGTTTAGTTGAATAAATTGATGTATTGTTTTTTAGTACATCAACTATTACTGCTTGATTAGCAGACGCAGTATCTATATATCCAACCTCTCCCTCAATTGTTCCAGTTCTTGCAAGAACCATTTCACCATATGTTTGTACTACAAGATCATCTTGTACAGTAGCACTATCATAACCTGCAATAAAAGATATATCATATGGAGTTGTTGCCAAGACTGCCCAACTTGGATTTGCACCTGCACCTCCTGATTGTAAAACTTGTCCTGATGATCCTGCAGCAAGTCGAACATAATCAGTACCATTATAATACAGGAGATCACCTTGTGCATCACTACCCATAGCTATCTTAGTTCCATCAATTGCATTGGCAGCTATCTTTGCTGTTGTTACATTTAAATCAACAATCTTTACAGTAGATACTGAATTGGTTGCTAACTTTGCTTCTGTTACTGCTGCCGCACCCAATTTTGCTTCAGTAACAGACGTTGCAACTAATTGTGTAGTACCAACTGAATTGGTTGCTAATTTTGCTAGAGTAACATTTGCATCCGTTATGTGTGTTGTCGCTACAGCATTATTTGCTAACTCTGTTCCAGTTACAACATTTGCAGCTAACTGTGCATTACTAACAGTACCCGTTAAATCACCACCCATTGCTAGAGATGGAATTACAGGTTGACTAGTAAAGGAAAGAGTACCAGAACCATTAGTCATTAATACCTGTCCGTTCGTTCCATCACTAAGTGCAAGTTGTGTAACACCAACTTTATTAGCAACATTAGTCATATCTGCTTTTGCAAGTGGTACTCCTGTAACTGTGCTGCCATCATGTACCCGCAATGTTTTATCAGTAAGATCAACCGTTATTTCTCCAATATCCCCCGTGAATGAAGAATGTTGTGCTGTAGTACCTCTTCGTCTTTGTACGATTTTAGCCATTTTGTTTTCCTAATAGTTGTGCAATCATTTCTTTAAGTTCGGCAATATCTTTCTTCATATTATTTATATCGTTTTTTTCATCTTCTAATCTTTTTTTCTCCATCTTATATTGTTCCAAGGCATTGATATTTGTATTAAGAATAGCCTTAGAATCTAAATCACGAACATATTTTGTTTCTTTTATTTCTACTGTTTTCATATTATGACGCCAATGCAATAACTCTTAAATCTTTTATTAATGGAACTTTAGTAGTACTACTAGAATTCATTACAATCTTAATAGCAAAGGTTTTAAAAGTTGGATATGCAACACTACTAGTAGTGTATGAAGTAGTAGCAGTACTAGGGTCAAACTCAAGTTCTATGTATTCTGTTGAATCCTCTGATTTAGAAATAGTGTTTGTATCAGCTGATCCTTCACTCATTAATACCCATGGTCTATTGTCAAATATTTCAGTATCAAATTGTGATAGTACTTTATAATAAACTTTTATAGAAGTACCTGCTTGTCTATTTGCTGTTAAATGTACTCGAAGGTCTCCTGCATCAAATCCGTCTTTTAAATTTACCCGTCTTGAAATATATCTTGCTGTTGCATTACCACCAGCACTATTTGTTTCATCGGTAGCTAAATCATTAACAACATTTTCAATAGTAATAACACCATTTCTGTTACTATCAATAACAGGACTAATGTGTGTACTCGCTGAAGAAAATTGTGCTCTTGAATCATAACTACCAGCAGAAGTGGTAATCTTCTTTTGTGCATCAAGAATAAAATTAGTATTCTGTATGACAGATTGATATGCTGTGTCCAAAGTACCACTTGAATTACCCGTTAGTTTCACACCCCATGATATGTTTGTTTTATTTAATCTAACCTCTGCAGGAGTAAGATGAATAATATCTGCTTTGTACTCTGCCGCAGATGTTCCATCTTTAAAAATAGCATTGGCAGTTGCACCAATAGTAAAATTTGCTTTATGTATTCTAAATGTCAAATCTTGATTTTGATCTGGTGTCCATGTTGATGCGTTTTGTGATTTAAAAAATACACCAGCATAAGGTTGCTCAGAAACTTTTCTAGTTGTTCCAATAATATTTTCACCCATCTCTGCTATCCATGCTTCATACTTCAAACTATTACTTAACACAACAATAGAATATTCACCCGGTGCCATATAAACTAATGATGGAAATGTAAAAGTAGTAGCTTCTGAGGCATCTTCACTAACAGTAATATCAGCAGGAAATTTTGCAACATCAGAAAATGGTAAAATTGTTTTTGCAGGATAACCATTCAAGGTATCTCTAATCTGTAATGTTACTGGTAAACCATCTGTGTCTTTTGATTTAAAATATAAATCAACAGCAGAAATAAATACACCATCAGGATACAAAACAGGATCAACCAAAAATGTTTGTGCCAGAGGATCAATAAATCCAATCGTTGCTGTTCTTTCAAATATTTCTGTTGTTGTTCTAAATTCTGTTGCACTACCCATTGCGAACTGTTGTACTCTTGGAACTCTTGAAGATACAACAACATTTTCTCTAGTCTGCAATAACCCTTGTGCCTGATAAACTACCTCTGCATATGTCGATGCAGCAACTAAATCACCAGCAGTATTATCACATAATAAGAATTGTCGTTCACCTGTTCTAAATCGTAAAGTATCACTATTGGGAATATTGAAAGTTAAATTACTGATAGATCCGGAATCATCTGTGTAAATTGCATCTGCCAAAGAACCCCCAGAAGGTGTACAATGTGCTGAAACAGATTCACCATCAAAGAAAGCATACACTAATGTATTTGGTTTCATACCTGTTACATTAATAATAATATCTCTTGAACGAATAAATGGTATAACAGAAACATCAACAACTCTATCACCAATACTATTCCTTACTGTATCAACACCAGTAATTTCATTACGAATACCTTGACGGGTTTGTGTTATTTCACGTTCAACTGTTTGACGGCCAAGTATTTCTATTCGCCTACGTCCTCTACGTCCTATTTCTTCTTGTGCCAATACCGTCTCTCTACCCGTGACGATTGTTTCCCAATCATTAAACTGCGTACCGAATGCTAATCCTACTAGACTCTCCCAGGCATCATTTTCACCTTGTAAATTTACAATAACCTCTGGTGCCGTTGTAGTGTCAATCCAGTTATCATTTGGTGGGTTTAAGTCAACTACACCAATCCATGCTAATATTGCATATGGATTTACATTGACTGCTTTACTTGCAACAGTCTGGTTAATCAAAACTTCCGTACTATATGGTAGTGTAATACAGTCACCAGTTTTTTGTACACCAGTAGAAGCAGAAGAATCAAACACAACATCAGTCATATTTGAATTAAAAGTCGGCCGTAAAATCTTTTCATCAAAATCAATTGCACATTTATAATCAGGACTTAAAACATTGCCAATACTATGCCCACTAAATCCATCAACTAAAATTCCATTTTTAAATCTGTCTAAACCATTAGCATCTTTAATAACTAATTTTTCTGTATCTGTTTCCAATAATGATAATGAAGTATAGTATTCTAAATTATTAATACGTTTTTCCAACTTACCAATATCACGCATTGTATAATTTTTATTCTCAATATACTTTGATGTGATATCCGATGGTTTAAAAGTATATGCAGGAATTTCAAGTTTAAATAAATCCATTGTCCCATCAAGTCTTGATGGTTGCATACTCCTCAAAGAAGAAACACCAGTATTAGAACCAAATTTCTTTTCTCTACTTAAATAAACTGTATCTACTCTTGGAAGATAATAACTATAATCTGCTTGCCAATTTGAATTTGGTACAGGTAGTTCGATGTTAGCAATGGTGGCTGCACCATCAGTTCTTCGAGGTCTGTAATCTATACAATCTCTTAATTCAACTCCTTCACCAGTTGTGGGACTAGTATAACTTGGTACATTATCAAAACCAACTGCTGAAGTATAGGAATCAACTGAAAGATAACCAACACCAGTATGCACAAAGAAATCAAAGACAGCAGTAATTCTACCACCAGGTGCTGATTGTCCAGACTTCAATTTAATAGAACCGTGATCGTAAAAATTATCACGTTGACCAGTATCTAATTCATATTTTGAAGTCATATTAGTATCACCAACAATAACAGCAGATACAACTTTAGTAAACCCTGAAGTTGCCCCTGTAACATTTTCTGCAACAAAAGTTCCTGTGACAGGAATATAAGTGACACTAGTAGTTCCAGCCGTACCAGCAATAACTTTACCAGTAGCACCTGATGTTACACCAGTAATTATTTCACCAACTGCTAAATCGTCGGAAGTACTACCAACTGTTAATGTAGGAAGTACAGGATTAGTACTTGTATTTGCAGAACCATATACTGCGTTTAAAGAATAAATATCTGATTTATTCAATGAGTCAGAAGATAATACAGTAGTGTTTGGTGAATTGATGGTTAAAGTTTCATTCTTTGAAAGAGTTTTTGTTTTTTCAAATTTACTATCAATATTCATTTCTGCAATAATATCTGCCGAGAAAGAATTAGAAGTACCATCATTCAATGTTACTGTGGTATTAGAAGGACCATTCACCACTATTGACTGTCCTGAACCATTAAAAGAAATAATGTCACCAACGGAGTATGATCCTCCGGCAACGGTACAAGTGGCAAGATAAAATTTACTTTTATTTGAATCACTTGTATCTGTGTTATCACCTTTAAATGTTTCAGTTGTTCCACCACTTGTAAGAGTAGCAGCACCTGATGAAAACGAAACATTTGTAAAAACTCTTTTGATATCATAACTTGTGTCACAAACACTATTTTCATCTCGAATGGTATTTACCACATCTTGAGAAAGTTTAAATATT
>Ga0209992_10004278_pt1 | contig 11341 bp, 10 predicted proteins | sample 2SBtaG_2_FD_182564 | JGI IMG/M metagenome (GOLD analysis project Ga0209992, IMG submission 182564) | Deep subsurface microbial communities from Kolumbo volcano to uncover new lineages of life (NeLLi) - 2SBTROV12_ACTIVE470 metaG (SPAdes)... | ecosystem: Environmental > Aquatic > Marine >... | reverse complement strand
CAGTTGTTCACTGATGCAGGATATTATTGGATTTACCTTAACTCTTGCAATAGCTTGAAAAACAAAAACACTATAAAAGATTTTCTTGCCCAAGTAAGTCAGAATTAAAAATTGGTGGAGATGGCGTACATTTAACTACACTTGTAAGTTATTGATTTTTAATTAAAAATCAGTTAGTTACAATGTAATTTGTACACTTCTATGTACACTTTTTACAAAAAACAACTTTTACAGAGTCGACTATTTGGCCGCTAAATAACTGCAACAAATAAAATTATACATATTTTTTCAGTACACATAAATACTTGCAAATTAACAGTAAATGCATTGAGCATTCGCTTGATAAAAGGCAAGTATGGATATTTCAGAAACATTAAAACAGCTTCGATCGCAGTATTTAATAAATGACGTTGATTTTAAAAATGAACTAATTAAGTTAGAGTGTATAGATTTTATTAAACAGGCGAGTCCTGACTATTTTGTAACACTTACATTTGCAAATGCTGTAGATAAGTTTTACGCAGTAAAAACTTTAAGTACATGCTTGCATCATATAAATAAACAAGTGTTTGGCAGGCGAAGCAAAAAGAAGTTGACAATTTTTTCTTTTATAGAAAAAGATGCAAGCGGTGAATTACATTTTCATTTGGCCATTAAAAAGCCGGCAATAAGTAAAAATTGTGATTTGGAAAAAATTATTAAGAAGAAGTGGGGGGCGATGCGAGGCCGTGGTTTTTCCACTTTCAGTGAGGGTGAGTGGTTTCAAACTATAAATACTGAAGGTGAGTTAGATAATGTTGCCAACTATATTGTTAAGCAGACATATGGCAATAATAACCCACTAGTTGTGGAGTGCTTGCACTACTAATTGCAGTTCATTGGACTGGTTAGAAGTACTTTGTGATTTTGCTAAGACGTTGTTAATAAACACAACGCTTTAACTCTACTATGTTTGAAGCATTATTAACAACACATACACAACTAATTACCTATTAACTGATAGCAACTACTTATTTAAAAAACACATGAGATATAAAGAGTTTAGTTGTAGCAATAAGGTTAATAAAAACACAAAGACTAAGAAGTAATTTTTAACACTTCGATTCTAATAACAACCGATCGCCATTGACATTGGCAGTAGACGTTTAATTTACGTGCATTTTATTGATTTCGGTAAAACACATAAACTACGAAGTACATGAAAATGTTACACTTGCTAGCATTGAACTTAATAGTACTTTGACTAGTGAAACAAGCAACAAAAGATAAAAAGCGTTTAGACAAATTAAAAGATATTTTGACAACGTTAGAGAGTGGTGATAATGTTGAAAATAGAACACTAAGGGCTTGGATGGGTGATGACTTTGATTGCATTGCAAGTCGTTGGGAGTATTACCAAGAAGACAAGGCAGAATTTAAACATAAGCCCGATGAAATTAAACAATACGAAATATATTTAAGAAAGGCATTGTTTGATTACAACAAAGCTGAAGGCTATTCAGTTGGTAAAACTGCTAGGAAATTTTACAATTCTGCAGACGGTAAGTTTGAAACATTATTGGAGTATTTACAAGAAATTATTATTGATAATAATTTAAGGGTATGGTTTGATAGGCCGATAGACTTTTCTATTGGTGAAGGGTTTTTACTTGACCCTGTAAGCGTACCAAGAGTTGTTACTTCGCGTAGTTTAGATAATTTAAATTTAAAAAGCTGGCCAAAGAAAATTGATGTAAAAATTGATTGTGTTGAAAATGCAATTAATGCTTTAGAAAATCCGATTCCAGAACCAACCGAAGAAGATAAAAAAGCACAAGCAAAAAAATTAAAGCAATTGCTTGCTAATATAAAAAACAAGCGTTAAAAAAAAGAGCACTTTTATTTTATACCTAAATACGATTACTAATAAATTACACACACTTGCGATTAAGTGAAATAATAAACACATAAGAATTATGGGTCAAAATAGTGAAATTAAGCGAACACGAAATTAGAGATATTACCAAGTACTTAGAAGCAGGCAAGGCGCTGCCGGAGAAGTACCGATTTTTGCTGTTTGAAGACAAGAAAGAGGTTGAGCTTGTTTGGAATGGAAAGAGTGGTGATGTGACTAATGTCGTATTGCCGTTTCAGGTCATTGAGCAAGTTGATGAGCCGCGAAGTGAAGAAAAACGCGAGATCCAAGGTAGTTTGTTTGATACTGCAACAGGTAGGCAAGTTAAAGGTTGGAATAACAAACTGATTTGGGGTGACAACAAACTGATACTTTCAAGCTTAAAGAATGGGCCGCTTAGAGAAGAGATCGAGGCGCAAGGCGGTATTAAGCTAATTTATATTGATCCGCCGTTTGATGTTGGTGCTGATTTTTCAATGGATATTGAAATTGGTGGTGAAACACTAACTAAAAAACCGAGTGTGATTGAAGAACTTGCTTACAGAGATACTTGGGGCAGGGGACAGGATTCATTTTTAGCTATGTTTTATGAGCGCATTGTTATTATGAAGGACTTGCTTGCTAAAGATGGAACGATATATGTGCATTGTGACCCAAGGTTAGATGCAAAATTAAAAATTATTTTAGATGAAGTTTTTGGAGAGGAGAATTTCGGAAATCAAATTATATGGGCTTATGGAAAATGGACGGCGCCTTCTAAAGATTTACAGAAAAATCACGACATTATTTACAGATATAAAAAAAGCAATAATACTATTTTTAACGTTGTGAGAGATATTGATGAAAAAAGACAAAAAACATTAGATCGCGGCTATACAACAAATCTTTTATCGAATGGAGAAAGACAGTTGATAGTTTATGAGGGAAATGAAAACAGACCAAATATAGCTAAACTAATGAAAGATGAAAAATATGATAGGGTATTAGTTGTAGAGGCTGAAGGCAACCCACTTTCAGATCATTGGAATATAAATTTTCTACACCCGAAAGCAAAAGAAAGGCTTGACTACCCAACACAAAAGCCAGAAAAATTGATAGAGCGCATTATTAATGTATCATCAAATTCAGGTGATATTGTTGCTGATTTTTTTTGCGGTTCTGGCACAACTTTAGCAGTTGCAGAAAGACTAGGCAGGAAGTGGATTGGATCAGACTTAGGTAAGTTTAGTGTACATACAACACGTAAACGCATAATTGGCGTGCAACGGCAACTTAAAAAAGAAGAGAAAAACTGGCGAGCATTTGAAATACTAAACTTAGGTAAGTACGAGCGAGCACATTATATTGGGGTTAACACCAACTTACGTGAGGCTGAACAGCAAAAGCAACTAGAGCAAAAAGAGGCTAAGTTTTTAGAGTTGATTTTGCATGCGTACAAGGCAGACAAGGTTGAGCAGTTTAAAACTTTTCAAGGTAAACAGGCAGGGCGTTTAGTTGCAGTAGGGCCGATCAATTTGCCAGTTACACGACTGTTTGTTGAAGAGATTATTTTAGAGTGTAGGCAAAAGCGTATTACTAAAGTTGACATTTTAGGCTTTGAGTTTGAGATGGGCTTATTTCCAAACATACAAGAAGAAGCAAAAAGCAAGGGTATTGATTTAGCGATGAAGTACATACCAAAAGACGTGTTTGATAAGCGTGCAATTGAAAAGAACCAAGTTGCTTTCCATGACGTTTCTTACATTGAGGTTAAAGCGCACTTTAAAAAAGGTGCGATTGCTATTGAGTTAATAGACTTTTCCGTATTTTATTCGCAAGACGCTAACGCTAGTGAAACACTGGGTAAGAAGAAATCAAAAGTGGTTGTTGATAAAGGACAAGTGGTTAAGGTTAGTAAAGACAAAGATGGTATTTCTAAACGTGAAGTGCTTACTAAAGAGTGGACAGATTGGATTGACTACTGGAGTGTTGATTTTGATTTTGAATCAAAGCAAGAAATCATGCGCATGAAGGACGAAGAAACTGGCGAGGTTACAGAGGCTTGGAGTGGTGAGTACGTGTTTGAAAACGAATGGCAGTCGTTTAGAACTAAGCAAGATCGTACAATCGAGTTAACCAGTAGTTACATGGAATGCTTGGCAGGCAGGCGAAAAGTTGCTGTGAAGGTTGTTGATATTTTTGGCAACGACACGATGAAAATTGTTGAAGTTACGGTATAGGAGTAGAACATGGCTATACACCCAGACTTCCCCACCTCTCCCCATAAAATACTTGATCCAAGTGTACGCTGGTTTCCTGCAGATGAAGCATTAAGAGAATCGTCGTTTGAAAAACTAATGCCACCGTTGGTTTCAGGTGTGCGTAAAAAAGTAAAAACATGGCGTGATAATAATTATGAAGGTGCAAGCGAAACAAGTAAAAAATTACTGAACTGGTGGTTTAATACTGAGCATTTAATACCGCAAGCAGACGGAAGCAGTACAAGGTTTGAATATTACTTTGCGCAACGTGAAGCAGTTGAATCAGTGGTGTACTTATATGATGTAGTGAAGTTTAAAGATAAGTATGATTTAATTCGCTTTGATGAATCAGGTGCAGTTTCACCGAACAGGTTTGATGAAACGTGGCGACGACTTGTAATTAAGGCTGGCACAGGTTCTGGAAAAACCAAGGTATTGAGTTTAATATTGGCATGGTGTTATTTTCACAAACTGTATGAGGAAGATTCTGAGCTAGCAAGAAACTTTTTAATGATAACGCCGAACATTATTGTACTTGATCGCATACGTTCAGACTTTGATGGGCTTAGGATTTTCTTTGAAGATCCGGTTGTTCCCGATAATGGATTTGAAGGCAGCAATTGGCGAGATGATTTTCAGCTAACGTTGCACATACAAGACGATGTAAATGTAACACGCAAAACTGGCAACATATTTTTAACAAATATTCACCGAGTGTATTCAAGCAAAGACGTTGAAGCATCGTTTGATGATGAAGATACAATGGACTATTTCTTAGGTGAAAAAGGTGTTGGTAAAACAACAGATTCAAAAGTTAATGTTGGCGACATCGTTAGAGATATTGATGAGATCGTTGTACTTAATGATGAAGCACATCATATTCATGATAAAAAACTAGCATGGTTTAAATCGATTGAAGACATACATCATCACTTACAACAGAAAGGACATTTTTTATCACTGCAAGTTGATGTAACAGCAACACCAAAGCACGACAATGGTTCAATTTTCGTGCAAACAATTTCTGATTACCCGTTAGTTGAGGCGATTACGCAAAACGTAGTTAAACACCCAGTATTGCCTGATAGCGCAAGTAGAGCAAAACTTTCCGAAAGACAGAGTTCACGCTACACAGAGAAGTACGCAGACTATTTAAACTTAGGCGTTGAAGAGTGGCGAAAAACTTACGCTGAACATGAGAAATTAGGCAAGAAGGCGCTGTTGTTTATAATGACAGATGACACAAAAAACTGTGATGATGTTGCTGAGTATTTAGAAGGTACTTATCCCGAATTAAAAGATGCGGTACTGACAATTCACACTAAGAAAAACGGTGAAATTAGTGAAGCAAGTAGTGGTAAAGCGCAAGAAGAATTAGAGCAGTTGCGTAAGCAATCGAATGAGATTGATAGTTGGGATAGTCCATTTAAAGCAGTTATTTCGGTGCTAATGCTAAAAGAAGGTTGGGATGTTAAAAACGTAACAACGATTGTTGGGCTAAGGGCTTATTCGTCAAAGAGTAATATTTTGCCAGAGCAAACACTAGGTCGCGGACTTAGAAAAATGTACTTGGGTAATGAAGCGGAAGAATATGTAAGTGTTGTAGGTACAGATGCATTTATGGATTTCGTTGAAAGCATACAATCGGAAGGCGTTGAGTTAGAGCGCAAGGCTATGGGTAAAGGTACAGTGCCAATAGCACCGACAATTATTGAGGTTGACAATGAAGATGTTGAAAAAGACATTGATGCGCTTGATATTAAGATTCCAGTTTTAACTGCACGTACTTACCGCGAATATAAAAATTTAGCAGACTTAGATGCTAGTAAATTTACACATGTAAAAGTTGAGTACAAAACATTTACTGATGCTGAGCAGCGAGAGATTGTGTTTAAAGATATTACCACTGGCGAAGTTTCACACACAACTATGCTTGATTCTAGCGCTGTTACCGACTACCGTGCTGTCATTGGTTACTTTACACAAATAATCATGAAAGAGCTACGTTTAGTTAGCGGATATGATGTGTTGTATGGCAAGGTTAAGCAGTTTGTGCGCGATGACTTATTTAAAACAGTAGTTGATCTTGATGATTTAAATACACTGCGTAATTTATCGGAGTTAGTGGCAACTAAAACTTTGATTGAGAATTTTAAGAAAGAGATTAACGCATTAACGATTCAAGATCGTGGTGATGCTGAAATTAAAGACTACATTAAGCTGAGAAATACACGCCCGTTTACCGTTAAGCAACAAGACAGTATCGATGGGCCGAAGAAGAGCGTATTTAATAAAATTATTGGTGATAGCCATTTAGAGCTTAGGTTCGCTTCGTTCTTGGAAGATTGCGAAGATGTTGTTTCGTATGCGAAGAACTATTTTGCAATACAGTACCGCGTTGACTACGTAAATACAGACGGTAATATTTCGTACTATTACCCAGACTTTATTGTTAAGCGTAATGATAATTCGATTGTGATTGTTGAAACTAAAGGACTTGAAGATTTGGATGTGCCGTTAAAAATGGCAAGGCTTAGAGAGTGGTGTGTTGATGTTAATAAATCGCAAAGTGAAGTCGAGTATGATTTTGTGTTTGTTGATGAGAAGAGTTTTGATAAGTACCACCCAAAAACATTCGATGCATTAATGTCGAGTTTTGTTGAATATAAATGATAATGAAACTGTTTCTCGTGTTGAGAAGTTTGTTGGCATAAGATTAAGTAAACTTATTGAAATTCAAAAAAGAGTTGAAAAACTCTCCAAAAAGTGACAAACAAAAGAGGCTACTAACCTTACTTAACATGATGATTGACAAGTACAGTGAGCGTATTAAAAACTAAGAAAAAGGCGGTAACAGTATTGAGTTTACAATCAGAAAATCATGCTGCGTATAAAGATGCTATGAACGAATTGAAAGAGTGCATGAACAATGTATTTTCAAATACGGATAGTTCGATTTCATTTGATGAGTTTTTAAAAAAGCTAGAAGAGGAAATTGAAAAAATATAAATTTAATTGCTAAATCCAACTTCAGCGGACTGTGTATTAAATTGTAAACTTTATAGTACATATTGGTCTATATGTATTAAATAATGTCTTATAATGTAGTTCTTACAACATTTAAGGATTAACAAGACATGAGCAAGGTAGGTTACGGCAGAGTTTCTAGTGTTGGCCAAAGTTTAGATGTGCAACTAGATAAGTTGGGTGAAGTTGGTTGTGATGTGATTTTTAAAGAAACGCATACAGGCACAACAGATCAAAGGCCACAATTACAAGCAATGATGCAGTATGTTAGAAAAGGCGACATGCTTTACATTACGAAGCTAGATCGTCTAGGTAGATCGACATTGCACTTAACACAGATTTTCGACAAGCTTGAGAAGCAAGGCGTTGATATTGTGGTGCTAGATCAAAATATCGATACCACAACACCGATTGGTAAGTTGCTATTTAACGTGCTTAGTTCTATTTCTGAGTTCGAAACTGAAATTCGCAAAGAAAGACAACTTGAAGGCATTGCAAAAGCAAAGGTTAAAGGTGTGCAGTTTGGTAGGCGTGCAATACTTGATGCCGAACAAGTGCTACAGATGCAGAAAAAACGTGCAAAAGGTGTTTTGATTCGCGAACTAATGCAAGAGTACAATTTAAGCAAGAGTAGTGTTTATCGATTGTTGACTACAGATTCGGATTAAAATTAACTAACTGAATCAAAACAAATGAACGTGAAACTTAAACACTTACTAGCATCAACTATTTTTGCAATCACAATGGCAAATGCAATTCCAAGTGCACAAGACTTGGAAGGCATTTTTAAGTTTTGGGATGAGGGTAAATTCGAACTTGTAGAGCAAAAACTTTTACCATTAGCCAAACAGGATGAAAAAGGTGTTGAAGTTGCACAAGCTCATTTAGGGCAATTGTATTTATATGATTTAAAAGACTACAGTAAAGCATTAAATTGGTTAACTAGTGCCGCTGATAAAGGTTACGGTGTTTCGCAATATGATTTAGCAACAATGTATCACGTTGGCACTGGCGTTGATCAAGATTACAATAAAGCATTTGAGTACTACTTAAAATCCGCCGAACAGGGCTTTGAAGATGGGCAAGCGCAAGTTGCAATGTTGTATGGCTTAGGCAAAGGTACTGAGCAAGATCATGACGAAGCATTTTATTGGCATAAAAAAGCGGCTAAAAAAGATATACAAAAATCAATGGTACTTTTAGGTACTTCGTACTATTTTGGCAGGGGCGTAAATAAAAATATTAAAGAGGCTAAGTACTGGATTGAAAGAGGTACTAGAGGCGAAAACAGGAAGATGGCAGAACATGCGCAAGCTTTACTTGATTCGATTAATAAAGACTTAGGTATTTTAGATGTTGATCATTTAGTTGAAAAAAGTTTAGAGCAGGCAAGAGCAGGTAACTTTGAAAAGGCTAAAGACTTAATTGCAGATTTAGCAAACAACGGCAATACTGATGCGCAGTACTTACTGTCAAAATACTATAGAGATAGCAAAGGTTTAAATAAGCCGAAAGTGGGCAAAGATTGGTTATATAAGGCTGCCAATAATAACAATGCAAGTGCACAGTATGATATTGCTTGGGATTTGTCGAAAGGTTGGATCACAGCAGACGTTGAGCGTTTGGTCAAAATTATTTATTGGACTGAGCGTGCAGGTTATAACGGGGATACACGTGCATATGCAAACTTAGCTTCAATATACGATAAAGAGCACAGAGATACACTTCTTGAAATGGAGCAGGCTGCAAATAATGATAATGCGATGGCTGCTTATAATATGGGCTGGATTAATGCAAGAGGACTGCTTACAGAAGAAGGCCTAATACAGGATTCAAACGTTGCTGAGCAGTGGTTTAAAAAGTCTGCAAAACTTGGATTTGCTGACGCAGAACTGATGCTTGATCGTAACTATTAGTTTTGTTTAATTTTTTTTCAGTATTGTAATACCCATTTCACTTAACAAAAGCTGTTCAGGTTTGTTTACCCAACAAACCCATTTGTGTTTATCTTTTTCAATTTTTACATAAAGCCCTATATGTTGACTTTTTCTTTTTAGAAATGTAGGTTTGTTTTGATATTTAACCATTGCTGATGAATTATCTAGCTTAAATATAAAATTACTTATTGGTGAACTCATTAAGATTTAACCCCTTTATGTTGATTAAAAATACTAACTTTTATTAAAAATTATTCCATAAATTTTTAATAAAAGGCAAGCGGTACAACCGAAATGACTATTTCGGTTGTAAATAATTTTCTAAGTTATTGTAAGTCGTCACCGCCCAATACAAGAGGTGACACTTACATCTACTTAGGCTGACAAAATACTTGGTGTAAATTTTTGTTGATTAGCGCTTGAATGTCTGCTGTTAATGCGATCATTAAGCCAATTCAATACATCCTGCTCAACCCATGCACAGGCACGTGTTGATAACTTAACTTGTTTAGGAAAATCCCCATCTGCTATTAGCCGATAAATTGATGCTCGACTTAGCGTGGTGATTTCCATAACTTTAGGTAGCTTGATAATTTTAATGCGTTCTTCTAACATGATATTTTTTTCCTTATTTTATTTAAATAGCGTGATTTTTTTCAATCACGCTATTAGTTAGGCAACTATCAAAGTAAGGTAATTTTTTTAGTATTTTTCAGCTCATCAAGGTGATCCGACCATTTTTGCATCATTTCAGTTCTGTACTTTAAGTGCTGTGAATGATTGTATGCCGCCTTTACTTTGTTGCTTTCGCAGTGCGATAACTGCCTTTCAATTGCATCAGGCATAAAGCCAAGCTCGTTAAGTCTTGTGCTGGCCATATGTCTAAATCCATGTGTGGTAATATCATCATTAGTGAATCCCAACCTTCTTAGTCCAGCTCTAAGACTTTCAGGCGTTATGTGTCTTTTAGTGCTTCCTGGACTTGGAAAAACATACTTACTTCCAACATCGATTAAATACAAATTACGCAATTCACTGTAAACTTGTTTACTCATTGGCACTATCAGCAAGCGTTTCATTTTTGTTTTTTTTGGGCTTACTCTGATCTGCCTTCTTTCGAAGTCAACTTCACCCCAAGTTATACTAGCTAGTTCGTTCGGCCTTAAAAATACATGAGGCGCTAATTTTAATGCGGCACCTACGGCATAACCCCATTTGTAGTTATCAATAACCCTTAGCAAGCCCCCAATTTCTTTTGGATTTGTAATAGTTGCATAATGTTTCGATTTTTTTTTCTTGAAAATGTCTGCTGACAAATCTTGTGTGGGGTCTCGTTTTACAATATTTAAACCAACACCATATCTAAAAACACGGCTTGCAATACTGCGAATTTTTTGCAACGTATCAATTTTATCATCAGCCTCTATTTTTTTTAGCAGTATAAGCATAGTTTGCGGATCGATAGCATTTACAGGCGTTTTGCCTATATAAGGTAATAAATACATCTTGGCTCTTTGCTCTACACTAATAAAGTATTTTTCACTCCATTCGTTTTTTTTAAATTCATGCCATTCGTAAAATAGTTTTTCAAAGGTAATTGATGTATTAATTTCAGTCTGTAAATGTTGTTTTGGATCAGCGCCTTCTCGCATTAGTATTTTGTTTTTATCTCTTGCTTGTCTTGCTTCTGCTAACGACATAGCAGGGTAATGACCAAGTGTCATTGTTTTTGGTTGTTTGTTAATTGTATATCGGTGAACCCAAGTTTTAGTTCCACCAACACCAACATATAGCTTTAGGCCTTGGCCATCAAGTTCTATTAGTGTTTTGTTTTTTGCTTTAAGGTTTTTTACTTTAGTATCGGTTAGCATTTTTGCTCCTGTGTAATTGTTAAATCACACTTACTTAGGCAACGTAACCAATAGCGATATTTTTTTTGATAAAGTGTGTATAAAAAACGTTTGATTTGTTTTTCTGCACACTTTGCACACACTTTTTGACAATATGTCAAGAAATGTGTGAGATTCTGTAAGATAAAAAATTACCTTAAAATGCTTTAATAGCAGTGCATTTAGACTGATATTAAAACTTTAAAAGATGTGGAAAGTAAAAATAGTGGTGGAGATGGCGGGGATCGAACCCGCGTCCGAAAACCTTCAAACAAAGAGTCTACATGCTTAGCTTGGTCTATTTGAGTTAGCCGCCTATCACCCGACCATCAGGGATATAAGTAGCGATTTCCA
>Ga0209992_10004271_pt1 | contig 11353 bp, 11 predicted proteins | sample 2SBtaG_2_FD_182564 | JGI IMG/M metagenome (GOLD analysis project Ga0209992, IMG submission 182564) | Deep subsurface microbial communities from Kolumbo volcano to uncover new lineages of life (NeLLi) - 2SBTROV12_ACTIVE470 metaG (SPAdes)... | ecosystem: Environmental > Aquatic > Marine >... | reverse complement strand
TGTGGTGATTTTAAAAATATTCCAGACTCAGATAATCTAGGAGCCATTGCTTTTTTAAATAATTTAATAATACTTTTAACCACTCTTGATTCTGCTTCTTCTCTAGGAGTAAATCTAAAGTTATAACTAAAGGTTCTTAAACCAGGACCACTAAAAAGAAGTTCTAAGTTTTGGTTCAATACTTTACCAGCAGCACGACTAAAGATAGTGTTGTTTCCTATTGCTTGACCTGCAAAGTAAGCAGCAATATCACTAGTTCCAATATCATTTACAAGTTTTTGAAATTCTTCTCCTGTATTTGCCATAGTATTTTTCATATTATTTACAAGATCTGCACCACTCTTTGCACCTCCTATTCCTTCAATAGCACCTGAAGCTATATTAAATCCTGCTATGTCAAAAGGATTAACTTCACCTTTCCCCCAATCAACTCCATTACCTTCTTGCAATCCTGTAGGGTCCATAGGAAGAAAGACTGTATGATTTCCTCTCTTTCTTTGCAACCCTTGAACATCATAGTCTCCTGTGAATTGATTGCCTCCATTGTTTCTAGATATTCTTGGTTTATATTCATAGGCACATACTTTTAAGTAGTCATAACTTTTCTTATCTTGGTTAAGAGGATACCTAAGAATAGATCCTACTCTATTTAAATTTGATTTTCCATTAGCATCTGAATCATTACTAAGTGTTTCGTAAATATCTGAAGTTTCTGGAAAAATAGAACTTATATTGGAAGAATTTTTTCCTGTTGCTTTCTTAAATGCATCCTTATACTGTTTACTACTAGCTGCTTTACCCATCCATTCATCACTTGCTCCTAATTTACTCAGAAAATTAGAACCAAAATCTAAATTATATATTTTTGCATAATCTATTTCATTATCTATAGCATTGTAGTATGTACCTGCTGTTTCTTTTTCTATTTGGCTAATAGATTTTCCTGTAGCAGTTCTTACTACAGTGGCAGTATCTCCTTCCGTCTTGGTGACAAAAGATAATCCATCTATTAAAATTTCTGAACTAAGAGTTGCCATTAATATCTTTTTAGTTATTTAGTCTTAAAGTTTGCATAAGAAAGTGAACGCATATAATCTATCTCATCATTCTGTATCACATGTAGTCTTCCTACTATCTCATTCCATGTATAGTTCCTTGATGTTCCCCAATGAAAGTTAAGTCCTTGGAATCCCCATCTATCTACAAAGGTAACAGCAACTAGTGGGAACTCATCAAATACACCAGGAGTTTTAGCATTATATACAAAGGTATAATAGTTACCTGCATCAGGAACTATTTCTGTTTCACTAAACACCTCCATGATATACATCATAATATCATCAGGATCATTTTCATCTTCAATTTTATCTTGAAGTTCTTCTGTTCTTTCTGACATTATTTGATACCTAGTTCATCTTCTGTGATCAGTTTGAATTCAATTCTTCTATCTAAACAATACTCTTGTGCTGCTTTCCATTTAGCTTGGTTAATAGCATAGGTAGTAAGTTCATACAGATATGATTTAGTTACTCTAGTTTTTTTCTTTGGTGGTTTGGTTTGCTTCTTTGGTTTTACCTCAACCACATAAGTTTTAACACTACCATTACTTTCTCTCACCTTCATTAGAAAGTCTGGGAAGTATTTGTGTGGTCTTTTATCTACAGGAGACATGTATGGAATACTTATCTCTTCAGAAGCCCATGCTATAATACTAGTGTTCAGGTCACAGTATCTACAGAACTTACGTTCCCAACTACTACGACATATTATATTATTTGGATTGCCTTGATACTTTTGAGGATACTTTGGGTGGTATCTACTCTTAATACTTTCAGCCATCTCTTATACATAATATATAATCTCAAATATTTATAGATGGCAGGTGTCAGGCCAGAAAAGTTAACTGTTTCTAAGATAAAGTCGAACCTACTGAATGTAGCACAGTCTTCTTTATATAGATTAACTTTGTCTATCCCTCAAGGAGTAAGAAATACTTTATCTTTAAGTTCTCAGGACTATGATAATATTAGTTTGATGTGTTCTGAAGCAACTCTTCCAGGTTCTAGTTTAACTACTCATGAAGTTAATAATGATTATCATGGTGTCACTGAGAAGATGGCTTATAGAAGAATGTATGATGAAACATTAGGATTAACTTTTTATGTTGATAGGAACTATAAAGTACTTAGAATGATAGAAGGGTGGATGGATTATATTAGTGGTGTTGATAATAAGAGAACATATAAAGATCCTTATGCAAGTTATAGGATGTCTTATCCTAATTCATATAAGAATAATATTTTTCTAACTAAGTTTGAGAAGGATCATTTTAAGAGAGACTTTAGTACCACTAGAGGTGGTTCTAGAACTACATCCAGATCTGTTCTTGATTATACTTTTGTTCAAGCATTTCCTATATCTTTAACAGCTACTCCAGTATCATATGATAATAGTGAGGTATTAAGATGCAGTGTCTCATTTAATTTTATTAGATATGTTATGGAAAGAAACTCATCACTTGTTACTAGTGATGGTTTAGTTAATAGAGATGCTACTTTGGGAGGAGCAGATTTATCTGGAACTACTTCTACATTTGCTTGATAAATAAGACACTGAAAGAATTATTATGCCATTACCTACGATTACTACACCAACTTATGAACTTGAGTTGCCATCTACAGGAAAGAAAATTAAATACAGACCCTTCTTAGTTAAAGAAGAAAAACTTTTAGTATTAGCATTAGAGACAGAAGATACTAAACAGATTTCTACTGCTATAAAAACAGTATTAAAAAATTGTATTCAATCTAGAGGAGTAAAGGTAGAGTTTCTACCTACTTTTGATATAGAATATTTGTTCCTTAATATTAGAGGAAAATCTGTTGGAGAAGAGATTGAAGTTAATCTAATAGCTCCTGATGATGAAGAAACATCTGTGCCTGTGACTATTAATATAGATGACATTAAAATAAGTAAGAAGAAAGGACATAGTAATAAAATTAAATTGGATGAGACTTTAATGATGCAGATGAAGTATCCTTCATTGGATGAGTTTGTTAAAAATAATTTTGATTTTGATGGTAATATTAATATGGATCAATCATTTGATTTGATTGCATCTTGTATTGATAAAATTTATAATGAGGAGGAGGTGTGGTCTACTTCTGATTGCACTAAGAAGGAGGTTAAAGATTTTTTAGAGCAGATGAATAGTATGCAGTTCAAGGAGATTGAATCTTTCTTTGATAGTATGCCTAAGTTATCTCATAGTGTGACCTTCACTAATCCTAAGACAAAGGTTGAAAGCACTGTAGTATTGGAGGGACTCTCGTCTTTTTTCGAATAGGGATGGTTCATATGGACCTTGAAAATTACTATAAGATTAATTTCGCTCTGTTACAGTATCATAAATATTCATTAACTGAGATTGAGAACTTAATCCCTTGGGAGAGAGACATATATATTGGGTTGTTACAGCAACATCTTGAGGATGAAAAATTAAAGCAACAACAAGCAAATAACTGATGGCAGCAACCACTACCAGTCCTGTAAAGATACTTCTAGATCTTGGATATGAAATCTGGGAGATGGAGAAGGATGGATATCGTAGTGCTTTGATGGAGTCTATTAATGATTTCATCAATCCAAGAGATGGACGCATAGCTATACTGATACAAGCATTAAAGAATTTAAAAAGAGCACCAGACAAACCAAAAATTAATATAAGTAAGGTATTAAATAAAAGAATTACTGGAGCAGATATAAAACCTGCTGATATAGATGACAGCACTAGCACTACCTCATCAGCATTAGTCCCAGATAGATTAAATAATGTAGCAGATTCATTAGATTCTATTGCTCTCTTGTTAAGAAGACAGTTAGGTCTTGAGAAGAAACAACAGAGGGATGATAAAAAGAAACAGGATAAAGATAATAAAGATGCAAGAGAAAATAAGTTAGAAAATAAACCAGATAAGAAGACTGGGTTAATACCTAAGGCTATAGCAAAACCAACTTTAAGTTTCTTTGATAAGATTAAAAGATTCTTTTTGAATATTGCTATTGGATCTGCTGTATATAAAATGCTTGATTGGTTAAAAGATCCTGCTAATGCTGAAAAGATATCAAAGTTTTCAGAATTTTTAATTAATAATGCTGGATGGATTCTTGGTGGGTTAGCAGCTATAGCATTACTCCCTGTTCTCAGTGGTATAATGGGAGTGTTGGGAGCACTTAAAGGTGGATTGTTATTGTTAAAACCAGCGTTAGGATTATTGTTTAGTCCTGCTGGATTGGCTGCTCTTGCTCTTGCTGCTGGTTTAACTGGCACTTTACTTATGATGAAGTCTGCTGTAGATGCTATTAAAGAGAAAGCTGCTGGAGGATCAGCATTTTTAGATAAGTTTGAACAATTAAAAAGTCCATTAGAAAAGGCTGGTATACAGATAGTAGGTAGTGGTGAGAATGAAAAGTTTTATATTGCTGGTAGTGGAAGAGGACAAGGAGGACAGAGTGGTCGTAAAACTGTAGAGAAACATGGTACAGAGAAGCAAAAGAAATTAGTTGAGGAGTATATTAAAAAAAGAGATAATATTATTGGTATAAGAGATGAAATGAGAAGTGATATGAAACTTAAGGAGAGTGAGATAAGAAAAGATTCTAGTGGAGGAAGAGTTGGTTCTAAAAAGATTGTAGGTAAAATACAAACAGAGAAAGAAAAAATAAGAGAAGAGTATGAAAGGAAATTGAGTGGTATATCAACATCACAGTCTACAGATAGTTCCGCATTAAAATCTTTACAATCTTTCAGTTCTAATAAAGCAACTATTGATAAGAATTTAAAAAAAGAAACAAATATTTCTCCTCCTAACACTAAAGGTAAAGGTAGCACTACTATTATTGATGGTGGTGGAGGTCAACAACAATCTGTTGGTGGAGGTGGTGGTGGAATAAATGGAACAACTCCTCCTTCTTTCCCTTCTCAAGATCCTAATAACTTGGGTACTTTTTCCACTCAAGGAATGTATAATATGGTAGGTTAAGAATGTTAAATCTACTAGGAAATTTTGCTAAGGGTGTTGCCAAGAAAAAGGTAAAGAAGAAAGGCGCAGAGATGGCAAAGAATATTACTAATAAAAAAGAAAAGGATAATTCTAGTGCTATAGTAGTAAGAGAAAAAACAACCACTCTTGCACCTATGTCTGGTGGTTCATTAGATACTCCCATTCAAAAACCAACAACAAAGGATTCTCCTTTAGATAGAATTGATAGTGCTCTGTTAGATATTATTAATACTCTCAAGGGTAGAAGGAAGTTGATGTTGAATAAGTCTAGAAAGATGAGAGTTCAAGATGATAAAGAGAAGAAGGATAAGAGAGAAGGTCTTCTTGAAAGTATGAAGAATACGGGTAAGAAGATGGTAAAGAGTGCTGCTTCAGCAGCTTCTGGTTGGTGGGAAAGATTGCAGAACTTTCTTTTAATGACATTGGTTGGTTCATTGGTGGTTGCTATTAAAGAAAATTGGGAAGCAATTAAAGTGCAGATTGATAAAGTTGTGAATATTATTAAAGATATATGGGAGTTCATGTCTCCAGTATTGATACCTTTATTTAAAGCATTGAAATGGATTACTGTTCAAGGTTTAAAATTGATAGGTAAACTTTTAGGGATGGGAAAGGATAAAAAACAAATAGAAAAAGGAATTGATAATGTATCAGAAGAATTAAAGAATATAGATAAGGAAAGTGGAGAACTTACTAAACAATTTGAAGAATCTGAAAAAAATATTAAAGATATAACTAACACTAAGGAACCAAATTTAGATACTAAGACTGAATTGTCTTCACCTGAAGTGGCGAATGGAGTTACTAGTAAGGTTGATGATAGACCATTAAGTGTTACTAACCCAGATAGGGTGATGAGTGGAAATAGTAATAGAAGAAGAAAGAAATATAATGTTGGGGGATATGTGCATGAAGATGGTGAAGTTCATGAGGGTGAGTATGTTGTCAAGGAAAGTATAGTAAAGAAAGTTGGCGTGACCAACATTGAAAATATTGTAAAAACTATGATGAAAACATCTAATAAAGAGATTAGTAAAGAGAATATTTTAAACATGATGCAGACATCTACTACAAATATAAAACAAAATCCTCTTAAAATTATAAGTATAATGGAGGGAATGTCTAAACAGTTTGCTCCTATAGGTGAACAACTTCCTGAAATGATTAATGAAACTATTAAAGAATCTAAATTAGGAACTGTTTCTAAAAAAATAACTAAAGAGATGATAGAGAAGATGGAAAATACTCTTACTGTTTTGAAAGAACAGACTGACTATGAAGAACAATCAGGTAATACACTTATTATTTCTGCTCCTAAACCTTCTAGACCTTCTGTAAGTGGTGGTGGGGGAGGAACTAAAGTGATACCTATAGGAGAGTCTGGTAAAACAGCCTTAAATAGATATGTTAATGCAGTTATCCAAAAAACTTTATATTAATGTCAAGTAAACTATCCACAAGAACAGGTAATATAAGAGAGTTTAAAATCTTTCAGGCAAAAAATGGCGGCAACTCTGCTGATGCCTCTGGAGTTGTGGTAGATATAAAATACTATGAGAATATTTTATCTAATACAATATCTTTAAGTGCTATTATAACTGAGACTGGAGAGAGTCAGAATAAGAAACTTGGTAATAAAGGAATGCTAGATGGTCTTCCTATACGTGGAGGAGAACCTGCTACTATTGTTATAGAGGATCATGAAGGTAATAAGTTAGAATTTAAAAATGATAGTAAATTATATGTGAATAGGATTAGGAATGTTATTCCTGGTACTCAGAAGGATGTGTATAGTTTAGATTTTTCTTCTAGAGAATTATTTGCTAATGAACAATGTAGAGTGGTCAAAAGATATGATGGTAAGGTATCTGAAAATGTAAAGAAGATACTTGAGGAGGCTACATCAGGAAGTGTTGGTATAAAAACTAAGAAAACAGTTACTGTTGATGATTCTAATAGTTATAATTTTATAGGAAATGATAAGAAACCTTTTTATGTTTGTACTTGGTTAGCATCTAAAGCTGCTCCAGATAGTAAAGAGAAAGGAGGGACAGCAGGATATCTTTTTTATGAAACTCATGATGGATTTAATTTTAGATCCATTGATCTTTTATTTCAACAAGAACCTAAAGGTAATTACCTGTATAGTAATACAGATGAGAAGCCACAAGAATACAGTGGTAAGATTATAACTTATGATATTAATAGAGATATTGATTTGCAAAACAATCTATTGATGGGAACTTATTCTAATAGAACTTTATTTTTTGATTTCTATGCGATGAATTATCAAGTAAGAAATTTTAATGTTGATTCATCAGGTCCTGCTAAGAGTAAAGAGGGAGGGAGTAAAAATAAGATAGTGACTGGAGGTAAAGATGATATTGATTCTGTTGCTGATGAGTTTAGACAACCTATTTCTAGGTTAATGAATAAAGTTTTGGATGTGGGAACTCTTCCTTCTGGTAAGGATATTGATGAGCAATTGAAGAAATGGAAAGATAATCCTGAGCAAGCTACTTTCGATGCTGCTGATATTATGGTACAATCATTAATGAGATACAATCAATTGTTCTCAATTAAAATAAATATTATGATAGCAGGAGATTTCAGTCTTCGTGCTGGTGACTTGATTCATTGTGAGTTTCCTGAATTATCTGTTGACCCTAATACAAAGGTTAATAGGAGGAGTGGGGGCATATATATGATAGCAAGTCTCTGTCATAATATCACTCCTAGAGAAACTTATACTAGTTTAACTCTTGTGAGAGATACTTTTGGAAGAAAATCTTTTTAGGGCATTAAAATTATGACTACCCCAACACCAAAGCATGATTTAGATCATGAAGTTTATCTTGATCCTAAGGATCATAAAGAACATATCAATCATGGGATGATTGAATATAGTGAGGCAGATTTGGAGATGCATAATGATGCATTCCATGCTCATTCAGATGAAGAAGTTAATAATAATGAGGGTAAGATTAATGATTGGCATCAAAGACATGAGGATAAGCATCTAGAAGTATATTGTGATAATCATCCAGACTCATTGGAGTGTAGAGTATATGACGACTAATGTTTGAACAAGGACTAGTAAAAACTCACTTCCTTGGGAAGGATGGATTCATATGGTGGATTGGTCAGGTTGTAGACCAAACAAAATGGGCTGGCAATTTATCAGGAACTCCTACTAAAACTACCAAAGAACAAAAAGGATTTGACTTTAGATATAAAGTCAGGATCATGGGGTATCATACTGCTGTGCCTGGCGATCTGAGTGATGATGATTTACCTTGGGCATCTGTCATGCTTCCAGTTACTGCTGGAACATCTGGTGGTGCAAGACAAACTCCTCAATTGAGGCAGGGTAACTTTGTGTATGGTTTCTTCTTAGATGGAGAGGATGCTCAACAACCTATCATCATGGGTGTGATTGGATACAACCAATACACTGCAGTGATGAAGAATGTTCCTGATACACCATTCACTCCTTTCAGTGGATATACAGTAAAAGATACTGTTCCTATAAGTGCTTTAGGTACTACTCAAGAAGAGGGTGATGCTGTAGCTGATGATGTTGATAAGTCAAAGGCTAACAATAAGGAGGTAATGGAGTCACCTGCTGCTCTAGTAACTAGGAAGGATGGAGCAAGCAAAGAACAGTATGAAAATAAAAGTAAACCAAAAAATATTCCTACAGTTAGTAGGTGTGAACCAGCTCCTCTTGTAGGAATACAGAGAGAGGTGAAAAACATGCTCTCTGAGGTGAAAAGGATACAAAAGACTGCTAATGATTGGGAGACAAAAGTATCAACCAAGATTGATAATATAGAAAAAGAAGTTGCTAAGATACAGGACAATGCTACTAAGGCTATTGCTGGAGACGTAAAGAGAATTACTGGTGAGATACAGAAGAATGCTTTAAAGAAAGTCAATGATACCTTAAAGGATAGTTATGATAAAGTATTTCCTAGTCAACTTGGAGAATTAAAAACCAAGGTGGAGGGAGTTAATGATGAGTTATCTTGTCTGTTTAGAAATATAATGAAGAATCTTACTGGAATGGTAGGAGGATTTTTAAACCAGATAATGGATAGGTTTATTACTACACCTTTATGTGCAGTTGAAAATTTCATAGGGTCATTACTGGGTAAGATTACTGGACTCATAGACTCTGCAATCAGTTCAGTGATGGCTCCTATAAAATCATTGCTTGCTGGTATGGGTGCTGCATCTTCTGCTATTGATGATGTGATGGGATTTGCTACTGATGCTCTTTCACTTCTTTCTTGTGATGAAGATCCTAGATGTTCTGAAGTTAAGGAGTGGAATCCAATCAATGGACCTGAAATTTCTGCTACTCTAGATTTATTTTCAATAGTTAATAAAGCAAAGCAAGCTGCTGGATTAGTTCAGAATGCAGTAGAGGGTGTTGCTAACATTGGAGATACTCTATCTGGTATTGCTAAGAATGCTGACTTCTCTGATGCATTTACTGACACCTGTAATGTAGGACCAGTATTCTGTGGTCCTCCTACTGTAGAGTTTGTAGGTGGAGGTGGTAGTGGAGCAACAGGAAATGTAATAGTCAGTGCTCTTACTACTGTGTTGGGTGTAGATATTATTACTCCTGGTGGGGGATATATTGGTCCACCTAGACTTAAGTTTAATGATTCATGTAATAAAGGCAAAGGAGCTACTGGTAGAGCAGTGGTTGAAGATGGTAAAGTAGTTAGAGTTATAATAGATGATACTGGAGTAGATTATCTTCCTTCCCCAGATGGAAGTCAGGGTGGAGATGGTAATGTATGGGCAGAGGCTGATGAAACTACTATAAGAAGATCAGATGGAAGATATGATCCTCCTTATAAACCAGGTACTGTAGTAGAAGTTTGTCCTGGTGATGAGGTAACTTCACCTGGTGGATCTACAACTGTCATAACTGGAGAGAGATGTATTGATATTACAGCACAACCACCTATAGATAAACCAACAGGAGGACCATTCCCATCTTTAGATACAGGAGATTATCCTATAGTTCTTGAGATTGATGATATTAATGTTCTTGATCCTGGATTTGGGTATGATCCAAATGATAAGGTAGTTGTGGGTAATGGAGCAGAACTTAAAATTAAAACAGATGCTTTAGGTGCTGTCACTGGAGTAGATGTAATCAATGGTGGTATAGGATTTAATGAAGACCCAGACATTTACATTGATAGTGATTCAGGTTATAATGCTAAGTTGATGCCAGTATTTAAAGTAAATAGAGTGGGAGAGGATATTGCACCTGAGGCAGTGGATGCTGGTGCAATTATTAAAGTAGTAGATTGTGTAGGTAAATTCTGATGTCTAAAAAAGAAAATTTACATCCATATGTAGCAGGAACTGAGCATGGAACTCTAAGTTTTGGTAAGGTTAATGCAGAAGCCAATGAGATTTCTGCTTGTTTGTTAGAGAGTGGTCCTGATGGGGGACGTCATTATGTTGAGATGCAGGAGACTGGTAGTAAGGAGGATGGTTCTAAAGGATCTACTAATATAGTATGTCCAGGTACTCTTACTGCTTTAACTGGTAAGGATATAGTAAACTATCCACCAGGTTCTGATACTCCTAGAGATATCCCTGCTATTTTTTATGAAGCAGAGAATGGTGACATAGTATTGACAGCACCAAGAGGAAAGATTAGAATATCAGCAGAAGCTATTGAACTTATTGCTAAGGGTTCTGATGGTAGAACTGGTGTCATCAATTTAAATGCTGATGATAAAATCATTTTAGATTCTCAAATTATTGATGTACAATCTAAAGTTTCTACTAAAATCTTTTCAGAAAATACTGTTCATGTAATAGGTAAGTCCCTGTTAAATATATACGGAGGACTGGCTGACTTTGCTGACGGAACCACTAAAAACAGACGTTCTAAGTTATCTGCTGATGACTCTGTAGTATCACAAAATGAGGTTGAAAACGCTAAATGAAATTTGGTAACATTACTATAGGAAAACAATTATTTGTTGGTTGGGGACTACCTAAAGCATTAGGACTAGGAGAGAAACAGATAAGAGGAGCAAGTTATGTAGAAGGTCCATTGCAGGTAGGCAAGGATGATGCTTTTGATAGTGTATCTGCCACTGTAATGATAGGTCCTGAGAATAATACAGATGTTGAGAGTCACCCATCTGATTCTTTAGTGGTTGAGGGTGATGTGACTGTTAATAATGGAAACATTCATAGCACTAATCTTTTAGGATGCACAGGGCAAGGAGTTGCTTTGAGTGGTAGTA
>Ga0209992_10004263_pt1 | contig 11362 bp, 14 predicted proteins | sample 2SBtaG_2_FD_182564 | JGI IMG/M metagenome (GOLD analysis project Ga0209992, IMG submission 182564) | Deep subsurface microbial communities from Kolumbo volcano to uncover new lineages of life (NeLLi) - 2SBTROV12_ACTIVE470 metaG (SPAdes)... | ecosystem: Environmental > Aquatic > Marine >... | reverse complement strand
TATTTTGAACAGATTCGGCTCAATCGCGGCATTCCGTTTCAGGTGCAGCTCCCCAATGAAGAAACGCAGGAAGCGATGGAAGATGCCCGAAAGAACCAAAACCTGGAGCCTTTTGAGATTAATCAAATCAAGCAATGACCTTTGTTCAGACCAAAGCCTTTGTCAAAGATTTAAGCAAAATCAAAATGAGCGATAAGCACTTCGCGAAGTTTATCGCTTATCTGCACAAGCTATCCGCACAACAGCCACTTCCCGCCGAGGCAAAAGACCATAGCCTGACGGGTGACTGGTGCGATTTCAGAGAGTTTCATATCAGCGGCGATCTGCTGGTGATTTACCAGATAGAAAATGAAGTGATCAAGCTCGTCAGACTGGGTACACATAGCCAGCTATTTAAGGGATAAACCGTCAATGATATTCACGGACACCAAATGAACGACACGCAGCAATTCACACAACAAACCAAAGCCCTGATAGACGACCTGAAAAGCGTCTGCGCCAACTACGGCCTGGGCAACGATGGCAACGAATTCAAGATCATCACCCAGGTGTTCTTGTACAAGTTCCTGAATGACAAATTCGTTCACGAGATCAAACAGCTCGATGACAACATCGCCAAGGCCGAAAGCTGGGAAGAGGCGCTGAAAACCCTCAGTGACGATGACTACGAATTCCTTATCATGCAGCTTAGTGAAAGCACCGCAGTGATCAGCCCGGATCACACCATCGCGTCACTGTTTGCGCGGCAGAACGAAGCCAACTTTGCCGACATTTTCGATACCACCCTCACCGACATTGCACGAGACAACAGCGACATATTCTCGGTGCTAACCAATGGCGGCGAAAAAATCGTGCTATTCGAGAATCTGAGCCGTTACGTCACCGACCAGCGCGATGAATTCTGCAAAGCCATCGTCAACAAACTGACCGGCTTCAGTTTTGAGCGTATCTTTCACGAAAAATTTGATTTCTACGCTACCATCTTTGAATACCTGATCAAAGACTACAACACCAACAGCGGCGGCAAATATGCCGAGTATTTCACTCCGCATGCCGTCTCAAAGATCATGGCGCGTTGTTTGGTGCCCAAAAACAAAAGCAAGGTCGAAAACGTCACCTGCTACGACCCTTCCGCCGGTTCCGGCAGTTTGCTGATGAACCTTGCCCATGAGATCGGCGAGGACAAATGCACCCTCTACTCGCAAGACATTTCACAAAAATCATCCGGCTTGTTGCGACTGAATCTCATCCTCAACGATCTGGTGCATTCCATTCACAACATCATCAAAGGCAATACCATACTGGAGCCGTACCACAAGCAGGCCACCGGAGAGAATAAAGGCGAGCTGGAGCGCTTTGATTACATCGTCTCCAATCCACCCTTCAAGCTCGATTTCTCCGACTTCAGCGCCGATCTGGACAGCAAGGAAAACCACGAACGCTTTTTTGCCGGTATCCCCAAAGTACCGGCCAAGAAAAAAGAGTCCATGGCCATCTACTTGATGTTTTTACAGCACATCATCTACTCGCTAAAAGCCAACGGCAAAGCCGCCGTGGTGGTGCCAACTGGCTTTATTACCGCGCAAAGTGGCATTGATAAAAAAATCCGTCAAAAGCTGGTGGACGAAAAAATGCTCGCTGGTGTGGTCAGTATGCCGTCCAACATCTTTGCCAATACCGGCACCAACGTCTCCATCCTGTTCATCGACAAGGCCAATAAACAAGACGTGGTGCTGATTGATGCCTCGAATCTGGGTGAAAAAGTCAAAGAAGGCAAGAATCAGAAAACCCTGTTAAGCCCAGCCGACGAAGCGCAGATCATCGACACCTTCAACGACAAAGAAGCGGTGGATGATTTCTCGGTAGTGGTGAGTTATGAGGATATTCAGGCCAAGAACTATTCGCTGAGTGCGGGGCAGTATTTTGAGGTGAAGATTGAGTATGTGGATATTAGCTCAGAACAATTTTCTAAGCAGATGCAAAGTTATACTTCAAGCTTGGGGAATTTATTTGATGAATCTCGCAAGCTAGAAGAGAAAATACAAAAACAGTTGATGGGGGTGATATATGACTGATTGGCGCTCCTGCACTGTTGGTGATTTGGTCAAAGAAAAGCTAATAGCTCCACCTATGGATGGCAATCACGGCGAAACTCATCCAAAGGGTAACGATTTCACTGTTACCGGCATTCCTTTTGTTATGGCGTCTGACATAAATAATGGCGTGATCGGCTTTGGCGAATGTAAGTACATTACTAAAGAACAAGCAGATGGTTTAAGAAAAGGGTTTTCTCTTGAGGGAGATGTCCTTTTAAGCCATAAGGCGACCATTGGTCGTACAGCTATTGTCCCAAGGACAGAATTTCCTTATTTAATGCTAACCCCTCAGGTCACCTATTATCGTGTTCTAGACAAGAAGGTGCTTGATAGCAGGTTTTTAAAATATTACTTCGATAGTAGTTCGTTTCAGAAAACATTAGGTTTGTGGGCTGGTGCAGGTTCTACGAGAGCATATTTAGGGATTACTGGACAGAAATATTTACCTGTAAGAATTCCTGATATTAATACCCAGAGACAGGTTGCTGATGTGCTATCTGCAATCGACAAAAAAATAGAACTCAACAACAAAATCAATGCAGAGCTGGAAGCGATGGCCAAGCTCATCTACGACTATTGGTTTGTGCAGTTTGACTTCCCCGATGCCAACGGCAAGCCCTACAAATCATCGGGCGGAAAAATGGTTTACAACGAAACCCTAAAGCGTGAAATTCCTGATGGGTGGGAGGTCGCCTATTTTGGAGAATGCGTTGCTGTGCGTAAGGGCGAGCTGATAACTAAAAAAACGGTAAAAGAGGGAGAAGTTAAGGTCGTTGCGGCGGGTTTGAATTTTTCTTACTACCACTCAACTTCAAATTACCAAAAAAACACGATCACTGTAAGTGGTTCTGGAGCGAGTGCTGGGTTCGTTAATTTTTGGAGAGAGCCTATATTTGCATCTGATTGTATTACGGTGCGTGGCAGTACGGATGCTGAAACAGTTCTCGCGTTGCAATACCTAAGATTAATTCAAAGTTACATATTCAAACAGGCTAGAGGCTCCGCGCAGCCGCATGTTTATCCGAATGATATTTCAGGATTGAAGTATCTTGTTGCACCGACGGGGTTAATAGAAGAATTTGGCAATAAAGTATTGTCGGCTAACGAAAAAATAGCTGTTAACGATAGAGAAAATGAGAATTTAACAGACCTCCGAGACTGGCTCCTCCCCATGCTAATGAACGGTCAAGTCACCGTAAAAGATTCATAACCGGGGCGGCATAAAGGGAATACAAAGCCATGGCAGCGCAATACTCAAACCGGCATTTCTTCAGAAAAACCCCCAACGCGTGTTTGTCCCAGTACTTTGCCGCGTAAGGGGTTCAGCTTGCGGTAGATGTTAACGAGCTCAAAGAGAACGATGCCGAAGCCCTGAAAACGGCCTTGAATGCGCTCGATGACAGCCAGATAGCCGATATTGAGGCCGGGTTCAGGATGTGAATACACTGGCCTGTGAGGGCGGTATCACCGCGCTGGTGGATGAGGCAGGCTTTCATGGTGATGATGCCTTTATTGCCGAGATCGCAGCGATTGACGGCTTTCATGCCAAGGCGATGTGGGTATTTCTGAATAAACCGACCTATTGGCACGGTGCGGCGATGTTTTTACACGCCGATAATTTCATCCTCGTGTTGGAAAAAACGTAACGACCTGCCCAAATTGCCGCCCCAGGTCGAGGATGAGGATATTCACGGTCTGGAAGAGACCATCAGCGTCTACTCTTCCACAAGGCTTAGAGAAGTTCGCTTTTTGGTGTAGGAGCGATAGTAGTTAAATATCCACAGTTTGGAGCCATTGGGTTTTACCCGCAGGGCTAATCCGTTGCCATCGACTAAGTTAAATTCCTTGTCTTTGGATTTGGCTTGCTGAATTTCAGTATTGGTGAGTGGTTTGGTTGTTCTAGCCATTTTAGTAACACCGCATTTAGTAACATTGGCTTGATGTTACTAAACGCAATAGGAAGCTATAGGCAATAAAACAACCCGATAAACCGTTGTGTTGAATGGTTTATCGGGTTGTTTTAGGTTCTTAATGAACCCGCTTTTGGTGGAGGCGGCGGGAATCGAACCCGCGTCCGCAAGTACTCTGCCCTCGGCTCTACATGTTTATCCTGTGCTTTGATTTAACTGGCAGCTACCCGACAGGAGGGGAAAACCGACAGCGATTCCGATAAAGTTTTAACGAATCCGCTTCAGACAGGCTTCATCGCGATCTTGTGATTAATGACCTCTGAACGTCTACAAGAGACTCTGGGCGCACAAGCACGCGTCAGGCAGAGGGCAAGCCGGTTTAAGCGGCTAGCGCGTAAGATTCGTCGTTTGCGAATACTTTAAATGACAGCTGGATTTACGAGGTGACTGCTCCTCGACATGCACCTTAGGTTTCGCTACCCACGTCGAAGCCAATGTCGCCCCCGTGGTCTTTACCTTTGGACAGTATAGCCGGTTAAAAGTTTACATGCTATTTTTGAGAATCCGTTGTTTGTCTCTTTGCCAATCGCGGTCTTTGTCTGTAGCACGTTTGTCATATTGCTTTTTACCTTTAGCTAGACCTATTTCTAGCTTGGCCAATCCTTTTTTCCAATACAGAGCAGTCGGAATCAGGGTGTATCCACGCCGTTCGACATGACCAATCAATTTGGTAAGTTCTTGTCGATGTAATAGCAATTTGCGAGTCCGAACCGGATCTGGATTGATGTGTGTGGATGCTGTGGTTAGTGGCGATATGTGAGCGCCAAAGAGCCAAGCTTCACCGGCTTTAATTAATACATAGCTTTCCTTTAGTTGAATATTTCCTGCACGGAGGCTTTTGACTTCCCAGCCTTGTAAGTTGATTCCTGCTTCAAAGGTGTCTTCGATGAAAAAGTCGTGTTTGGCCTTGCGATTAAGGGCGATGGTTTGGCCGTTTTGTTTAGACTTGGATTTTTTTTTTGTCATTGAAGATTGCCGGAATATTTACGATATACTGACTCAAACAGTAAACTTTGATATTTTACGAGTTAGAACTCAAAGTAGATTTTATATTGAACATAATCAGCTTAATCTATCGGGGGAGAAATGGCGAACCATAATACAACCATCCATGCTCACTGGTCTTCAAGGATTACATTTATATTGGCTGCCACCGGCTCTGCAGTCGGTTTAGGGAATATATGGAAATTTCCGTATATCACAGGCGAAAATGGAGGTGGTGCTTTCGTTTTGATCTATTTGTTGTCTGTGGCTATTATTGGAATCCCAATAATTATGGCGGAAACCATGCTTGGACGGCGAGGCCAAATGAACCCCATTGCAACCATGGAACACTTGGCTAAGGAGGCGAAGGTTACCAAGCTTTGGGGTTATCTCGGTTGGATGGGAGTCCTAGCTGGATTTATAATTCTTTCCTTTTACAGTGTGATTGCTGGCAAAACTATAGCGTACGCTCTAAAGATTATGACTGGATTTCTATCCCAGCTCAATACAGATATGGTCGAACATGCGGTTATGTCTTTAAACGATAGCATTTTCGCTCTAACGTTGTGGCACACTGTATTTATAAGCGTGACCATGTATATCGTGGCACGTGGTATTAATGAAGGTATAGAACAAGCTGTTAAGTTTTTGATGCCAGGGCTGTTTTTAATATTATTGATTTTAGTGGCTTATGCGATGACTACGGATTCTTTTGGGACAGGAATCAGTTTTATGTTTAATTTTGATCTCGATTCGGTGACTGGAACAACATTTCTCTTGGCGATGGGGCAGGCCTTTTTTACCCTAAGCTTGGGGATGGGTGCGATTATGGTTTATGGATCTTATTTGCCTAAGGACATTTCTATTGGCCAGACTGCACTGGTCATTGCGATAACCGATACCGCAGTTGCTATATTGGCGGGTGTTGCGATTTTCCCCATCGTTTTCGCCAATGCTTTTGAACCATCGATGGGTCCGGATCTTATTTTCAAGACGCTGCCTATGGCATTTTCCCACATGTTTGCTGGGAATCTGTTTGGTCTGATGTTTTTTGTTTTATTGATTTTTGCTGCATTGTCATCATCGATTTCATTAATAGAACCTGCTGTTTCCTACGTGGTCGAGAAATATGAAATTTCTAGACAGAATGCTTGTATTATAGCTGGCGCATTAACTTGGGCATTGGGTATGGGGACTGTGTTTTCAACCAATATATGGGTTGATGCAACCATATTCGATAAAACTTTTTTTGAAGTTTTAGAGTTCATCAGTGCTAATGTGTTGCTTCCTTTGGGCGGAATATTGATGGCAGTATTTGCCGGTTGGGTTATGACTCTAGAAAGTACTGCCGAAGAGTTTGAAGTTTCAAAAGAGAGTTTTTTATTCAAATTGTGGCGAATTTTGGTGCGCTATGTAGCACCTGCGGCAGTTACGATAGTGTTGATTGCGGGGTTGTTTTAATGGTTGATCTGCCACGCTCATGACGAGGATAGAGCGAAGTGCATTGGTGCGCTATCCAGCGCAATCCATGTTGGAATTGGTTTGCGATATTGAGTCATATCCAGAGTTTTTACCCTGGTGTCGTACGGGGCGGATTCTTTCAATTACCGAAGACTACGTAGAGGCGGAATTAGAGGTGGCTAAAGGTGCTTTTAATAAACGGTTTTCGACACGGAATCGTGTCGTCAATGATGCAGAAATCAGAATGAGTTTGCTTGATGGTCCGTTTAGTTATCTAGAAGGCGTGTGGAAGTTTCTACCGCTGCGGGAAGATGCGACAAAGGTTTCGTTGATTTTGGAGTTTGAAATTTCAAATAGAATTGGTGCTCTAGCCTTTGGTGCGGTGTTTACCCAAATCTGTAATTCAATGGTTTCGGCTTTCAGTCGCCGAGCGAAAGAACTTCATCACAGAACATGATCTATGTGGAAGTTGCTTTCGCGAAATCGGATCAACAAGTGGTTTTGGAGGTTGAATTGGAGAGTGGTGCGACCTTGGAACAAGCCATTACCGCCTCTGGGATATTACAGCGCTTTCCGGAGATAAATTTGTGCAAAAACAAGGTTGGAGTGTTTAACCGCATTTGTAACCTTAATCGGGAACTAAAGGCTGGAGATCGTGTAGAAATATACCGTGCTCTAATTAATGATCCCATGGAGACACGACGTTTACGGGCCATTAGGACAAAGAATGGTTCCGAAAAGATTTAGGAGGTTCGTTTGAAGGGTGAAGATTTGTTCAGGTTTCGTCTGTCTTGTTTCAGAATGGCGGATAGAATGTGCAGTTTACTGGCCAGGTTGGGTTTTTAATTCAATACCATGGACTAGATAGAGGTGAGCTCTATCGTTTTGGGGTTAGGTTTCTTGAATTCCGAACCAGGATTTGATTTTTTGACTGAGTGTTTTTTCACGGTTTATTTTGGGAACGATCACTGTTGTGTCCTGGATTGGCTCAAGGTCCTGTATATTATTAGGCCGAAAATCACCTGTTACTTTCACAAGAGCCCCATCTTTGAAATAGAGAAACAACTTCTTTTGAGTTGTTGGGGCACCATCGCCTGGTTTTTCACGCAGTAAATAGTTCCAGCGATTATCGTGAAATGTATCAATTAACAAAGGCGTTCCCATGATAAAGCGCACTTGTCGTTCATTCATCCCTGGTTGTAGCTGGTTAATCATTGGTTGAGTGATAATGTTTCCCTGGTCAATATCTATCCGATATACCCAGGGTATCCATTCACTGATAGAAGTGCATCCGGTAAGCCATAGAATTGCCAAATATACCGGAATGACAAGGACTTTTCGCATTAAATGCTGTGTTTCTGATCAAAAAAGGGAATAATACCCGATACAATTACTTTATTCACGTTTCTTTGGAGGATCATAGTGGAAAGTCAAGATATCAAAAATGCTGGGCTGAAAGTGACTCTGCCTCGTGTTAAGATATTAGAAATGCTGGAAAAGAAACGGGACAGCGACCGGCATTTAACTGCGGAAGAAGTTTATAAAATTTTGCTAAAGGAAGGCGAAGATATCGGTCTCGCTACTGTATATCGTGTGTTAACCCAATTTGAAGCGGCCGGCTTGGTCAAAAGGCATCACTTCGAGGGTGGAAATTCCGTATTTGAATTAAATAGGGGTGGACACCACGATCATATCTTATGCGTGAGGTGTGGCCGGGTTGGCGAATTTAAAGATGAACTAATAGAAAACCGGCAGAAAGAGATAGCAAAGCAATTGGACTACACACTGACAGATCACTGCCTTTATCTCTATGGATTTTGCCCAGACTGTCGACGTGAGTCTTAACCCCGACAAACTAATTTTTAACGTATTCAATGTTAACTTGCCACTGTCTTAGCGTTTGTGTTTAGGCCACTTGTTCTGTTCATTGGTCTTCGATACACACGTGCAAAACGTCGAACCCAATTCATTTCGTTTATTACACTCACTTCTGTTCTAGGTATTGCACTTGGTGTGACTGCTTTGATTGCGGTGCTATCGGTCATGAACGGTTTTGAGGCTGAATTGCGAGAGAGGATCTTAGGGATGACATCCCATGCTTCGATCAGTAGCCCCTCGGGTGTCTTAAACGACTGGGAAGTACTCGAACCAGTGATTAAAGATCATCCTAGAGTCGTCGGCTGGGCACCCTATGTCCAGGCGCAGGTAATGCTAAATGCTGGTCGGAGGGTAAGTGGAACATTAATCAGAGGTGTTCTTCCTGACATGGAACCGAATGTATCCGAAGTGGCCAAAAATATGATCGCCGGCGATTTGAACCAGCTGGTAGCGGGTAAATATCAAATCATTTTAGGGGTGGAATTAGCCAATTATTTAGGAGTTGTTCCTGGCGATAAAATTACCGTCATTACACCACAAATAACCACAACTCCAGCTGGAATTTTACCTCGTCTGCGTCGTTTCACGGTGGCGGGTATCTTTAAAGTTGGGATGTACGAATATGATCGGAATCTGGCCTTGGTTAATATCCGGGATGCAGCCAAGTTGATTCGGCTCGGAGAGTTGTCGGTATCGGGTTTACGATTAAAGTTGGATGACTTGTTCTACGCACGGGCCATTGCTCGCGATTTAGCGGAGAAATTATCAGGTGTGCATCGTATAACTGATTGGACTCAAGCCCATAGAAATTTTTTCCGTGCCATCAAAACTGAAAAACGGGTCATGTTTATTATTTTGCTATTAATTGTGGCAGTTGCTGCTTTTAATATTGTGTCTACCCTTGTAATGGTCGTAACAGAAAAGCGCGCAGATATCGCGATTCTTCGTACTCAAGGACTGTCTCCGGGAGGCGTAATGGGGATATTTATGGTTCTTGGAACCCTAATTGGCAGTGTAGGGACCCTGCTTGGCACTTTAGGGGGGGTACTGCTGGCAAATAACGTCGAAACCCTAGTTCCAGCCATCGAAAAGTTTTTTGGCGTACAGTTTTTGGCCGCTGACGTTTATTATATTAGTGATCTGCCTTCTAAATTAATTTGGTCGGATGTGTATCAAATTGCATCCATGGCGTTTGTGATTGCTCTAGTTGCGACAATCTATCCTGCTTGGCAGGCCTCTAGAGTAAAACCCGCAGATGAACTTCGTTATGAATAGTACGGTTGTGCTGGAATGTCGAAAATTATCTAAGCGATTTGTTCAGGGTGACCTAGATGTTAAGGTGTTGGAAAGTGTCGATCTTGTTGTGCGTTCTGGTGAACGAATTGCGGTTATGGGTGCTTCAGGATCGGGTAAAAGTACTTTGTTACATTTGCTCGGTGGGTTGGATTCTCCGACCTCTGGTAAAATCGTGCTCGATGGCATAGATCTAGCGAAAATTAATCAACGACAATTAGGACAGTTACGGAATCGTTCTTTAGGTTTTGTGTATCAGTTTCACCATTTGTTAGGTGAGTTTACATCTTTAGAAAACGTCGCAATGCCCTTATTGATAAGAGGTGTGGGTATTCGAAAGGCTCGAGATAAGGCCGAGGAAATGCTAGTTAAAGTCGGTTTGAAGGAGCGTTTGTTGCATAAACCCGGTGAGATGTCTGGTGGCGAAAAACAAAGGGCAGCTATTGCACGAGCTTTAGTCGGAAGTCCCAAGTGTGTTATAGCCGATGAACCCACGGGAAATTTGGATACTAAAACAGCGGACAATATCTACCATCTTCTCTTGGAGCTTAACCGTGAGCTAGGAATTAGTTTCCTGATTGTTACCCATGATTTCTCATTGGCGAGCCAGATGGATATCGTTTTGCATTTAGAGGACGGGCAACTATCTGGATAGCGTAATTATTTTGATTCGGCGTTCTTTTTCCTTTTTAAAACTAATACGACAACCACGAGTAATGCTACGACGAACACAATTTCGTTAGCTTCTTTTATAGACTCGATGACTGCATTTCCGTAGTGGTAATAGAGAGTGAAGAATGTAATTGTTGAAATCGTGCAGGCTAACAGGTCGGATAGTGAAAACTTGAGGAAACTCATTTTTCCAAGGCCTGCAGTCAAAAACAGGCCGTTTCTAACCCCAAATGGTATAAAACGCCCAAGAATCAGAGTGATAATACCGTATTTCTCATAGAAGGTATGGATTCTTTCAACAGTTTCAGGGGCAACCATTTTTGCAAAAAAGCGAATTTTAAATAGTTTTGGGCCAAGAATGCGGCCAAGCCAGTAGCAAATTAGATCAGAGAAATAAGCGCCGAGGTATACCCCTGCGAATAGTGACGGAAGCATTTCCGGGTGTTTGCTGGCCAATATTGCGGAGATAAACAACATAGCATCTTCCGATACGGGAATATTAAAGCCCGCAAGTAAAAGCGCTCCAAAGATGATTAAAGGCGCATAATGAATATTTGCCTGGATAAATAAATTAAGTTCTTCCATAAGGTTATAAAGAATTTATTTTTATTGTAGATTGGTATTCTGGTTTCTTATTCTACAAGAAAAGTAACTACGCATTACAAGGGAAGTAACTGTTCAAATTGCCTCTATTGCTTAACAGCAAGTAATTACGAGGAGCCGATATAAATTGGTGAGCATTCGAAAAGCTGGTACCGCTCACAATAAAGTTGATCAACCTAGTCATTGGGATTGTAGGTTTTTATCAGTACGATAGCAAACTCTATGGTAGCTTCTGTTTTTGCTTTTGCCGCTGGTATATTTCTCCTGCTTCCGTGCTCTGGAGTACCTAATAATACTTGGGTCTATGCGAGTTGCTCGTTTTTCTTTTTTCTTTACAGAATGCCCAAGATCGCATTCTTTTGTTTGGGATTCGTTTGGGTCTCAGTGTATTCCAATTCAGTTTTA
>Ga0209992_10004257_pt1 | contig 11376 bp, 11 predicted proteins | sample 2SBtaG_2_FD_182564 | JGI IMG/M metagenome (GOLD analysis project Ga0209992, IMG submission 182564) | Deep subsurface microbial communities from Kolumbo volcano to uncover new lineages of life (NeLLi) - 2SBTROV12_ACTIVE470 metaG (SPAdes)... | ecosystem: Environmental > Aquatic > Marine >... | reverse complement strand
TTTAATGCTAATCCAGTCCCTTGGAAGGATTCATTAGAAAAATGTTTAACGAGCTAAACTATGAAAACCCCAAACACTATCTACCACAACGCAACCGTTACTCGTGAACGACGCAACCAACTAAATAAGCATAAATCAGCCGTCATTTGGTTTACTGGGTTATCAGGCTCCGGCAAGTCAACGCTTGCTCACTCGGTAGAGGAAGAATTGCACAATCTAGGTTGTAGAACCTATGTGCTAGATGGAGACAATGTGCGTCATGGTCTATCATCAAATTTAAACTTTAGTGATGATGACCGCAAAGAAAATATCAGAAGAATTGGAGAGGCGGCTAAATTAATGATGGAGGCTGGCGTTATTGCTATAACTGCATTCATTAGCCCATTCAATAAAGACCGTAACCTCGTGAGACAATTATTACCTCAAGGTGATTTTATTGAGATCTATTGTAAGGCTAGTCTGGAGATTTGTGAATCGAGAGATATAAAAGGTCTATACAAGCGAGCACGTGCTGGAGAAATTAAGAATTATACAGGCATTGATTCCCCTTATGAAGCGCCTGACAATCCAGAGCTGGTTGTTAATACTGGGAGTGAGTCGTTAGAAGAGTCTGTTGCCAAGGTGATTGACTTTCTGAAATCCAAAGAAATTATTAACTAATCATGCTTAATCAGATTGATATTCGAAATATTGTCACTATTGCCAAAAAAGCTGGAGACGCCATAATGGATATCTATGATAAGGATTTTATCGTAGAGTATAAAGATGATAAATCACCGTTAACAGAGGCCGATACAAAAGCAAACAAGATTATTTGTGAGGCGTTAATAGGACTTTATCCGAGCATATCTATTCTTTCAGAAGAGAATAAAGTCATCCCATATGCCGAAAGAAAAGAATGGGAATATTTTTGGCTAATTGATCCTATAGACGGAACAAAGGAATTTATAAAGAAGAATGGTGAATTTACCGTAAATATTGCGCTCATTCATAAAGATACGCCAGTGCTTGGTGTAGTCTATGCCCCTGCATTGGGTGATATGTATAAGGCTAAAAAAGGTGAGGGGGCCTTTAAAAATGACAGAAAGTTGCCCTTGGAAGTCAACGAATATCCTGAAAAATCACTACGCGTAGTTGCTTCTAAATCACATCTATCTGAAGATACACAGGAATTCATTAATGAGTTAACAAAATCGACAGAAGGCATTAAACAGGTTTCAAAAGGAAGTTCTTTAAAGTTGGTTATGGTAGCCGAGGGCTCTGCTGATATATATCCTAGGCTTGCTCCTACGATGGAATGGGATACGGGCGCGGCTGATGCAATTGTAAGAGAATCAGGAAAAATGACATATCAATTTGATAAAGACCAGCCTGTTCTCTACAATAAAGAAAGCCTACTTAATCCATGGTTTGTGGTTCGATGAGAGTGGTTTTGGTTGACAGGTTAAAAGCCATACTTAATGCTAACACCCATACTGAAGAGATATTTAAAGGTAGCGCCATTACTTTTTTTCTGAAGATGTCTGGAATGTTGCTAAGTTATATAGCTATATTGATTATATCTAGACAGTATGGCGCAGAAGGTGTTGGGCTGTACAGCCTTACATTTGGACTCATGACCTTTGTTGCCATGATATCTGTCATGGGTATAAATGTATCTATTTTGCGCTATGTGGGAGAATTTAAAAAGAATGGCAAGGATTATAAATTAAAGCTCCTGTATCGGTACGCTCTTGAGCTTGTAGTGCCTTTTTCATTGCTATTGTCGTCACTACTTTACGCTTTTTCAGGCTTTATCGCAGAAAGTGTTTTTCACAACGCATCATACAAGGCAGCGCTTGAGTTTTCTGCCTTTGTTGTTCCGTTTATAGCTTTACAAAATATTGGTGTAGAGTTTATTAGAGGATTGAAGCTTATGAAAGTTTCTGAATTTTTAAGAAGTGTCAATCATCTTTTTATCAGCGTTACTTTACTATCTATTGTTGGATTGTATTTGACAAATCAATTACTGCCTATTTATACACTAGGCATTGGAGTTTTTGTTAGTGCGGTATTTTCAGTTTATTTTATATTAAAAAAGATACAAACAATAAAAGCAATAAACCATAATGATTTTTCAAAAAAAGAATTGGTAGAGACTTCAATGCCTATGATGGTTACAGTTGTTGCATCGTTTGTACTCGGAAGTATTCCGTTATTTATGCTTGAGGTGTTTTCTACAACTAAAGATGTTGGAGTATTTAGTGTGGCATTTAAAATTGCTACAATGGTTAGCTTGGTTTTAGTAGTTGTGAACACAATTTCAGCTCCAAAGTTTTCAGAATTGTACTGGAATAAGGAATATAAGACACTCCAACTGGTAATCGACAGCTCAACAAGGTTGATTTTTATAGTTTCATTAATTGTGTCAATATTAATAATCTTATTTACAGATCAAATTTTAATGCTGTTTGGTAATGACTTTATTTCAGGAAGTCATGTTTTGATTTTATTAGTAGTTGCTCAAATGATCAATTCAGCAACTGGATCAGTAAGTATTTTATTAAACATGATAGGCTCCCAAAAAGCTCTAAAGAATATCGCCATTATTGTAACGACATTAACCATTGTTGTGAGTTATATTTTGGTCTCAAATTATGGAAGCATTGGTGCTGCATATACTTTTATCATTAGTATGGCATTGTTAAACATTAGTGGTGCGATATATGCACATATGAAGCTGGGTTATATTACATATTATAATCCACTTAATTTTAAAGCCTCCAAACAGCTCGAAGGAGAGGGATTTGAATAAGACTCTAGATTTTATTTGCATCGGTGCGCAAAAATCAGGAACAACATCTTTACATGATGTATTAAGTCAGCATCCTAAAATATGTTTGCCTAAAATAAAAGAGACACAGTTTTTTCTTAATAGTTATCAATTTGAAAAAGAGCTATCATATTATTTTAAAAATTATTTCCATGATTGCACCAGTGAAACTCTTTGTAAAGGTGAAGTGGACCCTGAATTGCTTTTTTCAGAACAAGCTCCACAGAGGTTATATGATTCATTTGGATCCAATTTGAAGATAATTGTTATCTTAAGGGATCCTGTTAAAAGAGCATTTTCACAATATCAAATGAGTAAATCCAGGGGCATAGAGGAATTCTCATTTTTAGAGGCTGTAAAAATGGAGAGACAACGTGTAGTATTTGATGATACTGATAAAGGGCCAAACAGCAAAAGGAAGCATTTTAGTTATATTTCTAGAAGTTTATATGTTGAACAATTGGAACGGTATTTTAATTTATGGGATAAAAATAACCTTAAGATTGTAATATTTGAGGAGTTACTGACTAATAAGAATAAATATTATGATGAAATATGTGACTTTATTGGTGTAAGTGATTTTAACTTCAATCTAAATTTGAAAAGCAATAAAGCATCTGAAAGTATTAATCTCAGGTTCTCAAAATTGATAAATACAGAAAATAGATTAAGGAATCTTTTGGGCGTCTTTATTCCTGCCCCCTTTAAATCAAAAATATTGAAATTTTTACGTAGTATCTCAACAAGGGAATCGTCTACAAAACTGGCTATTAATGATGAAATATTTATATATAAAACATATTTTCATAATGAAATAGAAACTTTAGAGAAATTGCTAAATCGAGATTTAAGCGTGTGGAAGAAATGAAATATCTAACATCAACAATTTAAATTATGGAGTATAAAGTGGTAGATTTTTTCATTGTGGGTGCTCCAAAATGTGGCACAAGTACGATACATGAAATATTAGAAAAGTCAGGCATGTTTGATTTGCCAAAAACAAAAGAATTGCATTATTTTTCATATCCAGAAGTTGCCAATACTTACTACAGTTATGAAGTAAAAAATAACATTCGAAAGACAAAGAAAGCTTATGAAAATAGTTTTATGAATAATACACTTCCAAAAGTTGATAACAGCCCGTCTTACCTATTTAATAATGCCTCTGCTCGAAGGATTTACGAGCACAGTCCGGATGCGCAAATAATAGTAATCTTACGAGATCCTGTAGAGAGAGCTATATCGCATTACTTAATGGATTTAAGATTGGGCATTGTAGATAAGCCTTTTCAGGACACATTACAAGACTCTCTTTTTCATAAAGAATATATCGGAAATTCGTTATATTATGAGTCGTTGGAAGTTTATAACTCTCAGTTTGGGAAGAATTTTCATATTTTTACTTTTGATGATCTATTTAAAAAAAACGATTTGTCAGAAATAATAAGATTAGGAGTAATATTTGGAAAAAAAAGCCTTTTCTTAGAAATAAAAGGCGTGCAAGCCAATAAGTTTGCTGAGCCAAGATTCAAGAGTATTCTTCAGAAATATAGGTATTGTGAAATTTGCAGAAATTTGTATAAAGTCTTTCCAAATTTCCTAAAGGCCCCTATAAGGCGCTTGTTTTATAAAACATCTGGCGATAAGCCCAACATGATGGATAATAAAAAAACTATTGAAAACCTGGTAATGAGTGATTGGAGCCTTACCCAAGACTTTCTGCAGTTAAAAAAACAACAAGATTATGAGTGAATATTGCTTAAGAAATAAATTTTCTAGAGAATGCTCGGCCCTTGTCAAAGACCCTAGTTATTTTAAGACAGATATTTATTCTCAATATTGATATGAGGCCTAGAATATCTTTCATCGTAGTCAGTTACAACAAGGCAGACTACCTAATACGCTTACTGGAGTCCATATCCATGAAATCGGCAGGATTAAAGTACGAGGTGATTGTGGTCGATAATAACTCTCAAGAGAATGTACAATCTGTTTGCGACTCTTTCTTGAATTGTCAATTCATACAGGCAGGAGAGAATTTAGGTTTTGGTCGGGCTAACAATCTCGGCATTTCTAAAGCGCACAGTGAAAACATTTGTTTAATAAATTTAGATGCAAAACTTCTAACAACAGCAAAAAACCTTGTTTCAACTTTAAATAGTTATCCAAACTCTATTTTATCTGGCCATATGACAGACTATGGTGGTGTATTTTTTCGACCGTCTTATGGATTTTTCCCAGATAAGATTAAATTCTTATTAAAACCAAGCTTAATGTATAAACAATTTTTTAATACCAAAGATAGCGAATATCCTGTCAATGTTGATTGGATAGAGGCCTCTTTCCTCTTATTAAAGAGAGAGGTGTGGGATCAAATTGGTGGCTTTGATGAGCGCGTTTTTATGTATGGAGAAGACATTATTTTATGTAAGCAGGCTAATTATTTAAATATAGACAGGGTTGTTATTCCTGAAAAATGGTATGCCCATGAAGGTGGGTACGATAGTAGTAAAGGGCATCTTATATACAAAGGTTTCCTTTCTTATTCAAAATCTTGTTATACCGGGGTGAGGAGATTAAGGATTCTTACAAAGTGTTATTTAATTTTAATCATCAAAATACTATCCTTTCTTATAATGTGCCCTATTGGAAGTCAGTATTGTAAAAAGTTTATTAATTTACTTAAGGTATTTAAATGATTAAATCTGTTTTAAAGTTAATAAAAGGGCGTGATTTTCATATTGACCCTAAAGTTTCAGATATTTACTTGTTTAGACTATTATTGAAATTTATTTTTGATTTTATAAGAGGGGTGGTTTTCACTAGAAAAAAAGTTTTTTTAGGGTCGAATGTAATTTTAAAAGAAATAAGAAGACTGGATCTTGGGGATTGGGTACGGATTCAACAAGGAGCTTATTTAGACGCTCTTTCTCATAAGGGCTTAAGGATTGGCAGAAATGTATCTATTGGCCCTTATACTAGAATCGAATGCACAGGAACTATACAAAAAGTTGGCGTGGGCTGTTCAATTGGAGATGGCTCTGGAATAGGGGCTTTTTCTTTTATTGGAGCGGCTGGCGGTGTTGATATTGGTAAAAATGTAATAATGGGTCAGAGAGTTAGTTTTCATAGTGAAAATCATGTTTTTGGAGATGTGAGCGTTCCAATAAAAGATCAAGGTGTTACAAGCCAAGGCATTATCATTAGTGATGATTGTTGGATCGGAGCGGGGGTTATTTTTCTTGATGGTGTAACCTTGGGTTGTGGATGTGTTGTGGCGGCGGGCGCTGTTGTTAATAAAAGCTTTCCTGATAATTCTGTCATTGGTGGAGTGCCTGCTACGATAATTAAGCAGAGGTCACCATGAAAAAAATTGTATTTATCCATCTCTACAATGATCGGAGCGGCAGCCCAAAAGTATTATCGCAGGTAATAAATGCCGTTTCGAATAAAAAAATTCCATTCGAGGTGCTTACAAGCCATCACACAGATGGATTTTTAAGTAAATATAAGAAAAAAACAACTAATATTTTTTATCAAAGAGCCAACAACAAAATGGTAACGCTTTTTTACTATTTGATCTCTCAGTTTTGTTTATTTTTTTTCTGTTTAAAGTATTGGAGAAAAGACATTGTCTTTTACATAAATACTCTTATGCCATTCGGCGCAAGTTTAGCGGGTAAATTAATGGGGAAAACTATTTATTATCATATTCATGAAACATCGATCAGGCCAATTATTCTAAAAGAGTTTTTAAAAAAAGTAGCCTCTATAACTGCATCAAAAGTTGTTTATGTTTCAGATTTTTTGGCAGAAAAAGAAAAAATAAATACCACCTATCGAGTAATTCATAATGCTGTTGACAGTAACTTTCTTTCCAAGGCGGAAGCTAATCGTTATATAAAAAAGTCAAATACAGACGACTTTAATGTTTTAATGGCGTGCTCATTAAAAACTTACAAAGGGGTCTTAGAGTTTATTCAGCTGGCTACCCTTTTGAAGACAAACTCTATTTTCAGCTTTACTTTGGTATTAAACGCGGATCAAATTGAAATTAATAATTTTTTTTCTTCAGTGAAAATCCCAAAGAATATGGAAATTTATAGTCGCCAAACAGATTTATCAAAATTTTATTGTAATGCCAACTGTTTGTTGAACTTGTCTAGGGTTGATCAATGGATTGAGACATTTGGCCTAACTATAATTGAAGGAATGTCTTATGGGCTACCCATAATATGCCCTCCCATTGGTGGTCCTTGCGAAATAGTGAGTGATAATATTGAAGGCTTTTTGATTTCTTCATATGATCTTAGTTCCATTAAATCCAAGTTGTTGCTTTTATCAGAAAACACTCAGCTATATCTTAGAATGTCTAATAAGTCGAAAATAAAATCAGAAACTTTCTCTATTCAGGAGTTCGATAGAAGAATAATTAGATTTTTAACACACGACAGAGAAACATGCTAAGACATAAAATTATAGGGCTTTAAATTGAATAATATATCAAGCTTTAAATCTGGCAATTACCCCACATGGCTTCTTATCTATGTTTTTGTTATTTATGTTATTGGCTGGCATATTGGTTTTGAAATAACTACAGTTATTGTTTTTGCTCATATAGCTCTTGAGATGCTATTTATGCAAAATTTTACAATTAGTAAATCTTTTTTATTATTCTTGGCACCTTTTTTACTTATTGTTAGTATTGGTTTTATTGTTGGTATAACACAAGTTATGTTTAATATTGCTCACCCAATGGACTTCTTAAGAGATCTATTTTATTATTTAGGGCCTGTTATTTATGCAATTTTTGGCTATATTTTATCTAGACGTTATTTATGCAGCTTAGATAAGCTTTTTTCTTTTTTCTTTTTTCTAGGTGTGTATCTAGCCATTGCGCATATCATTGAAATGGCTTTTAATATAGAATTTTATTTAAATAGTTCTGGCAATATTAATGATAGAACTAAAATCACACACTTTATAAATATTAGTATTCTGCTCATGCTGGCAGGCTTCAGATTTAATTCTTTAAACTTAAAACCATCCTCTGTAATTCTAATTCTAATTCTAATGTTCTCTATGTATTTTTCATATTCGAGAGTATCAATATTCGTGTTGTTGTTGTTTATTGTAGGTTTATATGGTGTAAATTTTTTCAAAATCAAACGATTTTCTGCTGCAGTTATCCTTATTTCAATCAGTATTGCCTTTCTTATACTGGATCATTCTAGTCTATTCCTAGAAAAGCTTTATAACTCATTTAGTGAATTATCTAAAACAAAATTCCTTGATGATAAAGACATTAACCATTATTGGAGGTCTTATGAGTCGATTAAGGCGATAGAGTCTTACTTCAATGATGGAGGAATTTTTAATCATTTATTTGGATATGGTTTTGGCAAGACTTCAGATTTAGGCATTTCTATCAAGCTAGGAGATAATCACTTCACCGAAATTGGAGTATTTCATAATGCTTATATTAGTTTCTTACTCAAAACAGGTGTGATTGGTCTTTTTGCATATATTTTCTTCAGCTTATACTTTGTCGTCCAATATTTTCATGTTAAAGTCACCAATCAAGACCATATTATTAAGCAATTAATCGCAATATGCTTATTAACTTTGCTTTTTATTAACTTTGTAATCTCAGCTGTAATACAGCCGAAAGTTGGTTTTGTATATTTCATATTTATTGGTTCTCTCTTTTTTCAATTAAGCATCGTTACTATTAAGCGTATAAACAAATAGAAATTTTTATGAAAAAAATTATTATTACAGGCATTAGGGGTGTCCCTGCTGAGCATGGCGGATTTGAGACATTCGCTGAAAATATTGCAGTTTATCTAGTTAAGAACGGGTGGCATGTTACTGTTTATTGTCAAGAATCTATTTCAGAACGAAATGATGTTTATGAAAGTAACTGGCAGGGCGTTAAACGCATCCATATACCTGTAAAAGGAGAAGGTGCAAAATCGACAATTATATTTGATTATTTGTCTATTAAAAATGCTTCTAAGCAGTCAGGAATTGTATTGACGCTTGGCTATAATACAGGGCTTTTTAATCTACTATTTCGATTAAAAGGTATGCATAATATTATTAATATGGATGGTATTGAATGGAAAAGAGATAAGTGGAAATGGCATGAAAGAGCATGGTTGTATTTAAATGAGCGTGTGAGCTGTTTAATTGGCAGTCATCTTGTTGCTGACCATCCTGAGATAAAGAATCATTTAACGACTCGTGTTGCTGATAATAAAGTCACAATGATTCCATATGGAGCCCGAGAAGTCGTTATGGCGGACCCTTCTCTATTAAAGGTGTTTAATATAGAGCCAAAAGCAATATGGAGTAAGGTTAATCCAAATGAAGATTTGATCGGTAGTTACTCAACGGCTGAGGCTTCTTATTTCTTAAATGAAGCTGACGGCAGCTTGAAACAAAAACGAAATATTAATAAAATTTTTGGCTTTTACCTTGGTGCAACTTTCAGCAAAAGAGTTGTTGATAAATATCCTGAGTTAATTTTTAGAGTTCCTTATGTTAAATCATTATTTCCTGATGCCAAATTTTTATTTTTAGTGCGCAATGGTTGGGATACATGCTCATCCATAGAAAAATGGTCTGAGCGACTGTCTACATGTAGCGCAGAAGGCACGCATGATTGGTGGGGAGTAAATAACAGAAAGTGGAGTCTTTTAGTCGAGCAAATTATCAAGAAAGATGAATATTTTAAAACTGTATCTTATAACCTTTCCGACATTACAAGTCATGTAGATATGGCGGCATTGGAATGGATAGCAACTATGAGACAAGGGCTAAAGATGTTAGAAAAATATCCTGAGTCCATTTTAAGAGTTGATTATGAGTCCTTGGTTAAAAACCCTATTACAACACTTGCAGATATTGAAGCATTTTCCCAGTTGACGCATGATGAGAAATATATTCATTATGGAGAATGTGTGTTGAGACCAGTGGAGGGAAGTAAGTCTTTTGATTTGCACCCTGAAATTTTGCCTTTATTTATAGAGACAATGGAGGCTTTGAATTATCAATAATAACTTAATTAGATTTACTCTTTGCATTCAATAGAGGCTTATATATGAATAAAAAAAAGATAGCCATAGTGGGTATAGTCGGGCTTCCAGCAAAGTATGGCGGGTTTGAGACTTTGACAGAGCACCTGACACAGCGCCTCTCTAAAACCTATGACATTAGCGTCTACTGCAGCTCTAAAAGTTATCCTGAGCGTATAGAGAGGCATAATGGTTCGACACTGAAGTACATCCCTTTTAAAGCCAATGGTGTGCAAAGCATCCCTTATGATATTATTTCAATTATTCACGCCTGTCGTTATGCAGATACACTGCTAATATTGGGCGTGTCTGGATGCATTGTACTTCCAATGGTGAGATGGCTGTGCCCGGCAAAGATTATCGTAAATATAGATGGTCTAGAATGGAGGCGAGAGAAGTGGAATAAATATGCAAAATGGTTTTTGAAATTTTCAGAGAAACTTGCAGTCCATTATGCCGATGTAGTTGTTACAGATAATAAGGTAATACAAGATTATGTTCAATCAGAATATGGTGTAAAAAGTAAGTTAATTGCTTACGGATCTGACCATGCTAAAAAAGAAAAAATTAATCTAAACTTATTAAGTAAATATCCTTTTTTAGATAATAAATATGCATTCAGTGTGTGCCGTATAGAACCTGAAAATAATATCCATGTTATTCTTGAAGCTGCATCGCAATTAGACGCATTTATATTGGTTATTGTCGGAAATTGGAATGCTAGTCATTATGGGAAAGAGCTTAAACAGCAATATATGAATTATGATTATATCCACTTGATAGACCCTATTTATGATCAGAAGAAGCTTGATATGATTCGATCTAATTGTTATGTTTATTTACATGGGCATAGCGCAGGAGGAACTAATCCATCATTGGTTGAGGCTATGAATCTTGGATTGCCAATTATTGCGTATGGGGCAAACTACAATAAAGAAACTACGGATCATAAGGCTTTATATTTTGACAGTTCTTTAGAATTAAAAGAATTACTTTCTGAAGTTACCGAGGTTGATTTGGCATATGTAGCAGAGTGCATGGGTGAAATAGCCAAGAAAAAGTATACTTGGGACGCTATTTCAAATAGCTATAAGCCTCTCTTTTGATTTATGCATTATTAATATCAATCATCGATGCGGTTATATTGCAGGACTATAGTGCATAGTGAAATAATAATTTGCTAATACTTAACCGATACACTATGTTTGTAACTAAAACAATTTCAGTTAATTTTGATGTTTAGTAATAAGCCAATCTTGATCGCTCCAGCTTTGAAGATATCTCATTGCACTAGTTTCTGATTTCCATCCACCTCTGAGCATAATTTTCTCTAGTGGGATGTTTTTATCTAATAAGTCAAGTGCCGCGCCAACTCTTAATGAGTGGCCTGATAGTTCACCTATTTGATTAAGTCCAGCCTGCTTTTGAAGACTCTTCAATATATGATTAATTGATGCAGGCGTAAGTGACGGATTAGTAGACAGA
>Ga0209992_10004255_pt1 | contig 11377 bp, 11 predicted proteins | sample 2SBtaG_2_FD_182564 | JGI IMG/M metagenome (GOLD analysis project Ga0209992, IMG submission 182564) | Deep subsurface microbial communities from Kolumbo volcano to uncover new lineages of life (NeLLi) - 2SBTROV12_ACTIVE470 metaG (SPAdes)... | ecosystem: Environmental > Aquatic > Marine >... | reverse complement strand
CATTCCACTTTACTAACAGAACTTGGAATACTAGGAATTTTTTTAAAAATTTGAATATCTTGGATAATTGATTGGTTTGAGGCCATCATTTGATTTGTATACGATCATCTAGACTATAAAGGTACCGTACTATACGGTAATTTATTATGCCTGAGAAATCAATTATTTCAGACAAAAATGTACCTAGTATAATCTTCTTATCACTTTAAATAATAAAGCACTAGAAATTTGTCTATGGGTGGACACCTTTGGAAAAACATCAGCAAAAGTAATACCTCTAGATTTATCTGAAAATCAATTTCAAATTTACAATAAAATTTCAAGAAACTATTCTCATTCATTTCTCTTTGAATCCCTAACAGGGCCAGAGGTACTAGCTGAAACATCTGTAATGGGTTTTGATCCTAAAATTATCCTCAAAGGTTATTCAGATAAAGTTGAAATTATTAGCAATAACGAAATTCAAACCATTAAAACCACAGATCCATTTGCAGAGTTAAAAAAACTCTTAGGAAAATACGATGATCAAAGATATAGATATCTTGGCGGGGCTGTAGGAGTTGTAAATTATGATGCAATTAGACTAGTAGAAAATATTTCTGATACTCATGATTCGCCTGAACCATTAATGGAATTTGGGATTTATGATGATGGGATAATTTATGATAATATTCACAAAAAACTTTTTTATTTTTATCATGATGAAAATAGATTTGATAAAATTATCATGGGTGACGATACTTTTGGAGAATTTCATTCTAGTGAAATTACACCAAATACAGATAAAAAAAGATTTACAGATATTGTTAACAAGGCAAAAAAATTAATCCACGATGGGGATATTTTTCAAGTTGTATTATCACGTAAATTTACATTTGATACAAATGGGGATAATCTTACTTTATACAAAACATTACGAAAACTAAATCCGTCACCATACATGTATCATCTAAAACAAGATTCAAAAACAATTATCGGTGCATCACCTGAAATGCTAGTTCGAATTACAGGAGATAAAGTAGAAACATTTCCAATTGCTGGAACTAGAAAAGTTACAGATAATGAGGAAAAAAATGTACAATTAGCTGATGAATTAATTAACGATGAAAAAGAGCTTGCAGAACATACAATGCTAGTTGATTTAGGTAGAAATGATATTGGCAGAGTTTGCCAATATGGAACAGTTCATCCAGAATCTCTAATGCAGATAAAACGATTCAGTCATGTTCAACATATTGTTAGTCATGTTGTGGGTAATTTAGCACCGGAAAACGACATGTTTGATGCGTTTCAAGCAGTTTTTCCTGCAGGAACCGTTTCAGGAGCACCAAAGGTAAGAGCAATGCAAATAATTGATGAATTAGAATCAGAAGCTCGTGGACCATATGCAGGAGCTGTGGGATATTTTTCATATAACGGATGTTGTGATTTTGCAATAGCAATTAGAAGTATATTCATAGAAAACAACAAAGGTTTTGTTCAATCAGGTGCAGGAATCGTATCTGATTCAATTGCAGAAAACGAATTCAAAGAAACTGAACACAAAGCTGGAGCAATGCTTCAAGCATTAAAGGAGGCAACAAATTGAAATTTTTAATTATTGATAATTATGATTCGTTTGTGTATAACATTGCACAGTATCTAGGAGAATTAGGAGTAGAATGTGATGTGATTCGTAATGATAAAATTTCAATTCAACAAATTAAAGAAAATAACTATGATGCAATAATAATATCTCCAGGTCCGGGAACTCCTGAAGATAAAAAATACTTTGGAGTGTGTAGTGATGTAATTTTAGATATGGGACAAACTACACCAATCCTTGGAGTATGTCTAGGACATCAAGGAATAATTGCAGCATTTGGAGGTAAAGTAACAAATGCTGGATGTGTAAGGCATGGAAAAACTAGTCCAGTAAATCATACTGATTCAAAATTATTTACAAATGTAAAAAATCCATTTAGGGCAACCAGATATCATAGTCTAGTTGGAGATAAAACAATAATTCCAGATGTTTTAGAAATAACAGCTACTGCAGGAGATGATGGAGAAATTATGGCAATTCAACACAAAGATTATCTTATTCAAGGAGTACAATTTCATCCAGAATCAATAATGACTGAGGATGGAAAGAAGATTCTTGGAAATTTCATTACTCAAGTAAAGGAGAAAATAGGCACAAAATAGAGGGGTATGGTAGAATTGGAAGAATTAACCGATAGAGAAAAATTAGTTGCAGTGTATGGTTTTACAAAATATTATTCTGATGAAAATCTCCCAGATGATTTTATTGCAATTCTTGTAGAAAAATGTCTTGAGAAAAATACAAATCTAAAATCAATAAATCTAAAAAAAGAAATTAAAGGGTTAGATAATTTTCTCATATTTACAATAGAATCTACAATTCAAAATTATGAAAAATCCATATTATATCAAAGAGTAATTTCTGATGAACCAACACCATATACAATTGGAGAATACCTTAATGAGCATCCAAAAGAAGCATTGATTTTTGTCTATGCAGTAGGAAAAGGAATCAATGAATCATCAAGAGAAAATGAAATCCCATTTGATTTTGAAAATTATATGAAAAAATTTGATGAATGGGTATTTTATGAAAGTTTTTCAGAAAGAGAATTTGAAGAAATTCCAAAAAATACAGAACTATTCCTAGATTCAGTTATAGAAGATATTAAGAAAAAATCAGAGGTACAAAAATGATTTCAGATTTAATTTCTAAATTACAGGAAAAAACTGATCTAAGTTATGATGAGATTAATGGAATTACCACAGACATGTTATCAGGTAGAACAACAGATATTGAAAATGCTGATTTTCTATCAAAGCTAGCCCAAAAAGGGGAAACCGATGATGAGTTGTTAGGAATGCTTGACAAAATGCAAGAGTTTGCACTAAAAGTTGATGTAAAAAATTCTGGAACTGTAATTGATATGTGTGGAACAGGTGGAGATACATTACAGACATTCAATGTGTCAACTACTGCATCTTTTGTGGTAGCAGCAGCTGGTGGAATTGTAGCAAAACATGGAAATCGTTCAAGTTCAGGAGTATCAGGAAGTGCAGATATTTTTGAGTATTTTGGGTATGATTTGAGCCTAAAACCTGCACAAATTTCAGAAATTTTGCAAAAATTTAACATCTGTTTTATGTTTGCACAAAAATTTCACCCTGCAATGCGATATGTGTCTACGGCAAGAAAACAACTAGCAACAAGAACTGCATTTAATTTGCTTGGACCATTATCAAATCCTGCAAATGTAAAAAATCAACTAGTAGGTGTTTTTTCAATTGAATATTTGGATAGATTGCCTGCACTACTCAAAAGAAAAGGTGCTCAAAATATTATGACTGTTCGTTCAGATGATGGCATGGATGAATTTTCTACTAGTTCAACTAATCGTGTTTGCATACTACGAGATGATAAAGTATTGATGAATGCAATTGATCCAGAAGTCGTAGGATTGCATAAATCATCATTAAATGATATTCAAATTAAAACAAAACAAAATGCCATAGAATCTTTTGTTGGTGTTTTGAACAATACTGCAAACCAAGCAATGATTGAAACTACTGCATTAAATGCTGCAGGAGGATTGATTGTTGCAAATATTGCAGATAATTTTGAACAAGGAGTAGAGATTGCACTAAAGACAATTAAAGACGGCAAAGCATTCTCACTATTAGAGAAATTTGTTACAGAAACTGGAGACATTACAAAACTAAAGGAGATAACCGATGGCTGAAAATATTCTAAAAAAACTTGTAAACAACTCACAGGTGGCAATTGATGATGGAGTGTATGATGTGGAATCAGATTTGGAAAAATCAAATAAAGATTTCAAACAAATCATAAAAACAAATCAACATGCAACATTGCTCACTGAGATAAAGTTTGCATCCCCATCACTTGGAAAAATTAGAACATTAACTGATCCTGCCAGTATTGCAAAGAAAATGATTGCAGGAGGTGCAAAAGCACTATCAGTATTGACTCAGCCTCACCTATTTCATGGCTCGCCTCAATATTTCATGAAGGTCAGAGAGGCAGTAGATGTTCCATTATTAATGAAGGATATTATGATTGATAAAATCCAAATTGATGCTGCAAAAAAAATTGGGGCAGACTATATGTTGGTAATACAGTCATTATTTGATCAAAATTATGTTTCAGATATTGATGGGTTTATCGACTATGGACACAAACAAGGATTAGAAATTTTACTTGAAGTGCATACTAAAGATGAATTTACAAATGCTCTGAAAACTAAAGCAGACATTATTGGAATCAATAATAGAAATTTAGATACTTTAGAAATTGATCTCAAAACAACTCAACTTGTTTTAGATGGATATGAAAAATCAAGAATAATTCTATCAGAAAGTGGAATTAATACAGTGGAGGATATTCAATATCTAAAAAAGAGTGGAGCTGATGCATTTCTGATAGGATCAAGTATTATGAAAAGTGACAACATTGAAGAACAAGTAAAAAAATTGGTGAATGCATATTGAAATATCCAAAAAATGGTAGATTCGGAGAATTTGGAGGAAAATACATTCCAGAAACACTGGTTCCAGCTATAGAAGAGTTAGAAGAGAATTATCTAAAATTTAAAAATGATAAAAAATTCAAAAAAGAACTTGATTACTATCTCAAAGTGTATGCAGGACGACCAACACCACTGTATTACGCAAAAAATTTATCAGAAAAAATTGGTGGAGGAAAAATCTATCTTAAACGTGAAGATTTGCTTCATGGTGGAGCTCACAAAATAAACAATACACTAGGCCAAGCATTACTTGCAAAAAAGATGAACAAGAAAAGAATCATTGCAGAAACAGGTGCAGGACAACACGGAGTTGCAACTGCAATGGCATGTGCTGCATTAGGAATGAAAGCAGAAGTATACATGGGGTCTAAGGATACAATTCGACAAAAGCTAAATGTGTATAGAATGAATTTACTTGGATGTAAAGTCCATCCTGTTAGTTCAGGCTCAAAAACCCTCAAAGATGCAATTAATGAGGCAATTCGTGACTGGATTACAAATGTTGAGAACACTTACTATTTGCTAGGATCTGCAGTAGGACCACATCCATATCCTGTAATGGTTCGAGACTTTCAAAGTGTAATTGGAAATGAGATAAAATCTCAATTAAAAAAGATTCACAAAACACCAGACTGTGTAATTGCATGTGTTGGGGGAGGGTCAAATGCAATTGGAACATTTTATCCACTTGTTGATTCAAATGCAGAAATAATTGGAGTGGAAGCTGCAGGTCTTGGATTAAAAACAGACAAACATTCAGCTACACTATCTGCTGGAAGTAAGGGAGTAATTCATGGCATGATGACATATCTACTCCAAGACAAAGAAGGACAAGTTACAGAGACTCACAGTATTTCTGCAGGATTAGATTATCCAGGAGTAGGACCTGAGCATTCATACTATAAAGATACAAAACGTGTAAAATATCACTCAGCAACTGATGCTGAAGTAATTGACGCATTTCAAGAATTGACTAAAACTGAAGGAATCATTCCGGCTTTAGAATCGTCTCATGCAATAGCTGAGGCAATCAAAGTTGCAAGAAAGTTAAAGAGATCAGAATCAATTATCGTAACACTATCAGGAAGAGGAGATAAAGACGTCGAGGAAGTACAAAATTATTTGAATAGACATGACAAGAATTAAAGAAAAATTTGCATCATTGCATGCAAAAAATCAAAAGGCACTAATTGCATACATCATGGCAGGATTTCCAAATGAAAAAGCAACCATCTCAACTGTACGAGGACTAGTAAAGGGAGGTGTAGATATTATTGAATTAGGTTTTCCATTCTCTGATCCTTTAGCTGATGGGCCGGTAATTCAAAATGCTAGTACAGTCTCACTTCAAAAGGGAACAAAAATTAAAAAGTTTTTTTCTCTAGTAAGAAAAATTAGAAAAGAAACAGAAATTCCTCTTGTGTTAATGACTTACACCAATATCTTATACAACAAGGGATATGCCAAGTTTATCTCAGAGGCCACAAAAGCAGGAATTGATGGATTTATCCTGCCTGACATGTCAATTGAAGAATCAAAAGAGTATCTACAGGCAGCAAAAAGTAAGGCGGATACCATATTTCTAATCTCACCAAATACCAGTAAAACAAGAATTCAAAAAATATCAAAAGCAACATCAGGATTTTTGTATCTTGTTGCAGTGTATGGTACTACGGGAGTAAAAACTGGAATTAAAAAATACACAATTGATGCAATTAAACAAGTCAAAAAACAAACCAAAGGAAAAATTCCAATTGGTGTTGGGTTTGGGGTATCTACGCCAGATGATGTAAAAAAATACATCAAGGCAGGAGCTGATGCAGTGATAGTTGGTAGTGTATATTTGAAATTAATAGAAAAAACACCACAAAGAAATCTTGAATCAAAAATTGCATCATTTACAAAATCACTTAAAAAACAAACAATAAACTGAAAACGTCTAAGTGTGGTGATCTCTCTAAATAATGGGGAGGGGAAACTCTCGCAGTATAGACCACCAAACTAGAAGTCCTCATAACATATTACATAATAGAAAAATAAAAAAACTCTGTAAGAACAATTTAAAATTTGTTTAAAAATAAATAATTTTTTTTACAATTGTAAAGTTTGTAAATTTTAAAGTATTGATAATTTACTACGAGTTAAAAATAATGTAGAAATTAAGCCAACACTCAATATACCCATTGCTAAAAATCCAAACTCGGGAATGACATTTGCACCCATAATTTTAATTTCTTTTGATAATGGTTCCATTGGGATAATTAGTTTGGTCCCAGTGAAAACATCTTCTGATGAAAATTTAGTTTCCTTACCATCAACCCAAACGACAGAAGGAGAATCAATCAACTCCACAGGTAAAACAAGAATTAATTCTTCTAGTTCAGTATCACCTGAAATATGAAATGTGAGTGTTTTTTCATCAGAATTAACATCAACTATTGATTGTAAATTTGTGTCAAGAATGTATTTTATCTCAAAGCCTAATCCATCATCAGTGAATCCTGATGCAACTTTATCAAGTGTTTGAACACTACCAAGATTATCAGTAACATGGACCACACCATTCATCCAAGGATGTAAAGTGCAATAATAGTAAAAATCCCCTAAATCATCAAATTGCCTAGTGTATGATTCCCCAGCAGTAAAAAAACCACTATCAAAAATACCGTCTTCTACGATTTCTTCTCCTGAAGATGGAGGAAGTATAGAAGTAATTGTATGAAATGCAGTATCCCCATTATGCCAAGTGATTTTATCTCGAGGGTAAACGGTAATCTCACCAGTCGTGACTCCAGTTGTTGCCTCTGACCAAAAGTATGGAGCCCCAGGATCTGATGCACCTGATGGAATTTTGATATCATATTCAGTCTGAGCAAAAGCCAAAGAAAATGAACCTACTATAAGCACAGCCAACAAAGGTAAAACAAAAAGTGATTTCAACAAAGTAATTACTTCAAACAGCTATTTCAACTATTCCTGAATAACAAAACATACAAAAACTAGACACCCGTTTCATTAATGTGCAGACGAAGTTTATTTTTGTCACAGGTGGTGTGATGTCTGGTCTTGGAAAAGGTGTTACAACTTCCTCGATTGCAAAATTATTACAATTAGCTGATCAAAAGGTTTCATGTGTTAAGATAGATCCATATCTTAACTATGATGCAGGAACTATGAATCCAGTAGCTCATGGTGAAGTCTTTGTTACAGACGATGGTGGAGAATGTGATATGGATATTGGGAATTATGAACGATTCTTAAATCAAGATATTCCAAAAAGTCACAACATTACAACTGCTCAAGTATATTCATCAGTAATTGGTGCAGAAAGAAAAGGAGAATACCTTGGGGCATGTGTTCAAATAATTCCACATGTAACTGATGAGATTAAAAATAGAATTAGAAAAATTGCTAAAGATGAAGATTTAGATTTTTTGATTGTAGAGTGTGGGGGAACAGTTGGCGATATTGAATCATTACCATTCTTAGAATCACTAAGACAAATGAGAGTAGAGGAAGGACCACAAGGAGTAATCTTTGTCCACGTTACACTGGCACCATCATTAGATGTTGTAGGAGAACAAAAAACAAAACCAACTCAGCATAGTGCTCAAGAATTAAGGAGAATAGGAATTCAACCAGACTTTTTGGCAGTAAGATGTACTTTACCATTACAAGAAAAAACAAAAAAGAAGATTGCAATGTTTACAAATGTAACTGCAAGTGATGTGTTATCGTGTCATGATGCAAAATCAATTTTTGAAGTTCCACAGATGTTATACGACCAAGGAATTATGGATTCAATATTTACAAAATTCGGCAAAGTAGGCATGGTTAATGCATCTGCTAATTGGGATAAATGGAATAAAATCGCACAAAACATGGTAAATCATGAAGATCAAAAAATAAAGATTGCAATGATTGGAAAATATGTTACACTAGCTGATAGCTATGTTAGTGTAAATCACGCACTAAAACATGCAGGAGCAGAAATTGGAAAGTCAATAGATATTGACTGGATAGATTCTGAATCAATTACAGATTATTCCATTTTATCAAAGTATAATGGAATTTTAATTCCAGGAGGATTTGGGACTAGAGGATCTGAGGGAATTATTCAAACTGCAAACTATGCACGTGAAAATAATATACCATATCTTGGAATTTGTTTTGGATTTCAGCTAGCTGCAATTGCATTTGGACGAAATGTGATGAAGTTAGAGGATGGAAATTCAACGGAAATAAAACCAGAAACACAAAACCCAATTGTAGATTTACTTCCAGAACAAAAAGATATTTCAGACATGGGAGGATCATTAAGACTCGGTGCAAACAGAATACAAATCAAAGAAAATACAAATGCACAAAAAATTTACAACACTGAAACTATCAGTAAACGACACAGACATAGATATGAAATTAACAAAAAATACATTCCAGAGTTTGAAAAAAATGGATTAGTCTTTTCTGCTGAAAGTGATAATGGAAAAAGAATGGAGATGTTAGAGATACCATCTCACAAATTTTATTTAGGAGTTCAATTCCATCCTGAGTTTAACAGCAGACCAGGATTTCCTGAAGAGTCATTTTTGGCGTTTATCAAAGCAGCTGCTCAATAATTCATAGGCACAGATTTTGTATAATTATTCTATTTTTGATATTTCATAGATTTTTTGTCTTGCATCTCTTATTGAGACTTTCTTTTTGACGTATCCTTTTTTCAATAAATGACTTAATGCCAATCTAACTGTTCTATCAGGGAGAAGAGTTTTGTTTGCTAAATCTTTTTGAGTTAATGCTCCTTCATACTCTAACGTTTTTAGTAATAATTTGGAGCTTGGTGGCATGCTAAGTAATTCTTCTGCTAAATGAACTTTTTTTGCTAGAGCAGAAATTGCAGTAGAGTCTTTTTTGAGACGAATAATTTTTGCAGGTGGAGAAAATTGTGTGCATTCTACAGTTTTGTTTACTTTGTATCTATCTAATCCATCGAGTACCACTTCACAGTGTAATCTTGCAGAAATATCATCAATTTCAATTGAGCTTTCATTTGATACAATTATTGGTCTTCGTGTAACATCCAAAGAATTTACTGAAATAATTTCAAAAACAGCTGAATCCTGGAAGAGTACAGGGCCTCCAGCAGACATGGAATAAGCTGATGAACCAATTGGTGTAGACACAATTATTCCATCACTGTTATCATGCCATACCTCATCTCCATTTACTCGCAGAGTATGTTCCATCAGTATTGCACTTTTTGATGAAAATACTGCAACATCATTTAAAACGGGATATACATTTCGTCCATCTATTTTTACACCAAGTCTGGGAACTTTTTCTATAGTGTACTTTTGTTTTTTTAACACATTCACATATGTTGCAAATTCTTTTAGATCAATTTGAGCTAAAAATCCACTAGCTTCACCTTCACTAATTCCTAAAATAGGTATTGTGGCATCAAACGTTCTATGAAAATAATTTCTAACACCCTTATCTCCACCTAAAATAATTACACAATCGGCTTGTTTGCCTTTAGATTTTGTAATAAGAAATGACTGAATATCAGAATTATCTAAAATTCTTTTCAGAGTCTTTACTGCAGCATCAGTTGTAGAATAACTGTAAATGCCTATTTGCATAGATGAATGAAACTATTTTGTACAATAAAAAGGGACGTAGTAAGATTAAAGACTAGGATTACAAATCTCGGAATTTTACTAAATTATAAAAATATGAAGCATTAGTTTGAACTGTTCCTTTATTAGGAATTTTCTGTAAGCCCAAATTCTTTGATTCAAGTGCTGCCTGAGCTGCTCCTCCAGCAAAGCACAATGCCCACAAAAAGTCTTTTTCTTTTAACATAGTACAACAAAACGTAGAGCAAAAAATATCACCAATTCCAGTAGTATCATGAACTTGCTTGTTTGGTAGTGAAATAGAGTAAACTTTGTCTTTGACTAAAAGAGAGACTTCAGTTTTGTTTGTAAGTATAACATGCTCTACACCTTTTTTCTGTAATGCCAACATCATTTCATCATGAGTGCCATTTACAATGTGTTGTGCTTCTTCAGGATTTACTTTTATTGCATTAACACCAGACAAATCAATATCATTATTTTCTAAAACAATATTATTTTCAGAGTCTTTTTGTCTCAAAAATCCTTGAGGGTCAACAAAAAGAAAATTTGAATCTTTTTTGATTTCTTTTAGAGTCTCATTTGTAATTTCATGATATATTGGACTGACAAGATGACCATCAGCATCAACACTAGTATAATCAATTGGATCACATTCATGTTCTAATTTCAGAGTTCGATCTGCACCAGTAATAGTTATTGCAAATTTTGTTGTATTGTTTTGAGATTCTGAATTTATGAAATTTATTTTATTTTCAGTAAAGTATTGTTTTGGGAAATTAGGTCCAAATTTAGTATACAAATCCACATCAAACTTGAATTGTCTTGCAGTAATCCCACAATAGCAAGCTGAACCGCCAATTTGATCATAATTTGTTCCATTAAGAGTGATTGTATCAGTTGCACAATGAGCAAAAACAGCTAATTTCATTTCTCTTAATTTGATTCATAACTGATTTAGTTTTTTGCATTTTTTTTCTCAATACAACTTTTACATAGAATTTCACCTTTTTCTGGGAAAATATCCACACCAGATGCATAGCAACCATGACACAAACCACGCATTACCTATCAATTACAATACGACGATCTAGAATTAAAACATGCATGAATTTTTGAGAGAATTTAGGCTCAAATTTGCTAATTTTTTTTAATAATCCTCAAGAA
>Ga0209992_10004254_pt1 | contig 11378 bp, 12 predicted proteins | sample 2SBtaG_2_FD_182564 | JGI IMG/M metagenome (GOLD analysis project Ga0209992, IMG submission 182564) | Deep subsurface microbial communities from Kolumbo volcano to uncover new lineages of life (NeLLi) - 2SBTROV12_ACTIVE470 metaG (SPAdes)... | ecosystem: Environmental > Aquatic > Marine >... | reverse complement strand
TGCGGCAAGTCGACCTGCGGCCGCGCCATCCTGCGGCTTTACGACGTGACCTCGGGCTCGATCGTGATCGACGGGACCGAGATTGCCGGCGCCGACCAGAAATCGCTCAAGCCCATGCGCCCAACCATGCAGATGGTGTTTCAGGACCCGCAGGCCTCGTTGAACCCGCGCATGACGGTGGCGGCGATCATTGGCGAACCGCTGATCGAGCATACGGCCAAATCCAGGCGCGAACGGCAGGAACGTGTCTATGAACTGATGGACGCGGTCGGGCTGAACCGGAATTTCGCCAACCGCTATCCGCACGAATTCTCTGGCGGGCAGCGCCAGCGCATCGGCATTGCCCGGGCGCTGGCCCTGAACCCGAAATTCATCGTCTGTGACGAACCGATCGCGGCGCTGGACGTGTCGATCCAGGCGCAGGTGGTGAACCTTCTCGAAGATCTGCAGGACCGCTTTGGCCTTACCTACCTGTTCATCAGCCACGATTTGTCGATGGTCCGCCATATCGCCGACCGGGTGGCGGTGATGTATCTTGGCAAGATCGTCGAGCTTGCCGAACACGAGGTGCTTTATGCCCGGCCCCGGCATCCCTATACCCGCGCGCTTTTGTCGGCGGTGCCCGAACCCGACCCGTCGGCCGAGGAACGGGTCGAACGCGTGATCCTGCAAGGCGACGTGCCGTCGCCCGCCAATCCGCCGGCCGGCTGCAATTTCTGCACACGCTGCCGGGACGTGCACGCGCGTTGCTATGCCGAAGACCCGCAATTCCATGAAATCGAATCCGGCGAATGGGTGGCCTGCCACCTGTACGACCAGACCAAGGCGATCGCCCGTCAAGCGGCGAAGCAAGAGGCAACGAGCATCCACCAAGGAGGAAGACAATGAAACTCAGCACAGCACTACTTGGAAGTGCGGCTCTCGTGGCAACGGCCACGATGGCATTTGCCGAAGCGCACGTGGGCGACCGCGGACGTGACGGCACAGTCCGCATCATCTATTGGCAGGCGCCATCGATCCTGAACCCCTATCTGTCGGGTGGCACCAAGGACATCGAAAGCGCCAGCCTGGTGATCGAACCGCTTGGCCGCTATGACCAGGATGGCAACATGGTGGCCTGGCTGGCCGCCGATATTCCGACGGTTGCCAATGGCGGCGTGTCCGCCGACCTGACGTCGATCACATGGCAGCTAAAAGACGGGCTGGTGTGGTCCGACGGCTCGCCCGTGACCTCGGCCGACGTGGTCTTCACCGCCGACTATTGCATGGATCCCGCGGGCGGCTGCGCACAGCTGTCAAAGTTTGACGGCGTGTCCTCGGTCGAGGCGCTGGACGGTCTGACCGTCAAGGTCAGCTTTGATGGCCCGACGCCGTTCCCCTATGGCCCGTTCATGGGTGGGCAGTCGCCGATCATCCAGAAGGCCCAGTTTGCCGAATGCCTTGGCGCCCGCGCGCCCGAGTGCACCGACGCCAACTTTGGCCCCATCGGCACCGGTCCGTTCACGGTTACGGAATTCCGTCCCAATGACGTGATCACCATGGCCGCCAACGAGAACTATCGCGAAGCCGGCAAGCCGGCCTTTGCCAATCTGACCTTCAAGGGCGGCGGCGACGCCGCGGCGGCAGGCCGTTCGGTTCTGGAAACCGGCGAGTTCGACTATGCCTGGAACCTGCAGCTTGCACCCGACGTCATCGCCGGAATGGTCGCTGCCGGCAAGGGACAGACCGTTTCGGGCTTTGGCCCGCTGGTTGAACGGATCATGGTCAACCTGACCGACCCGTCGTCGGGCCTGGGCGACGAGCGTGCCACACTGGCGCACCCGCACCCGTTCCTGACCGACCTGAATGTCACCAAGGCGATGAGCATGGCCATCGACCGCGAGCTTCTGGTTGAAATCGGCTATGGCACCGCGGGCACCGTGACCTGCAACGTGCTGCCGGCACCGGCGATCTATAACTCGCCGAACAACGACAGTTGCAAGGTGCAGGATGTCGCGGGCGCCAAGGCGCTGCTGGATGCGGCCGGCTGGGTCGACAGCAACGGCAACGGCGTGCGCGACAAGGACGGCGTCGAACTGAGCGTGCTCTACCAGACGTCCACCAACGCCGTGCGTCAGGACTTCCAGGCCCTGATCAAGCAGTGGTGGGCCGATATCGGCATCGAAACCGAGCTGCGCAACATCAACGCGTCGGTCTTCTTCGGGTCGGATCCGGGCAGCCCGGATACCTATCAGAAGTTCTTTGCCGACCTCGAGATGTATGCCAACACCTTCGACGGCACCGACCCGCAGTCCTATATGGGTAACTGGAAATGCGGCAAAGAGCCGAGCCCGGGGACCCAGTGGCAAGGCGAGAACATGCCGCGCTTCTGCGATCCGGCCTATGATGCCCTTCATGACGAAATGACCCAGACCGCCGACATCAACGAACGCGCGCGCCTGGCCATCGCCATGAACGACATGCTGATGCAAAGCTACGCGATGATCCCGCTGGTTCACCGTGGCCGCGTTTCGGCACATTCGAACACCCTTGGCGGCGTCGTCCTGAACGTTTGGGACAGCGAGCTGTGGAATGTCGCGGACTGGTACCGCACCGAATGATCTGACACCGCTGCGGCCCGGGCTTCGGGCCGCAGCACACGAAAGAGCCGCCTGATGCTTTCCTATTCCATCCGCCGATTGCTGTTTTCGGTTCCGACCCTGCTGATCATCGCCCTGGCGATCTTCATGCTGCTGGAACTGGCGCCGGGCGACCCGCTGGCCAACGTGCCCCTTTCGGTGCCGCAAGAGGTCAAGGAACGCATGCGCGAAGCACTGGGGCTGGGCGAACCGGTCATGGTGCGATTCTGGAAATGGATGGTGCAGTTTTTCTGGATCGAACCGCAGGTCCTGGTCGACCGCGCGCTGGGCACGACCCTGACCGAGGGTCATCAGCGCATCATTTCGTTCCAGACCCGGTCGCCGGTGATGGACATCATCTACCAGCGCCTGCCCCAGACGCTGTGGGTCGTGGGCATCGCCTATATCATCGGTGTGGTCATCGCGGTGCCCATCGGCGTGATCTCGGCCTACCGGCAATATTCGTTTTTCGATCAGGCCGGCACCTTCGTGTCGATGATCGGCTTTTCGGTGCCCTCGTTCTTTACCGGCGTGCTGGCCATCGTGATTTTTTCGGTCCAGCTGGGCTGGCTGCCGTCGATCTATGACACCACTCACAAGGTGGTCGACTGGTCAAGCTTTTGGGTTCAGGTCAAGCAGATGATCATGCCGGCCATGGTGCTGGCCCTGCAGACCACGGCGCAGATCAGCCGCTTCATGCGCGCCTCGATGCTGGACAATCTCAACCAGGACTATGTGCGCACCGCACGCGCCAAGGGGATGAGCGAAAGCACGGTCGTCAACGTGCACGCGCTGCGCAACTCGATGATCCCGGTGGTGACGGTCATCGCGCTGGGCGCGCCGGGCATCTTTGGCGGCGCCATCATCACCGAGCAGATTTTCAAGGTGAACGGCATCGGCCAGCTTCTGATCACCGCGATCGAGGCCAACGATTTCCCGATGGTGCAGACCATCACCTTCATCTTCGCGATCCTGATCGTGCTGTTCAACCTTATCGCCGACCTGCTTTACGGCATGCTTGACCCCCGGATCCGCTATGACTGACGCGCCTGACATCCGCAGCGACAGCGGCGAATCCCTGTCGATCCGACCGCCCCGCAACCAATGGCTGGACGTGTGGGACCAGTTCCGCAACCACACCGGAGCGATGATCGGGGCCGGCTTTTTCCTGTTCATCGTGCTGGCGGTGTTCATCGGCCCCTATATCTGGACCCTTGACGCCACCTTCGCCGACATTCGCGCCCGCAATCAGGGCCCGAATTTCGCGCACCCCTTCGGCACCGACCGTCTGGGCCGCGACACGCTGGCCCGCATTCTGAAGGGCGGGCAAACCAGCGTTGCGGTGGGGATCACCGCCATGGGAATTTCCATCCTGCTGGGCACGATCGTCGGGGTGCTGGCCGGCTATTTCCGCCGTCTCGACGGGGCCCTGATGCGCTTTACCGACCTGTTCCTGGCCCTGCCCCTGCTGCCGCTGTTGCTGGTCATCATCCTGCTGTTCCGCGAAACCCTGCGCACGGCCTTCGGGCCGGAAACCGGTATCTTCATTCTGATCGTGTCGGTGATCGGCATCACCTCGTGGATGCAGACCGCCCGGATCGTGCGCGGCGACGTGCTGGCACTGAAAGAGCGTGAGTTTGTGCTGGCCGCCCGGTCCATCGGCACCGGCGACACCAAGATGATCACGCGCCATATCCTGCCCAACGTGATGTCGCCGATCATGGTGTCGGCCACGCTGGGCATCGCCACGGCGATCATCACGGAAAGCGCGCTCAGCTTTCTTGGCCTCGGGTTCCCGTCGGACTTTCCGACATGGGGGCGGCTTCTGTTCGACGCCACCGACGACATCCGCCTGTATCCTGAACGGGTGCTGTGGCCCGGTCTGGCGATTTCGCTGACCGTCCTCAGCGTCAACTACATGGGCGACGGCCTGCGCGACGCGCTTGACCCGCGAATTCGCGGGCGCTGACAAAAACCGACAATCCTGTCGCAATCGGCCGGGACGCAGCGGCGGTCCCCGGGGCTGGGTCACGCGCAAAGGGAGATCACACATGCGCATCGGATTCATCGGCCTGGGCAACGTCGGCGGCAAACTGGCCGCCAGCCTGCTTCGCAACGGACATGACCTGACGGTTCGCGACCTTGACCGCGACGCCGCCCAACCGTTCCTGGACGGCGGCGCCGACTGGGCCGACAGCCCCGCCGACATGGCCCGCGATTGCGAGCTTGTCATCACCTGCCTGCCCTCGCCCGCCGCCTGTGCCGCCGTTGTCGAAGGCCCGGGCGGCATCCTCGACGGCCTGACCCCGGGCACGATGTGGGCCGAAATGTCGACCACCGACTCGGCCGAGGTCATACGCCTCGGCGCCCGCGTCGCGGCGGCAGGTGGCGAGGCCATCGATTGCCCGGTATCGGGCGGCTGTCACCGGGCCGCGACCGGCAACATCGCCATCTTCGCCGGGTGCGACCGCGCCACCTTTGAACGCGCGCTGCCGGTGCTGACAACGCTGGGTCGCCGCATCCTGCACACCGGGCCGCTCGGGTCGGCCTCGGTGCTGAAGGTCGTGACCAACTATCTGGCCACCGCCAACCTTGTCAGCGTGGCCGAGGCGCTGACCACCTGTGCCGCGATCGGCGTCGATCTTGGCACCAGCTACGAGGCAATCCGCATCTCGTCGGGCACCTCTTTCGTGCACGAGACCGAAGGCCAGGTCATCCTGAACGGGTCGCGCGACATTTCCTTCACGATGGACCTTGTGGCCAAGGATATCGGCCTGTTCCAGGCGCTGGCCGAAAGCCATGACGTCCCGCTGGAACTGTCGCCGCTGCTGAACCGCATATTCGCCGACGGTATCGAGCGGTTCGGCCCGCGCGAGCTGTCGCCCAACATCATCCGCCGGCTGGAACAGCCCACGGGCCTGCACGTCTGCGCCCCCGGCTTCCCCCCCGAGATGCACGACGACGAACCCGAGGAACCGGGCGCCGAGGTGATCGTCAGGCGCGGCTGAACCAGGCCCGGCCCGCAGGCCCCGGTGGGCGGCCTCAGCCCTTCTTGATCCCTTCGACCGCTTCGTCGACCTTGCCGCGGACCGTCTCATAGGCCTGCTCGTTGGCCTCGCGCGTCACTTCGGCCAGCGTCTTCATCAGCGTCAGGGCCTCTTCCACCGCCGCGCTCATCGCGGTGGTCTTGGCCTTCAGCGTGTCGGGGCCAGCGGTGTCCTCGGCCCATTCATACTGCTGGCGCGCTGCCAGTGTCATCTTGCCGAATATCTCCATCTGCTTGTCCAGCAGGTCCTTGTAGGCCTCGGCCGCGGCCTGGTTGGCCTCTTTCATCGCTTCGAAATTGCGCTGGTTTGACCGAATCACACCCTCCATGTCGAAAATCCCGGGCGACGGCGCCTGGAACATCGACAGCATCGCCTGCGGGTTGAAGGCACGGGTCATGGCATCCGGGTCGAAGAACTTGAACATCTCGGTCATGTCGAACGGGTTCTTGCTGGTCATCGTGGCTCCTGCGGGCGCTGGTCGGTTTCGGGTCAAGGTCCGGCGCAGTGTGCGGTATTTTCGCCGCCAAGTTAACCGCCGCGATGCCTGTCAGGGCCCGGACGGGATAATTTGCCTCAGGCGGCCCCGCGTTCCCACCGTCAAGGCCCGACAGTCGCGCGGCCCATGGAAAATCGCCGCCCCTTTCCCACGCGGCCCGAGGCCAGTATAAGTCGCGCCAAACAGGCGGAACAGGCAATGCGACAAGCCACGATCACCAGAAACACCAACGAAACCAGCATTTCGGTTGCGGTCGATCTCGACGGCACGGGACAGCGCAACATCGCCACCGGCATCGGCTTTTTCGACCACATGCTCGACCAGCTGTCACGCCATTCGCTGATCGACATGGACATCGCCGCCACGGGGGATCTGCATATCGACAACCACCACACGGTGGAAGACACCGGCATTGCCCTGGGCCAGGCACTGGTTCAGGCGGTTGGCGACAAGGCCGGCATCCGCCGCTATGGCGAATGCCACCTGCCCATGGACGACACGCTGGTGCGCAGCGCGCTCGACTTGTCGGGGCGTCCGTGGCTGGGCTGGGGTGTCGCCATGACGGCACCCCGGATCGGCAACTTCGACAGCGAACTGGTGCGCGAGTTCTTCCAGGCCCTGTCGACCCACGGCGGCATCACCCTGCATGTCGACCTCTTGCGCGGCATCAACAGCCACCATATCGCCGAGGCCTGCTTCAAATCCGTGGCCCGCGCCCTGCGCATGGCTGCCGAAGCCGATCCCCGCGCCAGCGACGCCATCCCCTCGACCAAGGGCGTATTGTGAGCCTGACGGTCCTGATCGACTACGAATCCGGCAACCTGCACTCAGCCGCCAAGGCATTTCAGCGCATGGCGAACGAAACCGGTGGCGGTCAGGTGCTGGTGTCCGGCCGGGCCGAGGACGTGGCCCGCGCCGACCGCATCGTGCTGCCCGGCGACGGCGCCTTCCCGGCCTGCCGCGACGCCCTGATGCAGGACCGGGCCGCGCTTTACCAGGCCCTGCGCGATGCGGTGGAAACCCGGGGCCGGCCGTTCCTGGGCATCTGCGTCGGCATGCAGTTGATGGCGCGCACCGGGCACGAATACCGCGAAACGCCGGGGCTGGGCTGGATCGACGGTGACGTTCGGCGCATCGCCCCGAACCCCGCGCATCTGAAAGTGCCGCACATGGGCTGGAACAACCTGGTCATCGACCGGCCGCATCCGGTGCTGGCCGGCATCGACAGCGGCGACCATGCCTATTTCGTGCATTCCTATCACATGGACATGCACGACCGCGCCCAAAGGCTGGCCCATTGCGACTATGGCGGCACGGTAACGGCCATCGTCGGGCGCGACACCATGATCGGCACCCAGTTCCACCCCGAAAAAAGCCAGGCCACGGGCCTGCGCCTGATCGCGAATTTTCTCGCCTGGGCGCCCTGAGCAGCCTCTGCCGCCCTAATCATCTTGGCGGAAATATCCCGGGGGGTGCGGGGGCGGCGCCCCCCGCCCGCGCGCGGCGCGCGCGGTGCGCGCGCCGCAACCGGTTCAGCGAATACGCGCCCAGGTCTGCTTCTTGCAAATCACCACGACACAGCCCGACACCCGCAGGATATCGCCGTCAAGCGACATCTTCGAGCGATAGATATTGTCGGTCGACGGCTGCCAGATCTGGCCATCGCGATACTCGCCGTTGCCCTTGGCCACCATGTCCCATACCAGCTGCTTGCCGATATTCTCGGACTGGTATTCCCCGTCCGAATTGAAGGTGCGCGAGATGACGCCACAAATCTTGTCGCCGCACGCGCCCATCTCGATATAGGCATAGGCCCCGTCATCGACCTGCGTTTGCCAGGTACCGTCAACCTCGTCAGCCAAGGCCGTGCCGGCCAGCATCGCCAGTCCGGCCGCGAAAGCACCGATTGTTTTCATTTGTTTTCTCCCTGTTGATCTGCGCCATACTGCGAAATCTCCCTGCCCCAACACAAGGGTGACGCGACAGCCGCGCACCGCTTGAGCTTTTTGCCCCACACGGGCAGAAGGCCCGCGACCACGCCTGCACCGGAGCCCGCCATGATCCTCTATCCCGCCATCGACCTGAAGGACGGCCAGTGCGTGCGCCTGCTGCGCGGCGACATGAACAAGGCCACGGTCTTCGGTGACGACCCGGCCGCGCAGGCCGCCGCCTTTGCCGGTGCCGGGGCCGAATGGCTGCATCTGGTCGACCTGAACGGCGCCTTCGCCGGGCGGCCGGTGAATGCCGCCGCGGTCGACGCCATCCTCGACCGGGTCGCGATCCCCACCCAGATGGGCGGCGGCATCCGGGACATGAAAACCATCGAAATGTGGCTCGGCAAAGGGCTGGCGCGGGTGATCCTGGGCACCGCGGCCGTGGAACAGCCCGACCTGGTGCGCCAGGCCGCCGCCGCCTTTCCCGGACAGGTCGCCGTCGGCATCGATGCCCGCGCCGGGCGCGTGGCCACCAAGGGCTGGGCCCAGGAAACTTCCGTTCAGTCCACCGATCTGGCCCGGTCGTTCGAAGATGCCGGCGTCGCCGCCATCATCTATACCGATATCGACCGTGACGGCGCCATGGCCGGCCCGAACCTGCCGGCGACCGAGGCGCTGGCCCGGGCCGTCGACATCCCCGTCATCGCCTCGGGCGGGGTTTCGGCGCTTGCCGACCTCGAGCGGCTGCACGCGACCGGCGTCATCGCCGGCGCAATCTCGGGGCGGGCGCTTTACGACGGGGCCATCGACCTGCAAGCAGCGCTGCAACTGCTGCGCTAGCGCACCGGGCCCATCATCTTGGTGAAAATATCCCGGGGTGAATGCGCGGGAACCGCGCAGAGGGGCGGCGCCCCGGGACGCCCTGGCGCCCGTCGTCGTGGCGCGCTGCCCCCCGCCCCGCCCGGCCGCGAGTAGAACACAAGCGCGGTCTCGCGCCGCCGTGCCGCCTCGGCGCAGGGCAATGGGGAAAGACCCACGACATCGCGCGTGGTCGGCGGGCGGTCGCGGTAACGCACGATGCCAGCCGTCCCTGCCCGGCGCGGGCGGCCCCCGCCCCGGCCCCGGCCCGCGCCCCTGTCATCCCGGGATTTTCCGGACTTTACAGGCCGCTGCGATCGGTTTCTAACGGCGTGATCCGAGGTGCACGATGACAACAACTGGCCTGGTTCTGGTTCTCGCGGCCGCGTTTTGTCACGCGACCTGGAACTTTCACGTCAAGCGCATCAACGGCGGCCCGGAACTGTTGTGGCTGGTCTCGGTCATCTCGTCGGTGATCTATCTGCCGCCGGCCATCTGGATCCTCGTGACCGAACGCCCGGTCTTCGGCCCCTGGGAATGGGGCTTTGTTCTGGGCAGCATGCTGTTGCATCTGGCCTATTATTCGCTGCTGCAGACCGGCTATCGCCACGGAGACCTGTCGCTGGTCTATCCCAGCGCCCGCGCCACCGGGCCGCTGCTGTCGACGTCATTCGCGGTTCTGGTTCTGGGCGAGCATCTCTCGCGGCAAATGGCGCTGGGGGCCGGGATCATCATATTCGGGGTGCTGATGCTGACCGGCGGGCTGCGCGGCGGCGGGCGACAGGTCACGACCTCGCTTCTGTTCGGGCTGGGCGTGGGGATGTTCATCGGCAGCTATACCGTGTGGGATGCCTATGCCGTGTCGGTGCTGCTGGTGCCACCGCTGCTGCTGGACTATGCCTCCAGCCTGGGGCGGGTGGCGCTGCTGGCGCCGGTGGCGGCGGCCCGGCGCGCGGTGATCGCGCGGCACTGGCGCGACCATCGCGGCGGCGTCATCACCATCGCTGTCTTCACGCCGCTGGCCTATATCCTGGTCCTGTATGCGTTGACCTTCACGCCGGTGGCCTACGTCGCACCCACGCGCGAGGTCAGCGTGCTGCTGACCGTGCTGGCCGGAAGCCTGCTGTTGCGCGAGGGCCGGCTTGGTCCGCGTCTGGGCTGGGCGGCGGTAATCCTGTCGGGCATGGCCCTTCTGGTCACGGGGTGACGGCGTGGCCCACGCGGCCCCTTGGCAGCGGCGTGGAAATGGCCATAACGGGGCCCATGCTGAAGACGCGCATCATTCCCTGCCTTGACGTGGCCGACGGCCGGGTGGTCAAGGGGGTCAATTTCGTCGATCTGGTCGATGCCGGCGACCCGGTGGCGGCGGCCCGCGCCTATGACGCCGCCGGCGCCGACGAACTGTGTTTCCTCGACATCACGGCCACCCATGAAAACCGAGGCACCATGTTCGACATGGTGCGGCGCACGGCCGAGAACTGTTTCATGCCGCTGACCGTCGGCGGCGGCGTGCGCACCCCGGCGGACGTGCGCGCGCTGTTGCTGGCGGGGGCCGACAAGGTCAGCTTCAATTCCGCCGCCGTGGCCGACCCATCGGTCGTGGGCCGCGCGGCCGAGCGGTTCGGCGCGCAATGCATCGTGGTTGCCATCGACGCCAAGACCGTGGCGCCCGGCCGCTGGGAGATCTTCACCCACGGTGGCCGCCGCCCCACGGGCATCGACGCGGTGGAGTTTGCGCGCACGGTCGAGGCCATGGGCGCCGGCGAAATCCTGCTGACCTCGATGGATCGCGACGGCACGCGGGCCGGTTTCAACCTGCCGCTGACCCGCGCGATTTCTGACGCCGTGTCGGTGCCGGTCATCGCCTCGGGCGGGGTCGGCACGCTCGACCATCTGGTCGAAGGCGTGACCATTGGCGGGGCCAGCGCGGTGCTGGCGGCCTCGATCTTCCATTTCGGCCAGTTTACCATTGCCGAGGCCAAGGCCCACATGGCCGCGGCCGGCATCCCCGTGAGGTTGTGATGAACCCGCTTGAACGACTGTCGCAGACCATTGCGGCCCGCAAGGGCGCCGACCCCGACAGCTCGTGGACCGCACGCCTGTTGGCCAGGGGCCCCGAGAAATGCGCCGAGAAATTCGGCGAAGAGGCGATCGAGGCGGTGATCGAGGCGGTGCGCGGCGACCGCGACGCGCTGACCCGCGAGGCCGCCGATGTTCTTTATCACCTGCTGGTCATGCTGGCGGCCCGCGACCTGTCGCTTGACGATGTCACGGCAGAACTGGCCCGGCGCGAAGGCACCAGCGGCATCGCCGAAAAGGCCGCGCGCCGCTAAGGCATCTTGCGTCAGACCAGATGCGCCCAACGCTGGCTGAACTCGTGGAGCTCAACGCCTTGGCGATGCCTGTTGGATCGTGATTGCGAAAC
>Ga0209992_10004250_pt1 | contig 11399 bp, 13 predicted proteins | sample 2SBtaG_2_FD_182564 | JGI IMG/M metagenome (GOLD analysis project Ga0209992, IMG submission 182564) | Deep subsurface microbial communities from Kolumbo volcano to uncover new lineages of life (NeLLi) - 2SBTROV12_ACTIVE470 metaG (SPAdes)... | ecosystem: Environmental > Aquatic > Marine >... | reverse complement strand
GGCGGCCGGCCTCGGGCTCACCGACATCGATCTGTCGCCCGACGGCTCGGTGGCGGTGGCCGTGGCCCGCGACGAGGGCGCGCTCTACCTCTTCGACACCGAGCGGCCCTACGCCACCCCCGAGCGGGTCGAGCTGCCCGCCGGCGAAGTCATCGGCGCGCTGACCTTCAGCCCGCAGGGCGACAAGGCCATCCTGTACACCTCGGCCGCGGCCGAGGACCGCTACCACATCTGGGACCTGGCCACCGACGCCATCGACACCCGCTCGCTGCCGAAGCCCATCGAGTCGCTCACCGTCACCCCCGACGGCGAGAGCCTGATGATCTGGCACGCGCAGACCGACGCCGCCGGCGCCGACAGCTCGTCCAGCTTCTACGGCGCGGTCGAGGCCCTGAGCCTCATCGACCTCGACAACCCCCTGCGGCAGAACAACCTCCTGCTGGCCGCCGCCCCCACGGCCTACGCCAACAGCGACGACGGCACCCACGGCTACTTCATCATGGAGGGCCAGGAGAAGCTGGTCGCCATCCACTACGCGGAGCTCGTGGACTACGAGGTCGACCTGCCCAGCGTGCCCGTGCACGTGGGGGTCATCCCCGACAGCCTCTGGGCGTGGGCCAACCAGGAACACGACCTGGGCCGCATGTCCTTCTACTACCCGGAAGCCGACGACGAGGACGCGATCCTCCAGACCATCACCGGCTTCGAACTGAACAGCTTGATCGACTGAGGAGACACGATGAACCCCCTGATTCTCGCGCTCGCGATGACCGGCTGCGGCTGGAACTCCCTGCCCGACCAGTCCTACTGGGAGCTGGAAGGCCCGCTCTGGGACGACGCGGTGGTGGCGGCCGCCGACGGCCTCTACATGCGCCTGCCTCACGCCGGCAAGCTCATCCGCCTCACCCCGCCCGAGGGGGAGGACGACCCGGGCTGGAACGAGGTGGGCGCCTGGCCCGCGGGCACCTTCCCCGAGCGGCTGATGCTCTCGCCCGACGGCGCCACCGTGCTGGCCTTCGGCTCCTACGCCACCTGCGAGCTCGACGACGAGACGATCGCCGACGAGAAGATCGAGAGCGTGGAGGACTGCCTGGTGGAGGACGAGAACGCCGTGGTGTGGCACGACGAGCTCAACCTCGTGCGCGACGGCGAGCTCCTCGGCCAGATCGGCCTGAACCTGCCCTTCAACACCGTGGCCTTCAACGACGAAGGCACCTACGCGGTGGCCTACCTGGACTTCGACCTGGTCGACACCCTGGACGGCGCGCTGGTCAACCCCAACGAGGTGCTGTTCATCGACCTCGCCACGGGCACGGCCACGAGCGTCGCGGCGGGCTTCTCGCCCGAGCGCGTGCTCTTCACCCAGCAGCAGGACGTGGCCGTGGTCATGTCGCGCAACCAGGTCGTGGTCGTGGAGCTCACCAGCGGCACCTTCGACACGGTCACCGCCCCCACCACCACCAACCTCGACGACTCGGTCGTGACCCGCGACGCCGGCATCAGCCCCGACGGCCGCTACATGATGATGACGGTGGAGAGCTCGACCGACCTCTACATCCTCGACATCTCCGAGCCCATGTCGCCGAACTGGTCGCTGGTGTCGATGGACGCGGTGCCGGCCGACATGCAGATGGTGGAAGGCCTGGTCACCGACGACGAGGACGACCCGGCCGACCTCACGGTGGTGACCTACTCGAACCGCGCCCAGGTCGACCTGCTCGAGCAGAAGTACCTCACCGGCATCGAGACCTTGGAGCTCGAGGAGCCGGCCACCAACATCCTGGCGGCCCAGGACCAGCTGCTGCTCTTCAACACCAGCGGCAACGACTACCACGACGTGTACCTGCTCGACCCCAACGCGCTGACCGTCGAGGAGATGAGGGCGGAGAACCGGGTGATGAGCATGCAGCTCAGCCCCGACCGCCTGCACGCGGTGGCGGTGCTCTCGCCGGAAGGCAGCGACGCGGGCGCAACCGCCCAGGAGCAGTACTACGACGAGAGCTACGGCCTGGGCATCTTCGACCTGGGCGACGCCTCGGCCTTCTCGCTGGTCGCCGCCTCCCAGCCGATCGGCGTGGCCTTCTCCGGCGACGAGAACCTGAGCGAGTACGCCCTGGCGCTGCTCCAGGGCCAGCAGGAGCTCATCCAGGTGCGCCTCACCGACGGCGGCGCCTCGAGCATTCCCCTGGAGGCCCCCGCCACGGCCATCGGCAGCTTCGGCGACGGCCAGTTCTACATCACCCACGAGTCCGACCTCGGCCTCGTCAGCTTCCTCGACCCCGAGACCGGCTCCCTGGAGACGGTCCACGGCTTCGCCACCTCCGGCCTCATCGACGATGAGACCACCCTCGGCCGCTGAAGGACACGACCATGACCACCCTCTTGATGCTGGCCGCCACGGCCACCGCCGCCGACAACGAGATCGCCCTCGAGCTCGGCACGATCTACTCCGACGACCGCAGCTGGGACGCCTTCTCCAGCGACGACGTGCTGCCCTCGAAGGGCCTGCGCGTGGGCTTCGGCGTGGCCGACGACGTCGCGGTCATCGGCTCCTACGGCTACGGCGCACGCGGCGCCGACGTGGACCTCTGGTCCACCGACGGGGAAGGCTGGTTCTCCACCGCCTTCTACGGCCACCAGCTGGGCCTCGGGGCGAAGGTCACCCCCTTGGACTGGCGCTACCTCCGTCCGTACGTGGCGCCGCAGGCCGTCGCTCTGTATGGGGTGGCCCGCCTGGACGAAGACACCGGCGACGACGACAACCTGAACCAGATCCAGGCCGCGGGGACCGCCTTCGGTGGCGTGCTCAACGGCGGTCTCGAGCTGGTGCTGGCCGACGAGCGCCGGAAGGTCGTGCCCGCCGCCTACATCGAGCTCGGCTACGGCTGGCTCACCTCGATGCAGCTCGACGACCTGGGCGATGTCCAGTTCAAGGGCCTCACGTCGCGCTTCGGGCTCGGCGTCCACTTCTGAGATCCGCGGAGGCGCCATGCGCTGCCTGACCCCCCTCTCTGTGCTCGCGGTCCTGACAGGCTGCGCCGACTACTCCCTGGCCACGGCCGACGAGGCGGGCGCCATCGCCGGCGAAGACGCCAGCGCCGGCCAGGCCGACACCGGAGGCGCGTCGGACGCGGACGACCACGACGACGGCTTCGGCGGCGAGCAGGAGGACGACGAGCTCGCCCTCTTCCCCGCGGCCACCGAGCGCTACGTGTTCGTGGCCAACCCCGACCGCGACACCGTGAGCCGGATCGGCGTGAGCTCGCTCGACGTGCTCACCGTGGGCGTGGGTGCCGAGCCGATCAGCGTGCTCACCACCCCCGACTACAGCACCGCGGTCACCTTCAACGCCACGGCCGAGAGCGTGAGCATCGTCGACGCGCAGACTCTGGCCGTGAGCGACGTCGGCGTGCGCGCCAACTTCAACAAGATGGTGATGAGCCCCGACGGCCAGTGGGTGCTCTGCTTCCACGACGTCGACTCCGACGAGGAAGGGAGCGGCGACGACGCGGTGACCTCCTTCAACGAGGTGAGCCTGGTGAACCTCGACAGCGAGGAGCACTGGCCCATCGTGGTGGGCTTCAACCCGCGCCAGGTGCAGTTCTCGGCCGACGGCAGCGTGGCCGCCGTGGTGAGCGACCAGGCCCTCGCGATCATCGACCTCTGGTCGGCCGACCCGGGCGACATCGCGGTGGTGGAGATCGCCGAAGACGCCGCGGATCCGCCCCAGGCCGAGGAGGTGGTGCTCACCCCCGGCGGCGAGTTCGCCGTGGTGCGGCAGTACGCCGAAGACGAGCTGGTGCTCGTCGACCTCGACACGCTGGACGTGTCGCGCTTCCCGGTGGGCTCCAACCCCACCGACCTCGACCTGTCGCCGGACGGCACGCTGCTCTACGTGGTGGCGCGCACCAGCCAGGAGGTGAGCTGGTTCGAGGCCGACGCCCCGAGCGTGCTGGTGGGCGGCGTGGACCTGCCCTCGGGCGAGCTCATCGGTTCGCTGCAGCTCACCTCCGACGGTCGCCGCGGCGTGCTCTACACCACCGCTTCCTTGGAGGACCGCTACACGACGTGGGACCTGGACTCCGACGAGATGGAGGTGCGCAACCTGGTGAAGCCGATCGACACCCTCGCGCTCTCCCCGAGCGGTGAGTCGATGATGATCTTCCACACACAATCCAACGCTTCCGGGGCGGATCCGGCGTCGAACTTCTACAACGCCTGGGCGCTGTCGCTCATCGACCTCGACGACCACCGCGCCAACCGCCTGGAGCTGCCCGCGGAGCCCAGCGGCTACGCCCAGTCCGACGACGGCGACTTCGGCTTCTTCATCATGGAGGGCGAGCCCTACCTGGAGGTCCTGGCCTACGACACCCTGCTCTACGAGCAGCTCGAGCTGCACGCCGAGCCGCTCTACGTGGGGGTGCTGCCCGACACGTCGGTGGCCTACGTGGACCAGGAGCACGACCTGGGCCAGCTGAGCTTCTACGACGCGGCCGCCGACGTGCTGGAGACCATCACCGGCTTCGAGCTGAACGCGGAGATCGAGTAGCGCTCGCGCGGCTCACGGTGCCGTGGCATCGTGGGCGCGCATGCGAGCCTCAGCTTGCCCTGGCCGCGAGCACGGCCCGGAGAGCGTCCTCAGCGTCGTCCTGAGGGACGGCGCCGAGCAGTTCGTCGAAGCGGACTCGCTGCCGAGCGACGCTGTCGAGTGTGGAGGCCTTGGAGAGGGTGTAGACGAGGTACTGGTTCATGGAGACCCCCTCTTCCTTTGCCCTCTTGGCGAGCGCCTCGTGCAGCGAGGCGGGGAGTCGAAGTGTGACGCGTGCCATGGCTAGTCCTTGAGCAGGTTGTGGAACTGGGCCGGGGTCTTGACGGGGATGCCGAGGTGGGACTCCGCGACCTGGAGGTCCTTGAGGTTGGAGGTGACGATGACCGCCCTGGAGTTGTAGGCGCACTCGATGACGAAGTCGTCATCAGGGTCCGGAGAGAGCGGCCTGACCCTCGTGTAGATGGGCACCCATTCAACCCTCCCGAGAAGGGCCTTCAGTGCGGCGAGCACCTGGCTTCGGCGTGTGGGAGCGAACTTGCGTCCGAGGACGTCCTCGTACTCGTAGGCAAGCGCGGTGGAGACGCAGGGCGTGAAGGACCGCGCCGCCCACGCATCGATGATGTCGCCGCAGTCTCCCTTCGTTGAGAGCCCCTCGAAGAGGACGTTGGTGTCGATGACTGCGCGGAGCATGACTCCATTATAGCGCCGCTATGGCGTCGTATCGTGGTCAGTCTCGACGGATCTGAGCGCTGACAGCGCGCGGCGCTCGCGCGGGGCCGCTCCCTCGTGGCATCGTGGGCGCCCATGACCACCTGCCCCCGATGCCGCACCAGGCTGACGCCGCGGACCTTCCACGGGGTGGACATCCACATCTGCGCGGGCTGCACCGGCACGCTGGTGCCCCAGCGGCGGCTGATCGCGCTCTTGGAGCAGCTCTCCGCGCGCATGGTCACCCGGATCGATCCGCGGGATCCGATCGAGCCGCTGCCCGAGCGCGGCCCGATCGACAGCTGTCCGCAGTGCGCCGGCACCATCGAGCACTTCGGCTACAGCGGCCTGCCCCTGGCGATGCTCGACCGGTGCACCCGGTGTGCGGTGGTGTGGTGCGACATGGACGAGCTGGGGGTGGCGGCGTTGATCTACGCTCGCACCCACGCCCATGCGGTGTCGAAGCAGAAAGAGCTCGAGCACTGGCAGCAGGGGCTGGACAAGCGGGCGGACATCATCATTCGGAACCGGATCGTGGCGAGTCTGTTGGGGTAGGGAGCTCGAGACTCGAAGTTCGAAGCTCGAAACTCGAAACTCGAAACTCGAAACTCGAAACTCGAAACTCGAAACTCGAGGTCGAGGTCGAGGTCCGAGCCCGAGGTCGAGGTCGAGGTCGAGCCCGAGGTCGAGGTCGAGGTCGAGGTCGAGGCGCCGTGGTCCACTGCGGCGCTGCGTCAGCGGCTCAACGTCTTCGCCGTCGCCCTCTGCGAGCGTCGCCCGCGTCGGTCTCCAGCCCCTCGATGCTGGCCCTCCCACCCCCTCGGTCATCGGGCACACGGTGAGCGTCCTCGATCACGGGACCTGCAACCGACACGTCGACCGGCTGGCTCTCCGAGAGCGTCGGCGGATCCTCCACCGGCTCCACCCCGCCCGCGTCCTCGGCCAGCTCCCCACGCAGCTGGTCCACCATCGCCAGCAGCATCTCCACCAGCTTCTCCCGCGAGGCGGCGTCCACACCCACCACGCTCACCACCTTCGCCAACATCGTCGCCACCAGCCGCCAGGGGCCTCGCGGGTCCGGGTCCGCATCAGGGGCCTCGATGCCGAGCGCCGCTTCCACGCGGGGAAGCACGTCCTTGAAGGGGCAGTCCAGGACCTTGGAAATTTCCAACCGGTTGGAAATCTCAGCGTGCTTCTCCAGGAGCGCGAACACCTTCCGCGCCACCCGCGCGCGCTCCGACCAGGTCGAGCTCCCCCGGTCCGACCGCGCCACCCAGGCCTCCAACACCGCGCTGGTCTCGCCGTGAGGGGCGGCGTCCAGGCGGTCGGCGAGCGCCTTGCCGGACAGCAGGCGGTAGCCGTTGGCGGCGATCTGCTGCTCGGACTCGGAGCGCAGCCAGTGCGCTACGACGCGATCCGAGGCGCCCGAGGCGAGCGCGTGAAAGTGGTCGAGGGAGGCGAGGTACGCGTCGAGCTGCATGCTCGATCCTACGATGGGCGGCATGAAGGACTCCACACTGCTCGTGCCGTCGAAGCTTCCCGGCGCGCATCGGGAGCACCTGAGCTTCCGGGAGCTCGCCCGGCGCCCCGAGCTGCCCTTCCACCCGAAGTACCTGTACCGCTCCCTGCGCCTCGTCGAGCAGCTCCGCCTGTTGCCCGAGGGGCCGCTGGAGGGGCCCGAGTTCTCCGACGACACCGACCAGCAGGGCCGGGCGCTCATCGAGGCGATGGACGAGCTGTTCGACAAGTACCAGGCGACCCGTCCGCAGTGGGTCGAGCGGTTCGGCGAGGGGTGATCGGTTTTCCAACGTTGGAAAACGATGGATCGGTCGCCGGGTACCGTACCGCCGGTCTTGAACCCCGCGAACGGACATCTCATGTTGACAGCGATCGGGAACACGCCCCTCATACGGCTGCAGCGGATCCCGCCGCCGGGCTCGGCGGACATCTGGATCAAGCTGGAGGGCGTCAATCCGACCGGCTCGTACAAGGATCGGATGGCCCTGGCGATGGTCGAGGCCGCCGAGAGGAGCGGAGCGCTCACGCCCGGCACGTCGTTGCTCGAGTGCACAGGCGGGAGCACCCTCTTTCGTTGATGCCCGCTCCCACCATGGCCCTGGCCCGGAGGAGGCTCGTGGGTAGTGAGGAAGCGAAGGCGCACAGCGCAGAGGCGCTCGCCGGTGTCGAGATCGAGGGCCCGGCGGGTGATCGTGTGGGCGGACGGGTTCGAATCCCATCGGGTCACGTCTTTCTGACGCCCTGGCGCTACACACTGCGAAAGGGATCTACGATCACGAGGCCTCCGAGGTCCTGGCCGTGTTGGAGGTCCTCGGTGTACAAGGTGTGGCAGCCGGAGCGCAGGGCGGCCGCCACCACCAGTGAGTCATAGAACGAGAACCGCCACCGCAGGTGCGTGGCCAGCGCGTCTCTGTAGAGGTCCGGATCGGAATGGACTCGGCACAACGGCACGAGGACCGCGTCGAGGTAGTCCTGTGCCTGGTTGAGCGTCATCGGCCGGACGAACTTCCGGAGGGCGACGTTCAGGAACTCTTGCACGACCTGGAAGCTGATGGTCCCGCCGCCCTCGAGCGCCCCGGCGATCAACGCCCGGGCGCGGTCCCGCTTGGACACGTCGGTCTCGTCGAAGCTGTAGACGAGGACGTTGGTGTCGAGGAAGTACCTATCGCTCATTCATCTCATCTCGGGTGAAGGAACGACCGGCCCTGACCTCGTCCAAGCGCCCCATGAGGCGTTCGTAGTCCTGCCGAGCGTACTGCTCGGCGGCGTAGGACTCCAACCACCGCCGGAACGCCGCATTGAGCGAAGTCTGCTGCTGCCGTGCACGCGCGCGGGCTCGCTCGATGAGGGCTTCGTCGGCGCTGAGGGTGATGTTTCGGGCCACGCATCCTCCACACGTATCGCGTGTACACTACAGTAGTGTGAACAGGGTCACCCGTCAAGCCCGTGTCCACCGGCTGCCAAGAGCAAGAGCCGCCCGACGCTCTCCCCCATCTCGGCCCCGTCGCGCAGCCACAGAGTTCGATCTTCATCCAATCTGGCCAACCCTTCCCCGGAGCCCGTCGGGACTATCGAATCCGGTGCGGGTCCACCGCGCGGCTCGAACCGGCGTCGTCAGCATGGCTCATGGCTCACGGCGCATGGCGGCCCAGACCCGAGCTGGCGGCGTGGTTGCACGAGGCACCGATCCGGGCCAGCAGGCCGTCGGGCCCCCAGTGCTCGACCACCGTCATCTCGTTGGCGGTCAGGGTGCCGGTCTTGTCCGTCGCGATGACCGTGACGGCCCCGAGGGTCTCCAGCGCGTCGAGCCGGCGCACGAGGGCCTGCCTCGCCGACATGTGGCGCATGCCCGCCGCGAAGCAGACGGTCACGATGGCCGGCAGGCCCTCGGGCACCGCGGACACCGCCAGGCTGATGCCCACCAGCAGCAGCTCGATGAAGGGCATCTGCCGGTACCAGCCCAGCGCCGCCACCACGACGCACACCGCCAGCGCCGCCAGCCCGAGCACCTTGCCGAGGCCCGCGAGCTGCCGCTCGAGGGGCGTCTCCGGGGCCTCCGCTGCCGCCATCAGCCCGGCGATGCGGCCCGCCTCGGTCCGCGCCCCCGCCGCGCTGACCTCGACCTCGGCCGTGCCCCGGGTCACCAGGCTGCCCGCGTGCACCATCGTGGGCCGCTCGGCGACCGGAGCCTCGACGTCGACCCCGCCGGCGCGCTTTCCCACCGGCACCGACTCGCCCGTCAGGAGCGACTCGTCGACCTCCAGGAAGCTCGAGGCCGCGACCCGCGCGTCCGCCGGCACGCGCTCTCCCGCCTCCAGCAGCACCACGTCGCCGACCACCAGCCCGGCGCTCGCCAGCCGCTGCTCGCGGCCGTCCCGGCGCACGGTCACCTCGGGCGCCGCGAGCTTCGCCAGCGCCGCGATGGCCCGCTCGGCCCGGAAGACCTGCACCACCCCGAGCACCAGGTTCAGCACCAGGATGGCCCCGATGACCGCCGCGTCCACGAAGGCCCGCAGCCCCGGCCAGCCCCCGTGCTCCACGAAGGGCAGCACGGTGCTCAGGACCAGCGCCCCGAGGAGCAGCCACACCAGCACGTCGTCCAGCTGTCGACGGATCACCTGCCCGACCGAGCGCTCGGGCTCGGGCAGGGTGTTGGGGCCGTCGCGCTCCAGGCGCGCGGCGGCCTCGCCGGAGGTCAGGCCCTGCATCAGACCCCGAGCCGAGGGGCGACGCCCCGGGCCGCCAGGTCGTCCAGATCCCACTCACACCCCTCGGTGGCGACGGCGGCGTTCCACCCCAGCTCGTCGCGGACGCGCATCCTGAGCGCGTCGGCGGCGCTGGGCACGCCGTGGTTGAGCCAGACACGCCGGGGGGCCTGCGGCATCTTGGCGAGCCAGGCCAGCAGCTCGTCGGCGTCGGCGTGGGCGGAGAAGCCGTCGATCTGCGCGATCTCGCACCGCACCTCCATGTCCCGGCCGTGCAGCCGCACCGTCCCTGCCCCGCGGACCAGCCGGTCGCCCCGGGTGCCGGGCGCCTGGTAGCCCACGAAGAGCACCGTGTTGCAGCGATCCCCCGCCAGCCGCGCGAGGTGGTGGAGCACCCGCCCGCCGGTCAGCATGCCGCTGGCCGACACCAGGATGTAGGGCGGCTTCTCGCGGTTCAGGGCCTTGCTCTCGTCGGTGGTCCGCACGAAGCGCACGTCGTCGCAGAGCCGATCGAGGCGGTCCGGGCCCACCTTGAGCTCTCGGGCGTGGCGCACGTAGAGCTCGGTCGCGCTGGTGGCCATCGGGCTGTCGAGCAACAGCGGCACGTCGGGGATCTCGCCGCGCTCCTGGAGCAGGTGCAGCGCCCAGAGCACCCCCTGCGCCCGGCCGACCGCGAAGGAGGGGATCAGGAGCGCCCCCCTGCGCTCCACGGTGCGCCGCACCACCTCGGACAGCTGTGCGAGCACGTCCACGTCGCTGTGCGATCTGGATCCATAGGTCGACTCCAACACCGCGAACTCCGCCTGGGGCGGGGGGGCCGGCGCGCGCATCAGCAGGTCGGCCACCCGGCCCACGTCCCCGCTGAAGAGCACGCTGGTGCCGTGGTCCTCGAGCCGCACGCAGGCCGCCCCCAGGATGTGGCCGACCCGGTGGAAGCTGGCGCTGAAGGGCCCGACCTCCTGGGGCGTGGTCCACGAGACGGGCACGAGCCGCTCCAGGGCGCGCTCGGCGTCCTCCTCGGTGTACAGCGGCAGGGCGGGCTCGTGCCGGGCGAAGCCCTCTCGGTTGGCGTACGCGGCGTCCTCCTCCTGGATCCGCCCGGCGTCCCGCCAGAGGATGCCGACCAGCTCGGCGGTGGCGTCGGTGCAGTACACCGGCCCCGCGAAGCCCTGCTTCACCAGCCGCGGCACCCAGCCCGAGTGGTCCAGGTGGCCGTGGGTGAGCAGCACCGCCTCCAGGCCGCGTGGGTCGGTCTCCAGCCGTCCCCAGTTCCGCTCGCGGAGCACCTTGAAGCCCTGGAAGAGGCCACCGTCCACCAGCACGCTGGTCTCCCCGCTCGTGAGCAGGGTGCGCGACCCCGTGACCGTGCCAGCACCACCGAGAAAACGTATCCGCATCGGACCTCCACCGGGAGTCCCTTCAAGCACCGTGCCAGTTGGCACAGGTCTCGAACACCGGGAGGGCAGCCCGGGAGTGCCCGTGTCCCGCTGGACAGCTGCCTACCGTCGCCTGCTCACCACCCCGGCGCGGGCCGTGGCGGGCATCTGTGCCGGCGAGACCGTCTACATGGGCGGCATCGCCGCCACCCCCAAGGCCCTGGCCCGAGCGCTGGCCGACCATGCCGGGCGCTGCCCCGGCGTCGCCGTCGGCCATGTGCTCCTGCTCGGCGAGGACCCCTTCGCCACCCAGGGCGCCAAGGGCCTGATCCGCCACCTCTCCTGGTTCGTGGGGCCCGCGGACCGCTCGAGCGCCGAGGATGAGACGCCCTGCGGCCCCTGGGGTACGCGGACTGAGTGGCACGCCACGGGGCTCTCTCTGGGCAACCTCATCGGCAGCAACATCACCGACCCGCTCCTGTCGCTGGGCCTCGGGGCCGCCGTCCACACCGTGCTGGTCGAGGTGGCCACGCTGACGGTGGA
>Ga0209992_10004249_pt1 | contig 11402 bp, 5 predicted proteins | sample 2SBtaG_2_FD_182564 | JGI IMG/M metagenome (GOLD analysis project Ga0209992, IMG submission 182564) | Deep subsurface microbial communities from Kolumbo volcano to uncover new lineages of life (NeLLi) - 2SBTROV12_ACTIVE470 metaG (SPAdes)... | ecosystem: Environmental > Aquatic > Marine > Volcanic... | reverse complement strand
CATTCTGGAAACCGACACCGCCGAACTGGGCGCGCTGCTGATGCCGGGCGGCCTGTGCGCCACCGTGATTCAGCTGGACCCGATCAAGATGGTGGGCTTTGTTCCGGAAACCGAGGTCGCGCGCGTCTTCCCCGGGGCAACCGCCGGGGCGCGGCTGTCATCGGGGCAGGACGTGGTCGGGCAAGTGCGTTTCATCAGCCGGTCAGCCGACGAAAATACCCGCACCTTCCGGGTCGAGGTCGAGGTGGCGAACACCGATCTGTCAATCCGCGACGGCCAGACCGTTGAAATCGCCATCCAGTCCGAGGGCCGCTCGGCCCATCTGTTGCCGCAATCTGCGCTGACACTGGACAACGGCGGCAATATTGGCGTGCGGGTGGTTCAGGACGGCGCGGCCGTCTTCATGCCGGTCGCGGTTCTGCGCGACACGACCGAAGGCATCTGGGTGTCCGGTCTTGCTGACGTGGCGACGGTCATCGTTGTCGGGCAGGAATATGTTACCGACGGCGTCAAGGTCGCCGCAACGCTTCGGAGTGCGCAGGAATGACCGGAATAGTCGATTGGGCCGCGTCCCGGGCGCGGATGGTCGTAGCCTTCATCGTGCTGTCGCTGCTGGCCGGCGGGCTGGCCTATGCTTCGCTGCCGAAAGAGGGCGAGCCCGATATCGAGATCCCGGCCCTGTTCGTGTCGGTCCCCTTTCCCGGCATTTCGGCCGAGGACAGCGAAAAGCTGCTGGTCAAGCCGATGGAGACCGAGCTGTCGGACCTTGACGGCCTGAAGACGCTAAGCGGCACGGCCTCGGAAGGATATGCCGCCGTCGTGCTCGAGTTCGAGTTCGGATGGGACAAGGGCAAGGTCATCGCCGACGTGCGCGACCGCATGAACACGGTCGAGGCCAGTTTCCCCAGCGGCGCCGACAAATACATCATCTCCGAGTTCAACTTCTCGGAATTTCCGATCATCATCGTGAACCTGTCCGGCCCGGTGCCCGAACGCACCCTGCTGCGCGTCGCCAAAAAGCTGCAGGACCGGCTGGAATCGCTGGATCCGGTGCTCGAGGCCGCGCTGACCGGTCACCGCAACGAGATGCTGGAAGTCATCATCGACCCGCTCAGGCTGGAGGCCTACAACGTCACCGCGGCCGAGCTGATCAACGTGGTGCGCAACAACAACCAGCTGATCGCCGCCGGCTCGGTCGAAACCGATCAGGGCGCGTTTTCGGTCAAGATACCGTCCAGTTTCAACGACCAGCGCGACGTTTACGAGCTGCCGGTCAAGGTCAACGGCGACCGGGTCGTCACGCTGGGCGACCTTGCCGACATCCGCCTGACCTTCGAAGACCGGACCGGCACCGCCCGTTTCAACAGCGAACAGACCGTGGCGCTGCAGGTGGTCAAGCGGCGTGGCTTCAACCTGATCGACACCGCCGCGCTGGTGAAGGCCGAGGTCGCGGCCGAACAGGCCAGCTGGCCGCCCGAACTGCAACGCGCGATCAATGTCGGCACCTCGAACGACCAGTCGCGCATCGTCGGCTCGATGGTATCCCAGCTGGAAGGGTCGGTCCTGACCGCCATCGCGCTGGTGATGATCGTGGTGCTGGCCTCGCTTGGGGTGCGTTCGGCCCTGCTGGTCGGCTTTGCCATTCCCACCAGTTTCCTTTTGTGTTTCGTGCTGCTGGGGGTGATGGGCGTGACCATCTCGAACATCGTGATGTTCGGCCTGATCCTTGCGGTGGGCATGCTGGTGGACGGGGCCATCGTGGTGGTCGAATATGCCGACCGACGCATCGACGAAGGCGCCGGCCCGATGGCCGCCTTTACCGAGGCCGCCAAGCGCATGTTCTGGCCGATCGTGTCGTCGACAGCCACGACGCTGTGCGCCTTTCTGCCCATGCTGTTCTGGCCGGGTGTGCCGGGCCAGTTCATGGGCATGCTGCCGGTCACGCTGATCTTCGTGCTGTCGGCCTCGCTGGTGGTGGCCCTGGTCTACCTGCCGGTGATGGGCGGCGTCGCGGGACGGATCAGCCGCTTGTTCGACAATGCCTCGAACGCCCTGCGGCAGATGCTGCCATGGCCGGTGCGGGCGCTGATGGTGATCCCGTCGGCCTATCTGGTGTTTCTGGGCGCGATGCAGACGCTGAACCCGGGCTACCTGTTCGGCGGCGCGGCCCCCCTTGACGGGGCGGTGGCCCTGTTGCCGGGCGCGGCCCTGTTCGTCCTGGGCTCGGCGCTGACCGGCATCACGCTGGGCGCCGCCAGATTCGAACGCCCGGCGAAGAAAGTCGCGTCTGGCCACAAGCGCACCGTTTTTGGCTGGTTCACCAAGCTGATCGCCGGCAACCCGGTCATGCCGGTCGTGACCATCGCCGCGGTCGGCTTTCTCGTGATGTCGGTGTTTACCTATTTCGGCGAACATAACCGGGGCGTCGAGTTTTTCGTGGAATCCGAGCCCGAGCAAGCCATCGTCTATGTCCGGGCCCGCGGCAATCTCAGCCTGCCGGAAAAAGACGCGCTGATGTTGCAGGCCGAGACCGTTGTCGCGGCAACGCCGGGCATCCAGACCGCCTTTTCATCCGCCGGTGCCGGTGGCCTGAACCAGAATACCGGCGGTGCCGGCGGCCCGCGCGACGCCATCGGCCAAATCCAGATCGAGCTGGTGCCCTGGGAAGACCGGCAGGCCTATGCCACCGAACACGGCTATGACATGGCGCGGCTTGACGGCGACGTGGTGCTGCAGGATCTCGAGGTGGCCCTTGCCGCCCTTCCCGGCATCCGCACCGAAATTCTGAACCTCGGCCGTGGTCCGGCCAGCGCCAAGCCGGTGCATCTGCGCCTGAAGGGCGAGAACTGGAACGATCTGCTGGCCGCCACCGCCACGGTGCGCAGCAAGTTCGAAGACAGCAGGGGCCTGCGCGACGTCGAAGACACACTGCCCCTGCCCGGCATCGACTGGCAGATCAACGTCGACGTGGAAAAGGCCGGGCGCTATGGCGCCGACGTGGCCACAGTGGGCGGCATGGTCCAGCTGGTGACCCGCGGCATCCTGCTTGACACGATGCGGGTCGACAGCTCGGACGAGGAAATCGAGATCCGGGTGCGCCTGCCCGAAAGCGACCGTGTGCTTTCAACCCTCGACAGCCTGAAACTGCGCACCGCCGACGGCCTGGTGCCCCTGTCGAATTTCATCACCCGCGAACCGGTGGCCAAACTTGCCCAGATCGACCGCGTCGACCAGAAACGCTATTTCGACATCAAGGCCGCGGTCACGCCCGACCTTACGCGCAACGACGCCGACGGCAACAAGGTGCTGATCACGCCGACCGAACGCATCGCGCAGCTGACCACCTGGCTGACCGACGAAGACCCGCTGCCCGAGGGCATCAGCTGGGAATGGACCGGCGACCAGGCTGACCAGGCCGAATCGGGCGCCTTCCTTGCCAAGGCCTTCGCCGGGGCGCTGGGGCTGATGTTCATCATCCTGCTTGCCCAGTTCAACAGCCTCTACAACGCCGTGCTGGTGCTGCTGGCGGTGATCATGTCGACCACCGGCGTGCTGATCGGCATGCTGGTGATGAACCAGCCGTTCTCGATCATCATGACCGGCACCGGCATCGTCGCGCTCGCCGGGATCGTGGTGAACAACAATATCGTGCTGATAGATACCTATCAGGAATACTCGAAATACATGCCCAAGATCGAGGCCATCGTCCGCACGACCGAGGCACGCATCCGCCCGGTCCTGCTGACCACGATCACTACCATGGCCGGCCTGACCCCGATGATGTTCGGCCTCAGCCTCGATTTCATCGGCGGCGGCTATTCCATCGACAGCCCCACGGCGCTGTGGTGGAAACAGCTGGCCACCGCGGTGGTCTTCGGGCTGGGCATCGCCACGGTGCTGACGCTGGTCTTCACACCCTCGATGCTGGCCCTGCGCGTCTGGGTGACCAGCGGCGCCTATCGCTCGCTGAAAGGCCTGCGCGCGCTCACCTCCAGCCAGACCGCGCGCGACCTGGCCCTGAACCGGTCGGCCAAACAGGTCACACAGCCCGAAATCATCTGGGACACCGACCCAGAGCCGGAAACGCCCCGCGCCGCCAGCGAACAGCCCGCCCTGCCCTCGCCTCCGCTGCGCGCGGCGGAATAAGGCGTCTCGCGTCAAACCTGGCTCACCCAACGCCGCCTGAAATCGTAGATTTTCAACGCGTTGGGTGATGTCGCCTGCACCTGGTCAGGCGCGAAAAACAGCTCGGACCGCGCGCGCAAAACCTGCGCGCGCCAGCGCCGTCGCCCCAAAATCGGACCACGGAACCCACGCGACAACAGCCGCCACCCCGCACGCGGGCCCGCGCCCCTACTCTTGTCGGAAAATATCCCCGCCGGAGGCGCCCGCACCCGCCCGGCGGTGCCCCCCATTGCCCGGCGCGTCACGCCGCCGTGCGCAAAACCGCGGGCGCGGCAGCGCGCAATTCACCGGGCGCCGGCCTCAGGCGGCCGCGTCGGCTTCCTGCGCCTGCAGCGTCCACAGCGCGTGATAACGCCCGTGGCGCGCGAGCAATTGATCGTGGGTGCCGGTCTCGACGATGGTGCCGTTTTCCAGCACCACGATCTCGTCAGCTTCGGCAATGGTCGACAACCGGTGCGCGATGGTCAGCACGGTGCGCCCTTGGCCCATGGCCTGCAATTCCTGCTGGATCAACTGCTCGGTCTCGGTGTCAAGCGCGCTGGTGGCCTCGTCCAGCAACAGGATCCGCGGGTTCTTCAGCAGCGTTCGGGCAATGCCCACCCGCTGTTTCTCGCCGCCCGACAGCTTCAGCCCGCGCTCGCCCACCGCGGTTTCATAGCCCGCCGGCAAGTCGGCAATGAAATCATGCAGCTTGGCGGCCCGCGCGGCCTCTTCGATCTCGGCAAAACTGGCCTCGGGGCGGCCATAGGCGATGTTATAGCGCAGGCTGTCGTTGAACAGTACCGTGTCCTGCGGCACCACGCCGATCTGCGCGTGCAGGCTCTCCTGGGTGATGTCGCGTATATCCTGCCCGTCGATCCGCACCGCCCCGCCCGACACGTCATAAAACCGGAACAACAGCCGCCCCACGGTCGACTTGCCCGACCCCGACGCCCCGACGATGGCCACCGTGCGCCCGGCCGGCACGCGCAGCGTCACACCCTTCAGGATCGGCCGCTCGGGCTCGTAGCCGAACACGACATCGTCCAGCTCGACCGACCCCCCCGTCACCGCCAGCGCCGGCGCGCCGGGCTTGTCCTGCACCTCGGGCGGCTGTTCCAGCAGCCCGAACATCTCGCCCATGTCCACCAGCGACTGGCGGATCTCGCGATAAACCGTGCCCAGGAAATTCAGCGGCATGGTGATCTGGATCATGTAGGCGTTGACCATCACGAAATCGCCGGTGGTCAACTGGCCGTTCGACACCCCCACAGCCGCCATCGCCATCACGATTACCAGCCCGGCCGTGATCAGAAAGGCCTGTCCGAAATTCAGCGCCGCCAGCGAATACGAAGTGCGCAGCGCCGCGGCGATATACTGGCGTATGGCGCCGTCATAGCGCTCGGCCTCGCGCGCCTCGGCGCCGAAATATTTCACGGTCTCGAAATTCAGCAGGCTGTCGATCGCCTTCTGATTGGCGTCGGTGTCCTGCTCGTTCATGATCCGGCGGATCCTGACCCGCCACTCGGTCACCCGAAAGGTGAAGAATATGTACAGCGCGATGGTGACGGCAACCACGGCCAGATACCAGACGTCGAATACCACGGCCAGCACCACGGCGATCATCAGCAGTTCCAGGATCAGCGGCCCGATCGAGAACAGCAGGAAGCGCAGCAGAAACTCGACCCCCTTCACCCCGCGCTCGATGATCCGGCTCAGCCCCCCGGTCTTGCGGGTGATGTGATAGCGCATGGACATGCGGTGAATATGCGTGAAGGTTTCCAGCGCCAGCTGCCGCAACGCCCGCTGCCCGACCGCGGCAAAGACCACGTCGCGCAACTGCTGGAACCCGGTGTTCATCAGCCGGGCAATGCCATAGGCCACCGTCAGGCCCACGGCCCCCGCCCCCAGCATCCAGGCCGGGTCGGCCGCGCCTTCGCCGGCCAGCATATCGACCGCCGCCTTGTAGAAAAACGGCGTGCCCACAGCCACCAGCTTGGCCAGAAGCAGCGCCAGCATGGCCAACACCACCCGGCGCCTTACCCAACCCACACCCTCGGGCCACAGGTAGGGAACAACCCTGCCAACAATTTTCCAGCCACTTTCACGCGGGGCCACAGGCCCGTTCGGATCATAACTCATGGATGCCCTTCGCCCCCGCCGCATTCGCTGACACATAAGGACGCTCACGCCAAAGCGCCAGCGGCCCGCCGCGATTTCACCGCCAACCCAGCGCCAAAGGACCATCGCGCGCCCCGGCCCGGGCATGGGCGCACCCGCCTGTCTTCATCGTTCCTGAAATACTTGCGCGCGCCGCAGGCGCAAAAGGGGGCCTTTCGGGCATTGCCACGCAATGCGCGAAAGGCCCCCTGCCCCGCGCGACGCCGCAGGCGGCGCAACATGCCAGCCCGTCAGGCCAACGGGATCGCGTTATCGCGCTTGCCTGACTGGTAGATCCCACTCAGCCGGTCATAGGCCGCCCGGATACGCCCGGCGCGTTCAACCAGCGCCGGATCGCCCGCCCCGGCAATCAGCCCGGCGATGTCGCGCCCGGTCCAGAACGCGTTCTCGCGCCGGTATCCACCCGGCTCCAGGCCGAACACTTCCCGCAAAATCTTCAAATCATGCGGAATCGCGAAGGCGTCGCGGCTGTCTTCGTGGCTGAAGAAATAGAAGAAATTGTCAAAGCCGGCCCAGGTGATCGCCGACAGGCACATCGTGCAGGGCTCGTGGGTCGACAAAAAGATCAGCCCGGCCGGGTCGGGCGTGTCATCAAGCTCGTGAAACCGCTTCAAGCAATGGATCTCGCCATGCCACAGCGGGTTCTCGATCTCGTTGTTGGTCTCGGCCAGCACCAGCGACAGGTCCGACTTGCGCAGGATCGCGGCGCCAAACAGCTTGTTGCCCGCCGCTACCCCGGCCCGGGTCAGGGGCAGGATGTCGTCGTCCAGCACCTCTAGCAGGCGCGCGGCCAGCGTCGCATCGTCATGGCCGCCAACACCGCTCATTGCCCCAGCCTTTCCTGCCGCGCCGCGCGCAGGCGGGCAAAATCGTCGCCGGCGTGATAGCTCGACCGCGTCAGCGGTGTCGCCGACACCGTCAGGAACCCCTTGCCCAGGGCCGCCTTTTCATAGCCCGCAAATTCGTCCGGGGTCACGAAACGGTCGACCCGGTGATGTTTGGGCGTCGGCTGCAGATACTGGCCGATGGTCAGGAAATCCACGTCCGCGGCCCGCATGTCATCCATGACCTGCATCACCGACTGGCGGTCTTCGCCCAGCCCCACCATGATGCCCGACTTGGTGAACATGCCGGGATCAAGCTCTTTCACCCGCTGCAACAGGCGCAGCGAATGAAAATAGCGCGCGCCCGGTCGCACCGACGGGTACAGCCCCGGCACGGTTTCCAGATTGTGGTTGAACACGTCCGGGCGCGCCGCCACCACGGTTTCCAGCGCCTCGGGCCCGCATTTCAGGAAATCGGGCGTCAGAATCTCGATGGTCGTGTCCGGCGCCTGCCGGCGCAGGGCGCGGATGGTCCGGGCGAAATGCTCGGCCCCGCCGTCGGCAACATCGTCGCGGTCGACCGAGGTGATGACCACATGTTTCAGCCCCAGCTTTTTCACCGCGTCGGCAACGCGCCCCGGCTCGAACGCATCCAGCGCCTTGGGCCGCCCGGTGGCGACGTTGCAGAACGTGCAGCCGCGCGTGCAGATCTCGCCCATGATCATCATGGTCGCGTGACCCTGGCTCCAGCACTCGCCGACATTGGGGCAGCCAGCCTCTTCGCAGACCGTCGACAGCTTGTGGTCGCGCATGATCCGCTTGGTCTGCGCATAGCCCTGCCCCGACGGCGCCCTGACCCGGATCCAGGCCGGCTTTTTCGGCTGGCCGTTGTCAGGCCGGTGCGCCTTTTCGGGGTGACGCTCGGACGGAATCTTCAGATCGCGCATGTCGGCTTATTTCCCTTGCTGCGACACCTTCTAAGCCTTTCCGCCCCGGTGCCAAGCCCGCGGCCGGCAATTCCGCGATGCGGCGGGCGCATGGCCGGAAATTCCCGTTGCGCCCGCACCCGGCCAAGTTAGAATGGTTCTAAACCCGTGCAGCGGGGACGGGATCGCCGGAAATCGCGTGCGCGACAGGCGGCTCGGACCAGTTCGCACGTATCGACAACGGCAACACAGGCCTCGACAGGAGCGCAGAACATGGACGGATCCGAAACGGGCGGCTGCCCGGTCATCCACACGAAACAGGGTGTAAATTCCAACCGGGACTGGTGGCCAAACCAGCTTAACCTGCGGATTTTGCACCAGAACTCGGAAAAATCCGACCCCATGGGCGCTGATTTTGACTATGCCAGCGCCTTTGCCGGGCTCGACCTTGCGGCTGTCAAGCGCGACCTCACCGCCCTGATGACCGACAGCCAGGACTGGTGGCCGGCCGACTATGGCAACTATGGCGGCCTGTTCATCCGCATGGCCTGGCACAGCGCCGGCACCTACCGCACCGCCGACGGGCGTGGCGGCGCGGGCTCGGGGTCGCAGCGGTTTGCGCCGCTCAACAGCTGGCCCGACAACGGCAACCTCGACAAGGCGCGACGCCTCTTGTGGCCGATCAAGCAGACATACGGCAACGCCATTTCCTGGGCCGACCTGCTGATCCTGGCCGGCAACGTCGCCATCGAATCGATGGGGGGGCCGGTGTTCGGCTTTGGCGGCGGGCGCGCCGATATCTGGGAGCCCGAGGAAGACATCTACTGGGGCGCCGAAGCCGAATGGCTGGCCACCAGCGACAAGCAAAACAGCCGCTATTCCGGTGATCGCGACCTGGCCAACCCGCTGGCCGCCGTGCAGATGGGCCTGATCTACGTCAACCCGCAGGGCCCCGACGGCAACCCCGACATCCTGGCCTCGGGGCGCGACGTGCGTGAAACCTTCGGGCGCATGGCCATGAACGACGAGGAAACCGTCGCACTGGTCGCCGGCGGCCACACGTTCGGCAAGGGCCATGGCGCCGGCCCCGAAGGCGACGTCGGACCCGAACCCGAGGGCGCGTCGATCGAACTGATGGGCCTTGGCTGGCAGAACGCCCACGGCACCGGCAAGGGCGACGACACCACGACCTCGGGCTTTGAAGGCGCCTGGACCGCCAACCCGACCCAATGGGACAACGGCTATTTCGACCTGTTGTTCGGCTATGAATGGGAACAGGCCGAAACCGGCACCGGCGCCATCGTCTGGCACCCCGTCGACGTGAAAGACCAGGACAAGGCGCCCCAGGCCCATGACAGCGCGAAAAAGGTCACCACGATGATGACCACCGCCGACATGGCGATGCGCCTTGACCCGATCTATGGCCCGATCTCCCGGCGTTTCCACGAAAACCCCGACCAGTTCGCCGATGCCTTTGCGCGCGCATGGTTCAAGCTGACCCACCGCGACATGGGGCCGAAGGTGCGGTATCTGGGCGCCGATGTGCCGGCCGAAGACCTGATCTGGCAAGACCCGGTGCCCGCCGGCCCTGCTCTGTCCGAGGCCGACGTCGCGGCCCTGAAACAGGCCATCGCCGACACCGGCCTTTCGGTGTCTGACCTGGTCAGCACCGCCTGGGCCTCGGCCGCGTCCTTCCGCGGCTCGGACAAGCGTGGCGGCGCCAACGGTGCGCGAGTGCGCCTGACGCCGCAAAAGGACTGGGAGGCCAACGAGCCCGCCCAACTGGCCCGCGTGCTGGCGGCGTTGCAAGGCGTGCAGGCCGGCTTTGGCAAGCCGGTGTCGCTGGCCGATATCATCGTGCTGGGCGGCTCGGTCGGGGTCGAACAGGCCGCCGCGGCCGCCGGTCACGACATCACCGTGCCCTTCGCCGCCGGCCGGGGCGACGCGACCGCCGAGCAGACCGATGGCGAAAGCTTCGCGCCACTGGAACCCGCCGCCGACGGTTTCCGCAACTATCAGCGCGCCGGCATGGCTTGTTCGCCGGAAGAGATGCTGATCGACCGGGCCCAGTTGTTGACCCTGACGGCCCCCGAGATGACGGTTCTGGTCGGGGGCCTGCGCGCCATGGGCGCCAACCACGGCGGCACGGCCCATGGCGTGCTGACCAACCGCGCCGGCCAACTGACGAACGACTTTTTCGTCAATATCCTCGACATGGGCACCGACTGGGCGCCCAAGGCCGAAGACGACGGCGTGTTCGAAGGCCGCGACCGCGCCACAGGGTCGGTCAAATGGACCGGGACCCGTGTCGACCTGGTGTTCGGCTCGAATTCGCAATTGCGGGCCATCGCCGAGGTCTACGGACAAGACGACGCGACGGGCCGCTTCGTGTCGGACTTTGTGGCTGCCTGGGTCAAGGTGATGAACGCCGACCGCTTCGATCTGGCCTGAGGAAACGGAAAGCGGCGGGCGCAGCACGCGCCCGCCGCCGGCATGCCTGACGCGGGCCACCGGGGTGCGCTGGCCGACGCCGGAAAAACTGCACCGGCGGGACCGCCTGTTTTTGCGTGACCTCGGTGCGTCCGCGCTTTACCGCCGGCTGGTGCCCGAAAACCGCCGGGGCCAGCATCCTTTCGCGTCGAAACTGTGCACCGCCTGCGGCGGATAATCTGCGGCTCTAGCCCGCAAGCAGGCCAATTATTTCGGCGCGGGCCGGCATCGACGGCGCGGTGCCAGGGCGCGTCACCGATATCGCTGCCGTTGCGGTGCCGAATCTGATGGCATCCAGCGGCACCCTGCCTTCTGCAAGGGCGGCGGCAAAACCTCCGTTGAACGCATCGCCGGCCCCGGTTGTTTCGCAAACCGGACCGCTGGTCATCGCGGGGACATGAACCGGGGTTTTGCCGTCATGATATACGCAGCCATTGTCGCCCAGCGTGATGATGGCGGCCCCACAGCCCTTTTCAAGCAAGACTTCCGCGGCGGCAATCGCGTCTTCCGGCGTGCGCACGGAAATCCCGGTGATGGCCTCTGCCTCGGTTTCATTGGGGGTCACATAGTCGCAAAGCGCGATCATCGAGGCCGGCAATTCTGCTGCTGGCGCCGGGTTCAGAATTGTGATCGCGCCGGCTGCGCTGGCGCGGGCCAGCGCGTATTCGGTGACATCCAAAGGCTGTTCCAATTGGGTCAGGAACACCTTGCAGGCCGCGATTTCGGCGGCGCAACGATCAATGTCGCGGGGCGCCAGCGTGCTGGCAATGCCGGGACAGACAATGATTGCATTGTCCCCTGTGGTGTCATCAACAAA
>Ga0209992_10004246_pt1 | contig 11407 bp, 15 predicted proteins | sample 2SBtaG_2_FD_182564 | JGI IMG/M metagenome (GOLD analysis project Ga0209992, IMG submission 182564) | Deep subsurface microbial communities from Kolumbo volcano to uncover new lineages of life (NeLLi) - 2SBTROV12_ACTIVE470 metaG (SPAdes)... | ecosystem: Environmental > Aquatic > Marine >... | reverse complement strand
CCTTTAAGGCATGGACTGAAGTTCCAAAATCAATGTTAGCAACAGCAGTAGCTGATATTAGAAAAAGAAAGGGACTAGCACCTGATCCTCCTGGCATTGGCGAATTTATCGACAAAGAATAAAAAGGCAAAGCCCCCCTCCTACGCGTAATTAGTTGGTAATGACTAGCAGTATGATGGTATATTTTTTGGGAAAGAGCTTATGAACATGCTATCTTCATTATTTTAGTATGGCAAGGTATTGTAAAAAATGTCATATGCATTATGATGGGGTAAAATGTCCATTAAATCACAATAAAGTAAATTCCAAAGGATGCTCTACGGGCATAATTATTGGAGCTGTATTTGGAATAGTTGTTCTAGTTGCGGTGTTTGGATTTGGTTTAATTGATTTTGATATGGGTAAAATACAACAACAAAGTTCTGAATTAAAAACACAACAAACAAGTTTTACAAATTGTGTTATGGTTACATTTGGAACTGTCAATGCAGACATTACATGTGATGATTCCACTTTTCATCTCATACGAGACCTTCCACTAAAGGCAAATCAAGTTAGAGATGTATCGCTGTCAATAATTAATGATGGATATACAGTAGAGTTTGATACTGCACTAGGTATTCCAATAAAATATGCAATGAAAAATCCTAATTATGATTCTGCTATTTATCAACAAGTTGTAAAAAATATCTTTGAGATAACCCCTGATTTTGAAGGAGAAATAGATTCACTACAAGATTCAGTTTCAGGTGTCCCATTAATGGTGGAAAACATCATCAAAGAAACTAGTGATACAGTAGTAATTCCAGATATTACGATTCCCGAATTAGATGTTCCAGAAATTTCATTACCAACTTATGAGTCCCCTCCTGATTATACTCTCTTTGAACTCAAACAAATCGCACTAGATGATATCAACAGACATCGAGCAGAACATGGAGTTGGAGCAATTACTTTGGGTAATGCAAAAGCACCTCAAATGTATGCTGAAGACCTAGGAGAAGAGAATTGTATTCATCACGTTTCAGACAGTGGTGAGGGACCAATGCTACGATACAAAAATAATAATGATAGAATGTTTTTGGTTTCGGAAAATATTGCAGGTGGTTATAGTACATGGGACAAAAAACAATCAATTGAGGATGCAAATTATGACATGATGTACGATGATGCGCATGCTAATTGGGGACATCGAGATAACATCATAGATCCAGGACATCGTTCAGTTTCCATTGGAATTACATTTGAGTATGGAGAGATGGTAACAGTGCAAGACTTTGAGCAATCATTACCAAGTGGATATGAATATCATCCAAGTAGTTTTCAACGACAACCAGTTGATGAAAAGTTTTGTTGGTAATGACTAGCAGTATAACGTGAGATTATTTTGTAACGTCGCCTCTAATTCTACCAATTAATCTTTCAACTTCTTTTTCTGAAAACTGCTCTTCTCTTTGTTGCAAATAATAATTGATGTTATTGAGATTCTTTACAGATACATATCCATAATTATCATCATAACCAATATTTCCCTGAATAGATAGCAATACACTGGATATTGGTGGATCTTTTGGTGCAAACCATGAAGATTTTATTGCAACCCACAAAACACGACCTGCTCTATCCACTTGCTCGTGTGGTGGAAGTCCATAGTGATTTTTGTAGTAATGTGAACTCCAATTTTTTACCTCAATTACAGATACTCCTCTTTTTGATACCACAACAAAATCCATTTGTGCTGATTTCAAATTTCGTTTTCTTCTGTATGTGATGTATTTTTTTAATTCCTTGTTAACTCCACAAAACACATGAAAATCATCAGAGAGTTCTGAGAGTTTCTCTAGTGCTAGTACTTCACCTCGTGCACCTTTATGTTCTGCACTGTCTGTATTATCATCAATTTTGTTTATTTGTCGTTTTTTATTCCAACGACTAAATTTTGCAATTAATCCTTTGTTTTCTAGTTCATCATATTCTGCAGTTAATTTCTGATGAATCTCATCAATATCTTCAAGTGATTTGACTTCTTTTGGAAGTTTTTTTAGGAATTGTTTTGTTGCCTCCGAAATTCCATAAATTATTGCCACAGTATAGAAGGGACATATTGTGATATTACTATTTAGTTAAATTTTTCCGTAATTTGGGAACCAAAAAGACATCCAACAAATATGTAAACAATACAAATATTCCGCCATAAAATATTGCAAAAAAGAACGAAGTAATCAGATGTTGAATTGGTGGAGGAGGAGCAAGATACATTCCTGGTTCACGTTCCACCACACAACCTAAGTCCATTACATTATCTGCAATAAACAAAACAACTACAATCCAAAGAAAAAAGGTTAAAACCCTAGATCCATAATATTTTGGAATTAATTTTTTTACTTCATAATTTCTTATTTGACGTAATAAAAATACCCAGATAGGTCCAATTAATAAAACCAAAAATTTTGTGTACACACTAATATCATTTATCGTATCTCCAACTGTACTACATTCAACTTTAATCTGAACTAATTCAGTTCCAGGAATTAAACCCACAACTACATCTGTTGTAGATATCATTATCACATAAAATGAAAATCCCGTAATGATAAAACTCAAAATAAAAAAACCTAAAATTCCATCTTTTGAGCGTAAATTTGCATCCATAACAAAAGAAATTCCTTCTTTTGGAAGGTCATAAAATATTTTAGGAATAATTTTAAAAAAATCTGTTTTAACAGTAATCAAAACTATAAAAAATACTGCAACATATGTTGAAACTCCAACTAGAATTCCATCTTTGATAGTTGTACCTTCAACTATTTCATAATTAAATACATCAATTTCAGAAAATGTTTCAGAAATGATTAATGATGTAATTATTATACAAATAAAAAATAAACTAGAAAATGTTATTAAAAAAAGTTTTATGATTTATCGCCTTATTCCACATCTTCATTTGTAAGATTGTTTAAAATTCTAAAATTATTATCAATATTATCCCTATGAATATGGTGTTTTGTAACATATTGATTTGCCAATGTAAGAAATGTTTCTAATTTAAAAAAAACATTTGGTATAGAATTTGCTCTTGGAATATGATTACATATGGTATTTCTATAATTCTCTTCTTCATCAGGAGTTACATTATTTATTAACTGACCAAAACTATTGCCGGTTTTTCCTAAACCATTGTATGCAAGAATCAAATTTTTATTTTCTAAAATGTATTCCAATAACGTCCATAATGCTGATGCATCATTACTAAAATCACTATTCAGCATTGATGCTCTAAATCGAATTATGTTTAACATTTTTTTAATTGCTCTAGGGTTTTTTGGTCCTACTATAGAAAATAATCTTAACAAAATTTCATCCATTCCAGGAACCAAATCATCCAGATATTCTTTGACTTGATCATTACTAGGTTTAGGAACTGCAACTTTGATTTGAAAAATCTTTTCCAAGTATTCTTTTCCTTTATCGTCTACTTCATTTACTTTGTATTTTGTTCTCCAGGCTTGTTTTAATCGCTCAAAGTCTACTGCAGCAATGCAAATACAATCATCTATTTCAAGAAATAACTTCATTATACTTAGAATTAAGAGGGTATTTTCAACATCACATCTATCCAAATCATCAATCATGATGATTAATTTTTCATTGTTTTTTCTGCCCTCTTTTAGACATTTTTCTAATGATTCAGAAAATGATTCTACTGTTTTCACTTTGCCCAGAATAAAACCTGCGACATCTTTAATGTCCTTGTTAAGATATTTACTTGAAAAAGTATTTGCTGCCAAATTAATAATATTTGAACTGATTTCTGTTACTGAAACCTTGTTTATCTCATTTAGGATAGTTGAAACTAATGCAAGTGGAGGATCTGAGTTTTCATATCTCCATGGCTCAAAGAAAACTTTAATGAATTGTTCTGAGGGTAATTGTTTTGCAAGTGTATTTACAATACTTGTTTTTCCACTCCCCCAATCCCCATCAATGGCAATGGATAATGGTGTAATCATATCATCAGATTCAATGAAATTTTTTAATGCCTTAACAATTTCATCATGACCTAACAGTATTGCTTCATCAACAGGTTTATCGTGTGCAGGAGAAATTTTGAATCGAGTCATATACTATTATCTTCACAATTCTACTTTTTAAAGTAATTTAAAGAAACAGGCAGTGAATGGATAATTTTACCATCGTTGATATCGGATAATTTCTCAAACCATATTCTCTTATCATCAGCGTTTAGATTAACTCGTCTCTCAATTGTTTGAAATCGTCCAACATAGGATACATTCCCAGATAAAATTGAACTACGTAATCGATTGGTCCTCAACACTTTCATTACTTGAAACAGTTTTCCATCTTTTTCAATCGTATCTAGATGCTCAATGGTCTTATTCCCTAACTTTCCAATTCCACGTTTCTTCCATGAGTCATTGAATCTATAAATTCCATTTTGTAGCACATAGACATCATGAGCTGATTTCTCAAGCTTGAATCCTCCTAATTTTTCAGAATCAACATTGATTTTTTTAGTAGAAATTACTGAATCTGTGGCAAATGAGACCACATTTTGCTCTATTTTATGCCTAGATACAAACTCATACAGCATGGCACGAGTGATTCCAGTAATTGTGCTGGCAATAACAGGACAAAACAAATTCCCAATCTTGTTTCCCACCCTTTGAGCAGTTTTTCCATAAATTGAATTTAAAATTACTTTGAGTGGTAACTGTAATGGATTGTTTTGATTTTTCAGTTCAATTCTTTTTTTGTATAAATTTGAGATAAAATTTCTGTATGGATAAATATTAGATGATGGTATGAATTGATAACCTTCAAGAATCCTGTATAAGGTTGAACTTTTGCATGCTTGGAGTTCTGCTTGTGTTACATATGTTTGAAATTTTCCTGTTGGAAAAATTATCTTTCCATTATTTCGAAATGGAAATGGTGGAACATACTTACAATCAGGAATGTCACATTGTATCTTAAAGAAACCCAATGCAGAATTAGGATGAATTGTTTTTCTTTTAATCCATTTTCCTTTACTTAAGTCTGGAATGATAGATAATGCATATGGATATGCAGAGTTGATATCATACAAGTGTCCTTCTCCTATGAATCCTCTCTTTAGTATTTCAAATCGTCCACCATAGTATGATCTCCATGCAATATCTTGTACTGTATATGGAATGGCATCAAACTTTGGTATGTGGATATCATGATTGATTAGAACTTTTTCAGCCAGATACCCTGATGAAATCCATCGTGCTGGATAAAATGAAAATGATTCTTGGAATAGAGATATCCAATGGTCTGCTAATTCTTTAGTGAGTTTACAATCTTGTATGCAATATTTTCTGACATCTTTTCTATTAACACGATAATATTCTTTGGAAAATGATTTTCTTTTGTTTTTCATTTCCAAGTATGATGATTCAAGTTTACAAATGTTATTCTGATATGCATTGACTAGTGAACTTTGATAGTATTGTGCGATATCAAAAAACACACTACTGTGATGTCCCTTTCTTATTGCTAATTTCTTTCCAGGAATGTACTGGATTTTGTATCCCTCAAAAACAAATTCTAACTTCCTAGTCTTCGAATAAACCGATAGTATCTCTGAGCCTAGAGTTTTCAGAATTACTTCAGCATCAAATGTAAGATTGTAAAAGAAATTCCACGTACCCTGATATTTCTTGGAAAACAGCCATTTTATGAGTAAATTAGGCGTGATTTTATCCAAAAATCGACCGCTCGAGTCTGCAATGAGCAAGATGTTCCCATTCTGATCAGTCTCAGTATCAAGTGCACAAGTGAGCCTGAGTGCTGATTGTGCTTTTCGTCTATCCTGATGTTTCTTTGTGTAAAGAATAGACAGTTTCTTGTAGTCAGTTAGCCTGATGGATTTTGCCATATTGCATCACTGATTGGTACTTTATTTCCCTGACGTCGTTGCTTTAGTTGAGAGCGAATCTGGTTTGTTGTAACGTTTGGAAAATTATCTCGAATAAGTTTGACATATCTCCAGTATCGTTTTTGTTTTGCAGAGCGTTTTTGATTTGCTAAAATTTTTGTAGCATCTTTTGATGCTCTAGGTTTTTTTCTTTGAGTTTTTTGTAACTCTTGCTGCAGTCGCTTTTGTAATTCTTTTACTTCTTTAATTTTTGGAAGTTCACCTAGCGTTTTCAATATCTCTGTAAGTTTATTCTTATCAACATTCATCATATCATCACCATAAAAAAGAAGAAGAGTTAGAACTCTAACTCAAATCTTCTAATGGGTCTGGCATTTTTTGATATTCCAAGCCAAGTTTTTAGATTGAACTTTTTGCCAATCTTTATTTTCTTATCTTCTACTCCATGGTACCATAGTTGATGTAGTTGCTTGTTGTTTGATTCAAGACTTTGGAGGGGTATAATTTGTTCCTCACCATCAACTGTCACTCGAGCATTAATGGAATACTCTGTCTCAAAGGTTTCTAGTTCTTGTGGAACTATCTCTAAAACATTTGGATTGTCTTTGTCTTTTGATGGATAGTTGCCCCATTTGAGAAATGTTGGATGAATTTCAGACATTATTCATCATCTCCCATACATATTGCTGTGAGTTTGATGTATCGCTCACCATCTTTTTGGACTAGTTTTACATCAACTTTGATGTTTTTACCATCAAGGTTGCATCCACAACCAGACAGTGCTTCTTTAGGAAGTGCCACAAGTTTTGAAAAATTCTGTGACGTGACTTTCCTATTGCCAAAATCAACTTCTAGTTCTTGAGTTTGGACTTGTTTTTTGCTATTTTCTTTGCCATTACGCATGAAAATAGGTACGTTATAGGTATAGTTATAACGGTATTAAATATACTGTACAGTATGAAAAATACAGTATTATCTGAAAATAAACGGGCATTTTGGATATATCGGGAGTTAGATAATCATGAAAAAATAAGTTACAACGAACTAGAAAAAATTATAGTTAAAGAAAAAGAGAAGATGTCTCAAAGAATTTTTCGTGAAAATCTAAAATTACTAGTAGATTCTAATTTAGTTTTAAGATTGCCTGACTCTTCATCAAATAGAGTATATTATTCTGTCAAAAAAGAATTTGTTGAATCAGAAAAAAAAGTTATTGAAGGAATTAAATCAATGATCAAAAGATATTGGAAACTTTTAGATAAATTCAAAAAACAAGTTGACAACATGCATCCTGAAACAATTGGATTAAATGCTTCATATTTTTATCGAATGATTTTGTATACTGAATTTTTAGTAATTTATTGGTACAAACCATATTACAATAAAAATTCTGAATGGAAATTAATAAAGAAAGACATTGAGGAATTAAAACATCAAATGTATCACATAATGTTAAGTAGTAATGGAGAATCAAATGGAATGATATTCAATGTATTAGTGAATTTGTTTTCTGAACTTGAACAAGATTCTTTACATTCCTTAGAAGAGATGTTAAGTAGTTCAAAAAATTAGGTTACATACTAGAATCAATACGTAAACTACAATCTCATTTTATTTACTACTGTATACTACATCATACCATGACAAAAACAATTTCATCCCGAATTGATAACCGTACTCACAATGAACTAATTGAGAGATGCAATAAACTAGGTTGTAACATTAATGAGTTTATAGGAGAGTCAGTAAAGTTTCTATTGACTAACGAGTCAGACTTTGAGTTTGATGTAGATGAAGAAATAGAACCTACACCAAAAATAATTGTAAAAGATAATCCATCAGTAGTTGAGATATGAGTGAAAAATCACGATATTTAGGTAGGATTTATGACAAATGTCCATTTTGTGAAAGACCATTTAGGAAGGTAAAGTATTCAGTTGATTCAAAATTGATGAAGAAATGGTTAGAATACAGGTTTAATTCAACTTGATTGCAGGGTAATTTTTGTTTCATAATCAGTAAAATGTTCTTTTAATTTTTTAATTATTTTATCTTGATCCTGACTATCTAATACATTAGATTCAATTTTGATTTTAATTTCTGTTCCTTCAACTTGTACTTCTAATCTCTTTTTTCCGATTTCAGCAGTTATGACATCAATAACTTTTGTATTGTCTGCCTTTTCATATTTTGGAGCGTTTTGAATACTAGTAAAGATATCACTATTACAAAAAATAGCATACAGAAATTCCAAATCTGTTTTTAATGCTTCATATGATTGTCGTAAGAATAATTGATTGTCCTCAGAAGTTGAAATTGTAAATTCATAAATGTATGATGGGGTTACCCAATATTCATTCCAATCAACATACAATAATCTGAGTTTAAATTTTTGTTCGTCTGGAACTCTCTGAATTTTAGTGTATAATTGATTAAAAGGATAAGGAGTTTTTGATCCTCCATTAGATTGCAGATATTCATTAAATTGATTTATCTTTGGATTGTGGTCTCTAAAAATACCTCTAGATTCATCATTTGGTTCTACATCTTCATTACTTTCAAATTTTGATGATAGCCATAATGTTTTTCCAAATTCCTCCATAGCCAAAATAATCAAAGGAATTGCAGAAGAGTATCGTGTTTTTTCTTCTAATATTACTGAATCTTGATAATGTCTTTGTGAATTTTCTAATGAAATTAAAACTCCTGTGGGAATATATTTTTGTGGAATATTGTAAGGATTGGGCATGAAAATAATTATTTTCTTATAGTATTATGTTTTCACAATTACAATTTAATTCAATTAAAAAATAGAATTAAACATCCTCTCCACATTTCATACAGTATACCGTTCCATTAGGATCAGTATCTTGCATTTTTTTAGGATGTCTACATTTTGGTTTGTGTTCTGATTTGATAAAATCAATCAAATCTTGAATTAGACCAATTTCTGCTTCTTGTTCTGATTTCATTTTTCTTAACAATCTTGTAAAATCATTGTCTGGAGGCATGGTAATAGTTGATTCATAACTTTTCACCTTGAATTGGAATATTCGTTTTAGAACATTTGCAGTCTTTAGGGTTTGTAATAATTCTTGATTTTTTGTCATTATTACTGATTAGAATACTAAAAGATATGTTATGTATAATTAATGTGAAAATTTCTTAATGCGTTTATTTTTTGATAATTTTAGATTCAAAATATTTGGGTAATTCACGCATCCAAGAATTAAAAGGCATTTTGTTTCCATTAAGTAAATTCTTCAAATCATAATTGTTATACCCCTCAGTTCTTGAATCTGTGAAATCAATACTAAGATCAGTATGTCTGCTAAGACCAAATCCAATTATTCTTTGATGATCTGTAGGTGAACAAAAAACTTTGTGATACCTTTCTCCTGAATCTAAAATGAAATGCCCATTTACCTCTGCAACTATCATTTTATCAAAAATCTTATGATAATCCATAGAAAATTCTGATTCGGGCATATTGGATAAAATTTTTTGTATTTCTTTATCAAACCAAAAATTTTTTTCAGAACCAAAAGCCTTTTCTCTTTTTTTATGTTTGCCTACAAATTGACTAAATCCATTTTTTTCATGACAGTAAATGCCCCAACTATAGTCTTTGCCTAGGACTTTTTCATCGTCAATTAATTCGTACGAAAAATTATGTTGTTCTAGGTATTTTAGAAGAATGTCAATATAAGGAGAATTCTCACTGGACATAAAAAATAATCATGGTTAATTAAAAAAAGTCTTTTGTTTTCCTAAACAAAATTCTACAAGATTTTGAATCATTATCTTTGCAATGGTAATCTCTTGAACTGACTTTAATCCCGATTCAGTCTTTGGTCCGTGCCTAAAAGAATACTTTCTTTCCTGTGAGAATTGCCTTTCTAATAATTCCAAGAATCGTTTCAACAAATCATACTCTATTACTACAGTTCCCTCTTTAGAATACGAATACTCTTTGAGTTTAATTCTATGATGTTTACTGGAATTGTTAGCAATTTTCCATACAGTATAATCAACTAACCATCGAAACGGTTCTATCAAATCATACACTAAGGGTTGAAATCCTGAATGAGTTTTATGCATAAATCCAAAATATGGGTCTAGACCAAATCCACAAACAAATTTTGAAATCTCACCAGCTAGAATCGAATACCCATAATTTAGTAGACCATTGATGATGTCAGTTGCATTGTTTTTTGAGATTCTGATAAAGGATTGATTACGAGATGTAAATCCATATCTCTCTGGGATATATTTTGCAAATTCTCTAAAGTAGATTCGTCCTGCAACATTTTCTTTCTCAGATAGAGTATCAACAGGACTACCAATTAGTTTGAGTAACTTTAGTTGAGATTCTTTTTTGGCAGAAATAATTTGCTTACGCAGATATTCACACTTTGATTTATCACGAAACGTATCGTATTGCGCCATGCGATACTTTGTGGCAGTTAGTGAGTCCATCATACCATTGCAAAATGTATCTGGCTTTCCGTGGTTATCTAATAGGATGACATTTCGGTTGTTTTGAGATAACATAGACAGTGCTTCAGTGGAAATGTAACCCTTTCCTGAGAGAACTATCTTCTCATATGGCATGTTTTTGACAAACCATGATTCGATTTCAGGCTCAGAAAATGGATCATGATTACTCTTGAGAATTAATTTAGAATTTTTTACAGAAATGGAATGACCAAACCCTTTGAGAAATTTAATGTTGTAGTGATTTTTTCTTCCCTTCAAAGTCATAGGAAAAATGGCAATAACCATGCGAATAATGCCATCACCGCCAACATTGAACCAAATATTTGAATTGAGGAAACAAATGCAGATTTTCCAGAAACGTTATCAGTTTTAATCACAACTACAATCCACCATGAAACAACCCCCGCAGCTAAAAGAATTAACATTTGAGTAGGATGTTCTTTAAGAAAGATTTGAAATATTGAAAGAATGGGTGTTATTACTAATAATAATAATTCTAATGAATAGAGAGATAATTGAACTGATGCATTATTTTTAATTTTTTTATAATCTTTGGATATGTGTAAACCTAATGCGATACTTCCAGTCATTATTGCAGTGACAAGGTATCTTTGATCTTCAGTTGCATTTTGACTAAATTCCATATATTCTTGTGAAAAGAAATACATCCCAATAACAAAAAAGATTCCAACAATTATGACAATCTTTTTTTCTTTCTTCTTTTGTGAAGAATTTGGAAAATTAACTGCCATAATTCACAAACTCATACTATCATTATAACGATTATCCAACAAACAAACTCACGTTATACTGCTAGTCATTACCAACTAATTACGCGTAGGAGGGGGGCTTTGCCTTTTTATCGACAAAGAATAAAAAGACATTACTCGAGATACAAGTTAGATATTATGCCTTTATTTTGTAAACAATGCAATGGGCGAAGATTACCTATTTTTCAAACTAGTAAAAATATCACATTGTGGC
>Ga0209992_10004244_pt1 | contig 11410 bp, 11 predicted proteins | sample 2SBtaG_2_FD_182564 | JGI IMG/M metagenome (GOLD analysis project Ga0209992, IMG submission 182564) | Deep subsurface microbial communities from Kolumbo volcano to uncover new lineages of life (NeLLi) - 2SBTROV12_ACTIVE470 metaG (SPAdes)... | ecosystem: Environmental > Aquatic > Marine >... | reverse complement strand
CACAATTTTATCAACAGCTTCTGGAATTGCGTTTATGAGTGGATTTAACCAATTCTATTATTCATTTTCACCATCAATTGCTGATTTTGAAAGAGAAAATCCAGTTTTCAAAGAAATTATTAAAGTCGGACTAACTCCAATGCTATCATCATTATCATTACTAAATCATGTTGAGATTGATTCAGAGCAAGAAATGTTAGGGTATGGTATCTCTCTAATTATACTAAATATTGGAATGTATGTTGGAATTCCTGTTTTTGGAATTCTAAAATTACATCAGTTTAGAAAAAACTAGTTCTATTTCTGGAAATTCCAGTGAGGTTTTTATGTATCCAACCAAGTAATTTGTCTAATGAAGACTAAAGCAATTAGCTCTTTCTTCGTACTATTTGCTATTGCAGCTGGTATTGTCGCAATGACACCAGGTGCATTTGCAGATCATTCAGAAGTCACAGTCGAAGCTGCACAGGGTTCTGGCGCACCAGGTTGTGAAGAAACTGCTGAAGGATGTTACATCCCAAGCACTGCAACAGTTGATGTAGGTGGAGTTGTTATCTTTTCAAATCCAGATAGCGCAGCACACACATTCACATCTGGAACTCCAACTGATGGACCAGATGGTGTATTTGATTCTGGTCTAGCAATGGCTGGAAGTACATACGAATGGAATCCAACTGAAGCGGGTACACAAAATTATTTCTGTATGGTACATCCTTGGATGCAAGGAATGATTATAGTACAAGAAGCAGAAGCTGCTGAAGAAGAACATGGTGATGATCACGGAGATGATCACATGGATGATGGAGGTCACTTGATCTCAGAAGCATCTGCAACAGGTATGATGTCTGATGGAACAAAAGTTTCAATCTGGACTACCGAACCAATGGCAGGTGAAATGATGGAAGTCCATGTAGAATTTGAAGATTCTGAACATGTTAACCATGACATCACTGTTACACAAAATGGTGAAACAGTATTAGATGATATGGGAGCACATCATCATGAAGGTTCAGGAATGCACACAACAGCACCATTAAGTTCTTCTGATCCAGTAGACATTACTATTACCTTCCAAGGTTATGGTGTCGATGATCCTAAAACAGGACCAATTGGTGAAGAAGTTGTATTCTCAAATGTTGTTCCAGAATTTGGTACAATTGCAATGATGATACTAGCTGTTGCAATCATAAGCATCGTAGCAGTAACTGCAAAATCTAGAGTCGTTCCAAGATTTTAGGAATTCCTCTTTTTCTATTTTCTTTTTACTAATGATACAATCGCTAAGATAATGGCCGCACCAGCAATTGATAATCCAAATATTGCATAGTCATAAGCAGTGCTACCATCAGAAGGAATTTCAGTTTCTCCTGAATTTAGTTTAGAAACATCTTGTTGTAATGATGAAATTGCATTCTTTAATGCAGCAATGTCAGTGTCACCTCCACTACTAGAAGGAGGAAAATCCAAGACTGCGGTAGGCTCTACATCTTCTACAGGAATTTTCACATCTATAGACACACCACGAATTTCGCCCTTGAATTCAACTAGATAACTTCCAGTTTTAGTTGGAATGATTGGTGAGTAATAGTATCCAGGTTTTGGATCAGAATTAATATCAACTTTTTTAGATGCACCACCATACATTACAGTAGCATCAGTACTTTTGAAAACACTAGTTACTCCATTACGAGTTCCTTCTGTTTCTCCTGCTTCAGTAATTTTGAAGACAAGATCATTTCGTATTCCTACTATAGGTGGTTCAATTCCCCACCCTGCTTCAATTTCATATGGTCCAACTTCAACAGTAGTATGTGCAAATGAGGGTGCAATCATGCCTATTGAAAATAATAATGCAATAAAGCCGAAAACTGCTATCTTCACGACCATCAATGACAATTCATCAGTTATTATCTTTATGTAAATTGGTACAAATTTAGAAAAATGTAAACTCTTTAAATTATCATAAATGATCTTATCAACAAATGAGAAAATTTCTAATAATTTTACTAGTCTTATCATTTGTTTCAATTCCATTTGCAGCAGCTCATCCATTCACTGAAGAAACTATTCCAAGTCTAGGATCAAATGCACCAGTTGGAACATCAGAAGTAATTGTATATTTTTCAGAACCAGTTGATATCAACTTTAGTGAAATCAAAGTTTTTGATAGTAATGGAAATCAAATTGATAACAAAGATACCAATTATTATGAAGGAGAATTATCTCTAATTGTTACTACATCGCCACTAGAAGATGGAGTTTATACTGCATCAGTTAAAGTTCTATCAAAAGTTGATGGTCATTTAGTTCCAAGTGCATTCTTGTTTGGAGTTGGAGATGTCATAATACAAGACACTAATCCACCACTAGTAGAATCTGAAATAGTTTTCTTGCCAGAAGCTGGTGCAAGATTTCCTGGAATTTTAGGTCAAACTATTGTTTTAGGTGCAGTAATTGCTTCATTACTAATTTGGGGAACACAAAACAAACAACTAATCAAAGAAGAATTAGACAAAGTAGAAATCTTCCATCACGGAAAATTCATGTCCATTACTGGAATAGGATTGATGCTAGTATTCATTTCAGATATTTTGACGATAGTTGTTCAAACTGTAAGATTAGAAACTTCACCAATTGAAGTAATTGGGACATATTTTGGAACAGTTTGGCTTGCTAGAATGATTATTACAATAATTTTACTTGGAATTTGGTTTGGTATGGATAAGAAAAAGATACTATCAAAGAAAAATCAAATTCCAATGCTTGTTGCATCTCTAGTGTTAATTACAACATCTAGCTTGATTGGTCATGGTGCCGCTAGTGAGCAAATGGGAGCATTAGCATTAGACTATATTCATAATTTAGTTGCAGCAGTTTGGATTGGTGGAATCATATACTTTGTTTTCACATTATTACCAACGTTTTCGCAACTAAAAGACACAAGCAGAGAAAAGATGAGTTTGGTGATGATTCCAAGATTTTCTATTGCATTTATCATCTCCGTAGGTATTGTAATAATCACTGGACCAACTCTAATGTGGTTCTTAGAGACAGATGTAGGATTAATCACAGAGTCAGTGTTTGGCCAATTAATTATTCTAAAAATTGCAATTGCAGCAATCATGGTAGGCTTGGGCGGATATTTTCAACTCAAAGTGCAAAAAAATGTAGAAAAGAATTTTTCATCAGGGAAAATCACAGTTTTCAAAAAACTGAAAAAATCTCTCAAAGTTGATGCAGTATTAGGGATTATTTTACTAGGAATTGTTGCATTACTAACTAATGGAACATTACCTGCAGGAGAAATCCAAAAAGTTGATGCACAAGAAATAGTCTATGGATTCAAAACCATAGAATTTTCAGAAAATGCAAAATTTGATATCGATATTTCTCCATTTTCTAGTGGAACAAACACAATTCTAGTTAAAGTGAGTGATTTTGAAGGGAATCAGCTTTACGATTCAGAACAACTTCATGTGAAAATATCAAATCCTTCAAAGAATATTTCTCCAATTGAAGTTCCAATTGAAATAAAGAATCTCTCTGATCCAATTGAATTCCAAGGAGAATTAACATTTGGATTCTCAGGTGAATGGCTAGTAGAGATTGAAGCTCAAAGAACTGAGAATGCTAATGAATCAATTTTGTTAAATTTACTTGTAAAACCTAGACTGGCAAATATTCAAACACAAATTATTGAATATGATTTACCTGAAGATGCCAAACCATTATTTGTAGTATATGATGGAAAAGATTCTTTGTGGATCAGTGATGCATCAGCACCTAGATTATGGGAATTTTCGCTTGAAACAAATGAATTTACTCCATATCCATTTAACGGATTAGTTTCAACTTTTCTAACACAAGATAGCAAAGGAAATGTTTGGTTTACAGATACTCCTAGAAATCAAATTGGGTTTATTGATATTGAAACTAAAGAAATTACTACCAAGACTCTACCAAAATTAGATCCAATAATTTCAGAAAATACGCCATTGTTCCTCAAAGCGGACTTTGATGATCACATTTGGATAACAATAGTCAACAAGGATAAAATTTTAAAATATTTACCAGAACAAGATGTTTTTGAAGAAATTGGTTTGCCTAACAAACAATCTCTTCCATTTGCGTTAACATTGGATAGTGATGGAAAGATTTGGTACTCTGCAACAGGTTCTGGTAAAATTGGATTCATAAATCCTCAAAATAATCAATTAACACAAATTAATACTGAAACAGTTTTGCAGGCACCAGAAGCTCTGATTTTTGATGAGGATGGTAATCTATGGATTGCAGAGCATACAGGATTGGCAATTACTAAATTTAATCCAATTTTAGAGACATTTAGTAAGGTATCTGTGCCTGATGAAGAGGCATTACCATTTGGTATGACATTTGACAGATATGGAAACATATGGTTTGCACAACATACCATAGATAGTCTAGGAGTTTATGATCCTGACAACAATGATTTGTTAGAAATTCCAGTTCCAACAGAAACTTCTTTTATTCAATTTATGACATCAGATGGAAATGACAATATTTGGTTTGTTGAACAGCAATCAAACAAAATTGGAACAATAAAAATGACAGAAATTCCAGTAAGTGTAACACAAGTTCAAGAATCAAATGATGTAGAAATAAAATATACAGAACTTGCATCACCATTAATAGCATTAGGAATTATTGCAACATCATTATTTTATGTAAAAAGTATTCAAGATAAAAGAAGATTAAATTCTCTAATTAATTCTTAGATAATAATCCAGCCGATTTAATTCCCATAGTTCCTGCAAGTAAACCAATAGATATCAAAACAATGGTTCCTGCAGGGGTAATATCAAAGATGTAAGAGATTATAATGCCTACAACTACTGAAAAAATAGAAAAACTCATTGAAATTATTGCAGTTTGTTTAAATCCTTTACCATACATTATTGCAGTAACATTTGGAATTACAAATAGAGCTGAGATCAATAACACACCAACAAGTTGAATCGAGGTAACTACAGTAATTCCTGCCATAAACACTATCAAATAATTTATTTTTTCTACAGGAATTCCACTGACTTTAGCTTGTTCTTCATTGAATGTAGAATAGAGAAGTTGTCTATAGAGTATCAATATTACAATCAGAATTACACCAGTTAATGCCAAAATTAGAACTGTATCATCTACGCTAACAAGCAGAATGCTACCAAAAAGGAAACTAAAGATATCAATCGTAAAACCTCCAGATAATCCAATAATTACGAGCCCAACTGCTATGCCTGAAGACAATAAAACTGCAATTGATGCATCACCTGATATGTTGTATCTGTCTTTGACTTTGGTAATGATTAATGCACTAGCTATTGAAACTCCATATGCTGCCCATAATGGGTATATTCCAGATAGTAAACCCAATGCAATACCACCAAATGATGAATGAGCGATTGCATCACCAAACAAAGAATACCTTCTCAGAACTAAGAACAAGCCAACAACAGAACAGAGAATTGCTATGGCTATTCCAGAAATCAATGCTCTATGCATAAAACTAAAGGTTAGAATTTCAAAAGACATGATTAATGATGATGCATATGTTCCTGCATCGATGCTTCAGAATATTGTTTTACTAGTTTATCATCAGAAAAGAATTTTTCAGTTTCACCATGAAAGAATAGTGTTCTGTTTAAACAAGCCACATGATTTGCAAGTTTGTTAACAGCATCTAAATCGTGAGATGACCAAATTATTGTGATTTTTTGTTTAGAATTTAATTCACGAAGAATACTGAAAAACAAATCAATACTTTGTTGATCTATTCCTGTTACTGGTTCATCTAAGATCAAAATTTTAGGATTATTCACTAAAGCTTTTGCAATAAAAACACGCTGTTGCTGTCCACCTGATAGTTCTCCTATTCTTCTATTTCGAAGTTCATGTATCCATAATTGCTGTAAAATTTCATCAATTTTGTTTTCATCAGATTCTTTTCTTAATCCCATTCGAACTACATCGCTAACTGTTACTGGAAAATTTTTTTCAAAAATTGGTTTTTGTGGTACATAACCAAGTTCTTTTAGATAATTTTTAGATTTTTTAATATCCTCATCAAAAAATTTGATGGTTCCTTTGTATTTTGTATGAAGTCCAAGCATTGACGCAAAAAGAGTAGATTTTCCTGCTCCGTTTGGCCCAATAATGCCTAGAAAATCACCTTGGTTAACTGTAAAACTTACATCATCAAGTGCTTTGACATCAGGGTATTTTACTGTAAGATTTTTGATTTCTACTACTTTCAACATAATGCTTCCTTGAGATTTTCAAGATTCTCTTTCATCTTAGAAATATAATTTCCATCTGTAGCAACTTCTAATGTAGAAAGAATCAGTACTTTACCACCAATTTCATTTGCAATAATTTCAGAAGTTTTTTGATTTACGGATTCCTCACTGAAAATTACTTTAATGTTAAGTTCTCTTGCTTCTGAAATTACTTTTTCCAATGTTCTTGCCGAAACTTCACCATGAGGATCATTTGAAGAAAGTATTGTGTGCTGTGTTAATCCATATTCATCTGCAAAATATGAAAATGCATCATGAAAAGCTATGAAATCACTTTTGCATGATAATAATTCTGAACGAATTTTTGAGTCAAGTCCATCTAATTGTTTTATGTATGCAGCTGCATTTGTTTGGTAAAATTCTCTGTTTTCAGGATCTGAATTTGAAAGTCCATTTGCAATATTTTGAACTTGAGTCTTAGCTAGTACAGGGTTTAACCAAATATGTGGATCTCCTAAGGTATGATCATGTTTGTCATGTGACTCTTCTTCGTGTTCTTCTTCGTGTTCTTCTTCGTGATTTTCAACTAAAATTCCATTACTAGTATCAATAATTATTCCAGAAAAATTATTTTCTTCTAAACTTTCAACCCATGTTTCAAAACCAATTCCATTAATAACTATGAGATCTGCTGTTTGCATTTTTTGAACGTCTTTAATTGTTGGTTCCCAATCATGTGGTTCTACTCCTATTGGTGTAAGCAATATTGTATCAATTTTGTCTTGTCCAATGTTTTGAGAAAATTCATGGAGAGGATAAAATGATGAAATCACTTTTAGTTTTGAATTCTCAATTCCACCTGGATTTTTAGTATAATCGGTTCCATAAACTGTAAAAATAGCAAGGGGAATAACTACAACAATAGCAATTATTGCCATCTTACTTTGACTATTCATACCCAAAAACAATGTAAATTATTAATAAATCTATAATATCTTAATAAGATTAATTGCTAAACTTATAAGATAATTAATAACATTAGGCATATGCCAATAGTTTCAATCTCATTAAATGATGAAATTCTATCAGAATTAGACAAGCTTCAATCATCCATGGGATTTTCAGGTAGGTCAGAAGCTATCAGAGCAGGAATCCGAGCTTTTGTTTCTGAAGAAAAACAAAAAGCAGATTTGGAAGGAAATATTCATGCAATTCTTTTGGTCGTACATAATGATGAATTTGATCATGTTGTTTCAGGCATCACACATAATTTTGAGGATCTAATTACAACTCATCTACATAGTAAAATTGAGAAAGAGAAATGCATGGAACTTTTTCTAATTGATGGTGATGCAGAAAAAGTTTCTACCATGACAAAAGATTTTCAGACAAACAAAAACATGGATACAGTAAAATTAGTTGCACTTTAGATATTAAGCGAAGTTTTTCTTGTTACAAGAATAATACTTGTTATAGAAATTATCAAAACAAGTATTACAATACTTCCAAATTCAGGGACAACAACTAGAGCAAATTCAGTTTCTTGTCCTGTATTTCTTATATTTTCAAACTTGATTATTGTAGGACCGGTTTGATCTTCAGAGAATGTAAATTTCTCAAATTCTCCTCCTATTTGTGCAGTTCCAGATGTACGATGTATTTCTTGTCCATTTTGGATTATTACAAATGTATAATCAGAGCTTCTCATAGGCTCATTTGTTCTTCCATCCCTGATTGTAAAAATGAAATTTGTAGGAACATCTGGTTCTACATCTATAGGATCCCATGCAAGATTAATTTTAAAGTCTTCACTTTTTGTATATGCTTCTAATGGAAATGAAACATCTTCACTTGCAGATAATGTAAATAACATATTATCAGGTAAAGGCTCATCAGTTTTTTTCATTTCATTTTTCATATATCGTAAATGATCTTGCAATAAAACAAGATGAACTATTCTTTGATCATCTTCGGTATAATCATCAACAGCAACTGAGGATTTGAATAATTCAATTCCATTAACGTATCCAGAATAGCTAGGAGACAAGAATTCTACAAAATCTTTTGGAAAATGAGTTTCGACATGAACAACTGGTACGTGAGACATTTGTTTTTCACTCCAATCAAATGGCATTTCAAAAGTGATTTCTTTAGCCTCAGAATTATACTCAAAATTAGATATTGTGTCAAAGTATGACTTTGAACCAAATCCAACAGAGTTAGCCTCAGAATCTTGTTCCATGAAAGACTTTGACTCAATCAGGCTCAAATCTGCATTGTAGATACCAGAATTCTCTATGATGTTCGTAGGTTCATCGATTGTTCTAATTTCAATCTCAAAATTGTACAAACCACCTGTAGTAAACAACGGTCCTGTAATTTCTATCGGATTAGTTTCAGTTCCATGCCATGCCCCAAGAAGGGAATCTTGATCTCCATGAATAGTAATTTCAGAATCTTCAGTAGGCGTAACTGTAATTGGTAAAACACCATCTTCTGCAAAGAAATAGTTTCTAAAAATCATTTCATCTTTATGAAATAATCCAACAAGAAAAGTTACATTTTTTGCATTTTCTTTTGTTTCATCTTCTGTTGCAGTAATTGTAATTTGATCTTGTTGATTTTCAAAATACATTGGCATTTCTACAGAAATTGATAGTTCTTTTCCTTGAATATCTACTGAGGATATTGTATCAACACCAAATCCATGTCCATATACACTACTTGCAGGAAACAATAAACAAGCTACTAGTGCAAATATTCCAAAATTTTTCAACGACATCATATCTATACTGTCAATAATTCTTCAACTCGTTTAATTAGTTCATCCATAGTTATAGCCTCCAAAATAGGTTGAAGTTCATTTGGATCCTTTGCACCAATTGCAGATAATGAATAGATATAATCAATTGTAGGAGTATCAGTGTTCAGATAGTATTGTTCTAAAACATGATCTAATGAATGTGAATCAACAATTTGTGGTAAAGCTTGTTTAATGATTTTCTTTTTCCATAATTCAACAAGTGATTCCCATTTCTCAAGTGAAATGCTCTCATCAATTTCTGGAATCATTTCAACTTCAGCTTGAATGTACATTTTTTCTTCGGTTCCAATCTTTTCATGTATTTCAGAAATTTCTTGATGTCCTTCTACTGATAGAGGATCATAATTTGCAGGTTGAGAAATAGATGGAGGAATGATTCGTTTAATTTTAAATGAATTTCGTCCTAATGTTTCAATGTGTAATTGCAATCCATCAAGTTCTACATCTTCACATTTTGAAATTTTAGCAATAGTTCCTACCAATTTAGGAGAATTCCAACCATTAACTGAATTATGCTCATCAATTAGGCAAACCCCAAACTGACCATCTCCTATCATACAGTCATCTACTAGTTGCTTGTAGCGAGGCTCAAAAATTCGAAGTGGTAATTCTTGTCTGGGGAATAAAACCAAGTCTAATGGAAAGATTGGAATGATTTTTGTTTCAGTCAACTAGTGATATTGAAACGTCTCTAGATATATGGAATACGGATTTTCTGAAAAATTAAAATCCATTCTCATTGAGAATCATACCTAATAGAGCAGAACGTGTATGTTTTCCGTATTCAGCTTGTTCAAAGTACTTGGCATTTTTTGTTTTATCAACATCAGCTGAAATTTCATCGATTCTTGGTAAAGGATGTAAAATTATTGAATCATCCTTCATTCGTTTTAGCATGTCTAATCCTACCACATAGCTTCCCTTTACTTTGAGATATTCTTCTTCATCAGGAAATCTTTCTTTTTGAATTCTTGTAACATAAAGAACGTCAAGTTCATCTAGATGTTCTTCAATGTCAGTAGTTTCAGTAAAGTCTAATTTCTTTTTAATTTCATAAGTTGAATCTGATCTAATTCTTAGTGATTCAGGAGAAATTAATCGAACATCAACATCATAGTTTCCTAAACCATGTAATAGAGAGTAAACAGTTCGTCCATACTTTAGGTCACCAACAATTCCGATTTTAAGACCATCAATCTTTTTCTTCTCTTTTTTGATTGTAAACAAATCTTGAATTGCTTGAGTTGGGTGTTCTTCTGTACCACTACCTGCATTGATTACTGGTTTTTCAGAAATCTCAGCTGCAAATCTACTTGAACCATCCAAAGTATGACGTAAAACAAGTACGTCTGAATAAATGGACATTATTCTAACAGTATCAGCTAGACTTTCACCTTTTTGAGTTGAGGAAGATGTGATATCAGAAATTCCTAATGAATTCCCACCAATTGATGCCATTGCTGAATCAAAGCTAAGACGAGTTCTGGTACTTGGCTCATAAAACAGATATCCCAAAGTTTTACCTTTACAAATTTCCCTTCTATCAGAAGGACTGAGATTCATAATTTTATCAGTGGCTGTAAAGATGGATTCTAGTTGTTCTTTAGAATAGTCCTTAATTGAGATGATATCTTTTTGGTAGAACTCGTTCATTCTTTCAATAATATATACAGGTGACTATACAAAGTATTCTGATGGAACAGTCCGACCTTATGGTTCGACGAATTAAGGAAGGTACTGTAATTGACCATATAGACGAAGGCAAGGGTCTTCAGGTTCTAAATGCATTAAGAATTGATGGAAGAGATGGTGGTCTAATTACCATAGCATTGAATGTTCCAAGTGGGAAATTTAAGAAAAAAGACATCATCAAGGTTGAAAACAAGTTTCTAAAAGATGATGACACAAACAAACTAGCAGTCATTGCACCAACTGCAACTATCAATATGATAAAAGAATACAAGCTTGTTGAGAAGAGAAGAGTTGCATTACCAAATGAGATTGATAGAATTTTTCGATGTTCCAACCCAGATTGCATTACAAACAGTACAGAGCACATAGAATCTGTAATGGATGTAATTGACAAGGAAGGAAGAGTACTCAAATGCAGATATTGTGCAAGAGTCTTAGATGTAAACCAGCTAAAATATAATTAAATAAAAAATCTAAAAATTGAAAAATTTGTTGTTTGGACTATTGTCCTAAGATGATAAACATCATAACTATACCGTAGATTGCGATTGATTCGACCATACCTACGAAGATGAATACCTTTGATTGTAAAGCTGGGTTCTCACTAATGACTGCAAGACCTGCT
>Ga0209992_10004242_pt1 | contig 11412 bp, 11 predicted proteins | sample 2SBtaG_2_FD_182564 | JGI IMG/M metagenome (GOLD analysis project Ga0209992, IMG submission 182564) | Deep subsurface microbial communities from Kolumbo volcano to uncover new lineages of life (NeLLi) - 2SBTROV12_ACTIVE470 metaG (SPAdes)... | ecosystem: Environmental > Aquatic > Marine >... | reverse complement strand
GAATGGGACTATACCACCAGTGTCTCCCGCGTGAATTAGTGTGTATGACATTATCCAGAAGAATAAATACAGAAAAACAAAACTTCCTATTCCTGTTGTAACATATTTTTTCTTATTTGCAATCTTTATCTTCCAAGACTTGGCGATGATTGCTGTGGCAATAAAGAGCATTATCATAAATCCAATTGAGGTCCATCTTTTTTCCTCCACGTCTGTAATATCTTCAAATACATATGTTGCAATTACACCTCCTATAATTGAAAATGCTATTCGCATCCAAAATAGTCTATCAGTTAGTTTTTTTGTAGCTGATTTATCAATTGGATCATCATCTGCTGGTGGTTTTTCTGGGGGTTGATCCTTCCCCTCAGGTCCAGATGTCCATTTTCCAGTAAGGTTTTCTTCAGATTCTGTTGGTGGTTTATCGGTAAATTCTGTAGGGACATCTTTATTCTCACTATCTTTTGGATCTGGTTCTGGATGGTATTTTTTCTTTTTTTTAAATCTGGCCAATGAAATTTCTAGTTTCACTGCTAAATGCCTTGTTTAAAATCTTTGTCAAATGATTGAACTAGTCAAATGACCGTAAGAGTATAATCACCTAGTCAATATTCACTTCTATGCCACTAGCCGGAATTGAATTAGCATATCTAGTAAAAGAGATTGAGACTGAAACCGAAGGATACTATGTTAGTAATATTTGGGGAATTAACAGAAATAGTCTACTTTTCAAACTACATCATCCCAAAAAACCTGACATAATGTTAATGGTTTCTACTACAGGAATGTGGATAACAAAGAAGAAAATTGATTCAATTGAACCAAATAAGCTATTACGCAGATTACGAAGTGATCTTCTTAGATCGAAAATTGAGAAAATTGAACAAATAGGTACTGAAAGAATTGCTTACCTAACATTTTCAAATTTTGAGAATCGATTTGTTTTGATAGTAGAATTCTTTGGTGAGGGGAATTTACTATTATGCAATTATAATAAAAAAATTCTTGCATTATTACACTCAATAGATGTAAAGCACAGACAATTAAGAGTTGGTTCTGATTATGTTCCACCACCAACAGATGGTATCGATATAAAAAATTTCAAAAAAGATGAATTTGTAAAAATATTGACTTCGTCAACAACTATAGGAAAAACTATTGGTAGAGGATTAGGTCTTCCCAAGAAATATGTAGAAGAAATTATACGACTTTCATCCATTAGTCGTGACAGACCCAGTAATGAACTCACAGATGATGAAATAGAATCACTCTATGATATAATTAAGACAACAACAAGTAATGTAATTGAAGGAAATCACGACCCAACAATAATTAACAATGGTGAATTATCTGAAATCTTTCCTATTAGATTTTCTGATGATAATACAAATGCAACAAAAGTTCCTAGCTTTAATGATGGTCTAGACATAATATTTAGTGAACAGATTCTACAAAAAGGAAAATCTCTGTACAGTAGTACCGCTGAAAAAAAAATAAAAGAACTTGAAAATACATTAGATGAGCAAAAAAAGGCAATAACTACTGTAACTGAAAAATCAGGAAAGATTGCAGAGATTGCAAATCTATTATTTACAATGCAGGCAGAAGGAAAATCTGATATTAAAGATCCAAAGATTGTTGAAGTTCTGCAAGATAAGAATTCTGAATTAATTAAGGAGAAAGGTATTTCAGTTTTGAAAATTGGGGATGCAAAAATAAAAATTGACCCAAATCTACCTCTGCCAAGCATAGCATCAAAATTATTTGATGAATCAAAAAAACAAAAGGGTGCAATCAAATCAATTGAAAAATTAATCAAAAAAACTGAAGATAAATTAGAAAAAACAATTCAGAAGGGAGAGATTGCACGTGGCGCAATTGGTTTTGCAGAAGTTAGAAAAAAGAATTGGTTTGAAAGATATCGTTGGTTCTATACATCTGATGGGATTTTAGCAGTTGGAGGAAGAGATAGCTCATCAAATTCAGCAATAATTAGAAAATATGTTGAAAAAGACGATAAGGTTTTTCATGCAGAAATTAACGGCTCCCCATTTTTCATTCTAAAAGATAGAAATGAAAAAATCATGCCATTAAGTATTACAGAAACATCTCATGCAACAGTCTGTTTTAGTAGAGCGTGGAAAGAGGGAATGTATGGAGTTAACTGCTATTGGGTAACTCCTGAACAAGTGAAAAAGGCTGCACCAAGCGGTCAAACAATGGGTAAAGGCTCTTTCATCATTGAAGGAACTAGAAATTATAACAAAGTCTCAACACTAAAACTTGCTGTAGGAATTCTGCAAAAAGATGATGATTATTTGTTAGTCTGTGGCCCGCCTGCAGCGATTAAAAGTGGTTGTGTTTGTTATGTTGTAATAGAACCAGGAAGCACAGAAATTTCAGACATGGCAAAAAAGATAAGAGCAAATTTTGTTGGAGTTGATGAAAAATTTACTAAAATGTTTGTAATTGACGATTATGTAAGGGTACTTCCAACTGGTGCAAGTAAAATTACTGAAGTTAGTATGAAAGAAAATTAATTTAAAATGTTTGAAGAGTTTGTATCAATTTCAATTTCCTTTCCATTTTGAATAGAATTAAAATCATCAAAAGAAACTATTACCATTGGAATATTAGCTAGTGCACATCCTGATGCAACAGTGAGATCTGCTTTCTGACAAACCATAGCAACCGGTGCAACTCCATTAACCATTAACGAGTAGATTGTGTATGCTCCAACACTACTACCAACTCCGTGTGGAAATACTAGAATTGAATCTTTGATAGATTTTTCAAAAATATCATATTTTTTATCCTGTATAATTCCTGTTTGTTTATCAACTGCTCCTAAAAAATTGATTGGGTTATTAGTTTTAAGAACTAATCCACTTGCTTTTCCTTGAACAATAACTTTTGTCAATTGGTTTCTTCCTGGATTATTTTTGATAGTGGTTTCAGATTTACATCTACACCCGTCGAGTTTTTCAGATAATATGCTCCTTTAACAGAATTAGTAATAACTGAATCAACTTCATTTGTATCTATTAATGGTGTTAAACAAGTACAACAATCAGATAATATCTCACCACCTGCTCTTTCAATTTCTTTTGTATAATCAAGATTACGTGCCTGATTTTGTACTGCTCTAGAACAAAATATCATACAACGTTTTTGAAATGATTTCCCTTTTAGCATGTTAGAAAGATCAGATATCTCTTCTAATCCTAATTGAGGACTTCCAAGTGTTATAAGATCTCCTTTATCAGATGTGTTTAATTCATCATGAATTTTTTGCATTTCTTCTTTTCCAAAATCAACTTTCTCAGAACCATCACTTTCTTCATCTACAAACTGAAATTTTGCACATGTTCCTGAGGTTCCCATTCCTCCACACAACGATTTACAACTACGTCTGTTAGGTTGCGACACACCAGAAATATTTACAGATGTATCACCAACTTTTCCTGCAAAAAATCCAAGTAAACCAAAATCTAATTCATTTGGATTTTCTAGTTTCATTCTAATTGTCATTTGAATGTCGGAGCCATCTTTTCGTAAATCTGAATATGGACTTTTACCAGTTATTGCACTAGCTAATGCACTAAATGCACTTTCTTTGTTTGTTTTTATTCCACCAAGAGAATTTGCAAAAATTGCTGCATTACTTTCAGCAAAAGAAACCTGTGTATTTTTTTCTGGTAAATCAAATATATCGTATGGTGTGCAGGAAAATGTTGGTTCTACTCCCATTCGTATGTATGAATCTCTAATACTCTTTTGTTTTTCAATAAACTCATCATCAATATGACTAAATTCTGAAATGTGATCAAAATCAAATCCCATAGGATTTACAGTTGATTTTACCTTAACTCTTGCATCTTTACTGAGATTTCTTAGAAATTCCTCACCAGAGTCACCAATTGTATTATAATTTACACCTGAGAGATGTGCCCATTTTATTGGAATTAGTTTTTCTGCGTTAGTTGCTTCTCCTGTTGCAAGTAATATTCTGTATGATGTTTGTAGCGTTTCACCCATCTCACCATTTAGTGCTTGTTCTTCTTCTTTTGTTAATTCCAATGTAATTCAGCGGTTTTACAGATATAAGACTTGTACGCCATATTCACGTATGAAAAGAATTCTTAATGGTATGGTAAAGACTATGAACTCTGTAAAGCCGCCAAGAATAACTGCATTACAAGATCTACATGATGCAGAAGATCATGGCCCATTTAGTATTCTTATTGGAACAATACTATCAGCTAGAACAAAAGATGAATCAACTACAAGAATTGTAAAAGATCTGTTCAAAGTTTATAAAAATGCAAAGCAACTCGCGAATGCAAAAGTTAAAGATGTTGAAAAAATTATCAAATCAATTGGGTTTTATCATGTCAAAGCAAAAAGAATTATCGATGTTGCAAAGATAATTGATTCTAAATACAAAGGTAAAGTTCCAGATGATTTGGAAACATTAGTTCGGTTACCTGGTGTTGGAAGAAAAACTGCAAATTGTGTATTAGTTTATGCATATGAAAAACCAGCTATACCAGTTGACATTCATGTACATAGAATTTCAAATAGATTGGGATTAGTTCAGACAAAAAATCCTGAAGAAACAGAATTTGAGCTTATGAAAAAGATTCCAAAAAAATTTTGGCTTGACATAAATGATACATTTGTAATGTACGGCCAAAACATATGCAAACCAATATCACCAATGTGCACTGTTTGTAAAATTAAGAACTCATGTAAATATTACAAAACTAAGAAGAACGTTTCTTAGTTACTAGAAGTATTACTATTCCAACACCTATGCAACCTACCAGCATGAATGGGAACAAATGAAGTGGTCCTTCTTTTGGATCTCCTGACAGAATTTCCAAATTAAGATATCCTGAGGTTGTTGCAGGTGGATCTTGACTGCCTTCCATTCCCCAAACAGAATATGACTTTATTTCAAATTCTTCAATATCAAGATTAGAAAGTACAATTCTTTCTCCGTTGTTTATCGTTAAACCTGCTGTATCAGAATATGCCAAAATTACTTTGGCATTCTTTTCGGCATTAGTTGACCAGCCTCTATCTAACTTATCATGAACAACAACGTATCCCTCGTCATCTGGTAATTGAACTGCAATCCAGAATTTTTTATTAGGTGGACTTCCCATTCCAATTTCAATAAACTTGTCATCAATTGTTGCGTCATAGAATCTAATAACACCATTACCGCTTGGATTTCCATATAATAATTCATTGACTAGATTAACTTGCCAGCTAACATCATGAATATCATCAAACGGAATAATTACTTGATCTCTTGCTGTTTTGTTAAAATCGTTATAATCAATGTCAATATTTACCATTGATAGTGTAGGATTTTTTGATTCTTCCTGTGCAAATGCTGGAAAAATCATTAAAGATGCAAGAATTACTAATGAAATTTTGTACTTCATCTACTCAACAAATGGTTTATCAAAGTCTATGATAACTTTGGCAACTTCTGGTCGTAGAATAAATTCAGATGGTGATTGACCATTTTGAATCATCTCGCGTAGTTTTGTTCCACTTATTTGTTCACGTGAATCAGCATCATGTGGACAAACCTTTGGATTTGTAAATGTAAGACATTTTTTACAATAGAAAAATGCAGGGAAAAATATTGGTTGTATTTCTAATTCAGGATAATCATTGAAAATTTTATGTGCTGCAAATGGATCATAAAAATTTCCAACTCCTGCATGATCTCTTCCAATTATTATGTGAGTGCATCCATAGTTTTGTCTCATTATAGCATGATGTATTGCTTCTTTTGGTCCTGCATATTTCATTTCAGTATGTAGTGTAGATAATTGACATCTGTTCTCAGAATAATAATTTGCAATCATTGTTTCATATGCCTTGACAATGATCTCGTCTTTGAAGTCTCCTGCTTTTTTCTTTCCAATTAGAGGATTTACAAATACACCGTCACGTGTTGTGATTGCTGTTTTTTGAAGCATTTCGTGTGCTACATGTGGTGGATTTCTTGTTTGAAATGCAACTATGGTCTTCCATCCTGCATCATCAAAAGCCTTCCTTGTTTCAATTGGTGTCATTCTATGTTTTCTAATCTCAGTCTCATTTTGCCTTTGAATAAAGTCAATTTTTCCTCCTACTAGAAAATTGTTCATGGAATTAGTCTTTGCAACACCAGGATGTGATTCATCATTTGTTCCATAAACCCCACTTGCAGTAGATTGTTTATCATAAGAGTAGACATCCTCAACATGTAAAATTGCAATCCCTGTTCCATCTGGATTTTTGAGAAGTACATCGCCAGCTTCTTTCATCTTTTTTCCAGTTTCATCATCAACGTCTAATACAGTTGGAATTGTCCATGCGATGTCATTTACTAGTCTTCCCTTTGAGATAACAGATTCAAAATCCTGTTTATTTAGAAATCCTTCTAGTGGACTAAAAATTCCATCTGCAATATTTTCAACATCATTTGCAAGATCGGCTGAAATATCAATACTAAGTAATCCAGATGGATCAGCCTCTGTAACACGATTTACTAGTTTTCCGCCATGAGCATTAATCAATATGAAACGATTTTGTATGATTAATTTATTTGTCGTGGTTCATGTGAAGCCCACATTCTTTGTTTGTGTCGTTTTCCCACCACCATCGACCAGCTCTAATATCCTCGCCGATCTTGATTGGTCGCGTACATGGTTCACACCCAATGCTAGGATAGCCTTGATCTAACAATTTGTTATATGGGCAGTTGTTTGATTTTATATAATCCCACGTTTGCTCATATGTCCAATTAATGATTGGATTAACTTTAACAATGTCACCATGCATTTCATCAATCTCAAGCATTTTTGCATCTGAACGATTTGCATTTTGATCGCTTCTAAGTCCAGTAATCCAACCATCAAGTGTTTCAAGCATCTTATTCATTGGATGAACTTTTCTTATACCACAACAAAGCTTTCTGTTCTCAATACTATCATAGAAACAATCTAGACCTTTTTCTTTGACCATTTTTTCAACTTCTTGTTCATCAGGATACAACATCTCAATCTTTGTGTTGTAACGTTTCTGAACTTCATCCATTACATCAAAAGTTGCTTGAGGCAATCTACCTGTTTCAAGTGTAAATAATCTAGCATCAGAATTGATCTTAAACATCAAATCAATAATTGCTGCATCTTCTGCACCAAAACTAGATGCTTTTGCTAATTTTGGATGAAGATTATCAAAAGCCCACGTTAAACATTGCTCAGGTGTGGTTATTGTTTTATTAATATCATCTAACTCGCCTTGAGTAAATTTTCCCATAGTTCAAGTAGGATAATGAGGTATTATAATTATACGAGAATTAGCTCCAATTAAGAACGCTGTAAAATATAAAACTGCTAATGATTAAAAAATTGAATGAGCAATAATACATACATCGTGGTTTTTCCATCTCTGTTTGCTGAGAATAAGATTAGCCTGTTGATAGCAAATATCAAAAAAATTTTAAAAATTCAAAATCAAAATTTTAGTAAAATCTCAAGAGATGGAAACCTAATACTTGTTGATGCAAATGATCCTGTCTTTGCATCAAGTGCAATAGGTTTACTCTTTGGAATAAAAGAGATCTTAATTGCAAAGCAGATAAAAAATGATTTCAAAAGTGTTGTTGATGAAATAACAAAAACCGGATCTAGTCTTTTATTAAAGGGAGAAAAGTTCTATGTTAGCGTAGAAGGTATTCCTAAAGGATACATGACGAAAGATGTTGAATTATCAGCAACATCATCATTGATTGAAAAAAATAAATCAATTAGTGCCAAACCTGGAACAAAAGAAAAACATGATAAACTTCTATTCACACATATAACAAAAGCTAATGCATATGTTAGTATATTCAGTGATAAAGGGTTAGGTGGAACAGTAAATAATTCACAAGAAGAAAAAATTGTTTGTGGTGTATTTGACGAGTTTTCAATAATAGCATGTTTAGAGACAATTAAACAAGGTTTTGAAGTAAAAGTTGTTGTTTTTTACAAAAATCGTTTAGAGTTAATGAATATAGTTAAAATGTTACACAAAATTTTACCAAGAACACTTGAAACAAAATCACAAGTAGAATTCTATAAAGCAGATCTTGGTAAAAATTTTAATGTGAAAAATTTAGCTTTGATCAAAATTTTGACAAAAATTGCAGTAAAAGAAAAGATTTCTTTTGTTTCATTGCCTGTTTCGCCTTTAATTTTTTCTTCAGAAATTATTAAAAAATTAAAAACACATGTCTTTGAACTGGGTTTGGTGCCAATTATTCCTCTTTCTGGAATTGATTCTGGAATATTTGATAATGCAAAGGAGATTGGTTTAGAAAAACATATTCCAAAAATTGAAAAATTTCTACGAACTAAGATTCAGACTATTTCAGATGCTAGAATTCTAGACAAGGATCTAAGAAAACTTATGCGTGATAGAAAAATTGTATCTGTTAATCATGGTCCAAATATGATACATGACATATTAGATTCGTTAGAATTAAAGCACTAAAATTTAAACTGGAAATCTGGTTTATTATTATGAAAAAAATAGGTGAGTTTATCTATCCATGGGGAAATGGTCATTACTCCAGAATGATGAGATTACACGATGCATTAAATGAGATAATGGATGATCAATTGGAAACACATTTTTTTAGTAAAGGTGAAATTCTTGAAAGGTTAATTAAAAAATTTCCTGAAAAAAAAGAAAACATACATGAGGTTTTAATGCCTACGCCAATTGATGGCAAGTTTGGTCCTAGTGTGAAACTGTCAATGTTCAATCTACTTTTGCCTATATCAGATAATCGACCACTGGTTACTCAGATCTCAAATTATCTAAAAGAAGAAAGAAAGTTCTTTGATCACTTCAAGTTTGATTTGGTGATAAACGATGGGGATATGGGATCAAATGTTCTTGCAAAAAACAGAAACATAACAAGTGTGTTTGTTACAAATCAATTTAAACCAAAATTGTGGAAATCAAGGCTTTATTTTAAACCAGCACTCTCGTTTATAGCAAAACAAATATCAAAAGCAACTAAAATCATTGTTGCTGATTCTCCCCCACCATATACAATATGTGAATATAATCTCAATTTTACGGATGATGTTAAAGACAAGATAACATATGTTGGGCATTTCTCAAAAAGTAAGGAAATTACAAGAACAGAAAAGACAGACCTAGAATTGTTAATACAAAACTCAGATTTTGGTTATTGGATGAGAACTGGTAACAAATCAACAAATGAAGGAACTGGAGAAAGATATGAGGAAGCATTTCATCATGCAGAAATGAAAAATGAGAAACGGATAGTTTCTCATGCAGTTGATAACCCAGAAATAGATAGAGTTGTAGGTTCAGATGGCAAGAACTATTCGATTTCAGAAGCCTTGGAAAAAAAAATTGACTGGATACAAATTGATAAGGGCTTTCTATCAGAACAAGAAAAGGAATCAGTGTTAGATTCATGCAAATATGCAGTCATAAATGGTTCACATACTGTCATAGGTGAAATTTTAGGAAATCATGCTAAACCGATCATTGGAATTCCAATCTATGATGAACATACAAATCAAATACAATGGATTCAGGAGAAAAAACTTGGATTGTCTGCTCAAAATAGAGAACAAATTGTATCAGCAATTAATCGTTTAAGAAATGACTATGATGATTTTGAGGGTTCAGTAAAGACATTTTCAAAGAATTTCAATGGAAATGGGGCTGAAAACACAGCCAAAATTATTTCAGAAGTTTTGCAAGACGCAAAATAATTATTTTCCAAGATTAATGATCTTTTAACTGATGTGCGGTATCTCGATGGGCGAGCTGACCGAAAGGGATGAAGATATAATCCGTACATCAGTTATTTTTTAGATCCAATATTGTGAGGCAACACTCTTATGGAAAAACAAAAGGTCAATCAATATTGGTAAATTGCCCCGAATGTGTTAGTAGAGAAATAGAAAAGAAAAAGAAAGAACTGGAGGCGGAATTTAATGCAGCAGAAGAAGAGGGAAGAGAGTTTAGAGTACCTGCATATAGAGAAATGGAAGACGAAATTGACTTTGAAGGATTAGGATTAATAATGAAACTAGATCCATCAACTAAACACTTCATTTGTAAAAGATGTGGTCTTTATGCAACAAGAGAGCAAATTAGCGATATAAGATACAAACTATCACGAAAAGAGGCAACTCGTGCTGACAAGCAATATGACTATCTTGATTGGTGGCAAAAAAGTAAAAAAGAAAAAGAAGCGGAATAGTTACTAAAAAATGGCTAAAAAGAAAGAAGATAAAATTCCAGAAGATATTGATAGTGAGTTGAAGTCACCAAAATTCGGAAAGCCCAAAACACATACTGCCACAGGATATTTTTTGGATGTCAACGAGAAGGACAAAAAGGTTGATCTTCAACTATATGAGCCAATATCAGGTACATCAATTTTAGAGGGCCTGCAAATTTCCAATAAAGTTAATCTAAATAATATAGAGAAAGGTATTGTATGCGAATTTCAATTAGATGAATTAAATGCTCCATTAAGCAAGAAAACTGTGGAGTATCTAAAAGAACAAGGGATTACATTAGATGCAATCATTCAATTTGAATTAAAAGAATTCAAAATCATAGATGAAAATAATTAATTTGAGTTATTTCTTTTTGTAAGTTGTTTTCTGAATCTGTTACCTATTATTGGGTTAACAAAAAATGGAAATGTCTGCTTAAACCAAATTCCTGCTCTAGCTACTGACGGAACAACTAGTTCTAGTCTAGAAGAGTTGGATGCTTTGATGATGGTTTTTGCTACAGTTTCAGAGCTAAGAGAGATGCCGGTTGAAAATTTTGAGAACTTTTCAAATGAAGGATGATCAAATAGGGGGGTTCTAACCATTATTGGACTAACAACGGTTAATCCTACACCAGTTCCATCAAGTTCATGCAAAAGACCCTCTGAGAAACCTAACATTGCATATTTTGTTGCACAGTATGATGCAATACCTGGTACTCCAAAACTTGCTCCAACAGATGCAACATTAACAATATGGCCAGAATGTTGTTCTAGCATTTGTGGTAATATTGCTTTTGTACAATAAATCATTCCAAAATAATTTGTCTCCATCTGAGCTACAATTTCTTCTGATGATAATTCATTGACTTTACCATATATTACAAAACCAGCGTTGTTAACAAGAACGTCAACTCTTCCAAATTCATTAAGAACTTTTTTACTCATTTGGTTAACTTGTTCTTTGTCAGAAACATCACATTGACAAATTAAAGATGAACCAGGAAAGTTTGAAAGTTTTTTTTGAACTTCTAATAATTTTTCTTTTCTTCTTGCAACAAGAACAACTTTGGCGCCCTTTTTTG
>Ga0209992_10004239_pt1 | contig 11417 bp, 20 predicted proteins | sample 2SBtaG_2_FD_182564 | JGI IMG/M metagenome (GOLD analysis project Ga0209992, IMG submission 182564) | Deep subsurface microbial communities from Kolumbo volcano to uncover new lineages of life (NeLLi) - 2SBTROV12_ACTIVE470 metaG (SPAdes)... | ecosystem: Environmental > Aquatic > Marine >... | reverse complement strand
GTTACATCTCCTGTCAAGTTTGCATTTGTTGTTACGGTGTCTGCATTACCTGTGACATTTCCTGTCAATGCTCCTGCAAAGCCTGTGGCTGTTAATATTCCAGTGTTTGAATTAAATGTCAAGTTAGTGCCCGACTTTGGAGGAAGATCTCCTGTGGCTGCTGTTGTAAATAATACGTTACATGATGTGTCTGTTGATTCATCTGCTACTGTTACATTAGTTGATGTAGTGGCCGATGTTGCAGTTGTGGCTGTTGCAGCATTACCTGTTGTGCTTTGGTTTAATGTTGGGAACGTACAGTTGGTTAATGTTCCACTTGCTGGTGTTCCCAATGCTGGTGTTACTAATGTTGGACTTGTTGCAAATACTAATACACCTGTTCCTGTTTCATCAGATATAGCTGTTCTTAATTCTGCTGACGTTCCTGTTAATGTGTTATCTGTTAGATCTATTGATTTGTTTTCAAATGTTGTAGTAGAATCTGCTGTGACACGACCTGTTTCGTCTGCTGATTGATTAATCCATTTTGATGTTGTTGAATCGTAAGCCAAAACATCTTCGTTGGCTACACTTGTAATGTTAACATCGCCAATATCATTAATTGCATTAACTACACCACCACCATACTGAACCCATTCTTTAGCTGAGGATATGGTCCTACACATTAAGATTAATGGACTTGTTGTGGATAGTGTTTCATTTGCTGCGGATAATAATCTAATTTTACCAGCACCACCACCTGCGTCATGTGTGATAGTGATAGATGTTGCAGTTGATTTTGCTATTAAGTAGATAAGATCAAACTCGTTTGCATCAGTTGGTGTGATTGAGTTTAACGTTCCGTCAGCTTGTATCTCGATTAAGGTTCCTGTTACTGCTATTGCGTTGCCTGATATTGTTGCAGACTGTTTTGTAAAACCAAGCATTCCAGCTTCGGATTTATCGTGATTAGCATTCCAGGCATTTACTGAAACTTGTTTAGAATTATCATTGCTTCCTGTTGCTGTGACTGAGTGTGTTGTGACACCATAGCTTGTTCTAGCCATGTGTTATCACCCTAATGTTAACGTCCAGGTTACCTGGAGGGTATCTCCACTAACGAGAGCTACAGAAGTGAAAGTTGCTTCATGACCTAAAGTTCCAGTTGATGCTGCGTTTAACAATCCTGATAGCTGTACGGCTGAAAATGTTGCCGAAGCTGTGAAAGTATTTTGTAATGTTGTTGTGTTAGTTCCTGATGAATGTGTTCTTGTTGATGCTTGTGTTCTTGCAAGTCCACCTGTTGTAATTTCACCTGCTACTGCTGTATGACCTGCTGCTGCTCCGCCAGAGTTTTCTGATAAAGCAATATAGTTCACACCTATTCCGCCTGCCGATGTGTTGGTATAACACTGTGCATGGAAATAGTCACGACCTGCATTGGTCAATAAATTATGTTTATTTTTAATTAGGACCTTTTCATCTTCTTGGCCTGCATTTTTAATTATAGTTACAAAGCCATGAATTGGTTCACTGTCACTGATTGCTTGTTTTCTTTGTATTGCAAAATCTAATAGCTCGTCATTAGGGACGGATTCTGTGAACATCATTGTGCCTTGCACCCCTTGCACAAAACATTTGGTGTAACACGATTTTTTAGTTTGCCTGACCAGTTTACTTCTACTGATTCACCGCATGTAACGCATGATGATGTTCCTGTATAGGTATGCTCTTTATCACCGATATGTGCTTGCCATCCTTCTGGCTCGTTAGTTGCAAAATCATGGACAAAACATTTGAATGCTCCTTCTAAATGATGTGACATATCAGTTATCAATTCCTTTTGAATAAAGAGAACTATTCAAGTTCCATACGGTCCTTTTGGATTACTGTTTAATGGATCTGTAATGTATTCCTTAGATACTGCAACTCTTTTAGTCCTGGATGTAGGATCTGCTGTTAAGATATTCACTAGCGTATTGAATGTCTCTTTGTATCTATCCTCCCAGTATCTAGCTGATTCAAAGTTTTGTTTTCTGGCCATGTATAATGATGCTACATACTGGTTTGTTGCCTGGCGTGCTGTCGTTAGATTAACGCCTGCTAATGGTAATTGCTCTGCATAGCTTGTCATTTGATTTGTAAAATACTGGTCAGCCTTTGTTCCTAGCTGTTCCAGGATAGAGTCTTCTGATTCAACATTAACTGGCACGTTGATTAAATCCTTGGTGTCGCCTAATACAAAATAGATAAAAGCCATTACTCAGGGTTCTCCACTTTCTCTACTTGCTCTGCTGTCTGATACCTTAGGGATTCTGTCTCTATTGCTGCCTGATTATCTGACTGCCATATTCCTTGCCATAATTTATCAAAAAGTTGTTTCCTGCTACCTGTTAGATTCTTTTCTTGAAATTCGCCCATGCAAAGCATTCGCTAAGTTAGAATAAAAAAAGAATTATGGGAATTAACCCAAGTTGTTTATCTATGCTGTAACTCCAGTAAGTTTACGGCCTGCATCGTTAGTGGTCTTTTTTGGCTGTAACCATTGACGAATTACCCAGCCATCACTTCCGCGATGTGGATCGCGATATTGCTCGGCTACGGTAGGGCCTTCTCCTAATAGCATTGTTCTTGAATCAAACAATGTTGCTACTGTTGAAGTAAATCCAACGTCTACGACTGATTTTACGCCAGGGAACTTTGGTAAGTCAAAGACTCCGCTTATCTGACGGTCATCAGGACGAGTTGCTGCGTGGATAAATGTGTTCGACAAATAATCTGAAATTGCTCTTGGATGAACACACAAAGTGTCAGGTCTGAAATGATTACCTACAATTGTGTCAACTGCTGTTACAATATCATCTAATGGATTTCTTGCTGAAAAGTTTCCATCAGAATTTAATGCACCCCAATCTCCACATGCTGTTGCTGTAAGTGATTCAATTTCTGTGACAATCTGTTCGTTTGCTGCTTGTGCTAATGCTCCTGCTGCTTGATCAATTTCGTAGGCCATTGGTTCAATGGTTCCTTTGAGTCTTGATTCATCAGATTCATAAATGCTAACTACATTTTTCCAGAGTCTTAATTGAGCCTGGGTAAAGGTGTTAGATTTTTGGTCTGCTTCTTGCAACTCTGGAACTTTCTTAGATGCTGCATATTTGTTTGCGATAGGGACGTTTAATTGCAATTTTGGCACTGGGATTTTTCTCACTGCTTGAACTGCGTTAAAGTCTCTCCATTCACGTCTTATCACTTCGGATAGAAGATCAATGACTGTGATGTTGCTTAAAGATGTTGCATCGATGTTTCCAGATTTGTATGCACGCTCTGCGCTTCTGAACATTTCATAGTTGATTGGCTCAATTCTGCCGTCACCTAGTTCTTTCTCAACGTTTAGTTTAGCGATGGCCGTCATACCATAATCTTTGGTAAAGTCTGTGCCGTCTCTATCCCATGCGCCTTCATAGAATTTCTTGGTGTATGGCGAGTATGTGATTTGAGAGTTATCTCTAGTCATCTACAATCCCAACCTCACTATAATGACATCGTTTGCTGCTGCGTTTGTTGCTACTGCTTCCTCGTTCTCATGTCCAATGTATCTTCCTAAAACTACCTCTGCTGCAAATATTGTTGCTGCTGCTGCACATTTAGATGCAGAATCTGCCTTTACGGCTTCTCCTGGTTTAATTGCGCCACCAGCAGTTGCATATACATAGGTGTTTCCACCTGCAACTCTAATAGTTTTATCGCCTGCTGAACCTGAAGAATTATCTACAGTTTCAATTGCGATGTAAAGACCTTTGGCTTGATCACCGACAGAGTTAGTTGCTAGAACTGCTCTACCGTTTGCATCTCCTGCAACAGTTTGACCTGTTGTAATTGATGTTGAGGCTGCCATAGCTAGAGTTCGAATTTCAATACCTGTGCTACGTGCTAGTGCACCTGCTGCTGCTGTCATATTAACTCATATCTCCTCTTATTCTTCTTAGGATTTCATCACCCTTAACAGAACTATCTGTTGAAGCATATTTTACAGAATAGCGTGGTGAAGCTTTTGCTTCCACAATACCCTTGTAAGAGTCTGCTAGTTCAGTTAGTGTTGCTGTATCGAGTTTTGAAAGTTTAGCATATTCAGCTTCGACATTAATACTGCCGATTTTTGATTTTGCTTCTAAGATGGAGTCGATAATTGGTTCGACCTCAGCTTTTCTGAATTTAGCTTTTAAGGTTTTGATTTCTGCTTTGAGAGTTTTAACCTGGGCTTTTAGTGAGCCTTCTTCCTTGTCCTTCAAGTATTTTTCTTGTTTATCGGTCAAGTCAAGTTTGTTCTCATCTTCGGCATCTTCTTCCTCTTTTTCTTCGCCTTCTATGATGTCTTTTTCTTTCTTTTCTTTGTACTGTTCTTCAAAAGAGTTTTCGTCTGAGGCGTCATGTTCTTTTTTCTCTTCCTCTTCGGATTCTTTTTTCTCTTTATCGTCGTCATTTGCGTTTCTACGTTTCATGTTATTGCTTTTTTTCTTGTGTTTACCCTTAACAGAAGTATTATCTTTATCAAAGGACTGCATCTGAACCTCATAATCCTCGTCCTCTTCCTTTTGGTCCTTGGCCTTTTTGGCATTATTCTTTACAGGACCTTTACGCTTTCTAGGAGATGTGACCTCCATGTGGTCTGCCTCTTCTTTTTTCTTCTTCTTTAGCATATCCACCTTTGTAATATTATCCAGGGAGTCTTGGTCTATGTTGCCCTCTTTGTTATCATAACATTCTGAATAGCAGATTGCTAGTGCCTGGTCATCTATGGTTTCGCCAGCCTCTGATTTTGCCTCTATGCAGGTCTTTACGCATTCCCTATTGGCAACGGTCATGGTTTTACCTGCGGATTTTACTGTAAGATATTTGCCACAAGATGAGCGTGATGCCTGGACTTTTTGCAGTTGTGAATGGCATGTATCAGCATCGCCTGCACACTTACCTTTGATTTCTGCTTTCATAATTCCGTATGCTGGATCAGCTACGGCTGCAACATGTGCGCCTTCAAAATTTACTATAATGGAACTATCCTGATGTCTTATCTCATCTGTTGAGTTGAATACTATTGATGGCGATACAAAATTAACATCACCGTTTTTAATTACCTCGGCTGCTGTCTTGTCAAAAATTTCTGCAACACCAAAAGCTTTGCCTGTTGTTTCATCTATTCCCACCTGGATTATATTTCCCACACGATATTTCTCCTGCTGGACAAATAGGTCATCACCGTTGGCCGCATTAGGATGGTCATAACCTGGCGTTAATACAAACGGCTTTTCTAGGAACGTGTTTAGGTTATTCTTTAGGGCAGTCTCTGTTACTCCCCAACGGTTAAGGTTTAAGCTTGCATCTAATAGGAAAAATTTAATGAAGAATTTATCTTGGTTTTGAAACTTGATCAGTGCCATGCATAAAATGGCATATAACCTATTAAGAGAACTATACCTGTAGCAATCCCTGCACCGCAGAATGTTGCCCACATATCCATCCACTCAGGCTTGCCTCTGCCTGTTTTAAAGTCGAGAAGCTCCTTGCCTACGCCAAAGAAAAATCCTAAGAAAATCAATGGCATGTGCAATATGCCTATTATTGATAGGCCAAAGCCGACTATGAAGTGTGCTAGCTTGTCATTCAATTTTTAATTTCTCCCTTAGATCCAGCAGTTGCTTTAGTTTCCTGGAACGCTTTTTTTCTATATTTGCCAGGTCAGATACCAGTCTATCATACCGTTTTATCGCATTAGCCTTGGCACTCATAATATACTCCTGAGCCGTTTTAGTATTCGCTCAAAAAATGATTTTTTCTTTTGTGGTAGTTTAATCGGATTCACATCCTCTGTCTTTTCATACGTTCTAGGAGATGATATGTCAGTTACCACATCGCCTGTCTGCGCATCAACATAATAGCACCTGCAATTAGGATGCGTGCCTTCTGGAATTAATGGCCGTTTAGGATCATCTATTTCATACTCGTTGCCAGCTAATGGCATACAAATTTTATCATCCACCCGCATGTCTTCTTGTGTGGTAAAAATCACTGTAGCCTTCTCGTCAAAGCTTAGAAGGTCATAGGAGTTAATTGCTGCCTGAATTATGCTCAGCGTTGTGCTTTTCATTTTGAATTAGCTCGTCCAGGTCATCTAGAACCTTGGCTTTTTTTACATTCAAGGCCTGCTGAATTATATCATTGTCAATCTTTCGTTCTGCTGCTATGGTATCGGTCTGATTCATTGTTTTGTTAAGCTGTTTGTTTACTATATCCTGGGGAGTATGTATTCCCAAGTTTGGATCTTGTCCTGGAACTACGGATAAATCTACGTCTTTCAAATCGTCTTTTATCTCCTCTAAGTTTAACAATTCCAAAACCTTCTCGTCTGGCAATCCAGGTAATATTCCTTTTAATCTTAATACTGCATCTACTAAATCAAACCATGACTCTACTACTATTGCCTCAAACTCAGCTTTAACTCTGACCTTTGTTAGCAGTTCGCCCATGCCCATATAGCGCATGTTTCTCTCATACCACTGCTGTGATATTTGGTCTGATAGCCATTCTCTTGTGGCCTTAACTGGACCACTAAGGAAAAATTGAATCTTGCCAATTAGTGTAGCCCTGTTCTGATCTTCTTCACGTCCTAGTAAAGCCGAAGGGACTGCAAAGTTTCCTATCAAAATTCTCTCATAAAATGAAGCTAAATCAACAAGCTCCTTAATTTTTGGATTCAAATCAATTGGCTTGAACTCTATTTCATCTAATGCGTCTGCTGTTACGCAATTAAATGCGCCAGGGTTCAATGAGTTTAGTAATGTATTAGCATCAATTTCTGCATCGGATTTGTCACGTCCCATTTTCTTTAGGATAAACATTCCATAGTTTGCCCACATTGCAGTTGCTATCTCTGGCATGTCATACTCTACGATCCTGCGCCATGCCCTTGCTGCTCCCACGACACGCTGTAAATCTGAATAGCCATACCACATGGTCCTGCGCTTTGGGCTGTCTGGCCTATTTACAAAGTAGACCATTTCATTTGGATAAATCTCATCAGACGGATATGTGGTAATTACTTTCTCCAGTCCCCAATTCTCTTGATCCAGGAATACACGTCCTGTATCCCTTGGATGTATAATTTTCAATGCCTCTGGTAAACCGTCTCCTTCCCATGTCATTACGCAACGGCCAAAGATTTTTGCCATTGTGGCTGCATCTATCATCTTTTTTTGAAAGCCTATCTTTTGATCAAAATGGATTAATTCATCTAGTTCGCTTGAATATTTTTCAATCTCTTTTTTCTTCTGCTCCTCGTCCATGCCTGTATCATCTATTAACTCGAATGTTGGTCTTACTCCTCCGCCTATTACATACTCCATTAGTTTGTCTATGGCTGTTCCTACTACCGATGATGACCAAGCATCCTCAAAGTATTCGAGTTCCTGGTCAGTATAAGATGGATTAGAATAAGTGTGTAAAATGTTTGCAGTAGTAAATTTCTTAGAAGCTGATGCCACCTTTACTGATGGCAATGGTGTAGTATCTTTTTTAGCTGAAACCTTCTTTTTAGTTGGCAATACATAAAAAATGGACTAACAGGGATTAAGAGAACTAATCTGAGTTCTCTATTTTGTGTCCCTGTGCTATGAGGTTTGACAGCCAGGTGTTTTCCATAAAGTCCTGTATCTCGAAATGGTTTGTCGAATACATTGGAACATAGTCGTTTTGCATCTCGTGATAGATTATGCGCTTTGGCGTAACCTGGAACATTATGTCTGGATCTTTCATAAGGTCACCGTTTGATTCTCCATAATGACACATGGAGACATACTGCCTTGTGCCGTCCTGCCATGTTTCGACAGTTAGGTCCATGAACCCTGTGGCTTTTAGCTTGTAGGTGTTATGGCCTTTCTTTGTGATGTCTATGCCGACAGACTTTAGCCATTCTGTTGGTATCATTCTAGTTCTTCCTCCAGGTTCTTTTGTATTTCCTCGCAGGCCTTTTCAGGATCTAGTAATAGGTCCTGTCTTTTTAACTTACTCGATGGTGCAAAAAATTTAGGTGTTGGAGTCATTTTTTTAAGCCGACTCCTTTGGCTTGGTTGTCTATCTGACCGATTTGGGCATCATGCATGTTAGGATCATGTTCTATGCATATCTGCTTTGTAATTTCACGATATGCCAGCATGCTCTTCACCTTTTTGATGTGTTGTATGCCAGCCTCGCTTGCCAGGATTTGTGCAATATATGCTGCGATTGGTTTGTCAGCTACTGCTTGAGCATCGGCATCCCATTTTTTTTCTAACTCTGCGTCAGACATATCGGTGATAGTCTTTACCTTTTGGTCGCAATTTTTGTGGATACATTTACCGTCTACGATTTCGCAGTGCCAGTATTTTTTATCCTTGCAGACCATTCCTTTATTGACTTGCTCTGTAGCCATTACAGTATATAGCAAATCCCTATATATAAAATGACTCATCAATAAGCCTGATCGCTAATATAGGAAATACCTATATAATAATAAATCACTTACACAACTATGGTAAAAACAAGAGGAATAGCAAAATGCTCCACCTGCCTGGTAGAAATTCCAGAAGAGGAATTACAAAATGGGGAATGGCTGGCCATACAATTTTGCTCCCAAGAATGTAAGGATAATCACAAAGGCGATTAAATGCAGGAAAAAGCCACGAAGGCAAGCCTGTTTCGACTGTTTAGACAGAAGATATTAGGTGCGCCTGCTAACGTAATCATTTGTCATTGTAATAGATGCTATCATGTGTGGACCACAAAAAAGGCTCCACAAAGATGCTCGGCTTGTAACTCTCCATATTGGGATAAGGATTATAAAAAATAGTCAGACTTTACTGTCTTCTTTCATCTCTTCTGTTTTGGTCATAGCCATCACAGTTAGTTTTCTAAACGTGGCATCATCTTCTGCATTGGCCTTATTTTTTCCTGATGCGAATGTCAGTTCATACCAGGCTAAGATTCTTGAATAATCATCCAGTGTTAACTCTACGCTCATGCTCATGGATAGAACACCTCTCGTGCTATGGACGTGGCACCTGGAGGAACGTCAGAGCCAAATAGATCATCATCCTTATCGGCATAACTTCTATGTGATACCTGGATAGATGAACGCTGGTCTGGCTGTTTCTTGATATAATGTCTGGCCATGAAACATGCAAGCATTAATGCCATTACGGTGTCATCATGCTCTGTTCCTTCTGCCCTATATGATACGTTACCAGCTTCTGTGATAAATTCTGAAAATATGGATATCTGTCTTTTTAGCTCTTCTACATCCTTGTTTGATTTTGCAGGGAACTTGATTCTTTTTTGTTGAAACATTTGCGCCATCCATAGGACCATTTGATTTTTGGGCATTACCTTGCCTGTGGCTATTTTCATTTGATCCTTTACTTGAGCTGTTGTAAATACAGGAATTAGATTAGGAATCTTATGTCTATACCTTAACTCTTCATAAACGTGTTCTCCTGTGTTGTTAATTTCTATAACATAATAATTGAAATGCTTTGCATCATGGATGTTAGCTATTAGATTCTCCACTTCCAGATAATTGCGCTTTATCCAGGTCTTTACTCCTTTCACGTAGATATTATCATCTCTGACCTCAATGCCTACGAATGCAAAACTGTCCCTCTGCTTGCCAGAGTCTATTCCTGCAATTCTCATTTTAAGCACCCACGCATGTGTTGAAAAACCAGTTGGTGAACCAAAACCAGCCTCCCTCGTTGCATATCAAAATTTAGCTCCACAGGCCTTGCAAGATGAATAGCCTTTGCTATGACCGTCATTTTGTCCCCACGTCCAATTCCAGCCCTGTGCCTTTTTGCATTTTGGACATGGCTGTATGCTCATTCCTTTTCAACCCAAACCCACTTGCCTTTCTTTTTGGGCTTTTCAGTTAGGGATAGTAAATTGTAAGCATTACATAATTTGTAGACAAGCTTTGTTTTTTCTGGTCCTTTTAATTCTGAATAGTATAGTTCACGTTTTAAATCGTCAATAATTTCCTGCATGTGCTGTCTGTCAGGTGCTTCCCATTCTGGCTCGCTGAATGGATTAAAATTTTTAAGCCACTCCAGAACCATGTTTTTTACCCTCGATGTAATGATGGCAGATATCTGCTATAATGTCGCCATGAAGTTTTAGTAATGACATGTGTTTTGACTGCCTTTCTTCTAGCTTTTCTATTTGCTTGGTCTGCTGTTCTATTGTACGCTGCTGTGTATCCAAAGCTATTGCTATCTGGAATAATGTAGGTAAATCCTCTGGATCTATTTCAAAGCCGTTCAATATTCTTCTGCCTCGTATTGTTCTGTGGCATCGTCTGATATAACACCAAATATGCTGTTCCTGGCAGAAGTAAACTGGCATCTATATTCTTGGTCAACATCAATATCTGTTCTCTTTAATTCCTCTTCCATCTCTTCTTTAGTGTAAATCCATCCTATTGCGTTGTTAAAATCATAATGCAGTTTCTTGTAATCGTTTTCTGTTATCGATATGTCGTAAAAGAATCCACGCTGTCCCCTAGGTGTTGATACTAGGAATATGTCAGACTTGTTAGTCATTATGATAGGCTCTACTGCATCCATTACTACCGAGTCGTCTACCAGATTAAAGTGCGCAGCCTCATCTATCATTACGCATCTAATTTTTGTATCTCCCCTGATAGCTTCTGAGTTTGATGGCAGGCCTTCTATTTCCGAGCCGTTTTTTAATCGTATTAGTAAATCCGAAGATGTGCCGTCTAGCACGTCAGGTATATTTCTAAAAAGCATTCTAAGACGAGCCATTACCTTTTTTGTGGTCTTTTCCCTAGTTCCTGCAATGATTAGAACACGCCCTCCTGCATACTTGTGAAAGACCTGGTATTGTATAATCCTCAAGACTATTTCTGTTAGACCTATCTGCCTTGATTTGTTTACGTGAAATTTTAGATGCTTATCAGATAATGACTGTTTAATTAAATCATCCTGGTGAGGCATATACTTCATCTCCTGTAATGTGGCAGGATGCTGTGGCAATCCTACTAGATGGGAAAAACAGCAGTTAACAGACGGTTTTATCTTTCCACAGAAGAACGGTAATTTTTTGACAGACTCTGTAGAGTCGTCTATTGAATTACTTTGTTCCTTTCGGAAGCTCGGATATAAATCGGCTATCTTGTACGCCTTTTTGAGCGTCAGCTTCTATCACCTCTTGACTTACTGAATAATATGTTGAAAGTAATGGCTGTATGCCAGCTATTGAATCAAGTATTCTCTGCTTCTCCATTGCAGTAGTAGCCCTATGGTAGTTCTGCCATGAGAATCTCATTATGGTTTCTAGCTGGTCAATGCGTTCCAGGTGTTGTTCCCATAGGCCATTTTTTTGTAACTCGT
>Ga0209992_10004231_pt1 | contig 11424 bp, 12 predicted proteins | sample 2SBtaG_2_FD_182564 | JGI IMG/M metagenome (GOLD analysis project Ga0209992, IMG submission 182564) | Deep subsurface microbial communities from Kolumbo volcano to uncover new lineages of life (NeLLi) - 2SBTROV12_ACTIVE470 metaG (SPAdes)... | ecosystem: Environmental > Aquatic > Marine >... | reverse complement strand
CCCGGTTTCGGTGCACTGACAGCCCCTTGCCGACACCGCCCGCCACCGCCCCCACGATTTGCCCCCGAAATCCGGCCATGGCCGCCAATGCGGCCAGCCTGCCCCGCGTGGCACGGGCAGGCAACGACAGCAGGAGACCACCACCGTGAAAGCCATGATCTACCAACGCTACGGCCCGCCGGATGTGCTGGAAATGGCCGACCTGCCAACGCCCATACCGGCGCCGGACGAGCTGTTGGTCGCTGTGCATGCCGCCACGGTCACCACCGCCGACATGCGCCTGCGTGGCGCCGATTTTCCCGGTGGTCTGGGGCTGGTGGGCCGGCTGATGACCGGCCTGACCCGACCCCGCAAGCCGGTTCTGGGTGGCGAGTTTTCCGGCGTGGTGCAGGCGCTTGGCACACAGGCAACCGGCTTTTCACCCGGGCAGGCGGTGTTCGGGTTTGCCGGTTTCGGCGCCCATGCCGGGTTTCTGACCATCAAGGCCGCCGGCCCGGTGCTGCCGCGCCCCGGTGGGCTGAGCCACGCCCAGGCGGCTGCGCTGCCCTTCGGCAGCCTGTGCGCGCTGGTGTTCCTGCGTGACTATGCGCGGCTAAAGGCGGGCGACAACGTGGCGGTTCTGGGCGCATCGGGCGGGGTCGGCTGCTATGGCGTGCAAATCGCCGTGGCCATGGGCGCCCGGGTAACCGGCGTCGCCAGCGCCGGCAACGCCGAGCTTGTGCGCAGCCTTGGCGCGGCCGAGGCCGTCGATTACCGGGCCGAGGATATTACCGACCGCCTGGGCCAATTCGACGTGATCTTCGACTGCGTTGGCGCCACCCGCTTTGCGCAGGCGCGCCGCGCGCTGAAACCTGGCGGGGTTTATCTGCCGCTCGAATTCGGCCTGGCCGACCTGTGGCCAGCCCTCGTCAGCCGCCTGCGCGGCGGGCCGCGCATGTTGCTGGGCGTGAACGGCGACAAGAAACAGGATTTGGCCGAGATTTCGGCCATGGTCGACAGCGGCCAGTTGCGACCGGTGATCGACCGCAGCTATCCGCTGGACTGCGCCGCCGACGCCCATGCCTATGTCATGGGCCGTCATCGCAAGGGCAGCGTCGTCCTTTCGGTGCGCGATACCGGCGACGCGGCAGCGGGCGAATAGGGCAGCAGCCGCGCGCGCGCACGCTTGCGCGCCCCGATAAGCGCCTTTTCCGCCCCGGCGCGGCGCTGCAGATGGTCGGTCTTCAGCCAGTTCCCCGTCAGGATCCGGTCCATGGCCACGGCGTGCATGCGCTGTCCCTCGTCTTTTGCGTCGTCGTCACCGGCATGGCGCAGCAATCCGCCAATTCTGCGCGCGAATTCGGGAAATTCGGTGTTGCCGGCCCGAAACGGCAAAGGGCGGACGCAACCGCGCCCGCCCCCCGGCATTTCAGCCTTTTTCGTGCCTCAGGCGGCAATCAGCCCCATCGATTCCAGCTTCAGCAACACCTGCTGCGCACAATAATCGACATCGGTGCCTTCGGTCTCCAGCCGCAGTTCGGGGTTCTGCGGCACGTCATAGGGGTCTGAAATGCCGGTGAATTCTGCAATCTTGCCGGCCCGCGCCAGCTTGTACAGCCCCTTGCGGTCACGCTTTTCACACTCTTCGATCGAGGTCGCCACATGCACCTCGACAAAGGCGCCATAGGCCTCGATATCCTCGCGCACCGCCCGGCGGGTGGTGGCATAAGGCGCGATGGGCGCACAGATGGCGATGCCGCCGTTCTTGGTGATTTCGGACGCGACATAGCCGATGCGGCGGATGTTCAGGTCACGATGCTCCTTGGAAAAGCCCAGCTCGCTCGACAGGTTCTTGCGCACGATATCGCCATCCAACAGCGTCACCGGCCGCCCGCCCATCTCCATCAGCTTGACCATCATCGCGTTGGCGATGGTGGATTTGCCCGAACCGGAAAAACCGGTGAAGAAAACGGTAAAGCCCTGATTGGACCGTGGCGGCCGGGTGCGGCGCAGTTCGGTCACCACTTCGGGGAAGGAAAACCACTCGGGAATCTCCAGCCCCTCGGCCAGACGGCGGCGCAGCTCGGTGCCCGAGATGTTCAGGATGGTGACATTGTCGCGGTCGGCGATCTCGTCGTTGGGCTCGTACTGGGCGCGCTCCTGCACATAGACCATGTGCTTGAAGTCGACCATTTCGATGCCGATCTCGTCCTGATGCTCGCGGAACAGGTCCTGCGCGTCATAGGGGCCGTAGAAATCCTCGCCGGCGCTGTTCTTGCCGGGGCCGGCATGGTCACGCCCCACGATCATGTGGGTGCAGCCATGGTTGCGGCGGATCATGCCGTGCCAAACCGCCTCGCGCGGGCCGGCCATGCGCATGGCCAGGTTCAGCAGGCTCATGGTGGTGGTGGCGGCCGGATACTTGTCCAGCACCGCCTCGTAACAGCGCACGCGCGTGAAATGATCGACATCGCCGGGCTTGGTCATGCCCACCACGGGGTGGATCAGCAGGTTGGCCTGCGCCTCCTTGGCGGCGCGGAACGTCAGCTCCTGATGCGCGCGGTGCAGCGGGTTCCGGGTCTGGAAGGCGACGATCTTGCGCCAGCCCAGCTTGCGGAAATAGGCCCGCAGTTCGTTCGGCGTGTCGCGCCGGGCGCGGAAGTCATAGTGAATCGGCTGCTGGATGCCGGTCACCGGCCCGCCAAGATACACGCTTCCCGCCGTGTTGTGCAGATAGTTGACCGCCGGGTGCGCGCTGTCGTCGGCACCAAAGACCATCTCGGCCTCGCGCGCCTTGTTGGGCACCCACTTGTCGGTAACGGTCATGGTGGCCAGGATCACGCCCTCCTGATCGCGCAGGGCAATGTCCTGCCCGGGCTCGATGCCCGCGGCAAAAACCTCGTTGACGTCCAGCGTGATCGGCATCGGCCACAACCCGCCGTCGGCCAGGCGCATGTTCTCGACGACACCGCTGTAATCGGCTTCCGACATGAAACCCTTCAGCGGGTTGAAACCGCCGTTCATCAACAGCTCAAGATCGCATATCTGGCGCGGCGACAGGTCCCAGCTGGTCAGCTCGGCCGCATCGGCCTTCAGCTTCTGGGCACTTTCATGCGACACATAAAGTTCGGAAATGGGGGCAAGATTGTTCTGCACGAATTTGGTCCTGTGCTTGAGGTGGGAAAGTCCGCTGCCCGTGCCGGTCAACTCGGCATGCAGCTTGTCATATTCGGCCAGTTTCGCGGCCAGGAAGTCGTCGGTCAGGCGAAGCTTTTCAGCGGCACCCCGGGTGGTCAGCCCGTAACCCACGCGCTGGCGCCGGTCGGGGCCATCCTTCGCGGTCACCTTGACCAGCCCGCGCGCGGTGGCATCCCGCAACAGCGCGTTCAGCCGGCCCAGCGACAGCCCAAGCGCCGCCGCGGTGGCGCGCTGCGGCACGTCCGGCGCCCGGTCCAGCTGCCTGAGCAGCCGAAACAGATCGCCGTCGTCGGGTCCCGAAATCGCGCGGTCGGCAGGCATGAAGCGACTCACTATTACGTTCACGCGTGAACGCATCGCACAGAAGTTCTGTTCACGAAAGAACTAACTTCACGCAACAGGCACAATCTACCGAAAAAATCGCCAAACCGCCCATCATCTTGGCGCAAATATCCCCGCCGGAGGCCCGCGGTCCCGCCAGGGACCGCCACCAAAAGGGGCGCGCCGCAAGGCGCACGATGTTGCTATCCCGCGGCGGCAGGGGCCTCGTCTTGCGCGGCAAGGAACTTCTCGGCCTCCAGCGCCGCCATACAGCCCATGCCGGCGCTGGTCACCGCCTGGCGATAGACATGGTCGGTCAGGTCGCCGGCTGCGAAAACCCCGGGCACCGACGTGGCGGTCGAATCCGGCCGGGTCACGACATAGCCGCCCATGTGGGTCTCCAGCTGATCCGCCACCAGCTCTGACGCCGGGGCGTGGCCGATGGCCACGAACACACCCTTGCAGGCCAGCTCGGTGATCGCGCCGGTCTTGACGTTGCGCGCCCGCAGCCCCTCGACCCCCAGCGGCATTTCGTCTCCGGTGATCTCGTCCAGCGTATGGTCCCACAGTATTTCGACCTTGGGATTGGCGAACAGGCGCTTTTGCAGGATCTTCTCGGACCGCAGCGCGTCGCGCCGGTGGATCAGCGTCACCTTCGACGCGAAATTGGTGAGAAACAGCGCCTCTTCCACCGCCGTGTTGCCGCCGCCGATCACCGCGACCTCTTGCCCGCGATAGAAGAACCCGTCGCAGGTGGCGCAGGCCGACACGCCAAATCCCTTGAATTTCTCTTCCGACGGCAGGCCCAGCCAGCGCGCCTGAGCGCCGGTGGCCAGAATCACCGCCCCGGCTTCGAAAACCGTGCCACTGTCGGCGGTGGCGACGAACGGGCGGCGCGACAGGTCAATCGACGTGATGGTGTCGGCGACAATCTCGGTGCCCACGGCCCGGGCATGGGCCTCCATCCGCACCATCAGGTCCGGTCCCTGCACTTCGCTGTCGCCGGGCCAGTTTTCCACCTCGGTGGTGATGGTCAGTTGCCCGCCGGGCTGCAGCCCCTGCACCAGCACCGGCTCCAGCATCGCCCGCGACGCATAGACCGCCGCCGTATACCCGGCCGGACCCGACCCGATGATCAGAACCTTGACCTTGCGCCTGTCGCTCATGACATCCCCCGAATGTATTTGTCGGCGCTTACATAGCCCTGCCGCCGGAGGATCGGAAGGGGACGCACGGCAGCGTGACCGCCAACCTTCGCAATGATCTTGCGTAACCGCGAAATATTATTGCGCATTGCCGGCCCCACGCGTACAGAATTGCAAAACGCCGGAGACAGGCCATGGCCGTGCACAAACTTGACCCAATCGACCGCATGATCCTGGCCGAGCTTCAGGGCGACGGCCGCATGACCAATGTCGAACTGGCCCGCCGGGTCGGCATCTCGGCCCCGCCCTGCCTGCGCCGGGTGCGCACATTGGAAGAGGCCGGCCTGATCCGTGGCTATCATGCCGATGTCAATGCGCGCGCGCTGGGGTTCGAGGTGCAGGTATTCGCCATGGTCGGCCTGCAAAGCCAGGCCGAGGCCGACCTGAGCGCGTTCGAGGCCCGCTGCCGCGACTGGCCGCTGGTCCGGGAATGCCACATGCTGAACGGCGAAGTCGATTTCGTGCTGAAATGCGTGGCCCCCGACCTGTCGACCTTCCAGAGCTTTCTGACCGAACAGCTGACGGCGGCCGACAATGTGGTCAGCGTCAAGACCTCGCTGGTGATCCGCGGCGCCAAGGATGACCCCGGCGTGCCCTTCGACGTGCTCGAAGCGCGGCTGGAACGCGACGCCTGATCGGCTCAGGCGGCGCGCACCTGCTCCAGTTCGTCATCGGCCAGCCGCGGCATGGCCAGCCGGCCAAAGCCCGACAGGTCCTCGACATGGGGAAACAGCGACAGGAACAGGTCCAGCGCATTGCGCCCCAACCGGCCGATATTCAGGCTGCCGGGGTGAAAGCTTTCCACTTCCACGCCGTTGGCGCGGATGATGCGGTGGCCGTGAAAGCCCAGGTGAAACACGCGCACAGCGCTGGCCGGTGATACCTCGATCACGCTGAAGCCGTCGACAAAGGCCCGCGCCGGCGCCAGCGCGACCATGCCGTCACCGCCCGCGCGCATGTTCGGGGCGCGGCTGACGATGCGCGCCGAGGGTCCCAGCATCAGGTCGGGCATGGGCCGGTCCAGACCGAAAGCGTCGGCGGTGACGCGGAACAGGCGCATCGGCTCGGTCCCCGTGGCATCGGGGATCAGGGTCATCGCCCCGATCCAGGCCAGCGTATCGCTGCCGCGCTTGGTAATCACCTCGGTCCCCGGCAGCAGGTCCTCGATCGCCACAGGCCCGCCGACCGTTTGAATCAGCGTGCCGCGCGCAAAGGCGGAAAAGGCCTCTTCGAACAAGGGCGCGGCCGGGGCAACGCGGGCAAAGCTGTCAAGCCTGCCCTCGGCGTCGATCCAGGTCACGTCATAGCGGCGCGGGCGCCCCATGGGCACCGGTTCGTCCCGCAGGTTGGGGTTGGCGGTCCAGGGGCGGGGCGTGATCGTGCCTGTGGCACGATCCGCGCGCGGGCCGTTGGTTGGCATTGTCGAGCGATCCTTTCGGTTCACCCAGCTGCATCGGCCCCCACCGAGAATTGCAGAAGGACAGCGACATGATGCCCCATCGCCACCGGGGCTGTCAAAATTCCCGGCCCATTGTCGCCGGGTCGGCGCCGATGCGGGGGCGGCGGCCGGCACTGTCGTTGGTCACGCGACATTCCGGGCAAGACGTGATTCGCGGCAATCACGACAACTGTAAGTAAAACAAGAAAAAAGCGCCCAAAGCGGGCGCCGTTTCCGTGCAAGTCCTTTGTCAGTCTTCAGGCCGAGGGGCGGGCCTTTTGCAGGCTGCGCGCCGCCAGAATGACCGGATCGACCCGTGCCGCCGTGCGCGACCAGGGCAGGACCACGTCCGACTTTTTCGCTTCGTTGATTGCGGACTTCAGCCAGCGGCGCTTGGTCATGGTATTCCCTTTCGGTCCTGACCGCCCGGTGCGGCCTTGGTTAACGATCAGTTATCCGGGGCATTGTGGCCAGTATTGGGCCGGGGCGGGGAAATACGCAGACGCCCCGAGGCCGCAGGCGCGGCACGTGGCTGTCACAAGCGGATCACGGCCATCATCCGGCCATAATCGGCCTCTTTCAGATGGGTGGCGCGGCGATAGCTGAAGAAACGCTCGGGCTCGGCATAGGTGCAGTGGCGCGTCCATTCCGCCAGCCCGACGCCGGCGGCCCGCAACCGTTCCAGCCCATAGGCCGGCAGGTCGAACTGCATGCGGTCGCCCGCGCCCTGGGCAAAGAACCGGGCGTGCGCCGGCTCGTCCAGCGTGAAGTCGTCGAAAAACTCGGGGCCCACCTCGTAATGGCGCTGCGAAATCGTCGGGCCGATGACGGCGGCGATGCGGTTGCGGCGCGCGCCCAGCGCCTCCATGGCGGCAACCGTGGTCTCAAGCACCCCGGCCAGCGCCCCCTTCCAGCCGGCATGCGCGGCGCCGATGACCCCGGCTTCGGCATCGGCAAACAGCACCGGCTGGCAGTCGGCGGTCAGGATCGCCAACGCAAGGCCGGGCGTGCGCGTGACCATGGCGTCGGCACGGGGCGGCGGGCCCGCCGGCGCCGCGTCGACGGCGGCGACATCGGCGGAATGCACCTGATGAACGGTGACCAGCCCGGCGGGCGCGACCGCCATCGCCTCGGCCACGCGGCCACGGTTGATCTCGACCACTTCTGTCTGGTCCGACGACCCCAGCCCGCAGTTCAGCCCGGAAAACACCCCTGACGAGGCGCCGCCACGCCGGGTAAAGAAGCCGTGGCGCAAAGGCGCGAGCGCGTCGGCGGTGAGGATTTCAAGCGTCATGTGAACCCCGGAGGCGGTGCGGCTGAACCGGCATGAATGGCCAGTCCCTGAAAAAGCTGTCCCATTTCCTGCGGGTGGGTCAACCGCCGATGCGCGGCAACATGCGCCGAAAGCGCCGGCTCAGCCAGCCCGGCTGCCAGTTGCCGGGCCCGGGCGACGATGCCCAGACGCTCCAGAAACGTGCCCTGCGCCACCAGTGGCCCATGCGCGGCGCCCGCCGCGGCGGCGGCACGGGCCAGGGCGCCAAAGGCCACATGCGCCGTCAGGTCGGCCTGCCCGGGCATGGCCAGCGGCCCGGTCTTTTCGTGGGCACTGACCGACTGCAACGTGTCACCGTCCGAATGCCAGCCGCCATAGTCCACGATGATCGCCGCCCCGCCATCGGCGGCCAGCCGGGCCCCGATGTCGCCGGCCAGCGCCTCGGCCGGGGCGCAGGTTTCCAGAATGCCCGAGACCGGCGCCACGTCGGGTGGCGCGGGCAACGGGGCCGGGGGCGCCAGCGCAAAGGCCAGCCCGCCATCCGCCACCGTCAACATGCGTTCGCGCCAGCCGGCACCGTCGGCCACGAACTGGCGCACGGGCAGGGCGTCGAAAAACTCGTTGGCCAGCAAAAACAGCGGCCCGTCCGGAAGGTCGGCCAGATTGTCGAACCAAGCGGGGCGAAACCGGTCCAGCCGCCGCGCTTGCTCGGCCCGCAGAACCGGCGAGGCTTCGACAAGGCTCAGGCGCATGGCATCGTGAAACCCCGGCACGGCACGCGTGGCCCGCAAGACATCGGCCATCAGGCTGCCGCGCCCCGGCCCAAGCTCGGCCAGCTGAAACGGCGCCGGCGCGCCCTGATCCAGCCACGCCTGCGCCAGGGACAGGCCCAGAAGCTCACCGAACATCTGGCTGATCTCGGGCGCGGTCGTGAAATCGCCGGCCGCCCCCAGCGGGTCGCGCCCGGTGTAATAGCCAAGGTCGGGGTCCAGCAGGCAGGCCCGCATATAGTCGGCCACCGTCATCGGCCCGGTCGCACGGATTTGGCGGCCGAGCTTTTCCGCCAGCGGCGTCACGGCCGCCGCACTGCCACCAGCACCAGGGCCAGCCCGGCCAACAGCATCGGCAGCGACAGGATTTGCCCCATGGTCAGCCCGGCGCCGCCCCCAAGCTGAATGACATGCCCCCACGGGTTGCCGGCCGAGACAAATTGCGCGTCGGCCTGCCGGAACAGCTCGACAATCATCCGCGCCAGCCCATAGCCGGCAAGAAACACGCCCAGCGTCAGGCCTGGGCGGCGCAGGCTGCCCCGGAAAAAGGCCAGCCAGACCAGCAACAGGCCCAGAACCAGCCCCTCCAGCCCGGCCTCGTACAGCTGCGACGGGTGGCGCGCACAGGGCGCTGCCGCCGTGGCGCAGGCCTGCGCGGCCGCGCCCGGGAAGATCACCGCCCACGGCAGGTCGGACGGCCGGCCCCATAGCTCTGCGTTGATGAAATTGGCGACGCGTCCCAGCATCAGCCCGGCCGGCGCGGACAGCGCCATCAGGTCGGCCAGCCCCAGCAAAGCCGGCCGGTGCCGGCGCCAGAACCACAAGCCCCCCACCATGACCCCGAGAAACCCGCCGTGAAACGACATGCCGCCCTGCCAGACCTTCAGGATGTCGACGGGATGGGCCAGGTAATAGGCCGGCTGATAGAACAGCACGAAACCCAGCCGCCCGCCCAGGACCACCCCCAGCACGACCGCGGTCATCAGGTCCTCGATCCCCGCCGCGTCGGCCGGCGGCCGGTCACCATGCCACAGCCCCGGGCGCGCCACCGCCGCCAGCATCAGCCGCCACGCCAGCAGCAGCCCGACGATATAGGCCAGCGCATACCAGCGCAGCGAAAAGGCGAACTGGCCCAGCGCGACCGTGAAAATCTCGGGCGAAATGTCGGGAAAGGGGATCGCGGCAACCATGCGCCGAAGGGTCGCCCGATCGCCCGGGATGTCAAGCTTGAGAATGCCGTGAACCCTGCCCATATATGGGCCATCACCAAGGAGCACGGGCATGCAGAAGCAAGGCAAGATTTTCGACGACATCTCTCAGCTGATGACCAACGCAATGGGCGTGGCCCAGGGCGCGCGAGAAGAGGCAGAGAACGCGATGAAGGGCTGGGTTGACCGCTGGCTTGCCGACCGCGATTTCGTCACCCGCGAGGAATTCGACGCCGTGCGCGCCATGGCCCAGAAGGCGCGGGAAGAAAACGAGGCCCTGAAAGCGCGGCTCGAAGGGCTGGGTTGACCGCTGGCTTGCCGACCGCGATTTCGTCACCCGCGAGGAATTCGACGCCGTGCGCGCCATGGCCCAGAAGGCGCGGGAAGAAAACGAGGCCCTGAAAGCGCGGCTCGAAGCACTGGAAGCCAAGGCTCCCTAGCGGCCAAAGGGTCACGCGATATCTTGACCGCACCCCCACAAAATGTGGATGATTGGGCGATTCGGCGGCATAAGTTGTGGAAATCCTCGCGGATCGCCGAATTACTGCTTTACTCGCGACTCATTTGCCCCCACCATATTTCGTGGGGGCTACAGGCATAATAACTGCTCCTAGAAAAACACCCGGCGCTTAGTTGTTTCTCGCGACTCTGCGTCAACATAAGGGGCAGCAGATGGCGAGTACCGGGCACTACCTGCTTACCGAAGACCTGCATCCGATCGACATCGTCGAACATATCGCCGAGCATCACGCGTGGGACTTTGACAGGGTCGCCGACGACCAGATCGCCATGGCCATCGCCGGACAGTGGCGGACCTATTCCATCACGCTGGCCTGGTCGCCGGCGGATTCGACCCTGCGCCTGATCTGCACCTTCGAAATGGAGCCGCCCGAGGACAAGCTTGGCAAGGTCTGGGAAATGCTGAACGCCGCGAACGACCAGATCTGGTCGGGGGCCTTCAGCTATTGGAACGAACAAAAGCTGATGGTGTTCCGCTACGGCCTGATCCTGGGCAGGGACCAGATCGCCGAAAGCGAACAGATCGACCGCATGATCAAGGCGGCGGTCGTGTCGGCGGAACGCTATTACCCCGCCTTCCAGCTTGCCGCCTGGTCTGACCGGACGGCTGCCGATTCCATCAAGGTGGCGATTGGCGAGGCATACGGGCGCGCCTGAACGTCCGCAAAAAGAACGAGCGCGAAACGCGCCGTCAGGTTTCATGCAGGGCAAAACCCGCCACCGGTTCCCATCGCCGGTGGCGGTTCGCATTTGGGGCCTTGCCCGCCGGCGGTGGGCGGCTAGTGTCGCTGCGTTGACGCCACGGATGGGGAAAATGGCACTATCGGAAATCAACGACACCGGCCTGGTGCTGGTGGGCTGCGGCAAGATGGGCTCGGCCCTGCTTCAGGGCTGGCTGGCCAACGGCCTGGCGCCCGCCTCGGTCTGGGTTCTTGACCCGGCGCCGTCAGACTGGCTGCGCGGGCTGGCCGGGGTTCACCTCAACGAAGCCCTGCCGCCGGCGCCCAAGGTGGCGGTGATCGCGGTCAAGCCGCAGATGATGGGTCAGGCGCTGCCCGGCCTGCGGGCCCTGCCGGGCGCAACCCTGATCCTGTCCATCGCCGCCGGCACGCCGGTTTCGGCCTTCGACACGGCACTGGGCGCGGGGCGGCCGATCGTGCGCGCCATGCCCAACACCCCGGCAGCCATCGGTCAGGGGATTTCGGCGCTTGTCGGCAACCCGGCGGCCCAGCCGCAGCTTGACCTCGCGCAGGCGCTGATGGCGGCCGTGGGCGCCACCGTGCGGCTGGACAGCGAAGACCAGATGGACGCGGTCACCGCCGTCTCGGGCTCGGGGCCGGCCTATGTCTTTCATCTCATCGAAACTCTGGCCGCCGCCGGCACCGCCCAAGGGCTGCCCGCCGATCTGGCGCTGCAACTGGCCCGCGCCACCGTGGCCGGCGCCGGCGCGCTGGCCGCCGCCGATGCCACCGACCCGGCACAACTGCGCGTCAACGTCACCAGCCCGGGCGGC
>Ga0209992_10004226_pt1 | contig 11431 bp, 12 predicted proteins | sample 2SBtaG_2_FD_182564 | JGI IMG/M metagenome (GOLD analysis project Ga0209992, IMG submission 182564) | Deep subsurface microbial communities from Kolumbo volcano to uncover new lineages of life (NeLLi) - 2SBTROV12_ACTIVE470 metaG (SPAdes)... | ecosystem: Environmental > Aquatic > Marine >... | reverse complement strand
CGTGACACAGATTGCTTGTCTTCTTCGCTTAATTCATCCATACCTAAAATCGCGATAATATCTTTTAACTCTTTATAGCGTTGCAATACACCTTGTACACCACGAGCAATATTGTAGTGCTCTTCACCAACAATTAGCGGGTCTAACTGACGTGACGTAGAATCTAGTGGATCTACCGCAGGGTAAATACCCAATTCGGCTACTTGACGCGACAATACAACCGTTGCATCTAAGTGAGCGAAAGTTGTTGCAGGTGACGGGTCTGTTAAATCGTCCGCCGGTACATATACCGCTTGGATTGAAGTAATTGAGCCCTTCTTAGTTGAAGTAATACGTTCTTGTAATGCACCCATCTCACTTGCTAGTGTCGGTTGGTAACCTACCGCTGAAGGCATACGACCTAATAGTGCTGATACCTCAGTACCCGCAAGCGTGTATCGATAAATGTTATCAATAAATAACAATACATCACGGCCTTCATCGCGGAAGTACTCTGCCATGGTTAAACCGGTTAGTGCAACACGCAATCTATTGCCCGGTGGCTCATTCATCTGACCATACACCAGTGATACTTTGTCTAATACGTTTGATTCTTTCATTTCATGGTAGAAGTCATTACCCTCACGAGTACGCTCACCAACACCGGCAAATACTGAGTAACCAGAGTGCTCGATCGCAATGTTACGAATAAGCTCCATCATGTTCACTGTTTTACCAACGCCGGCACCACCAAATAAGCCGACCTTACCACCTTTAGCAAATGGACAAACCAGGTCGATCACTTTAATGCCTGTTTCTAATAATTCGGCCGCAGGAGCAAGCTCGTCATAAGCAGGCGCAGGACGGTGAATCGCCCAATCAGCTTCCTGACCAATATCGCCAGCATTGTCAATCGGCTCACCAAGTACATTCATAATACGACCTAATGTTTTAGTGCCAACAGGTACTTTAATCGCCTCACCTGTATTGGTTACTTCCAAACCTCGCTTTAAGCCTTCTGAACCACCCATGGCAATCGCACGAACCACATTGTCGCCCAACTGTTGTTGAACCTCTAACGTCAATCCTGTTTCTGTAACATTCAGGGCGTTATAAATACTTGGAATGTTATCTGCTGGAAACTCAACGTCGATAACCGCGCCAATAATTTGTGTAATTTTTCCACTGCTCATTTTGCTTTTCCTCTTTTTTAAACTCTATTTTTTTAAATTTACACTGCAGCAGCACCGCTAACAATCTCAGAAATCTCTTGAGTAATTGCCGCTTGTCTTGCCTTGTTGTAAACTAGCTCTAAATCTTTAACCATATCGCCTGCATTGTCTGTTGCACTCTTCATCGCAATCATACGTGATGACTGCTCACAAGCAATATTCTCTACCAAACCTTGGTAAACCAAAGCCTCAATGTACCTTACCAATAATGCACCCAGTGCTTCTTCTGCATCTGGCTCATAAATATAATCCCAGTGATGATCCATACCATCAACTTCACCCGCTACCATTGGCACTAATTGTGTCACTGTTGGCACCTGAGTCATGGTGTTTTCAAACTTATTGTAAGCCACTGACAGTTGTTGTATTTCACCCTCATCATAAGCATCAAGCATGACCTTGACCGTGCCTAATAAATCATCAAAATGCGGTGCATCGCCTAAATCTGTCAATACTGATTTAATACTTAAACCTGAATTTTTAAAAAATGCTGTTGCTTTTTTGCCAATCGTACAAATATCAACTTCAATGCCTTTGGCTTGATAATCAGCCACTTGTTTAAGCAAGCTTCTAAATAAATTCGTATTTAAACCGCCACACAGGCCTCTGTCACTAGAAACAATAATAATGCCGATACGCTTTAAATCGCCACCTTCTTTCATATAAGGGTGTTCAAATTCTGAATGTGCGTAAGCCAGATGTCCAATCACCTTGGAGATCTTTTCAGAATAAGGGCGTGATGCCAACATTCTGTCTTGGGCCTTTTTCATTTTAGACGCGGCAACCATTTCCATGGCCGATGTGATCTTTTGAGTATTTTTAATACTCGCGATCTGCGTTCTAATTTCCTTGCCAGCTGCCATATTATCTTACCAAGTGTGGTTTGCCTTAAAATCATCAATTGCTGCTTGTAACTCAGCTGCAATATCATCGTTATAATCGCCTGTTTCGTTAATCTTGTCCATTAATGGCGCTTGATTTGAGCCCATGTAAGCAATCAGTGCCGCTTCAAAATCAACCACTTTGTTGGCGTCAAGATCATCTAATGAACCTGAGTTAGCTGCAAACAACGAAGTTGCCATTTCTGCTACTGACATTGGCGCATACTGATTTTGCTTCATCAGCTCCGTTACACGCTGACCACGGTCAATTTGTGCTTTTGTTTCTGCGTCAAGATCTGAAGCAAACTGCGCAAATGCCGCCAATTCACGGTATTGTGCTAAGTCAAGACGAATACCGCCGCCAAGCTTCTTAATAATATTAGTTTGTGCTGCACCGCCCACTCGAGATACTGAAAGACCCGCGTTAATCGCTGGACGAATACCTGAGTTAAACAAGTCCGTTTCTAAGAAAATCTGACCGTCTGTAATTGAAATTACGTTAGTTGGTACAAATGCTGATACGTCACCACCTTGAGTTTCAATAATCGGCAATGCCGTTAATGAGCCCGTCTTACCTTTAACTTCACCATTTGTCATCTGCTCTACATAATCTGCATTCACACGCGATGCGCGCTCAAGCAAACGAGAGTGTAAATAGAATACGTCACCTGGGTATGCTTCACGACCTGGTGGACGTTTAAGTAGTAATGATACCTCACGATATGCCCATGCTTGTTTAGTCAAATCATCATAAACGATTAGTGCGTCTTCACCGCGATCACGGAAATATTCACCCATCGCACAACCTGCATAAGGTGCAATATATTGTAGGGCCGCTGAATCTGAAGCGCCCGCTGTAACCACAACAGTATTTTCCATTGCGCCATGCTCTTCTAGCTTACGTACAACAGCAGCTACTGATGAGTCTTTTTGACCAACCGCAACATACACACACTTAACACCGGTGTCTTTTTGGTTAATAATCGCATCAACTGCTACCGCTGTTTTACCGGTTTGACGATCACCAATAATTAACTCACGTTGGCCACGACCAACTGGCACCATCGCGTCAATCGCTTTCACACCAGTTTGGATTGGCTCATCAACACTTTGACGATCAATCACACCTGGTGCCATAATTTCTAGTGGTAATGAATCTTTAGCGTCAATATCGCCTTTACCATCAATCGGCTTACCCAATGGGTTAACCACACGGCCCATCATTGGCTCACCAACTGGCACTTCCATCAAACGGTTTGTACACTTAACAGTATCGCCTTCAGAAATATGTAAGTAGTCGCCTAACACAACCGCACCAACTGAGTCTTGCTCTAAGTTTAACGCCATGCCAAACGTATTGCCTGGAAACTCAAGCATTTCACCAAACTGAACGTCGGCCAATCCATGAATACGAACAATACCATCACTTACACTGATTACCGTACCTTCAGTACGTGCTTCAGCTGCAAAATCAAAGCCTTCTATTTGTTTTTTAATTAAATCACTAATCTCGCTGGCGTTTAATTGCATACCTCTTCCTCTTAATAAATTAAATTAATTAATTGACAAACGTGAACCCAGCTCATCTACTCGAGCCTTGATTGACAAGTCAATTACTTTGTCACCTTCTTTAATCACTACGCCACCCACTAGATTCTCATCTATTTCGGTGTCGATACTTACTGTTGTGTTGTATTTATCAGATAAATCACTCACAATTTGTTTCTCTTCAGCTGCACTTAACTTATAAGCACTAACCACATGAAATGCTTTTGCATCACTACTTAAATTACTCATCGCATCAAACAACTCAAGCATACTTGGTAATGCATCAATGCGGCCATTGTCTAACAATAAAGCAACAAAAGAATTTTCTTGCTTGCTTAATGCTCTGCCCAAAATTGACTTAAACAACGCCGCTACAGCTTGTGCCTTATTCTCACTGGTTGTACCCGGTGAAGCAATAAATGCTTGCATACTTGCATCATTAGCTAACTGCGTACCCGCCTCTAATACACCTCTCCAGTCTGAATGTGACTTGGCTTGCTCAGCAATTTCAAAAATTGCATTAGCGTAAGGCTTGGCGATTGTTGTTAATTCCACTGATCAGTCCTATAGTGTTTGCGACAACTTGCCTAACATGTCTTTATGGGCTTTAGCATCCACTTCCTTGGCCAATACTGAATTCACACCCTGCATGACTAAATCAGACACCTGATCTTTAAGCTCATTACGAACACGATTCGCTTCTTGATCAATCTCTGCTTGTGCGCTTGCCTTGATTCTGTCTGCTTCTTGTGAAGCCGTGTCTTTGGCGTCTTCAACCATCGTTGATGCTTGTCTGCCCGCATTTGCAATAATTTCAGCTGCTTGATCTTTAGACTGATTAAGCATTTCCTGAGCTTTTTGCTGCGCCTCTTTATGCTCTGATAAACCACGCTCTGCTGCAATCAAACCACTTTCAATGCGTTTTTTACGCTCTTCCATGGCAGCAACAATTGGGGGCCATACAAACTTCATGCAGAACCATGTAAACATGGCAAACATGATTAACTGGCCAATCATCGTCAAATTAATATTCATAGCTTAAACCCTGCTTTCAAGTAAAAAGTATTTAACCGGCAACCGCAAATAAGATATACATTGAGATACCGACCGCAATCATTGGTACCGCATCTACTAGACCCATTACGATGAACATTTGTGTTCTAAGCATTGGGATAAGCTCTGGCTGACGCGCCGCTCCTTCTAAGAATCTTGCACCCAAGATACCAATACCTACTGCCGCACCTAATGCGCCTAAACCCATTAAGATTGAACCTGCTAAAAATAATGTTGCTTGTACTTCTGTCATTTCTTACTCCTATTTTTTAAAAAAATTAATGTCCCTTGTCGTGGGCCATGTCCATATACACAATTACCAAAGTCATAAAGATAAAGGCTTGTAGTAATACGATCAAAATATGGAAGATTGCCCATGGTAATGACAACGTCCACTGAATCCAAAATGGCAATAATGCGATCAAGATAAAGATCATTTCACCGGCATACATATTACCAAACAAACGTAATGAATGCGATACTGGCTTAGCAATTAGAGAAACAAACTCTAAGAAAAAGTTAGCTGGAATTAATAGCACTTTAAGAAATGGGTTTTTAGATTCAAAAGGGTGCAATGTTAGCTCAGCAGCAAAACCACCGAAACCCTTAACCTTAATACTGTAATACAACATTAATAAGAAGATACCAATCGCCAAACCAAAGGTTGCATTCGGATCTGTTGTTGGTACCACTTTAAAAAAAACATGATGTGGATCTGCGCCAAAATATGCGCCAATTTGCTGTGCTAAATATGGCAGCCAATCAACTGGCACCAAGTCCATGGTGTTCATTAGAATAATCCAAATAAACACAGTGAGTGCTAGCGGTGCAACCAATGGGTTTTTGCCATTAAATGAGCCACGAACGTTTTCGTCAATAAAGTCAATAACGCTTTCAATAAAGTTTTGAATACCTGAAGGTGTGTCAACGGTCATCTTTCTGCCAACACGATAAAAAAGGAATAAAAATAAGGCGCCTAAAATAAAAGAAACGCCAAGCGTATCTAAATGCACAGCCATAAAGCCCATTTCTTTAGCTTCGGCAGCAGTATGTGCTAAACCCCAGTGGCCGTCAGGAAACTGACCATAGGTTAGGTTCTGTAAATGGTGTTTAATATAATCGCCAGAAGCGATAAGTTCATTTCCTGCTGACATTATTTTTGTAAAACCTTGTCCATTAAAAAACCAATCAATCCTAAAATTAAACTAATAATGAGTGCGTCTGATTTTAACTCTAGATGAAAATATCCCGCCAAAGTTAAACCAACCACCATTGCCATACGCATTATCACGCTGTATGCCATCATCCCAACACTTGCTTGGGCGCTCATTGTCGTTGTCTTTTGTTTGCTTGTATGCCGATCAACCAACCAAGTGTTCATCAGACTAACCAGCCCCCCATAAGCTGCAGACTCCCCCGCACCTAATGTGGAAAAATAAGCGATAGCCCCTAATATGACAGCTATTTGAATCTTTGGCAGTCTACTATTCATCGCCAAAACCTCAATATCACAAACCCACAAAATTGTGAATTATACAGTCTGAGTGACGTAAATTAAAGACGTTTTTAGTGAAAAAACTACTTTTATTGTCATTATTAATAAGTAACGATATTCTTATATATTTGACAATACGCTTAACTATAGAAATAATGGTTTTTTTTGAAACGAATCAATTGAGGAGAAAAATATGGCACACGTTGTCGTTATTGGCGCAAGCACGGGCGGACTGCCTTTTGCTTACGATGCCAAAAAAACACTGGGGAAAGAGCACAAAGTTACGGTTATCTCTAACAATCCAAACTTTAACTTTATCCCATCTAATCCTTGGGTGGCAGTAGGCTGGCGCTCTGAAGACGATATTAGTTTTGAGCTAGCACCCCGACTTAAACGCAAAGATATTAACTTAATTGTTGGCGAAGCCACCGAGATCAAACCCGATGACAACCAAGTCATGGTGGGCGACCAAACCATAGACTACGACTACCTTGTATTAGCAACTGGCCCTAAACTTGCCTTTGATGAGGTTGAGGGCTTGGGTCCTGATGGGCATAGTGTTTCAATTTGTACCACCGCTCATTCTAAAGTTGCATCAGCTGAATGGGAGGCTTTCTGTGCAAACGGTGGTGGCCCAATTGTGGTTGGCGCTGTTCAAGGTGCTTCTTGTTTTGGCCCTGCTTACGAGTTTGCCACCATTATGGATACAGACCTTAAAAAACGTGGTATTCGTGATAAATGCCCAATGACGTTTGTAACCGCTGAGCCATACATTGGTCACCTTGGTTTGGGTGGTGTTGGCGATTCTAAAGGCTTATTAGAATCAGAGTTTAGACAACGCCATATTAAATGGATTACCAACTCAAAAGTCGCTTCAATTACTGCAGACACTGTCACCGTTGAAGAGGTGGACAGCGAAGGCAAAACCATAAAAACACACGAAGTGGCAACCAAACACACAATGATGTTGCCGGCCTTTAAAGGTGTGGATACCGTAGCAAACTTAGCGGATGTTGATGCAGGCTATGTTAACCCTCGTGGTTTTGTAATGATTAACGACTATCAACAATCGCCCGTTAAAGACAACATTTTTTCACTCGGTGTTAATATTGCTATTCCACCCGTTGAGCCAACACCAGTTATGTGTGGTACACCAAAAACAGGCTATATGATTGAATCAATGGTAACAGCCGTTGTGCACAATATTGAAGACATGATTGCCGGTAATGCACCCTCTCACATTCCAACTTGGAACGCGGTTTGTATTGCTGATATGGGCGATACTGGCGCCGCCTTTGTTGCTATGCCACAAATTCCACCCAGAAATGTCACTTGGGCGAAAAAAGGTAAGATGATGCACTTGGCGAAGATTGCCTTTGAGAAATTCTTTATCCGTAATATGAAAACTGGTAATTCTGAGCCGGCTTATCAAAAATACATCTTTAAGATGCTCGGCATTGAACGCTTAAAGAAAAAATAGTCAAAACTAAAAGCCACTTACATTTAATAAGTGGCTTTTTTATGCACTTTGTTTGATCATTTCTTCGGCTGCCTTGCGCGCTTTATCCGTAATAGTAGCGCCGCCTAAAATACGCGCAACTTCGCTAACACGCTCATCCGCTGACAGTTGTTCAACCGTTGTTTGTGCGCCGTCGTCTTGTTGGGCTTTGCTCACGCGCAAATGCTGATGTCCAAAACTGGCCACCTGCGCCAAATGGGTAATACAGATTACCTGATAATGCTCAGACAGCTGTTTGAGTTTTTGCCCCACCACTTGTGCAACCGCACCACTAATACCGACATCTACCTCGTCAAAAATTAACGTTGGCGTGTATTCACTGTCACTACTTACCACCGATATTGCTAGCGATATACGAGACAGCTCGCCGCCCGATGCGACTTTTTTTAAAGGTTTAAAATCACTGCCCATATTGGTCTTAACTAAAAAATCAACGCCCTCATTGCCATTGTAATGAACACCCGTTGTCTTACTTGGCAAGTCAACTTTAACTTCGCTACCTGGCATACCCAATACTTGCATAGCCTCAGTCACAGCGTTTGACAAGTGTGTGGCTTTTTCAGCTCGTGTGCTACTTAAAAGCTCGGCTTGTGCTTGATACTGCCCAGACAATTTTTCTTTTTGCGCTTGTAAGGCATCAAGTGATGCGCCAGCACCGCCAATAGAATCTAATTCATTAGCAACCTTATCTCTTGCAGCAATCAACTGGGTAATTTGGCAATTGTGTTTACGCGATAAATCATGCAATTCACTTAGCCTTGCCTCTAGTTCGGCCGTTGTTTGTTCATCCACTGATAAGTTGGATAAATAATGAGTCAGCTCATAAACACTTTCTTGGGTTTGCACTTGTGCACCAGACAACAACGCTGAGATTGGTGAGAGCTTCTCATCGGTTTCTGCGGCCAAACTCAGCTCGTAACTCAAACTGTTTAACTGTTCGTTAACGCCGGACTCTTGTTCAAGCTGAGCAAGAATGGTGGTGGTTTTTTCAATCAAGCTGGCTGCATTTGCCTGTGTTTTAAAGTCGCTTTCAATATGATCAAGTTCGTCTTGGGTCAAAGCAGCCTCTTCTAGCTCTTTTAATTGATGTTGTAATAAGGTTTGCTGTTGCTGTTTTAAATCTTGGTTGCTGCTAAGCTCATCAATCTGATGACTCACAGTATTATATTGAGCAACAATGGCATTAAGTTGCGCACAGGTTTCGCTACTTTGTGCATAAGTATCAAGCAACTCTCTTTGCTGACCAGGGCGCAATAACAATTGATGCTCGTTTTGACCATGCATATCGATTAACAACTCACCCACGCCTTTGAGTGTTGATAATGGCACACTCACGCCATTGACAAATGCTTTTGAACGACCATCACTACTAATAATACGGCGCAAAATACACTCGCCTTCATCTTCTAATGATTGGTCCTGCAAATAATGCTGAACTTTTTTCTGATTGGCCACGTCAAATACCGCGCTGACTTCGGCCTTGTCTTTTCCATGGCGCACTAAAGTAGAGTCACCGCGCCTGCCAAGGGTTAAATTAAGCGCTTGCAGGAGTATAGATTTTCCTGCGCCGGTCTCGCCCGTTACGCTAGACATGCCTGATAAAAAGTCCAGGTCTAGTTTTTCAACTACTGCAAGATTTTTAACCGATAACTGAGATAACATGGCCGATATTGCGCACTACTTAAAGCTTAGTACTCCAGTGCAACTTTGAACGAATAATCTCAAAATAGTCGTAGTTTTGTGGATGCAACAGGTGAATAAAGCTACCATGTTGACGCACACGAATATCTTGTCCAGCGGCAATTGCCACTGAAGTTTGGCCGTCAAAACTCACAGTCGCACCTTCGTCAGAATCTTTCACACGTACGACCACTTCGCTGCCGCCTGGCACCAATAGTGGGCGATGACTCATCGTGTGTGGACAAATCGACACCAAGCCGATTGCATTAACACCAGGGTGCATAATCGGGCCACCGCTTGATAAGGCATAAGCGGTTGAACCTGTCGGTGTGGTCACAATCAGGCCGTCAGCACGCTGGTTGTTAACAAATTTGTCATCAATCAATACGTCGAACTCGATCATCCTTAGGGTTTCTTTTCGGTGAACAACCACATCATTTAGGGCCAAGTAATGGTCTAATGTGTTGCCATCTTGTTCGATTTGACATGAAAGCAAACAACGCTCTTCTTTAGTAAAATCGCCATTGAGCACCTCAGCAACAATATCCAACATATTGGTAACCGACACGTCTGCCAAAAATCCAAGATGGCCTAAATTGATGCCCAAAATTGGAATGTTGTTGTCAACAAAAGAGCGCGCAGTATTAAGCAAAGAGCCATCACCGCCCACCACAATAATCAAATCAGCCTGTTCAGCAATTTGCTCTGATTCAAATACCACGCCCACACCTTGCTCTTCAAGAAATGCACTAAGCTCTACCGCCTTGCCCTGGCTAATTGGGTCGTTTGGTTTAGTAATGATGCCGATTGTATTAAACATTTTGATTTTATAAGGCTTGATTTATTTAAAATAGCCACTATATAACTGGCTAATAATTAGCTACAAATATACATTAATTGGACACCAAGATGACAAAAAAGAAAGCGCAAGACAAAACGACTGAAAAAGTAGAAGACGAAAACATTGAAACAAGCGAGCAAGAAGCGCAAGAAACCGACCTACAAACACAGTTAGAAGAAGCCCAACAATCTGCCAAAGACAATTGGGATAAAGTCCTACGCGCCCAAGCAGAGATGGAAAATCTTAAACGCCGCAATGCCAAAGATCTTGAAAACGCACACAAATTTGCACTCGATGGTTTTGTTAAAGCTTTGCTTGAAGTTAAAGATTCACTCACCATGGGGCTTAAAACGGCCAACGAAGAAAAAGCCACCATTGAACATATTATCGAAGGCTTAGAAATGACCGACAAAGTGTTTTTGTCTACCATGGAAAAGTTTGGCGTTGAGGTCATTAACCCAACAGACGAAGTTTTCAACCCTGAATTTCATGAGGCGGTTACCATGGTGCCAATGCCCGACAAAGAATCAAACTCAGTTTTAGAAGTTGTACAAATTGGCTTTACCTTGAATGGACGTTTGGTGCGTCCGGCAATGGTGGTTGTGGTTCAGTAAAAACAGCGTCACCAATTAAATACCTGGCGCTTAGTTATTCGATTTATTTAAGCAGTCTTTGTAAAAGCAAGTCCTCGACATTTCTACTAGAGTCAATAACAAATAATATATAAATATTTGCGCCTGTTATTTTATAAACAACCCTCCAGCGCCTATAAATAACTTCCCTGTATTGAAGAATGTTTATCTTTTGCAGCTCTGGAACAACTCTAAATTTTTCTGGAAAATAATACAACTCATCGCACTCAGATTTAAGCTCTAAAAATACATTTTTAGCTGTATCAATATTATCGATCTTTATATATTCAATGATTTGTTCCAAATCATTTTGGGCGCTTTTTGCCCATAAAACCTTAAAGCTTTTCGCCATTTATTTAAACAGTTTCTGCTCTAATTCATCAAACATTTTGCTCTGTTCAATAACGTCTCCGGCTTCTATCTCTTTTTCAGACTGAACAATAAGCTTTAAAAAATTAAGAGAATTTTGCAAGCTCTCATAGCTTTTAATATCTTGCACAACAGCCCTTGCCTCGCCGTTTTGAGTAATGATAACTGCTCTACGATTTTCATTAACTGTATTCACAACATC
>Ga0209992_10004225_pt1 | contig 11433 bp, 11 predicted proteins | sample 2SBtaG_2_FD_182564 | JGI IMG/M metagenome (GOLD analysis project Ga0209992, IMG submission 182564) | Deep subsurface microbial communities from Kolumbo volcano to uncover new lineages of life (NeLLi) - 2SBTROV12_ACTIVE470 metaG (SPAdes)... | ecosystem: Environmental > Aquatic > Marine >... | reverse complement strand
GTTGCAATACTTTTTCGATTGCTTGTTCTTTGAACGCTTTCGTATATCTTGTTGTCATCTCGCTTCTCCTAAAAAATTTCCCCCATGGGGGAAAAAGAAAAAGCGACAACTAGCCTGACATATAGGGCTAACGTGGCGAGGCGTTGCATGAATTACTCCGGGCATCCTGCCCTCGGCCCTTCGGACCAACCTGCGGTTGTTCAAAATCGCTCCCGGCGATTTTGTCAAGCGGCGACATCACGATATGCGTGGTTCCATCTTTGTAGGGACTTTTGAGTTGTAGTTGTATGACGTCGCTCGCACGGTTGCGCATGAGCCGTTCGTTGGCAATGGCTGGTCGGGTGATATAGCGGCACAACCGTTCTAGTTTATGGCGCTGATTCCTGGCGCAGCGCACTTCGGCATGCAGGCTAAAGTCCTGCGCGTTGACACAGCATTTTGAGGATTGCAGCGACGCCTGCATCTTTGCGGTAGGAACGGTGCTCATCGTCAGCACTTTCTGCCCGGCTCGAGGGCCCAGTGCGATTCGGTACGTGCAAGCTGCTGATTGCAGGGGAGCCAAGGCGGTGTTCGGTTCAATCTCAGCCATGTAGGTCATCCCCTCCTCCTTGAGAAGGTAACCTTTTCGCGTCAAAAAATGCAGGATGCGTTTTACGATCCGGCTCAGTAAGATCTGCAACTGCTCGTTGGTCGGTGTAGGCACGGGTTGGAACACCGGCACCTCCCCGTCGACCCGATAAACGCCATCAAGGAACAGACAATTGCGCGCAGTCGCTACAACGCAAACGTAGAAACCCGTGAGCTAAAACACCGCATTCCAGAAAGGCATCAAACTCAGCTTTGACAAAATCGGGTAACCCCGGTCCGGTTTCATTTTCAACCTGGGTAAAGAACGTCTCGACGTGTTCTTGCACCAACGGGTACAACGTTGTATCTTCCGGTCGCCGTCGTTCATAATGAACAGGCTTTCCAGCCGCTGCGGGCTGATCCTCTTGATCCAAGGGTTGTTGGCGGGATTGGAGACCCGGTGTAGCCGTCGACATAATCTTTGGGAACCTTTGTTTTCGTTCCCAAACTGTCGGTTGTTTTCACTAAGCCTTGAATGATGTTGTCGGAATTTGTGATCTCGTTGGCAGAACGAGGTCGGTTGTTTCACACGCCCGGGATATTGTTCGATGCACTTGCAAAAAAACGATGAAACCAGAGACTAATGGATATGGGGTACGACCAGCTTATCCCCTGATCAACTTAGTCAATTTGTTCAGTATTTGCGCGCATTTTACTCAAACTGACGCAGCAGATACAGCGGCTCGATACCTTTATCGGCGCCATGTTGTGAATTATCAATATTACTGGGTCTTTCGAGGTGATTGAGACTTAAATTGGTGGAAATTTATGAGCTTGATCCCCAGAATAAAAATAACGATTCAGGGGTCTTTAAAAAAACCAAACGAATAGGAATAAAATCCAGGCTATCTTTTTTATTTCTCGGAAAAAATATCGATCTGTCACATTAGTCAGATATCATAATATTCAGATCAGGTAAATTTAGATCTACACAAATCTGTACTGCTTCTTCAGCCACCTCCTGGGAATATCCCGTTTCCAAATCACCATCACAATCCTGAAATATTTAATTGTTATATTTTGTGACAAACTGGCGTTATTCTTGTTGCTCAAATCAGAGCATTCGTTCTGATGGCCTGAACCTGGCGCTTAGGCAATGAGCAAAATATCTCCGGCAAGACACACGACTTTCTCGACCTGAATTACATCATAGGCGTATACAATTATGGGTGACCTACTCTCTACCCTTACCGGTCTCTTTTCTATTGATGTCTCTCGTTTATCCGACTGGGACATTATGATCAGAGTAGTTCTACAGGCAATTTTATTTGTAGGATCGGCATTTTTTTCTTCATCTGAAACAGCATTGTTTTCATTATCTCCAACCGATCTGAAACAACTCGATCTGGAAAAGAATCCTGCTGCCGGAAAAATACGCCGCTTGTTAGACGAACCTCGCCAATTAATTATTTCCATACTCTGTGGCAATGAATTACTTAATATCGCCGCTTCGGTGAATATGGCAGGCATACTGCTGGCTCTTTATGGTGATGCAAATCTCGCAACGCTGGCAAATATAGTCATCCTTTTTCCACTTTTAGTATTATTGGGAGAAGTCACTCCCAAAACCATTGCGATCAGCAACCCGACTGCCCTTACAACCAAAATCACTGCTCGCCCCATGACAGCCTGGGTAAAAATCGTCGCGCCTTTTCGCTGGTTAGTTCGACAAGTCGCAGAGCGTGTTACCAACCTGATTGTTGGTAAAGAAATCTCTCAGGATAACTTTGTCCTGGTGGATGAATTTCGCAGCCTCCTTGAAGACAGTACCGAAGATGGCATTCTTTCATACACAGAAAGAACATTGATAGAAAACCTGATCAAGGCCAATGAGACTTGTGTAAGAGAAGTCATGATCCCTCGACCCTTAGTTGATTTTATCGATGGCGATCTGCCTTTAAAAGACATTGTCGAGTTTGTGCGTTTACACAGAATCGAACGCGCGCCAGTTTATCGTGGACATCGTGATCACATTATCGGCTTTCTTCGCATGGAAGAACTATTAGAACTACTCCAATCAGATAAAGGCATAGAAAACAGCAAGCTCGAAGATATTTTGCATCCAGCTGTGATAATCCCACCAACCAAACGTATCAATGAAATGTTTGAGTTCTTTCAAACTAACAATGTACGTTCTGCAGCTGTGATGAATGAATACGGTGGTGTCGATGGATACATTACCATGCAGATTGTTTTTAAATTTATTTTTGCTGATATCACTGGCCCAGAAGATCTGGCGGAGTCGGATTTTAAACGACTGGAAGATGGTGCTTATGAGGTGAGCGGTCTACTACAACTTGATCGCTTCCAGAACCTTATTGATGTTGATCTTGGTGATCGTCGCATGACAACGATTGGTGGCTTCATCTTTATGTTTCTTGATCGACTACCTAACATTGACGAAAAAATCATCGTCGAACACCTGACATTTACAGCCTTGCAAATTGAGGGGAATATTATTCAACGTTTACGCGTTGAAAGTACCTTTGATAAAGAAGATGAAGATGACCTCGCTGAGGAAAATACAATTAATGAACAAAAAATCCAGGAGGTTGCATAATGGATATCTGGATCGCCCTGCCCATCATGTTGGTGTTACTTTTACTTAAAGGTTTTTTCTCTGGCTCTGAAATTGCCCTGGTTAATGCTGACAAAGTAAAACTGCGTTATCGAGCAAAACAAGGCGACAAAGGCGCACAAAAAGTCTTACACGCATTTCGTTACCCTGATAAACTATTATCGATCACCTTGATCGGCACCAACCTCGCCACAATATCATTAACCACTATCGGTACGATGTTAATGATCAATTTATTCGGAGAGTCTGGAGACTTAATCGCATTTTTTGTTTTCACTCCGTTATTGTTGATCTTCGGAGAAATCGTTCCGAAAAGTGTGATGCAACAAGTTGCTGATAAAGTCACGCCAATCATTATTCATCCATTGAAATGGTTCGGCACACTGGTTTATCCGATCGTCTGGTGTTTTTCTAAAGTCGCCCGATTTGCGGCAAAACTGGCTGGCAGTAAAAATAGTTCCGGGCTTTTTCTGAGTCGTGAACAGCTAACCACAATTGTCGATATGGCTGAACAATCTCATTCTCTTAAAGCCTTTGAACAAGGTAGCATTAGCCGAATTATTCGTTTCGCCGACACCACTGCCGCAGAAGCGATGGTGCCGATGAATGAGGTCTTTGGCATCAATGCAGATTATCCTATGAGCGAAGCACTGGTACGCGCTCGCTCTTCGGGTAAAACACGCTTGCCCGTTTATAATGAAACCGCCAGTAATGTCACTGCGATCGCTTTGATTGAGCCGTGGGATTTGATGGATCCAAATATCGAAAACAGAAATCTTGAAGAATTTACCAGCGAGCCTCTTTTCCTTTCACCCTTTCAATCTATCGAGATTGTTGGAGAGTTTTTAGGGCACTGATTTTTTTGTATTTTGATCTATAGCTGAAAGTGGTGTTGAGAACTAGACCTTTTTTTAAAGGTTACAATAAAGCAGTTCGTTCACTTACGCGACTGTCTGATTTTCCGGCCCCACTTCTCACAATCGCTACACCGTAATATTCACTATGTATTTTGCCTGGCTGATCGATTCTTATGGTTGAATTCGGCATATGTAAGACTGGTTATATGAGAAAAATGTATAAATAAAACATATAACGTTATGCGAAATAGATATATAATAAGCGAAAATTTAACAGGCCGATAAGTTAATTCTACGGCGTAGTCTTCTATTCCGAATGAATGTCTGTTTAGTGAATTGCATCTTCTTATCGTGCGGGATTCGAGTGAACAGGAATTAATTTAGCGATCATTCAACAAATGGACCAACGGATTCAATTCGGAGTTTTACGTGCGGTGGTATATGTATCGTCGTCGTTACGAGAGAAAATTAAGCAAGTGCTAAAAATTTTAGTTGTTACTCTGATCGCGTACACATCCCCTTTAGCGGCGGGTTCCCCGCTCGGGCTGCCGCCGATTACGATCCCTCAAAATAACGCTCAGTCACCGAAAAAGATCGCGCTAGGACGGCTGCTTTTCCACGACGTTCGCTTTAGCGCCAATGGTACTGTAAGTTGCGCCAGTTGCCACCAACAAGCCAAGGCGTTTACGGATGGACTACCGGTTGCACAGGGTATTAACCGTATTTCTGGACCCCGTAATACACCGACAGTCGTGAATGCAGCTTTCTATACCAGTTTCTTTTTGGATGGGCGGAGAAATAGCCTTGAAACCCAGGCATTGGATCCATTAGTGAATGACATAGAGCACGGTTTGGAGAATCATCAGGAAATCATAAAGATCATTCGTGGCGATAAAACTTACGGGGAATTGTTTAAAGACGTTTTTTGTATTGATCGAAACAAGATTACGATTGACCATGTTGTTAAATCGATTGCCAGTTACGAACGTACGTTGCTTGCGGGGGACTCACCGTTTGACCGCTTCTTTTTCGCAGGCGATAAAGGGGCATTGTCGAAAAGCGCGGCTCGAGGCTTAAACATTTTCCGGCGTAAGGGGAACTGCGCCAATTGCCATGAGATTACCTGGAATCAAGCGCTATTTACCGATAACCGGTTTTACAATCTGGGTATTGGATTTACGCGCGTCAATGAAAAATTAGCAAACTTTGTCAAATCTTTAAAAAGTATTCCAGCAGATTATCTGGGCACAACGAAGACGTTTTTCGATGAGAATCACCGCTCGGAGCTAGGCCGTTTTATGGTAACCGGAGTTATTCGAGATATAGGGAAATTCCGCACACCGACCCTGCGAAATATCGAACGAACCGCGCCCTATATGCATGATGGCAGTATAAAAAACTTAAATGAAGTGGTTGAATATTACAATAGAGGTGGTGACAAGAACCGCTTCCTCGACCCGGCTATTTTTCCACTCCACCTGACAGACCAGGAGAAAATAGACCTCGTAGAATTTCTAAAGGCACTCACCAGTCCGGAATATACTCAATCGCCGTAGTCATTTCGACCTGGCACCGAAATTTACCTCAATTTATGGAGAAAATGACATGATTTTTCGACAGTTGTTCGACGAAGAAACCTGGACATACACGTATTTAATTGCCGATGATAAAACCCGGGAAGCCATTATTATCGATCCGGTTAATACACAGATCGAATTCTATATTAGATTGCTGAATGAGCATAAATTTAGATTGAAATATTCTCTGGAAACACATGTCCACGCAGACCACGTCACCGCAGGCGGTTTGTTGCGTCAACGGGCCGGTGCGGAAACCGCGGTAAGTGAGTTGTGTGGCGCCGAGTGCGCAGATATTCAAATTCAGGATGGCGAGGTGTTCCGGTTTGGCGGGAACGAACAAATTAATGTGATCGCGACCCCCGGTCATACACCAGGAAGTACTTCGTTTTTGTGGCGGGATAGGTTATTTACCGGGGATTCGTTATTCATCGACGGGTGCGGCCGAAGCGATTTTCAGGGTGGCGATCCCGAAGCGCTATATGACTCCATTACACAACGGTTGTTTACCTTACCGGATGACACACTGGTCTATCCCGGGCACGATTATAATGGTCATTGGGTCAGCAATGTTGCCCAGGAACGCAAGACAAATAGCCGGTTGGCCGGCCGTTCTCGGGAGGAATTTATAGACATAATGAACGGGCTGGATTTGCCGGCACCCAAGTTAATTGAACAATCGGTGCCCGCCAATCGATCCTGCGGTTTACCCGATGGAGAGCGACACGATGCAATTACACGATCATCGAATATTGAAACCGGGGAATATCACCAGGATACCGTCTCTGCGGCAGTGGGAGTGACGACTCAAAGTCTAGTCAACCAGGCAAAAGCCAATATAATCGAAGTTGATGTCACGACGGCGAAACAGCGTGTTTCCGCCGGGAATTACGTCATCCTCGATGTTCGCGAGCCATCGGAATACGAAGCTGGTGCGCTCCCCGCTGCGGTCAACGTGCCACGCGGTACGTTGGAGTTCAAACTTCCAACCACCGGCGAGTTTGCCGACAAATCCGCTTCAATTTTGGTTTATTGCCGGACCGGCGGCCGTGCCGCACTGGCGGCGCGGTCGATGCAGCAACTCGGCTATTCTAATGTACAATCGCTGGCGGGTGGTTATGAAGCATGGACTAAGGAATAATTCAATTTGTTCGGGTAAACCGAACGTCTAAACTATAACGCGGAAAGTGAGGTGATTATGTCAGACAAAAAACATACTTTATTGATAGTTGGCGGCGGGGCCGCGGGTATTTCGGTAGCAGCCAATATCCGCCGCAAGAACAAAGATCTGGATATCGGGATCATAGAACCCAGCGAAGTACATTATTACCAGCCGGGGTTTACGATTATTGGTGGTGGCGAGTATTCACTTAAGAAGGCTACCCGGTCGGAAGCCGATTTGATGCCGAAAAATGTTCACTGGATCCGGGAGTACGCGGAATCATTCCAACCGGATCAGAACACCGTCACTCTGCGGTCCGGTGACACGATCGCATACGATTATCTGGTGGTCTGCCCTGGCCTGCAGTTGGACTTTGACAAAATTGAAGGTTTGCCGGAGACCCTGGGGAAAAATGGTGTAAGCAGTAACTATTCGCCGCATAGCGTCGAGTACACGTGGGAGTGTATTAGTAACCTGGAAGGTGGTACGGCTTTATTCACCCAGCCGCCCATGCCGATAAAATGCGCCGGCGCCCCGCAAAAAATCATGTATCTTGCGGCGGATCGTTTTTGCAAAAAAGGCATTGCGGACAAGATCAACGTTGAATTTTTTAACGCAGGTCCCGCCATGTTCGGAATTCCCTTCTTTTCCAAGGCGCTGGATAAAGTTGTCTCTGGCTACGGTATCAAAGCTAATTTCGGCCATAACCTGGTTGCGATTGACGGGGACAACAAAACAGCGACCTTCGAATTCAGCGATGCCGATGAGAAAAAACAACGCGTGACCAAATCGTTCGATTTCATCCACGTGACACCGCCTCAAAGCGCCCCCGATTTTATCAAAAAAAGCCCTTTGGCCGCGGAATCCGGTTGGGTCAGTGTAGACCAGAATACACTACAGCATACCCAATTTGAGAACGTATTCGGACTAGGCGATGTCACCACCACGCCGAATGCAAAAACGGCCGCGGCGGTTCGTAAACAAGTACCGGTGGTCGTAAAGAATCTGTTTGCACTAATGAATGGACAGGAATTGACCCCAGGCTATGAAGGTTATGGTTCCTGTCCGCTGACGACCGCGATAGGTAAAGTCATGCTCGCGGAATTTTCCTACGCTGGAAAGGTAACGCCATCCTTTCCGTTTCTGGATCCGAGAAATAACAGTTTCATCTGGTGGATCGGTAAAAAAATTGGATTTCCGTGGCTGTATTGGGATCTGATGATTAAAGGATATGACTTTGATATTCCGAGCAAGGAATCATACGTCAAGCACCTTCTAGAGGACTAATCCCACCGCCTGGTAAATGAAATCCGCAAAATGACCAAAACGACTGCGTCGAAAGCTCCTGTAAAAGACTCGAAAATAGCCAGCAGACTGCCAATAATCTATTGGCTTAGGCATTACACCCGGGCCGATTTCAGCAGCGATCTTTTTGCCGGAGTGATTACCGCGATTCTGCTGGTACCCCAGGGAATTGCCTATGCCATGTTGGCGGGATTGCCGCCGCATGTGGGTTTATATGCCAGCATTCTACCCCCGGCAATCTACGCAGTTTTTGGAACCAGCCGGGTTTTGTCGGTCGGCCCTGTTTCCATCGCGGCCATTATGATCGCCAGCGCGTTATCGGCCCCGGAAATCAGCGCACAGGGTGATCCTGTCATCAACAGCCTTGTTCTCGCGGCTGAAAGTGGAGCGATCCTGCTGATCATGGCTTTGTTCAAAAGCGGCACGCTGGTGAATTTTATCAGCCATCCGGTACTGACCGGTTTTACCAGTGGTGCAGCCCTGTTGATTATTTTTAGCCAAATCGGCTCTCTGTTAGGTTTGGGCGATATTTCGGATTGTACGGGTAACTTCAGCTGTTACTTCGATGCTATTCGGTCGGTCGAACTGTCGACAACAATTGTTGGAATATCCAGTATAGTCGCTTTATTGTTTTTCAAGTTTGGGGTAACTCCACTATTGCAGCGAATCGGTGTGCATCCAAATGTGATCACTGCGATCACCAGGAGTGGTCCATTTCTGGTGGTCCTGACCGGTGGCTGGCTGATTGCAGCTTCAGAGCTCGGTGAAAGCGGAGTAATCGCAACCGTGGGCGCGATACCGTCGGGGTTACCGGTTCTGAATATGAATGTTTTAACGGCAGACACCTGGCGGCTTTTATTACCCTCTGCATTTTTTATCGCATTGATTGCCTATGTTGAGAGCATTGCAATCGCCAAAGTAACGGCGAATTTCAAGCGGCAGCGCATCGATCCCAACCAGGAACTTGGCGCATTGGGCGCGGCGAACCTGGCTGCCGCAGTAACCGGCGGGATGCCGGTCGCAGGTGGCTTCAGCCGCACCATGGTGAATTATTCCGCGGGGGCCGTGACCCAGATGGCCGCAATCATTGCTGCAGGTCTACTGGCGTTGTCGGTCATTTTTTTCACGGATTCATTTGAATTGATTCTCAAGACTTCGCTGGCTGCCGTGATTCTGGTCGCAATCGCCCCCCTGGTTAAATTGACCGCAATTCCGGTAACCCTGCGTTTCAACCCAGCGGACGGGGTCGCTGAAGGATTGACGTTTTTGGGCGTACTCGCATTTGGAATTGAAGAAGGGCTGGCACTGGGTATCACGGTATCTTTATTAAGTCACCTCTGGCGTACCAGTAAACCCCATATCGCGATTGTCGGACAAATACCGAATACTGAACATTTTCGAAATATAAAACGCCACTCGGTAAAAACCTGGCCGGAATTGTTGATGGTCCGAATTGATGAAAATCTTAGCTTCGCCAACAGCGCATTTATAGACGATTTCATACAAACTGAAATCGCCGGCCGCCCAAAGCTTCAACATCTGGTTTTACTCTTTACGTCTGTGAGCCACATTGATGCAACAGCGCTGGAAGCCTTGGAAAATCTCGTGGAAAGCCTACGTGTTCAATCGGTGACTGTACACTTGAGTGAAGTCAAAGGGCCGGTCATGGATCACCTGAAATTAACCAATTTCTTGGAAAAGCTTTCGCCGGGCAAAGTGTTTTTTCGCAATGCAGATGCGGTTGGGACACTAGTGATTCAGGACCGATCGACTAAAGCTGTAGAATAACCTGGGCTTATTAGGTGGGGCCTTTGTAATGATTTTAATTAATTCCTACGGACGGAGGTTTTAAATGAAAATAGTAAAGTGGATGACGGTTGTTTTGCTCGGAGGATATTTGATTTTCGCGCTTTCCAACATACTCGGCCTCCCCGGCGAAAATGAGTCTATTGCGTAACGTCGAGCTGACATACCCGTATTTTCACGATGGCTCGGCCAAAGATCTGTCTGAGGCTGTTCTCATTATGGGTGAAGTTCAGGTTGGAAAGCATTTTTCCCAGGATGAAATCCATAAAATAGTAGCTTTCCTTAAAACTCTAACGGGCGAATATAATGGGTCGCCGTTGTCTAGCGTAACGAGCCCGGGCCTCGAAAATCCTTAAGTTCGTTCAAATCTCGATTCATGATCAATTGCAGTCCTAGATTTCAATCTTCAATAACGAACCAGAATAGTCAAAAGGGGAATTGCTGTCGTGCCGATACGATAATGCGGCGCCTGGTCCAGGGATCCAGGATGCTCGAACGTACCGGCACATGTTATTGCAAAAACGAATTGTCAACTCATGGTTCCGTGATTAGCAGTATGGTTTTATGATGACGGTTGTCGGATAAGGTTCCGATGAGGACTACAAACACTCTGAATACTAAAGAATACACTAAAGGAGAATTCTATGGCGCATCGTTATACTGGATTTATGCTGATTGCATTGAGCCTGCTAGCTGCCGGCAGTTTACTGGCAGACAGTCAAAAACCGGCTCCGGCAAATGGGATTGAGGTGCCGAGGAACTATAAAACATGGAAATTGCTCTCGGTTTCGCACAGACTGGACAAAAATTCCATTCGCGCCATCCTGGCTAATTCGGTGGCCCATCGGCACACTGGCAAAACTAGCGCAAATACATGGCCCGAAGGCTCAGTGATTGCAAAACTGGTTTGGAAGGACAGAACGCTGGCCAAATGGCCGGATGCGATCGTGCCAGGTGCCGTCTCTCATATTGAATTTATGGTGAAGGACAGCAATAAATATGCGAATACTGGCGGGTGGGGGTTTGCAAGATGGGTTGGCATGGAATTAAAACCGTACGACAACGATGGAAGCGAGTGCTTTGCCTGCCACACCAAAGTCCGAAACAGTGACTTCGTATTCACGCAGCCGGCAAAATTGCCCTAACCCCTGCACATTCATATCTTGGAAGCCCCTACCGTTCCCGAAAAAGGCAACGGCGGCAAATCAACAGTTCCGCGATGATGACTGTCAGGTAGATCACGCCGATCCAGATTAAATTCTCTATACTCGTTTTCCACAGGTAAGCGATCAGTGCCAGCCAGGCAAAAAATGATGATGCAAGCCCCGCAAGCGGTAGCAGACTGGAACCGGATATTTGTCTGCGCAAACGCCAGGCGGACAGATTAATCAGTGCAAAGATCAGCAGGAAAGTTGAACTGGCGAACGACGAGATGATCCCCAGGTCGCCGAGATTCACGAAAACCAGGGTCAGGCAGGTGATGACGATCAGGCTGACCCAGGGAATGTTGTCTCGTTTTCT
>Ga0209992_10004222_pt1 | contig 11438 bp, 11 predicted proteins | sample 2SBtaG_2_FD_182564 | JGI IMG/M metagenome (GOLD analysis project Ga0209992, IMG submission 182564) | Deep subsurface microbial communities from Kolumbo volcano to uncover new lineages of life (NeLLi) - 2SBTROV12_ACTIVE470 metaG (SPAdes)... | ecosystem: Environmental > Aquatic > Marine >... | reverse complement strand
TCCAGATGAGAGGCTCGTACAAAGAGACTGAGATACGTGCTCGGAGCAACAAAACGGAGCGCCCGAGCCCCTCGGGTTCAAGCTAACGACGGGCTCCAGACGCCATAGAAACCACGACCTCTGCCCGAACCGACCCCCCAATTCTCATGCACCGAGGACGGCCCCGCCAGGGGCCATGGGAGCTAACGTTACGATTCGTCACACAAAGTGCCAGGCACCTATAGGAACACGGTGAGGTTTTTGGCGAGGAGGACGTTCTGGTCGAGGGTGACGTCGCGGCGCACGAGCTCCCAGCCCAGCTCCCGGTCGGTTCGCCGCAAGGTGTCGACCCGCTTGCCCACGAAGAAGTACTCCTCGTACTCAACCCGGTTCTGGTACACGACGAACCGGCAGTTGACATCGACCTCAGTGGCCGCCTCGACGGACGGAACAACCCTCGTGACCTGCACGTTCGTGGTCAGGTGCGTCACCCGGCTCAGTGGCTCCTCGGCCCAGTGCACTCCCGTGCGAATCTGCTCGACCCGCTTGGACAGCGTCCACTTGTCGTCCTCGAACCAGTTCATGTCCGAGCCTTCGCGGGTCCGTTCGCGCTCTGAATGTCTACCAACGGCGACGTTGCGCTGCATCGGAACGAAGTAGACGATGTCCTCGGCGAGGAAGTCGAGCCACTCCTCGTAGCGCCGCTCGTCGAGGAGCGCGGCCTCGGTAGACAGCACGTCGTCGATCTCGGCTTGGAGCGCGAAGAACGCCGGCGTGCGGGGCAGCCGCTCGCTCATGTCACGACCCACCCTGCCCGGCCATGCATCCGACATCGATGACGGTCCCAGACACCGTCTCCCCGGCGTCGCTCATCAGGTAGGCGACCGCCTCCCCGACATCGCGACCGGTGACCGTCCGGCCCGCCACCGAACCGCGATGCGGCAGCTGCGCGTACTCCTCGGGCGAGAGCCCGGTGCGGCCGAGGCTGATGCCCGAGGCGATCCCGCCCCCGCCGGGAATGACGGTGTTGACCCGCACGCGGTCGTCGAAGTGGTCGTGCGCCATCGACATCGTCAGCGCGTGAACAGCGGCCTTCGATGCGGCGTATGCGGCCATGTTGGCCTTGCCGTGACCCGCGCCGGACCCGATGTTCACGATCACCCCGCCCCCGCCGGGCACCAAGTGAGCCAAGGCGGCCTGGGAGGCGAAGAAGGCGCCCTTGACGTTGACCGCCATGATCTCGTCGTACATCGCTTCGCCGGTCTGGGGCACTGTGCCGAGGGGCCCGACCGCTGCGCAGTTGACGAGCCCGTGCAGCGACCCGCCCGCCGCCACAGCACCGTCGATGGCTGCGGCGACCGCAGCCGGGTCGGTGATGTCACAAGCCACGTGGTCGGCGTCCGGAGCCACGTCGATCCCGACCACCCGAAAGCCTCGCTCAGCCAGCACCTCCACGATCCCCGAACCGACGCCGCCCGCCGAACCGGTCACCACGACGAGTGGCTCTGTCACCCGCGCCCCATGGCGTAGATCTGATCCCACGACGCGCCATCCATGTACGCCGCCCAGGTCTCGTAGTAGTGCCGAGGGTTCTGCTCGGAGATCTGCGTTGCGACCTGGCCCGGCACCGGTCCGTCGAACGTCGAGGCGTGCATCGACTGCTGGTAGTTGAACGGGTACCGCCGCGCGATCGGACCCATCGAGCCCGCCGTTGCGTAGTTCCAGTTCTCCATGTCGTCCTGCTCGGTCATGCCCGCCGGCCCCGAGTAGCGCATGTAGTACCGCCTCAGCAGGTCCTTCACCTCGGCGGGGGCGTCGGCGTCGACCAGGAAGAAGCGCCACACCTCGGTCGTTGTGGCCGTGTGCGGGTGCCACACGCAGAGGTTTCGGGGCTGCGTGCCGTGGAACGAAATGTTGGGAAACAGCGTGCCGACGAAGGGATGCAGGCGGGCGTCGTCGCCCAGCCGGCGCTCCCGCGCCTCGAAGCACTCGCGGTAGTACGTCTCCACCACCGGGTTGTCCTGAAACGTCGGCGTGTACCCCATGCCCTCAGGGCGGATCGCCGAATGCACCCCGTGGCCGCCGGGAAAGGCGACCCACACGTGCTGGTACTTCAGGATGTCCTCGTCGCGGCGACCCTTCTGACCGGCCGCTGCGCTCGGGCCGATGCCGATCATGTCGACCGACTCGTGGCTGATGTTGTGGTAAGTGTCGCCGAGGAAGTTCTCCGCTGGCAGCTTCCAGTTGCAGGGGATGATCCACTTGTGGACGCCGGCGATCAGTTCGGAACCACCCTCGCTCCCGTCGCGGTGGTCGAGCGTCAGGTCGAGGTGCACTCGGGCGTCGCCGAGGTACTCCAGGAACGGCGGCGCATCGGCGTCCCACGTCGCCCAGATCGTTCCCTTGTAGATCTCCATCTGGGGCACCTCGACGAGCGGCCACTGTGACTTGTCGAGGTCGGGGTACAGCTCCTTTTGTTGCGGAACGCCCAACAGGCGGCCGTCGCCGCCGTACTGCCATGCGTGGTACGGGCAGGTGAAGCTGGTGGTGTTGCCCTCGTCGTAGCGGCAGACCTTCATCCCGCGGTGGCGGCAACTGTTCAGAAAGACGTGCACCTTGCCGGTGCGGTCCCGCGACACGATGACCGACTCGGTGCCCATCCGCGACACGAAGAAGTCGCCGGGGTTCGGAATCTGGGTCTCGTGTGCGACGAACAGCCACGCCCGGGTGAAGACGGCCTCCTGCTCGGCGGCGAAGATCTCGTCGTCGACGAAGATGCTGCGGTCGACGATGCCTGCCTGCGCATCGACGAGGGTGGAGTGAACGCCCATCCCGCCCATCCTGCCATCATGAGCGCCATGACTTCTGGCCCGACTCGCCTGGAGACCGACTATCTGATCGTCGGCGCGGGTGCCATGGGGATGGCCTTCGCCGACGTGCTGCAGACCGAATCGGACAGCCGGTTCATCCTCGTCGACCGACATGCACGCCCAGGAGGGCACTGGAACGACTCGTATCCCTTCGTCCGACTTCATCAACCGTCGGCGTTCTACGGCGTCAACTCGCGCCCGCTCGGCGACGACACGATCGATCAGGTGGGCTGGAACGTCGGCCTCTACGAGCTCGCATCAGGCACGGAGGTGGTCACCTATTTCGAGCAGGTGCTCCAACAGCAGATGCTGCCATCGGGGCGTGCGCAGCATTTCCCGATGTGCGAGTACACGGGCGGGCGCCGCTTTCGATCACTGGTGTCGGGCGCCGAGTACGAGGTCGAGGCTGCCAAGGTGGTCGATGCGACCTACATGAACGTCCGCGTTCCCTCGATGACGCCCGCCAACTACGAGGTGGCCGAGGGCGTCCCCCACATCGCCCTCAACGACCTCCCGAAGACCGCCGAACCGCCAGACGGGTACGTCATCGTCGGAGCGGGCAAGACCGCGATGGACGCCTGCCTGTGGCTGCTGGCCAACGGAGTCGACCCCGATGCGATCACCTGGATCACGCCCCGTGACTCGTGGATCCTCGATCGGGCGAAGATCCAGCCGGGACCTGTCTTCTGGGACGACACGCTGGGCACCGCCGCCGCCAACGTGAAGGCGAGCGCCGAGGCGACCTCGGTGGACGACCTGTTCGAACGGCTCGAGGCCGCGGGTTCGCTCCTGAGGATCGACCCGTCGGTCGAACCCACGATGTACCGCTGTGCCACCTGCACCGAGGCCGAGATCGAGCAGCTCCGCCGCATCCGCAACGTGGCCCGCCTGGGCCGCGTCCAACGCATCGAAGCCGACCGGATCGTGTGCGACGAGGGTGAGATCCCCACCACGCCCGCAACCCTTCACGTGAACTGCGCGGCCGATGGCCTCGAACGGCGGCCGACCGTGCCGATCTTCGACGGCGACCAGATCACGCTTCAGACCGTTCGTCACTGCCAGCAGGTCTTCAGCGCGGCGTTCGGCGCCCACGTCGAGCTGGCCTACGACGACGAGACCACGAAGAACGAGCTGGCGACCGTCGTTCCGCACCCCCACACCCACATCGACTGGCTTCGGACCGCCCTGGGCAACTCCCTGAACACGGCCCGGTGGCGCGGGGATGCCGACCTCACCGCGTGGCTCGTCGGCGCCAGGCTCGACGGTTTCAGTCGGGCGCGGGTGGGTGATGGCGACAGCGACTCTCAGCGGGCAGCGCTGGCGACGATCGCCCAACACGGTCTGGCGTCGGTGACGAATCTGCAGCGGCTGATCGCCGAGGCGGAGGCCGCAGGGCTGGGCTGAGCTGCGCTCGGAGCGGGGCTACCAGGCGAGCGGAATGGTGCGGGGGCCCCGGATCTGTCCGGTGCTCCACGTGACAGCGCCGGGGTCGGTGAGCTCGAACTCGGGGATGCGGGCGAACCACTCCTCGAGTGCCACCTTCACCTCCATCCGCGCCAGGTTGGACCCGAGGCATCGATGGATTCCGAGCCCGAAGGCCGAATGCCGGTTGACGTCACGGTCGATCTGGAACGACTCCGCATCCTCCATGAACTCGGGGTCGCGGTTGGCTGCGGGGAAGGGGAGAAGCACCCGCTGGCCGGGGCACAGGGTGGTGCCGGACACCTCGACCTCTTCGGAGACGACCCGCGCCATCGTCACCGGCGAGTAGTAGCGGAGGAACTCCTCCACTGCTCGGTCGAACGACTCGGGATCGGTCGCCAGCCGCTGCCGGTCCTCGGTGTGCTGCCCGAGATGCCACAGCGCCGAGCCGATCGTGCTCCAGGTGGTGTCGATTCCGGCGAGCAGGAGAAGGAAGAGGCCGCCGCTGATCTGCTGATCGTCGAGCGGCTGGCCGTCCATCTCCGCCTCGAGCAGGAACGTGACGAGATCCTCTTGGGGATCGTCACGCCGGTCGTCGATGAACCTCTTGAAGTAGTCGAAAACTTCGAGGGTCGCGGAGCGAGCGACCGTGAGGTCGAAGGGGCCGAGCTCCAGGAGCTCGTGCACCCAGCGACGGAACATGTCGCCGTCCTCTTCGGGGATGCCGATCATGCGAGCGATCACCTTGACCGGAATGTGCTTGGCGTAGTCCTCGCTGCCGTCGCACGATCCGTTGGCGACGAACTCATCGAGAAGGTCCCGGCAGATCTGCTGGGTGATCGGGAGCCACTTGTCCATCGCCTTCGGCGAGAACGCCGGCAGCAGCGCCCGCCGGTGGAGCTGGTGTTCGGGCGGATCCGAGGTGATCGGAGGTGATCGGAACTCGCCGAGATCCTCGGGCGCCACGTCGTTGACGAAGACCGACTTCGACGAGAAGTGCTCGGTGTCGTGGGCGATCGCCGAGATGTCCTCGTGGCGGGTTGGCAGGTAGACGCCGTGGAAACGCTCGGTGTGGGCGACCGGGCAGCCTCCCTCTCGGAGGTCCTTCCAGATCGTGTAGGGATCTGCGTTGTAGTCCGGGTGAGTGTGGTCGAAGTCGGTTGCCCAGTCCTCGACGTCTGGCCGGGTTGGAGTGTCCACGGGCGTCCCCCTCGTGTCGAACACCTCCATCGTACGGGCTCAGTGCTCCGCGGCGCAGGTGGGCGGCTTTTCGGCGGGGCCGCGGGCCGTGGGACACTGCGGTCGTGGCAACCGTGGTTCCGGCGATGTTCAGACACCGTCCGAGCAATGGTGATGTGGTCGCGGGAGTGTCGGTGGCGCTCGTGGCGTTGCCGCAGTCGCTGGCATATGCCGAGCTGGCCGGCTTGCCGCCGCAGTACGGGCTCTTCGCCTCGGCCCTGCCGTCGCTGCTCGCTGCATTCTTCGTCTCGTCGCCGTATCTGCAGACGGGCCCTGTCGCCCTCACCGCCCTTCTGACGTTCGGCGCGCTGTCGCCGCTGGCGCCGCCGGGGTCGCCCGGGTACATCCAGCTGGCGGCCCTGCTCGCATTGTTCGTCGGCCTCCTCCGGGTCGGGTTGGGGCTGGTGCGCATGGGGCGCGTGGCCTACCTCTTGAGTGAACCGGTACTCACGGGCTTCACGACCGGCGCGGCGATCCTGATCGTCTCCTCGCAGCTTCCCAAGCTCTTCGACATCGCACCGGCCGGAAACGGCGTGCTCGAGGACGCCGCGTCAGCGTTGTCCGATCCCGGCGAGTGGAGCCCAACGGCGATGCTGTTCGCAGCCGGAGCGCTCCTGGCGATGTTCGGCGGACGGCGGCTCCATCGGTTGTTCCCGGGCGTGCTACTGGCGGTCGTGGCCGGTGTGTTGGTGAGTATCTTCACCGACTACTCGGGCTCGCGGGTCGGGGACCTCGACGGCGGGTTTCTTTCCCTGACCTGGGACTTTCCGTGGGCCGACATCGGCGATTTGATCCTGCCGGCCATCGCCATCGCCCTCGTCGGTTTCGCCGAGCCGTCGTCGATCGCCCGCACCTTCGCCGCCGAAGAACGGCAACCGTGGGACGCCAACCGGGAAATGGTGAGCCAGGGCGTCGCCAACCTGGCGGCCGGCTTCTCGGGTGCATTTCCCGTGGGCGGATCGTTCTCGCGCAGCTCGCTGAACCGGCTCGCCGGCGCCACGAGCGCGTGGGCGGGCGCGATCACGGGGCTGTTCGTGCTCGCTGCGATGCCTCTCACGCCGCTGATCGAAGAGCTGCCGCGGGCGATCCTGGGAGCCATCGTGGTGGGTGCGGTGGCCCAGCTGATCAACGTGCGGGAGTTCGTGCGCATTCTGCGCGCCGCACCCGCCCAGTCAGTCGTCGCCCTCGGAACCCTTCTCGCCACCTTGCTCGCGGCGCCACGTGTGGAGCGCGGGGTGCTGATCGGCATCGGCCTGGCGTTGGCCATTCACCTCTACAGGGAGCTCAATGTCACAGCTCCGAGCTATCGGTCCGGCGACACCCTGACCGTGTCGCCGGCAGGAGTGCTCTGGTTCGCCACGGTGCCCCAGGTCGAGCGACTGATTCGGCTCGAGCTGGCCGGACACCCCGAGGTCAACCACGTCGTAATCGACCTGAGCGGTGTGGGCCGCCTCGATTGGACTGCGTCGGCCGCCCTCGCCCGAATCGTCGCCGACGTGAGCTCAACCGGGACGCTGGTCGAACTGGTCAACGTGCGACCCGGCGCCGAGCGAGCCGTTCGAATCCACCTCTCCGGGTACGACCGGGGTGATGGGGACGACGCCGACAGCTGAGCCTGACCCTGGGGCTCACCGCGCCACAAACCGTGCAGAACCACTCCACAGGAGAGGTCGAGTCACAGACGGACACCGGTGTCCGGGAACCACTCCACCTCATAACTCGAGTCACAGACGGACACCGGTGTCCGGGAACCACTCGGCCTCAGATCACGCCGTGGGCGGCGAGATCCTCGAGGTCCTGGGGCGTGTAGCCGAGTTCGGTGAGAACGGCTGCGGTGTCGGCACCGAGCACCGGAGGAGGGGTCATGGCCCCAGGAACCTCACCGAACACCTTGAACCCCGCGGTGGGCAACTTCAGCGGCCGGCCGGCGACGTCGACCTCGGCGGTCAGCGAGCGGGCATCGGGCTGTCCCTCGGCGAGCACCTCGTCCATCCGTCCCACTTTGGCCGCCGGCACACCGGCTGCGTCGAACACGGCTTCCCAGTGATCGGCACCTGCGCCCCGCAGCACCTCGCCCAACAGCGAGCGGAACTCAGCTGAGTTCCGGTGTCGCGCCCGAGCGCCAGCGAAACGTTCGTCGGCCGCCCACTCCGGACGGCCGATCGCGGCACACAGGTCCCGAAACTGCCGGTCCGTGTTGGCGGCGATCATCAGAGGCTCGTCTGCGGTCTCGAAGCAGCCGGCAGATGGGGCAGCACTGGCCGCGTTGTTACCGAGCTTGGCCGGCCGTTCGCCGGTGGTTGCCGCCTCGGTGAGTGTGTTGGCCATCAGAAGCAGGCACGTGTCGAGCATCGCCACGTCGACCCGCTGCGCCTCTCCGGTACGCCGCTGCTCCATCACCGCTGCGACCGTGGCGAGGGCGGCCTTCTGTCCGGTGGCGTAGTCCACGAAGGGCGCGCCGACCTTCACCGGCCCGGTCTCGTCAGTGCCTGTCGTGTGCATGATCCCCGCCATGCCCTGCACAACATGGTCGTAGGCCGGTCGGTGTCCGAGAGGGCCGTCCTGGCCATATGCGCTGATCGACACGTAGACGACGTTGGGTCGAACGGCCCCAATCGCGTCGTAGCCCAGCCCGAGCCGCTCCGACACCCCCCGGGCGGAAGTTCTCGACGAAAACGTCAGCCTGAGCAGCCAGCTGCCAAACGATGTCGACCCCCTCCTCGGTGGTGATGTCGACCGTGACCGAGGCCTTGTCGGTGTTCTGTGTGCAGAACGACAGCCCGAGACCGCTCTGGTTGAGCTCGGGCACAGCGCCGCCTCACCGCGTCAGATCGCCGTGCCCGCGGGGCTCCACCTTGATGACTTCTGCGCCGAGCATGCCCAGCAGCTGTGTGCAGTAGGGCCCGGCGAAGACGTGGGTGAGGTCGACGACGCGGACGCCGGTCAGCGGTTCGAACATGGCGGACAAACTAGGTGGGACAGGGGTGCCGTAATCTGACTCGGCCGATGCGTGACTTCAGACTCGCCAGAACCCGGGCGCTCGCGGGTCTCGCCGCGCTCGCGCTGATCGCCGTTGCGTGTGGAGGGGGCGGCGGGGACGACGTCGTCGTGGTCTTCGCGGCCGCGTCTCTCACCGACGCGTTCGGCGCCCTGGAGGCCGAGTACGAGGCCCAGAACCCAGGCGTCGACGTCCAGCTGAACCTGGCCGGATCAGCGCGGTTGCGGGCTCAAATCGACGAAGGAGCTCCCGCCGACGTGTTCGCCGCCGCAGCACCCGGCCATGTCGAAGGTCTCTACGGCGGCGACAGCGCCCCCCTCGTGTTCGCGACGAATGGTCTGGTCATCGCGGTCCCACGGGGCAATCCCGGTGGGGTGACCGGCCTGCAGGACCTCGCGTCCGAAGAGCTCCTCGTCGGGCTGTGCGACCCCCGCGTGCCGTGCGGCGAGTACGCGGAGGCACTCCTGGCCGAGGCACACGTCACGGCCGCCCCTGACACCCTCGAGCCCGACGTCCGATCGCTTCTCGCCAAGATCGCCAGCGGCGACCTCGACGCCGGGTTGGTCTACGCCACCGACGCGGGCTCCGACGATCGCGTCGACATGATCGAGGCGCCCGAGACGGGTGTGACGGCGACCTACCCGGTCGTGCAGCTCTCCGACGAAACCCATGCCAGTGGCTTTGTCGAGCTGCTGACCGGATCGACGGGCCAGGACATCCTTCGCTCCCACGGTTTCGGCGCGCGATGACGCGACGAGTCGAGCCCAGGATTCCCGCGGTCCTGGCGGTGCTGGCAGCGATCGGGTCGCTGCTCTTCATCGTCCCCCTGGTGGGGCTTCTCGGCCGGGTCGCATGGTCTGAGCTGATCGACACCCTGACGAGCGACGTCGTGCTGGAGGCACTGTGGCTCAGCGCGTCGACGTCGGTGGTCGCGGCGGCCCTTTCCACGGTTCTCGGGGTCCCGCTTGCCTGGGTGCTGAGCAGGTCACGCGTCCCGGGTCGATCTGTCCTCCGAGCGCTCGTCACCCTGCCGATGGTGCTTCCGCCGGTGGTGGGTGGCGCCGCGCTGCTGTTCGCCTTCGGGCGTCGCGGCGTGATCGGCGAGGCGCTCGACGACGCCACCGGGTTCCTGCTCCCGTTCTCGTGGTGGGGGGTCGTCGTCGCCAACACCTTCGTCGCCATGCCGTTCCTGGTTCTCACCGTCGAAGCGGCGCTGTCCAACATCGATCGCCGTTACGAGATGGCGGCGGAATCCCTTGGGGCCCGTCCGCTCCAGGTGTTCCGCCGCGTCACGCTCCCGATGATCCGGCCCTCGCTCGTGGCGGGCGTCGTGCTCGCGTGGGCTCGAGCCCTCGGCGAGTTCGGAGCGACGATCACCTTCAACGGCAACCTCCAGGGCCGCACACAGACCCTTCCGCTCGCTGTGTTTCTCGAGCTCGAAGGCGGCGATCGCGATGCGGCGGTCGCCATCAGCCTCGTGCTGGTCGTCGTGTCCCTCGCGGTGCTTCTCAGCCTTCGCCGGAACTGGTGGCCGGCGCGATGAGCGGGCTCGCAGCATCGTTCCGAGCCCGACGAGGCGAGGCCTTCGAGGTTGCCGTCGATCTCACGATCGACACGGGGGAGACCGTCGCGCTCCTGGGCCCGAACGGGGCAGGAAAAAGCACCGTCGTGGATGCCCTCGCCGGCCACCTTCCGATCGAAGAGGGGTCGATCGCACTGGGTGAGCGAGTCCTCGACGACGGTCGAGTCACCTTCGTGGCGCCGGATGCGCGCAACATCGGCGTGGTCTTCCAGAACTACCTGCTCTTCGACCACCTCGATGTGGTCGACAACATTGCGTTCGGACTCGCGGTCGAAGCGCCGCGCCGCGAGGCGAGGGAGCGAGCACGGGCGTGGCTCGAACCCATGGGGCTGGTGGAGTTGGCGAAACGGAAGCCGCCAGAGTTGTCGGGCGGTCAAGCGCAACGGGTTGCAGTCGCCCGAGCGCTCGCGCCAGCGCCCGACCTTGTGCTTCTCGACGAGCCGCTGGCGGCGCTCGACGCGAGGACCCGTCACCAGGTGCGCCGGACCCTGGCGCAGCACCTCAGCGCATACGCGGGCCCACGGCTGCTCATCACCCACGAGCCGATGGACGCCTTCCTGCTCGCGGACCGGATCGTCGTGATGGAGGATGGCGTCATCGTCCAGCGTGGGACGCCCGACGACATCCGCCGGGCACCGGCAACCGAGTACGTCGCGGCGTTGTCAGGCACCAACCTCCTCACCGGCCGGGCCGATTCGGGTCAGCTGACCGTTCCCGAAGGACCCCGGCTCGCGACGTCGGACGTCTCCGCGAACGGCGACGTGCTGATCGTGATCGATCCGGCGGCGGTCGCCCTCTACCCCGACGAACCTCACGGCAGCCCGCGCAACACATGGCTCGCGGAGGTCGAGAGCGTCGAAAGGCTTGGCGACATCGTTCGTGTCCGGCTGGGCGGGCCGTTGAAGCTGATGTGCGACATCACCCCTGCAGCGGCGACGGCCCTTGGCGTCACGCCGGGGCAATCCCTCTGGGCGACCGTGAAGGCGACCGAGGTCTCCGTCAGCCCGGCGTGAGCTCGCGGCGAATCGGCTGCCAGCGACGGTATGTCGCGCACCGCCACGCCCACTCCACGGGTCCGAAGCGAAACCGCTGGAGCCACCACGTGCTCCACCACAGCTGGAGCGCCCAGACGGCGACGATCAAGCCCAAGATGGCGGTCCGGCCGAGGTCGACGTCGGAGAAGGCGTTCGTGAGGACGAGCACACCCAACACCGTCTGGCTCAGGTAGTTGGTGAGCGCCATTCGCCCCACGTTGGTGATCCGCTCTCGGTGGCGGGTCGCCGACTGATTCCACAGAACGATCAGGCCGAGGTACCCCATCGCCATCGGAATGGTCGCAGGCCGTTGG
>Ga0209992_10004221_pt1 | contig 11441 bp, 9 predicted proteins | sample 2SBtaG_2_FD_182564 | JGI IMG/M metagenome (GOLD analysis project Ga0209992, IMG submission 182564) | Deep subsurface microbial communities from Kolumbo volcano to uncover new lineages of life (NeLLi) - 2SBTROV12_ACTIVE470 metaG (SPAdes)... | ecosystem: Environmental > Aquatic > Marine > Volcanic... | reverse complement strand
CACGAACACGCCCGAGGTGCTCGCGGCCGCCAGGTCGATCGTGTTGACGCCGGCCCCGGCGCGCACGACCAGCGCCAGGCTCCGCGCGGCCGAGAAGTGCTCGGCACGCACCTTGGTGGAGCGCACCACCAGGACCTCGGGATCGTGCTCGTCGAGGGCCGAGACCAGCGCTTCGTCCTTCACGGACGGCGCCCAGATGACCTCGCAGCCGGCCTCCTGGAGGCGCGTCCGCGCCACCTCGGCGAGCTTGTCGGCGATCAGGACCCTCGGCATCGTGCCTCCGCGTGCAGCAGCGCCCGATCCTATCCGGCCAGCGTCCGCTAACGCCCGGGCGCGTTCGATCCGATGGGCTGAGGGAGGCAACGACCCACGGGGTCCACTCACTCGGGGAGAAAGCATGCGGCAGAAGCGAGTCCTGGTCGTCGACGACGATGGGCTGATCCGCCAGGCGGTCACCCGCCTGCTCACCGGTCGCGGGTACCATGTCGTCGGCGCAGCGGACGGGGAGGAAGCCCTGCGGCAGGCCGACGAGCACGCCTTCGACATCGCGATCGTCGACTACGAGATGCCCGGTCGAGACGGACTCCGCGTGCTCAGCGATCTCAGGACCGGTCAACCCGGCTGCATCCGGGTCCTGATGACCGGCCGAGCCGAGTTCCCGGTGGTCGTGGCCGCCGTGAACCGCGGGGAGATCCTGCGCGTGGTCCAGAAGCCCTTCGAGCCCGACCACCTGGTCGCGCTGTTGGAAGACGCCTACGACTCGGCGCGCGAGATGGAGAAGGCGCTGCAGGCCCAGCGCAAGGTCACGCTGTACCGCGACCGCAAGATGTTCGAGGAGTGCCTGAACAGCGACATGCTTCAGCTCGCGCTCCAGCCGATCCTCGACGCCAACTCCGAGGAGCTCTACGGCTACGAGGCGCTCCTCCGGAGCACGCACCCGGTGCTCAACGGTCCCCTGCCCGTGCTCGGCGTGGCCGAGCGCGTGGGCGGCCTCGACCCCCTGGCCCGGATCGTCAGCGAGCGCGCCGCCGCCATCCTCGAGGAGCTCCCCGAGCACCTCCGGCTCTTCCTGAACCTGCACCCCGACTCCCTGGGCGACCCCAAGCTGCTCGAGCACGCACTCGCGCCGGTGGTGCCCTACGCGAGCCGCGTGGCCATCGAGATCACCGAGCGCAGCAAGCTCTCGAGCATCGAGGACTGGGAGAAGATGATCGACCGGCTGCAGGACACCGGCTTCAAGATCGCGGTCGACGACCTGGGCAGCGGCTACAACTCCCTCTGCATCCTGGCGGACCTGCAGCCGACCTACATCAAGGTCGACATGAGCATCGTGCGCGACGTGGACCAGACCCCCCGGAAGCAGCGCCTGGTCGACCTGCTGGCCCGCTTCGCCGAGGCCACCGACTCGGTGCTGCTCGCAGAAGGTGTCGAGACGGGCACCGAGGCCGAGACCCTGCGCGCCTGCGGCAGCCACCTGGTGCAGGGCTACCACTTCGGCAAGCCCCAGCTGTGGGTCCCGAAGAGCGCCCAGAAGAAGCAGGCGGGCTGAGCGCGCTCAGTACTTCTGCTTCTCGGCCGGCACCCACCACGCCTCGGACTCGAAGAGGAAGGTGAAGGTGTTGAAGGCCACGTCCTCGAAGCGCTCGTGCACGCCGCTCACGCCGTCCTCCCAGAACAGGAACGCCGCCGGTTGCGCAGCGTAGACCCGGCGCTGGATCTCCTGCACGAGGAGCTTGCCCTTCTCGAGATCCGGCTCGGCGCGGTACCGCTCGATGAGGGCATCGGTCTCCGGGTCGGCGTAGCCCATCCAGTTGTACTGCCCCTCGGAGTGCCACTGGATGTAGGGGTCGATCTTCGGGTTGTTGCCGAAGCCCCAGAGGATGGCGTCGAAGTCGTGCTCGCGGGCGAGCTGGCTGAAGCGGTTGGGCTCGAGCATCTGGATCTCCATCGTCACGCCCACGTCGGCAAGCATGGCCTGGATGCGCACGGCCAGCGACTCCAGGGTCGGGTAGCCGTTCTGCACGAGCACCGAGAACTGGAAGGCCTCACCGCCTCGGTCGAGCACCCCGTCGCCGTTGTCGTCGCCGAACCCCGCGGCGGCCAGGGCGGCTCGGGCCGCCTGCACGTCGTGGGCGATCGGCTCGATGTCGGCCACGTAGCCGCCCAGGTTCGGACCGATGGTGCCGGTGCAGGGCTGCGCATAGAGCTCGCCGTCGGCCTCGTACAGCGCCTGGATCAGCTTGTCGGAGTCGATCGCCTGGGCCAGCGCCGTGCGCACCGCGAGCTCGTCGAAGGGGGCCTTGCGCAGGTTCCAGCCCAGGTACTGCATGCCGTCGGCTTCGGTGCGGATGAGCCGGATGTCCGGGTAGTCCGCCCTGAGGTCGGGGAGGTCGTGCACCTCGAGGTTGGTGACCAGGTCCACCGCACCGTTCTGCAGCTCGATGAGCCGCGTGGCGTACTCCGGAACGACCTTGGTCACGATGCGGTCGAGGCGTGGCTTCGGGCGCACCGAGCTCGCCTCGTTCGGCACCAGGACCAGCTTCTCGTCGGCCGTCCAGCTGTCCACGCGCCAGGCGCCGCTGGCCAGCGGCTGCCGGCTGTAGGCGTGCCCGCGGATGGTGCCGCGATCCGCGTCGGCCAGCACGTGCTTGGGCACCCACTCCCGGAAGGTGGTGCCCTGCAGGAGCAGCTTGTTGCCGGCGTGGACGAAGTGGAAGGTGACCGTGTCGGCGTCCACCACCTCGATGCGCTCGATCTGCTCGGCGTCGCTGTGCCAGTTCGACGCCACCGCCGCGTCGGCGATGAGCTCCATGGTGAAGAGCAGGTCGTCGGTGGTCATCGGCGTGCCGTCGGACCAGACGAGGTCGGGGTGGAGCTCGTAGGTGAGCGACCTCCCGTCCTCGGACCAGCTCCAGCTCTTGGCCAGTGCCGGTCGCCAGCCCAGCCCCGTCTCGGTCACCTCCCGCTCCACCAGCCCCAGCTGGGTGGCCCCGATGTAGACCCCGGACAAGGCGTAGGGCGCGACCAGCGGGTTCAGGCTGCCCGGGTCGAAGGGGATGGCGGTGACGAGGGTGTCGCCGTCCACCGGTCCCACGGCGGTCGGCTGCTCGGGGCCTTCGACCCCGGGTTCGGGAGACGAGGAGCAGGCGAGCAGGAGCGAGAGCATCATCCGGCCGCTCTAACGGGATAAGCGGCAGACCATGCCGCTCCTGTTCCAGGGCTCCGACGCCTACCCCGCATCCGACCCGGGCCCCGTGCTCACGATCGGGAACTTCGACGGGGTGCACGTCGGCCACGCCCACCTGGTGGAGCGTGTGGTCGCGTCGGCCCGGGAGCATGGCGTGCCCGCGTGTGCGTTCACCTTCGAGCCGCCACCGCGGGCCGTGCTCGAGCCCGAACGGCGGCCCCCGCGCATCCTCGGCATCGACGAGAAGGTGGAGCGGCTCGGGGCCCTGGGCATCGACCAGGTGGTGGTCGAGCGCTTCGACCTCCACTTCGCCGAGCAACCGCCCGCCTGGTTCCTCGACACGGTGCTCGCCACCCGGCTCCGCCCGTCCCGCCTCGTCGTCGGCCACGACTTCCGCTTCGGCAAGGGGCGGGCCGGCAACATCGACACCGTGAAGGCGGCCTTCCCCGATCTGCCGCTCGAGCAGGTCGGCGCGCTGGAGGTCGACGGCCGCACCGCGTCCTCCTCGCGCATCCGGGAGCTCGTGGCCAACGGCGAGGTCGCGGCCGCCGGTCGCTTGTTGGGTCGCCCGTACGGCTTCGCGGGCACCGTGTCGCACGGCGCCGGCCTCGGCCGAGGCCTGGGCTTCCCCACCGCGAACGTCGTGCCCGAAGCCGAGCTGCTCCCCGCGCGCGGGGTGTACGCGGCCCAGCTGCAGCTGGGCGACACGTGGCTGCCGGCCGTCGCGAACCTCGGCGTGCGTCCCACCTTCGAGGGGCGCACCTTCGGCGTCGAGGTCCACGTGCTGGACTTCGAAGGCGACCTCTACGACCAGCGGGTCCGGGTGCGCTTCATCCAACGCCTGCGGAGCGAGCAACGCTTCGACGGGCACCCCGCCCTGGTCGCGCAGATCACCCAGGATGTGGCCCAGGCGCGACGGGCCCTGGAGTGATCTCCGGCCACACCCTGGTCTACGGACTCGTCGGCCACCCCGTCCGGCACTCGCTGTCGCCGGAGATGCACACCACGCTCTTCGCCGAGCTCGGGCTCGACGCGGTCTACCTGGCCTTCGACGTCGACCCGAAGGACAGCGCCAAGGTGGCCGACGCCATCCGCACCCTGGACGTGCGCGGCGTGAACCTCACCATCCCCTTCAAGGAGGCCATCCTCCCCCACCTCGACCGGGTGACCGTGGCCGGCGACGAGGCTGGCGCCGTGAACTGCGTGGTGAACCTCGAAGGGTTCCTCACGGGCTACAACACCGACGGGGAAGGCCTGGTGATGGCCCTCGAGGAAGAGCACGGCTTCCGACCGAGGGGGCGCCGGATCGTCGTGCTGGGAGCCGGCGGCGCCGGCCGGGCGGTCGCCGCATCCATGGGCGCGGCCCGGGCGCGGGAGGTGGTCCTCCTGAACCGCACCCTCGCCCGCGCGGAGACCTCGGCCGCCCACCTGCAGCGGCGCCAGCTGCACACGAGCTTCCGCGGCGGCCCGCTCGACCCCGACGGCTTCGACGCTGTGGTCGACCGCGCCGACCTGGTCGTGAACTGCCTGGGCGGCGACGCGCGCGCGGCCGTGAACCTCTTCCCCTTCGAGCGGCTCCGGGAGCGCGCCATCTGGTGCGACGTGAACTACTGGATGACGGACCCGCCGGGGCTCGCTCCGTGCGCAGAGCGGGGGCTGCGCGTCTCCGACGGTCTGGGCATGCTGCTGCACCAGGGCGCCGTGTCGTTCGAGCTCTTCACGGGTCACCCCGTCGAGGTGGCCCGCCTGCGCAGCCTGTTCCGCGAGCGGAACCGGTAGCGACCCGGCCCCCTCAGAGGTTCAACACCAGCCCGAGCTGGTGCCAGCTCTGCTGGCCGAGCAGGTCGTAGCGGAAGCCGTAGTCCAGGCGACCGGCTTCGCTGAGCACGCCGAGGCCCAGGCCGAACGCGGAGGGGTCCTGTCCGAGCTGCTCGAAGCCGCCCCGGAAGGCCACGGCGTCCTCGAGGTTGAGCTCCGCTCCCACGCGACCACCGAGTCCACCCGCGAAGGTCTCCGCGCGATCCTGCCACTGGGCGTCGAAGGCGAAGGCGATCACCTCGCCGGTCGCCCACCAGGCCCCGACCTCGTAGAGCGGGTCCCGGGTGCCCTCGGGCAGCAGCTCGCGGGCCGTGGCGCCCAGGATCAGCGTGTTGGTCACCCGACCCGAGAGCGAGGCGTCGAGCTCGTAGGTGTTCTGGGTGGGCGTGAGCGCGGACGCGTGGCGGTCCCACACGCCGGAGAGTCCCAGGCCCAGCCGTCGTTCGAGCAGGGCGTAGCCCAGGCCGACGCGGACCGACTGTTCGATGGTGGGGTTGTCCAGGTCGGCGTCGGGCAGCACCCAGCCGGGCATGTCAGCGAGGTCGAGGGCACCCTCGAAGCTGTCGCGGGTGTAGATCACGCCAGCACCCAGAGCGCCACTCTCGGTGTCGCGAGCGGAACCTCCCAGCCGCCAGCCAGGCGGAAACCCCACGTCCAACGACGCGACGTATTCCTCGCTGAGGACCACGCAGGCCATGCACCGTCGGATGCCGGCGTTGTCGCGCGGATCGGCCAGTCCGGCGCTTCCACGCCCCAACAGCGACGCCGGGTCGCCCTCCGCCGCGAGGGCGGGCGACGTGAGCGCGGTGAGCGCGATGAGCAGGCTCGCAGAGCCCATCTTGCCGGTGTGCATGAGGCGGCTTAGTATTGGGTGCTTTCGACCGGGTCAACGGCGCATCTGACCCGCGCCCCGGTCGCTCTCTTCCCGCTGCCAGTAGGGGACGTCATGGAGCCCGAGAAGCTCGAGTTCTTCCGCAAGCTGCTCACCGAGCGCCTCGAGGTGCTCCTCGCCGAAGCCGGCGCCGAGATCCGCGACCTCACGGGCGACAAGGAATCGCTGGCGGATGTCATCGACCTCGCGTCCATGGAGTCGAACCGCGAGTTCACGCTGCGGCTGCGGGATCGGGAGCGCTCGCTGATCCACAAGATCCGCGAAGGGCTCACCCGGATCGACGAAGGCGAGTACGGCTTCTGCGCCACCTGCGGCGAAGAGATCGCCGAGAAGCGCCTCATCGCGCGTCCCGTGGCCATGCAGTGCATCGACTGCAAGACCGAGGCGGAGATGCTCGAGCGTCGCAGCCGCACGTTCTAGCGAGCAGACGGGCTCTTACAGCACCCGGGTCAGAAGACCTCCGGCACGAGCGTGTCGTCGTCGCCACTGGACTCCGGCTCCGGCTCCCAACCGCGGCGGCGGCGGGGGGTGGCGTCCACCCGGATCACGATCACGGTGACGTTGTCGTCGGAGCCGGCGGCCAGGGCGCGCTCCACCAGCACGGTGGCCGCGGCCTGCGGGTTCGGGGTCTCCTTCAGCACGTCGGCGATGCGGTGCTGCGGCACGAAGGAGCTGAGCCCGTCGCTGCAGAGCACGAAGCGGTCGCCGTCGTTCAGCTCCAAGGTGCCGGTGTCGGTGCCCAGGTCGATGCGGATCCCCTCGTCGTCGCCGAAGCCCCGGGAGCCATACACGAAGTTCTGGGCCAGGAAGCCGCGATCGATCGGCGACTCGCGCCCGTCGCGGCCCGCGAACTCGGTCCAGGTGTGGTCCTTGGTGAGCTGCCTCAGCAGCCCGCGACGGTGGTGGTAGAGCCGCGAGTCGCCCACGTGGCACCAGCTGGCCTTGCCCTCCAGCACCCACAGCAGGGTGAGGGTGGTGCCCATGCGCACCGGCCCGCGCTCCGCGGCCTTCTGCCGAAGTCGACGGTGGGCGTCGAGCACGAAGCGACGGAGGTGGGACTCCGGGGTGGCGGGGTGGCCGCGCTTGAACAGCCGGGTCATCGCCTGCACCGCCGCGGCGCTGGCCAGCTCGCCGTCCTCGTGGCCGCCCATGCCGTCGGCCACCGCCACCAGGGTGCCGATGGCGTTCACGCGGCTCACGCTCTCGCGCTCGTCGTCGCGAAAGCGCGCCTCGGATCCGCGGCACACGAGGTAGTTGTCCTCGTTGGCGCTGCGTCCGCCGCGTCCCGGGCCGATGCCGCGGGTGCACACCACGCCGATGGTCAAGCGATCCGACACCGTGGAAAGCTAACGTGCCTCTGGGTCGAGTTGATGGGAGGATCGCCAGGTCATTCGGGTTCCCAGTGGCCACGCGTCCGACGAAGGCGTGCCCGGGGCACGTCGAGGAGGCGCGGGGTCGCTGGGGGCCCGAAGGGCCGGCGAGGCCCGATCAACTCGGCGTAGAGGCACGGTAACAGGATGCTGGCGACACCGGACGCCGCTGCGTCCGATCCGAACGCGGGCCAGGAGCGTTCACGGCGCGTCGATCGCGAGCACGCCGCCATCGTGGACACAGCCGCCCCGGAGCGCCACCTCCGGCGGCACCACCACCCCATCCCACACGACCGCACGGGCGAGCCGCGCGCCGCTCCGCACCACGGCGCCCGCCCCGACCACCACGTCCGGCCCGAGCACGGCCCCCGGCTCCACCACCGCGCCGGGGCCGATCCAGGCTGCGCCCGCGGGCTGCACGCTCGCCACCGCATCGCGCCGGCCGTGCTCCCGGCCCCGAGCGTCGACGCCCCAGCCCACCCGGGACCACGGGTCGATGGGCAGCGACAGCGTGCCCCGGAGCGCCTCGAGGTTGGCGCGGAGCCAGGCGGCGGGCGTGCCGACGTCGAACCACGTCCCTGCGTGAGGTCGTGCCGCCACGAGGCGTTGGGGGACCAGCTCGGTGTAGGCGCTGCGCACCACGCAGGCTTCGCCCTGGGCGGGCACGCGCTGCAGGGCCGCCCGGCTCATCGCGTGCACCCCCGTGAAGTGGGTGGAGCGGTCTTCCGTGCCCCGAGCGGCGCACCGCGCCAGCCCCACCAGGTCGGTGACCACCTCGCCGTCCGAGGCCACCACGCCGTAGCGCTCACCGCTCTGGAGCACGCGCAGCGCCATGGCCGCCCCCGCCTCGGGCACCGCGTCGAGCAAGGCGCGGAGGTCGACGTCGCAGAGGATGTCGCCGTTCACCACCACGAAGCGCTCGGACAGATCGGGCAGCGCCTTCCTGAGCCCGCCACCGGTGCCGAGGATCGCCGGCGCCTCCACCGACACCGTGAGGGGGACGGACTGGGCGGCGGCCCAGGCCGCCACCTGCTCCGGGAGCCAGTGGGCGTTGACCACGGCACCGCCGAGCCCATGCCGCTGCACGAGCGCGAGCGCATAGTCGAGCATCGGCAACCCGCACACCGGCACCAGCGGCTTCGGTCGGTGGAGGGTGAGGGGCCGGAGGCGGGTGCCGAAGCCGGCGGCGAGCAGGAAGGCCTTCATCGTCACATCAGGTGGCGGGGGTCCACGTCGATCACGAGCCGTACGCCCTTTCGGGTGGGCACGGAGAGCTCGACGCCGGCCAACCAGCGCTGGAAGTCGCGGCTGCGTTGGCCCTTGAGCAGGATCTGGAAGCGCCACCGCCCCACGAGGCGGGGCATGGCGGCGGGCACCGGGCCGAGGACCATCACCCCGTCCTTCGGCGCGGCGTCGCGGAGCCGCTTCGCCAACCGAACGGCCTCGCGCATGGCGTCGGAGCGCTCGGCGCCCTCGACCCGCAGGAGCACGAGGCGCCGGAACGGCGGGTAGCGCAGGGTCTGGCGCAGCCGGCGCTCCTCGTCCATGAAGGCGGCGAAGTCGTCGAGGTGCTGGAAGACGAAGTGGTCCCGCTGGTGGGTCTGCACCAGCACGCGACCCGTCACGTCCCCCCGGCCAGCGCGGCCCGCGACCTGGGTCAAGAGCGCGTAGGTGCGCTCGGCGGCACGGAAGTCCGGCATGTGCAGGGTGTGGTCGGCGCTCACCACCACGGCGAGGTGCACGTCGGGGAAGTCGTGCCCCTTGGCCACGATCTGGGTGCCCACGAGCATGCGGGTCTCGCCGCGGCGGAAGGCCTCGAGGATGGCGTGGTGGCTGCCCCGGACCTGGGTGGTGTCGGCGTCCATCCGACCCACCGGCACGTCGGGGAACAGGCGATCGAGGGCTTCCTCGACCCGCTGGGTGCCCTGCCCGAGCACGTCGAGGGTGCCCGTGCACGAGGGGCAGGCGGGGCTGTAGGGCCTGTGGAACCCGCAGTAGTGGCACGTGAGGGTGCGCTGCCGCATGTGCAGCACCAGGTTCACGCCGCAGCTCGGACAGGCGTAGCCGCCGCCGCAGTCCGGGCACTGCACGCTGTTGGCGTAGCCCCGGCGGTTGAACAACACGATGGCCTTCCCGCCACCGTCGAAGCAGTCGCGGAGGGCCTGCACGACCACCGGAGCCAGCACCGGCGGCCGGCCGTCCACCCGCGCGACGCGGTTCAGGTCGACCAGCTCCACCGTGGGCACGGGGCGCGGCGTGGGGCGCTCCAACAGCTGGAGCAGTCCATAGCGCTCGGCCCGAGCGTTCTCCCAGGTCTCCATGGACGGGGTGGCCGAGCCCAGCACCACGGCGGCGCCACGCAGGTGCCCCAGCACCACCGCGAGGTCCCGGGCGCTGTAGCGAACGCCCTCGTCCTGCTTGTAGGAGTCGTCGTGCTCCTCGTCGACCACCAACAGCCCCAGGGCCCGGAAGGGCGCGAAGAGGGCGGAGCGCGCGCCAATGGCCACCGTCGCCTCACCCGACCGGATGCGTCGCCACTCCCGGAGCCGCTGCGCGCCCGTGAGACCGGAGTGCAGCACCGCGATGCGCTCGCCGAAGCGGGCCCGGAAGCGCCCGGTCAGGAGCGGCGTGAGCCCGATCTCCGGCACGAGCACGAGCACCTGCTGGTCGCGCTCGAGCACCCGGGAGGCCGCGTGCAGGTAGACCTCGGTCTTGCCGGAGCCGGTCACCCCGTGGAGCAGCCACGGCCTGGGCTCCCCCGCGATGGCCTCCACCGCTGCTTCCTGCGCAGCGGTGAGCACCGGCGGCTCGCTGCTCGCCGGCAGCTCCCCGGCCACCACGGGATCCCGCACCTCGACCAGCTCGTCGGCGAGGATGCCGGCCTCGACGAGCTTTCGGGCCGCCGTGCGCGCATACGGTCCCTGCAGGGCCGCCAGCGCCGCCAGGGCGAGCACCCCGCCGGCCTCGGCCACGGCGTCGACCACCTCCCGCTGCCGCTTCCCCGCGCGCGGCAGCCGCTCCAGCACCTCCGCCGCGGGCACGATCAGGCGCACGACCTTCTGCATGCCCCCCAGGCCACCCGGCGTGTCCTGCTCGCCGACCACCAGCTCCTTGCGCCGCAGCGCGTCGAGCGCACCCTCCACCTGCTCGTTCTGCAGCAGCTCCCGCAGGCGCCGCACGAGCCCGCGGCGGGTGAGCCCCGGACGGGCGATGACCTCGCGCAGCACCTCGGCGTGCACGCCGGCCACCGCGTTCACCGCGAGCGCCTCCACCCCTTCGTCGGTGGCGCGGAACACCATGTGGCTGGTGGCGCGCATGCCCGAGGGCAAGGCCGTGGCGATGACCTCGCCGAGGCCGGCCCGGTAGTAGCCTGCGATCCACCGGAAGAAGCCGAGCTGGTCCTGATCGAAGGCCGGCAGCGGGTCGACCAGGGCCGTGACCGCCCGGAGCTTCTCGACCGGCACCTCGAGCGTGGGTGCCCGGTCGACCACGTAGCCGGTGAGGGTGCGTGGCCCGAAGGGCACCCGCACCACGTGGCCGAGCGCCAGCTGGGCGTCCAGCGCCGGCGGCACCACGTAGGTGAAGCGCTGGTGCAGCGGCAGGGGCACCGCGACCTCGGCCAGGGCCGGCGTGGGCAGGAGGCTGGACTGCGCGGCCATGGGTGCACCTACCGCGGTCACGGCGCCCCGCCAGCGGGCGGACAGGTTCTGGTCAGAGGCCCAGCCCGATCGTCGCCTGCACGAAGGGCACCAGCGGGCCACCCTCTCCCAGCACCGTGGGCGCGGCCGGCATCCACGCGGCGCCTCCGCTCAGCTCGCCGGCGGCGTGGAAGCGCTCGTGCGGCCACGCCCGCACCTTCAGGCTGCCCGACAGCTCCGGACCGGCGGCCTCGCGCTGGTCGACCGACCGCGCCTCGCCGAACAGGAAGCCCGGCGCGTCGGCTCCCGCCTCGAGCTCGGCGAAGCCCAGCCCGGGTTGGGCCAGGAGGCTGAAGCGACCGCGGTCCACCAGCGGCAGGGTCGCCTCGGCGCGAAAGTGCACGAGCTCGGACACGTCCTGGCCCGGGTACACGAAGCCGGCGCCGCTCCCGCAGCCCTCCAGCGACACCCAGCGGTGGGGGGCCACCTCGGCACACACCAGCGGCTGGGCGCCCTCGACGCCGCCGCGCACCTCG
>Ga0209992_10004219_pt1 | contig 11444 bp, 12 predicted proteins | sample 2SBtaG_2_FD_182564 | JGI IMG/M metagenome (GOLD analysis project Ga0209992, IMG submission 182564) | Deep subsurface microbial communities from Kolumbo volcano to uncover new lineages of life (NeLLi) - 2SBTROV12_ACTIVE470 metaG (SPAdes)... | ecosystem: Environmental > Aquatic > Marine >... | reverse complement strand
CTATCCCACTCCCAATAATATCTGTAAAGCCTACTGATGCTAATCCTTTAAGTCCTGATATTTTTTCCCATAAATTTTTATCTTTATCCATGGTTTTAATTTCCACTAATCATTTTTCTCGTATTACTGAAATTAATGAGTGAAGTAAAATTGCTGCTATTAATAAAATCATTCCCATCAATACAAAACCTATAGAAATTAAAGCAGTGATTGGGGGAAAATTGCCAAATTGTGAAAACTCTTGTAATGTCCACACCATAAAAAATAACCCTATGATGGTGCTAATTGTACCAGAAATACCATAAAATTTTAGTGGGTGTTCTATTGAGGTAAATTTTATGGTACTCAGTAATACTGAAGCTCCCTGTGAAACAGGATTATGAGTTGATGTATTTCCTTGATAAAGAATTTTAATTGGTACTTCAGTAATTTTAAATCCTTTATTACTTGCTTTGATGAGTAATTCAGTTGAAACTCCCATCCCCTTATCTGATAGTATAATTTCTGAAAGAACTTTTTTGTTATATGCTCTGAATCCACTTTGAGAATCAGTAATTTTTTCTTTTATTGATGCATTTGTAATTTTTGTAATAACTTTGATCCCAATTTTTCTATAATTTGGCACCTCACTAGTATCATTTTTAAGAAATCTAGAACCTATAACAATATCTGCTTTTCGTTCTTCTATGTATTTTAATACTTGATTAATATCTTCAACTCTATGTTGGCCATCTGCATCAAAAGTAATTAAAACATCGGCATCAATTTCTTTTGCTTTTAAAAAAATACTTTTAATTGCTGCACCATAACCTAGATTTTTATCATGATTAATTACAATAACTCCTGATTTCTTTGCAATTTCTAAAGTTTGATCAGTAGAGCCATCATTACAAACTATAACATTATCGGCAATTGCTTTAACTTTAACTAATATTTTACCTATATTTTCTTCTTCATTATATGCAGGAATTCCTATTACTATATTCAAATTTTTCACATTTTTACTTAATTGTTAATTAATTAATGTTAAGATACTTTTCTCCAATCGTGTTTAAATTATTATTCTGCAAATTACTTTCTATCTTCAAAAAAACACCATCTATTCTTATATCTTTCATTTATTTTACACTTAGGAAAAATTGAATCTTATTAATTTTTTATTTCATCCTTGAAAATTATTGATAACTACAAATACTTCATTGGAGATTTATTATTATTGGCATCACTCGAATTCACTCTAAATCTATCTGGTTCTAGTGAAAAATTAATAGAAATAGCTTCAAATTATGATCAACTCTCCAAATATTTGCCTAATCAATTAAAAAGTATTAAAATAATTGAAAAAAATGATCATGATACAATTACTGAAGAAGAATTAGTTTTTTCCTCAATCATAAAAAATAAAATAATACAACAAACCAGACATTCTAAAGTTTCTAATAATAAACTAAAATCTGAAATTATTTCTGGACCTGCAAATGGTTCTGTTGTAATCGTTAATTTTTCTAAAATAGATGAAGGAACACAAGTGTTTGTAACTATTGATCTCAAACTTAGTCTAAAAGCGAAATTTTTATCTCCACTCATTAAAAAACTATACAAAACTATTATGAGTGGTATATTGTATAAAATGAATGCTGAAGCACAACAACAAAAATCACGTGTTTGAAAGGTAATAAAATGAATGACTATTTAGAAATTATAAACTGGGAAAATGTTTTCAAACAATCTGAAAATTTCCAATCTAGTAAACCATTCAAATTTGCTTTTATTGAAGGATTTTTTCATGAAGATTTTTACAATAAACTCTATGAATCATATCCAAAATTTGATGATACCTGGGATCATATAACCACTTTTGATAAGAATCATTGGAGTAAAAAATGGGGAAACACTACAGAACATGGTGTTGTATCTGATGATGATGACACTTCTTTAGGTAGGGAATGGAATTTATTAAAAAAATATGCATCTACAAAAGAATTTTCTGATAATTTCAAAAAATTTACAAATGTTATGGTTTCTAAATTAAAACATTTTCATTATATTGGGATGACTCAAGGTGGATTTCAACTTCCACATATTCATAATGTTGGTCCTAGTACTTTGGTTATGATGGCATATTTTTCTAAGGGTTGGAATAAAGGTGATCCAGGTGCTACGTATGTTGCATCAGATTTAGATGAATCTTCTATTATTTTTGAACCCTATAATTTAGATAATACGATGGTAATTTTCCAAGATTCTCATAACGCTACTCATGGTGCACGATATCTTCAAAAAGACATTGAAAGAAAAGCATTACAAATTACTCTTGAGGGGTGGTCTCCAGAAACAGGGTGGTCTGGAGGGGATCCTGATAAAATTTTAGAAAGTAGAAAAGAAGAATTAGTTGAATTATAACTTTTAACTAATTTTTGTATTTTTTATCAGATCTAGATGTTTAACAAGTGTTTTTAATTCAAATGTATCAATTGAAGTTGCAGCATCTGGTCCTTTTGACTCTTTAAGTTTTACATGTTTTTCAATCATAATTTCTTTTGTATTTTCTTTCTTTTTTAAAATTGCAAAAACTATTGGAGCAGTTATTCCCATAGTATGATCAGAAAAACCATCAAAATTAATTGCCTCTTTCCAATCAATTTTTTTAAATTCTAATGGATAATCAGAAATACAATAGCAAAACAATATTTTATTTTTTCTAAATATTTTTCTAATTTTTTCTTTATTTCCACCCATTCCCATACTTATGATGATTGGTTTTTTCGATTCTGATTTTTTTTCTAAAACCTCTAGTGAATAAGGATCTTTAAAAATACACGTTCTAGATGCTACTTTGAACCTTTTCACCTTTAATGATTTAAGAAAATCAACTGCCTCAGGATAAAATACACTACAAAAAAATTCTATACCTATACTATCTGAATATTCTTTCAAAATTTTTGTTTGTTTAAAACTTAATTCTGATTTCTTTATTTCTTTCCAGTTTGGATGTTTTGAATCATATAGATCATTTGCTCTCCACATTTGAAATTTGACTGCATTTGCACCTGCATTCTTGGAAAATTTAATCAATTTTTTTGCTTTAGATATATTTCCTTCCCAATTAGAACCAATTTCTGCAACTATTGTAACTTTCATATGATTTTCTAAAATCTTTCTTTAATAAACAATCTTGAAATATTGGGATGATTATTTTTTTTTGTGGAACATTCCAACATTAGACTAAAACCAATTGAATCATCTGATCTTAGATTTCTTTACAATCATCTAAAAGAACGTGATTTTAGGGCGAATATTTCTCATAAAGGAATGCCTACATATACAGAACATGTTAAATTTGTTCTTTCAAAACCTTACTCTAAATGGTATGTAGTAATGTATGGCTCAAAAAAAATTGGCAGCATTTATCTTACAAAAATGAATGAAATTGGAATTTTTATTAAAAAAGATTTTCAAGAAAGGGGAATTGGTCAAACTACTCTAGATCTATTGATGAAAAAAAATCCTCAAAAAAGATTCCTTGCAAATGTAAATCCTAAAAATAAAAAATCAATTAGCTTTTTTAAACGAAATGCATTCAAATTAATTCAATATACATATGAATTAGAATCAACAAAAAATTAAATTTTTAAGGCTTTCCAACTACTCTATATGTAAATCCTAAATTTTTAAGTTCTTTATCTTTGAAAAGATTTCTACCATCAATAACAATATGGGATCTCATTTCATTTTTAATTTTTGCAAAATCAATTTTTGCAAAATCATCATGATCAGTCATTAAGATAATTGCATCAGAATCTTTGAATGATTCACTAATTGAAGTCAAATTGATTGGAGAATTTATCCCTTCATATACAGGATCACAGATTATGGTTTCTGCATTTTTTGTTGCAAGTTTTTCTAATAAAGGAAATGTGGGGCTAAGTCTGATATCAGGAATGTTTTTTTTATAACATAATCCTAAAATAGTAATCTTTGAAGAATCAATTTTTTTATCGATTTTTTTCAACTCATCTTCTAATAATTCAATTACATGTTCAGGCATTGAATCATTAACCATTCTTGCAGTCTTCATTAATTTTGAATCAATTCCCAGTTTTTCTGCTTGACTGATTAAATACCAAGTGTCAACTGGAATACATTCACCTCCAACTCCTGCACCTGGATAATGAGGCATATATGCAAATGGTTTAGTTTTTGCAGCATTAATTATCTCAAATACATCTAAACCAAATTTTGGATAAATTTTTGCTAACTCGTTTACTAGTGCAATATTTACATCTCTAAAAATATTCTCAAGTAATTTTGTTGCTTCTGCTGCTTCTATAGATGATAATTCTGATACTTCAGTAGTAATAAATTTGGAATAAAATAATTTAGCAATTTTTGTACTAGTTTCATCAATTCCACCAACAACCCTGCTGATTTTATCAACTGAAAAACTTTCTCCACGTGCTTGTGTATTAAATTCTAAATCTTGTTTATCTTTTTTCATTGGCGTTGGGTTGTATCTCTCTGGACAATATGCCAATCCTAACTCTTTACCAAATCGTAAATTTGTCATTCCTTCAATATTTTCTGATACATGTTTTGTGGTACCAATAGCTACAGAGCTTTCAAAAATTAATATCATTCCTTTTTTTAAATATGGTGTTATTCTTTTAGATACGTCAAACAAATTAGAAATATCCATTTCATTTTTTGTATTGAGTGGTGTTGGAACACATACAAAAATCACTTCAACATTTTCAAGGGCTTTTTCTGGATCTGTAGTTGCTTTTAGTTTACCATTACTTGTAACTTTTTTTAACATCTCTTGATATTCATAAACAACGGTACCCAAATTGATTTGTTCAACTCTTTTTGGACTTACATCTAAACCACTAACTGAAAATCCTTTATCTGCAAGAAATGTTGCTAATGGAAGACCAATAGTCCCTACCCCTATTACACATATAGTAATATCATTATCATTCACACGTTTTACAATCTGATCTATTTCTTGAAGATACAAAGTCAACTTACATTCAAAAATGAGTTAATTCCCTCATTTAAAGAAATACTAGGTTCAAATCCCAAAATTTTCTTAGCTTTACTTACGTCTGGAATTCTATTGATTATTTCATGACTTCTTTGTCTATTGGAATCCTCAAAAGGAATAAACTTTATTTCACTTTTTGACTCTGTCCATGAAATAATTTTCTTAGCTAAATCAAAAATGGTAATTGGTTCAGAATTGTTTCCAATATTAAATAAATCATTATTACCTTTTTCAATTGATAAATTTATTCCTTTTACAATATCATTGATATGACAAAATGCACGAATCTGTTTTCCACTACCATGAATAATTATTGGTTTATTTGAAATTGCATTATTGACAAATTCAGGAATAACAAATGACTTTGATTGTTTTGAACCATATGCATTAAAAAATCTTAAAATTGAATATTTGAAATTATTTTTTTTTGAATATGCTTTAACATATTCTTCTCCTGCAATTTTACTAACACCATAATTTGTTATTGGCATCACTGGTTCTTCTTCAGTAATTGGTATATTGTGTGGTTCTCCATAAACTTCAGAAGATGATGAAAAAATTATTTTTTCCACTTTATTTTTTTTACATGCATCTAAAATTTTTCTAGTACCTAGAATATTAAGATCTAATGTTCTAATTGGTTCTTCTTCTGTAATTTTTACTCCTACTGCAGCAGCTAAATGAATTACTATTTGACTTCCTTTGATGTATTCAAAAATATGATCACCATTAGATAAATCACATTTTTGAAATTCTATATCTTTAGTTATAGGTGGATTTACATCTAATATTTTGATATCATGATGATTTTTTAATGATTCTGATAGATATGTTCCAATAAATCCAGAACCACCTGTAATTGTAATTTTCAAAAGTCTCATGAGGACTGAAATACTGTCAAATTTAAACTATTTCTAAAAATTAATTTTCAACATTTTAATAATTACACTTTGCTGAAAATATGGTTCTCTAAATGTTAGGATGTATTATTCAGGCAAGAATGTGTTCAACAAGACTAAAAGGAAAAGTATTACGTGAGATAAGTCCAGATGAAACACTCTTATCATTTTTGATTAAACAGATTAAAAATTGCAAATCCTTAAAGAATATTGTAGTGGCAACTACAAATTTAAAAGAAGATGATGTAATAGTTGATTTTTTAAAATCCAATAATATTCAAATCTTTCGTGGAAATCCTGAAAATGTTTTAGATCGATTTTATCATTGTGCTTTAGAATTTAATTTTTCTACCATTGTTAGATTAACTGCTGATAATCCATTAATTGATCCTTGCGTAATTGATTTGATTGTAGAAAATTTTTTATCTTCAAAATGTGATTATTTATCAAATACTCATCCTAGAACTTTTCCACAAGGAAATGACACTGAAATTTTTTCTTTTAAATCTTTAAAAGAAACTTGGTTAAATGCAACAAAATTTTCTGAAAAAGAACATGTAACTCCATATATCTATAATAATCCAAATTTGTTCAAAATAGAAAACCTCTCTCATACTGTAGATTATTCTGATTTGAGATGGACTGTTGATCATCTAAATGATTTAGAATTCGTGCAACAAATTATTAATAAAATAAAACATAGGCCAATCCTATTTCATGATATTGTTTCTCTTTTAGATAAAGATCCTAAATTATTTTTGTATAACAAAAATCATATTGTTGATGAAGGCTATAAAAAATCTAAATCACATGATGAAAATTCCTCAATCTAAAGAAAAAATTCAATATGATAATACTGGATGATTATTTATGATTATATTTAGATAGGAAATTTAATATATTTTCAGATGCCGATCCAATATTTTCTAAATATTCTTTAACATATTCTTCACCTTTTTGAAGAATTTCATTTTTAAATTCTTTATCTGATAAAATTTTTCTTAAATTTATCTCAAAATCTTTTGAATTTACCTGTAGGCAAGAATTTGTACTGAGTACTGAGGGAACCCCATATCCACTATCTTTCACAATTGCTGAAATAACGGGTTTTCCTAATAGCTGAGCATTAATTATAACTGTAGAAACATCAATTACAATAAAAATATCACTTTTTTTAATAATTTCAGTAATATCACCATTGTTAATAATTTCTATATCTTTATTGATTTTATGAACTAGTTCTGTTGGATTAAATTCATCTGGTGAAGGGTGAGTTTTAATAATCAATTTTTTGTTAAATTTATTTACTGATTGAGAAATTGTTTTGATTGTTTCTATATTTTTTTCAATTGTTTTAACAGTAAGATCAAATATATTTTCCTTTACTGGCCCAGATGTTGCTAATGTAACTATATTGGTTGATGATTCTATGTTGTCTGAAAAGTCATCAAAAAGTGGAGATCCTAGAACATGAATGTTCTTTTCTGAAATTCCAGCTGACATTTGATGATCTTTTTCAATTTTACCCCATACAATTATTTCATCTGCATCAACTGGATACACTCCATGAAATACATTCATTTCATAAGCTCCCTTGGTTCCTGAATCAAAGAAAAGTCCATGTTGTAGTAACACAACTGGAATGTTTCTCTGTTTAGCTAGTTTTATCAAAATTTGTTCAGTAGAACCAATTTCTGACCAAACCAAAATACTTGAAAAATTATTTTCTTCAAATAATTTTTTTCCTTTTTGAATATTTATTATTAATTCAGGAATACGTTTTTCAAATAGATCTTTTATTTTTCTTTTTATTATTTTCCAAAATGATTTATCATGAAATGAAAAAATCTCAAAAAACTCTTCTCTCTCAAAAAGTGCTTCTAAATTTATTCTTATTTCTTTAATATCATTCTCAAATATTTTTTTAGATGATTTCTTGAATAATTTTTCTGAATCTATTATTGTACAATTTGATTTTTTAATAATTGTGAATGATTCTTTATTCCAAATTGCAGGCTTTCTTATATTATATAATGAAAAATCACATTTCACATTATTCATATTTGAAAATAACTTATGATATCGAATAGGATCAAATTCTACAAATAAGACGGATTTGTTATTTTTAGGTATATTTTCTTTTAAAAATAAATTAATAAATTGTCCTGAAATTTTTTTAATTCTATCATAATTTTTTTTTGAAACATTTATTGAAAAAGAATGATTTCTAATTTTTAAAGGAATTTTAACCGAATCGTAATAAAATTCTTCATTTTGATTTGTTTTTGAGATTATTGTAATATTTGTATAAAAAGATCCCATAATTTCTGCCAAGTGTTGAGAAACAAAAAAATTTGCTTGTTTATTTTCATGAAAAATTTTTATTGTTTCTACAAATTTTTTTAAAAAAGGAATTAAAAAATAATTAAATTCTGTTTGAATTAACAATCCTAAATTTATTCCTTCATATGTCATTGATTTTTGAAATCTGTCATCCTTATGCCATCTTGCAAAATCATAAGATTTACTTTGAATTTCATCCATATCTTCTAAAGTCAAAAAATCATCAGAAATTATGTGGGGTATATTTTTTTCATGTAATGTGTGATGAGACTCATAATCAAAAGTTATTATTTTAACAGATTTTTGTTTCAAATAATTTTTACAATCTTCATATCTTAAAGATGAATCAAGAAACAAAAAAATTGTTTCATTTTCATCTGAAAGATCATTTCCATTTTTTCCAGTCATAATCCTCAAATTTTACATTTTTCATTTCATTATCATTTGGTTTCCATGAAATATCTGCCAATGCTAAAACTCTCGATGTATAATTAGATAAATTTACATGTGCAGAAGCAGTACCTTTTGGAACATGAACCATAATGGGTTTATCTTCAGATGAAATAATTTCTTTGTATTCATTATTTTTTGTTTTAATAATAAAAACAACTTTACCGTGTATACAACAAAAATGACTATTTCTTTGTGTGTGTAAATGTGGCCCTTTAATTCCCTTTGAATTTACTGAACTTACATAAACCATTTTTGGATTATTTTTTATTATGTTGTCCCAATCTCTCCAAATTACGACTAAATTCCCATTAGACTGATCATTTTTTACATCTTTTGTTACATGTTTTTCTAACTCAATTTCAAATTCATTTTTTTCATTCATCACTTTAAATGGGATTTAGTTATGTAATATGTTTTTAAATTTTAGTTGTAATTATATTTAATAAGACATGTTTTGAGTATTGTATAAATTGAATATACTAGTAACTGGTGGATTAGGATTTATTGGCAGTAATTTTATTCTTAAAACATTATCAAAGTTTCAAGAATACACAATTACAAATATCGATGCTTGCTTACCTGGATCAAATTTTCGAAATCTTGAAAATATACAAGATGATTATAGATATAATTTTATTAAAGGGAACATAACTGATCCAAAACTTATGGATAAATTAATTTCGGAACATGATATAATTATTAATTTTGCAGCTGAATCTCATGTTGATAGAAGTATTTCTAATCCTAGACCATTTTTTGATACAAATATTTTTGGTGTATGTACAATTTTAGAATCTGTAAAAAAATTTAATAAAAAATTAATTCAAATTTCAACTGATGAGGTATTTGGAAGTTTAGAACAAGGTAGTGCGAATGAACAATCTCTTTTAAATCCATCAAGTCCATATTCTTCTTCAAAGGCATCTGCTGAATTAATTGGTAATTCGTATCACATAACATATAATTTGGATATAATTATTACAAGATGTACAAACAATTTTGGACCTAGACAATTTCCAGAAAAATTAATTCCAAAAGTAATTCTTTTAGCAGAACAAAATAAAAAAATCCCTATTTATGGTAGTGGTGCAAATATTCGAGATTGGATTTTTGTTGATGATCATTGTGAGGCAATTCATAATGTCTTATTAAATGGAAAATCTGGAAAATCCTATAATATATCTGCAGAAAATGAAATTGACAATATTACTATAGTAAAAAAAATTTTATCATTAATGAATAAGAGTGAAGATTTGATTGAATTTGTAGAAGATCGCCCTGGTCATGATTTTCGATATAGTTTAGATTCTTCTAAATTACGAACTGAATTACAATGGGTTCAAAAAACCAATTTTGAAGAAGGGTTAAAAAAAACTGTTAATTGGTATATGTCAAACCAACAATGGTGTAAAGATTTGGACCGTAATTATGAAGGAAATATTCCTTGGAAAAATAAATCTCAAATTATTAATAATAAGAAATAATTCTTGAATCATGAGAGGAATTCTTCTTCATGGTGGTCATGGTACACGATTACGACCACTAACACATACTGGTCCAAAACAATTGTTACCGATTGCAAACAAGCCTATGTCTGAATATTGTATAGAATCTATGAAAGAGGCAGGTGTGGAAGAAATTGCAATTATCATTGGAGGAATAGGTACACAAAAAGTCATAGATTATTATGGTGATGGAAAAAAATTTGGTGTAAAAATTATCTATATTAAACAAGACTTTCCTAGTGGAATAGCTCATGCGATTAGTTTATGTGAAAATTTCATAGGTGCTGAAAAATTTCTTGTTTTTTTAGGGGATAATATTATTCAAAAGTCTATTAGTGAATTTGGAACAGAATTTCAAAAATCTAATGCTGCAGCTTCTATTCTTTTGTGCGAAGTAGATAATCCTAGTAGATTTGGAATTGCAGACATTAAAAATGGACAAATTAAAAAGATTATTGAAAAACCTAAAGATCCTCCAACTAATTTGGCAGTAACGGGAATTTATTTTTTAACACCTGTCATTTTTGATATAATTAAAAGATTGAAGCCATCATGGAGAAATGAACTTGAAATAACAGATGCATTAGATATGTTGTTAAATGAAAATCATGCAATTACATACAACATGATTACTGATTACTGGAAAGATACAGGTACTCCTGAAGATATTATTCATGCAAATAAAACAATTATCGAAAATATTGTTCCATATTTTAGAGGCAAAAAAGAATCTACAGTGTGTTTAGAAGGTAATGTTTCAGTTGGTGATGGAACATTGATCAACGATCAAGTAAAGATTAATGGTCCAGTAATTATTGGAAATAATTGTAAAATTTATGGAGATGCTATAATTGGACCAAATACCAGCATTGGAAATGATTGTGTGGTTTCAGGAGGAACAATTATGAATTCTATTATTATGAATAATTGTGAAATAGAAAAAAATGTGAATTTAAGAAATAGTATTATTTCATCAAATTCATGTATAAAACAAAATAATACTCCTGACGAACAAATTTTTCTTTTAGGGGAAGGTACCAAAGTATATTTTTAATTATTTTAATTGATGAATTTTTAATATGAATGAATACTGAATTTAAGAAGATATGGATACTGAGAATAAAAACCCTCTTGTTAGTATTATTATTTTAAATTACAATGCAGGAGATTTATTGATAAATTGTGTCAAATCTGTTTTTG
>Ga0209992_10004216_pt1 | contig 11448 bp, 15 predicted proteins | sample 2SBtaG_2_FD_182564 | JGI IMG/M metagenome (GOLD analysis project Ga0209992, IMG submission 182564) | Deep subsurface microbial communities from Kolumbo volcano to uncover new lineages of life (NeLLi) - 2SBTROV12_ACTIVE470 metaG (SPAdes)... | ecosystem: Environmental > Aquatic > Marine >... | reverse complement strand
TTTTTCTCAAACCTTGAATATTTGGCCCATAATTTGACTAGAATATCGTAGTTTTTACTCGTAAGGTAATTTAGTAAGATTTCATTGCCAGAAGCAAATGGAACCTTTTGATTCTTTTCTAGTATGGATTGCCGATTTCTTGGGAGAGCATCTCTACGAGGGGATTTTCTTAGCAGCTTTGCTTGAAACTATAGTTCCACCCATTCCTACTTTGGCAGTATTTCCAACTGCTGGATTTCTAGCATCCCAGCAAGGAGTTACTCTACTTGGATTAATTCCCATGATTATTCTTGGAGCAATTGGTGCAACCATTGGAACCTCTGCAATCTATCTTATTGCATTGAAGCTAGGCCGTGTTATTTTACTTCGATACTTGAGATTTGTCAAAGTTAATGAAAAAAAATTAGAAAGAGTTGAAATTTGGTTTGAAAAATATGGTGACAAGGCAGTATTTTTGGGTAGAATGGTTCCAGTAATGAGGGAAATGATTTCCATTCCTGCAGGATTACTCAAAATGAGAATTCCAAAATTTGTAACATACACATTTGCAGGCTCTTGTGTTTGGTCTACTGGTACAATTTTGTCTGGATATTATTTTGGTGAGGCAATTGGTGTTACCGCCAGTACAATAACACCATTGCCTTAAATATTAAAAATGTACTATTATCGGTAACATCCCATTTGTTTTGGCTGGATGATGGCAGGGATTCTTCAATACTCCCCGGTAGTTGAAGAATTTCTGTTTCTAAAAATTTCCTAATATCTTTTGTTTTTTCTCTTCCCAAATTAATTCACGCATTCCAAGATGTATTCTCAAAGAGTTTGCAGTAGCTGGTGCGAATCCTTCAAAATGATTGTTTGCCATCACCATTGCTAATGGAATGTCTTTGATTTCCTCAAGTTTTTTTGCCCATTGATTAATTAATTCAGATTTATTTTTTGAAACTTTTCCAAACTCTGAATCTGGAATGGAACGATCTCCAATTAATCTAATGTATAGATAGTTTGATGTAATTGGCATTGGATTATTCACACCTGCAACTTCATTCCATACAAGACAGTGATTGTTTTGTTTGAGGTATGCAATTGCCTCTTGAGAAAACCATGATTCATGCCTTCCTTCAATCGGGTATAGAAAATCATCTGGTAGCATATCAAATAGCTCCTCTAGCCTCGGTTTTGCCTCATCAAATGATAAAGATGGAGGTAATTGTAAAACAAGAGCTGATACTTTGTCGTGAATTGGAGAAAGTGATGCCAAAAATGAAAACACTTCAGAGTTTATTCTGTCTAGTCTTTTTTCATGTGTAATAATTGATGGAAACTTTGCTGTAAATCTAAAATGTCTTGGAGTATCTGCATTCCATCGTCTAACAATTTCTTGTGCAGGAATTCTATAAAATGTGGAATTAATTTCTGTAATCTCAAAAAGTTGAGAATAATATTTTAGCCATTCAGAACTTTTTAGATTTTTTGGATAAAATGCTCCAGACCATCCTTGATAACTCCATCCAGTACAACCAATCTTAAAATTCATTTAGATTTTTTATAAAATATTCACAAATATACATGATCTTTCTGATCTGGTTTATTATTCTGATTTGCATATTATAATTGAAGGCAGAATATAGGATATCCAAACACAATATCCTATTGTCGTGTTACATGTCAATGCCTACCGCTTGACATCGTAAAGGATAACCCAAGAAAATTTCTGTCTTCTATTCTGTTTTTTGTTTAAACTTTTTTGGAATCTCAATGGTGAATCTAGTTGGATTATTTTGAACTGAAATCTTTCCGTGATGTTGTTCTATGAGTGATTTACAACTTACTAGACCTAATCCTGTTCCTTCTTCTTTTGTGGTGTATAGCGGCTCAAAGATTTTCTCTAGTATTTCTGTTGGAATTCCAGGACCACTATCTTCAATCTCGATGATTGCTTTGTCTCCTCTAATTTTGGAACTGATCTTTATTTTTCCTGAATCTTTTATTGCTTGGATGGAATTGATTACTAGATTTATCAGAACAACTTTCATTGCTTCAAAATCACATTCAATTTCTGATTCTTCACAGACAATTTCAATTTTGATATCATTTGACTTTGGTAAATCTGCAATTACAGAATTTACTATATCACTAATTTTGTGTTTTTCAAATTTTAGGGGTTTTTCTTTGATGAAATCAAGCACATTGTCTATTTGATGTGTGATTCTATGCATTGCAGTATCAACCCTTTCAAATTTTTCAATATCTTCTGGAGTCAAATTTTTGTTCTTTGATTTTATCACATCAAATGTTACTTTAATTACAGTTAGTGGATTTCTAATGTCATGTGCAAGACGAGATGCAAGCTCTCCAATTGATGACAATTTTTCTTGCTTTATCAATTTTGATTTATATTCTTCAAGTTCTTTTGACATTTTCTCCAAGGAAATCAAAACATCATTTACGTCTGAATTTTTTGAACCATGTTTTGTTTCTATAATCTTGCCTTTTGAAATCATTGTTGTAATTTTGATTAGATTTGAAATTGGATTAGAAACAAATCGTGAAATCAAAATAATTCCAAATATTCCAAAAACCAAAACAATCCCTGAAGAAATAAAAAATGTATTTTGCATTTGATTTTCTATTTCTTTGATTTTATCTTGTGTTTTCTCCATTCCAGCAATTTCCATTTTTGAGTTTTCTTCTATTGCTTTATGAAATTTTATTTCAGATTCTTCTAAAAGAAATATTGCATCTTGTTCTATAATGGTTCCTTCAACACATTGTTGAAAAACAGAATCATGTTCTTGAACTGTTTGTTTGTACAAGATTGAATATTGCAACATATGTGATTGCATCATTTCAGGCGCAAGAAATTCACCATTTGATTTTTTTGCAAAACTCAGATCATTATATTTTTGAATATTTTGCTCAAGTGAATTTTTACTTTTCCAGTATTTCTCTTCTAATTCTTGCATATTCTCACCTGACGGTTTCATCTTTATCGTCTGCATGTTTGCCATATGCATCATCTCAAAATCTAATCTTATTTGTTGAAGTAGGGTAATTGCTGGAATACTCATGTTTCTATGATATTCTGAAACATGTTTGATTTCCTGAGAATATTCCCACTGAATAAAGCTGGATACTCCAAATATTCCGATAAGTATTACAAATCCAACAATAATGACTGTTTTTGTTCTCAATTCTTACACTCTGATATATGCAATTTTAAAAAATACTATGTAAATGGAACCCTCTGATTATGTGATTATTTTGTCAGTTTTTTTGCTTTTGCAAATACTGCAGACCATTGATTCCACGTTAGTCTTCCTGTTTGTGTATTTTGTTTTGATGGATGGTATGATGTAAGAATTTTAAAATTCTCATAAGAAAATAATATGTTATGACCAAATTTTTCTGGTTTTACTTTGTATAACTTGCATGTTGCATCATACGCAATTTTTCCAAGACATAAAATTACTGTAATGTTTTTCAGAATTTCTTTTTCTTGTTGCAAATATCCAAAACATGTTTCCATTTCTTCTCTTGTTGGTTTGTTTTGAGGTGGTGCACATCTAACTGCAGCTGTAATGTATGCATTGTGTAAAACTAATCCGTCATTAACGGTTTGACTAGTTGGAATTGACGCAAATCCATGTTTGTGCATTACTTTTGCTAACCAATCTCCTGACGAATCACCTGTAAACATTCTGCCCGTCCTGTTTCCACCATGAGCTGCTGGTGCTAATCCTACAATTAGTAATTGTGCTTTGACATCACCAAAACCTGAAAGTGGTTTGCCATAGTACTTTTCTTCTTTGAATCGTCTAACTTTGTTTTTTGCAACATCTCTAATGTAGACTGATAGTCTGGGGCATTTTTTACATTTTGCAATCTTTTTGTTTAATGTATCAATTGATTTGGCCATATCAAATGAGTTTTTTTATAATGTTTAATGCAGTACTGTGTCTTTCTGGTGTAATCCATAACCTTTTGTAAATTTTGTAATCAGTTTCTAAAACAATTGCTTTACTTTTTGTAGGTCTTGAAGCATCAAAATGAAACCAATCTCTAAAGTTGTTTGATCCTGATATTCGAAGTCTTCCTGAAAATAACCCCATTTCTCTCTCTGAAACTTTTCTGATGTGACAAAACATTACATCTTTTTTGCCCCATGGTAACACCCATGATTTGAAGTGGATTTTATCCTCAAAAATAGTCAAATGCTTGTCTGAATAGAGTGCTTTGGCCATATTGTTCTCAATCTTTATGGAAATCTGTCAGTAAATACTACTTTGTCTAGTGATAGTTGGCCACCACGTGGCATGGCAGGCTGTGTTTGCTTTCCAATTACTATCATCATGGAAATCACATGCTCCAGAGGTAGTTTGATTATTTCTGCCACTTTGTCAGGATCAAAACCTATCATCGGGTTTGAATCATATCCCATTGACTTTGCTGCAAGCATAATTGTTTGGGCTGCAATTCCACAGGATCTCATTGCCTCATCTCTTTGCAACTCATCTTTTCCTTCGTAAAACGGAGCCATTGCAGATACTAGAAAATCTTGAGCTTCTTTTGGAACATTTTTCCAATATTGAGAAGGATTATCTTTCCATGCTTTCAAATCCGCACAAAGTACAATGAGCAATGATGCATCAGTTACTTGAGCTTGGTCCCATGATACTGCACGAATTTGTTTTCTAATTTCTGAATCCTTTACAACAACAAATCTCCAATTTTGCATGTTAAATGATGTTGGAGACAATACAGCAAGAGATAACAACTCATTTACTTCATCATCTGTAAATTTATGATTAGCATCATAGTGCTTTACAGAACGACGTTCTTTGATTGCATCAAATGTATCCATTAATTTGCTGTCTCTTTGACTGTATTTATTTTTTGTAAAACACTCATCTTATCATAAAAGAGAACAATAAAATCCTCTTTAACTAGATGGGCTTTCCTTTGTGTTGATAGTCAATCACTTTGTGAAATGTATTGTGAGAACAAATCACTGCTAGCATTGATAGTGCTGCCCAAATGAAATTTCTAACTGTAATCCATTCATTTGGTTTCTCAATTATTAGTGATGTATCAAATATTACATAGAAATTATCAAACATCCAAAACGCAAGCGTTGCCCAAGACAATATGCCTGCAATCAAAAACCCTAACCTTGCTTTGTTTTTGACAAAAATTATCGCAGCAGCGATTGCTATATACCAAAACACTCCAGCTAAAATCCAAACTGGTTGGAACAACTCTGCTCTATCATCAAGAAAATAGTAGGTGGTTCCAACTATTGCCATGGCAATTAGTGATAATAACAACAACTTTTGGTTGATTTTAAACCCAGTTCGCTCTTCTCTAGGAGAAGTTTTAGGAGGATTTAGCCTCATTTCTTCTGTTGCAATGCTAATTGCCTCTTTAACTGATTTTAGCCGTAATGGGATAATTCTGGAAATAGAGTCATCATTAACTATGGTATCGTGAACGAGACTGTCAATTAGTGGTCTTGCAAGTGATGCCTTTACTGGTGTGATTAGATCCACCCAATAAGATGACAAACGTGTGGTAAGAAATGGAATATGAATTACATGCAGATTCTTTTTTAGATATTTTGCATAATCTCGCATTAACTGCTCATATGTCATCTTGTCTTTGCCTCCAATCTCAAAAATCTTCCCTGTGATCTCTGGATGTTCAATACAACCAACTAGATATTCTACTACATCATCTACTGCTATTGGCTGTGCAAGTGATTTTACCCAAGATGGACAAACCATCACCGGCAATCTCTCAACTAGATATCTTAGCATGGCATAAGATCCTCCTTGTGCACCAATGATTATTGATGCACGAAGTTCAGTAACTGGAATATTACCTGATGCCAAAATCTCACCAACCTCTTTTCTGCTTTTCATGTGTGGTGATAATTCTAAACTGTCATTTACCAAACCTCCCAAGTAGATTATTCTTTTTACTCCAGCTTTTGTTGCTGCTTTGAGAAAGTTTTGAGCTTGAATCTTTTCACGTGATGCAAACTCTTTCCATTCGTCTTTGTTTCCCTCCATGGAATGAAGCAAATAATATGCAACTTCAATTCCTTGCAATGATTCTTCTAATTGATTTTGATTGAAAACATCAGCTTTGAGATATTTTACATTTTCAGAATCTGAAATGTTCTGTCTTGACATTCCTTTGATGAGATAACCTTTTTTTGAAAGTCTAGAAATTAAACGGGATCCAATGAATCCTGTTGCACCTGTAACTAGAATATTATGTTGAGAATTCTTTAAACTAGTTTTAGTTGATTGCTTTGACATTTCTGTTTTGTTTTTCTTGAATTTGGTATATGAACTCAGGCACAGATTTTTCAAGTTACCACTAGGATATAATTTAGGCACTATTCAAATACTAAAAACATAAAATCATTCTATGAGGTTATACAATGCAGAAACTAGACCGTAATGATCTTGGATTACTTCCTGATCCGAAAATCCCAATTAAAATTGCCTTCATCAAACCTAATGGTATGCCTAGTGTGATATCATTGTGGTTTGAGCAAATTAATGGCAAACTATACTGTGCCACTCAGAAATCAGCAAAGATTGTCTCATACTTGCAAAATAATCCCTCATGTGGATTTGAGATTGCAACTGACAAACCACCATACAAAGGAATCCGTGGAGAAGGCACTGTAAAAATCACTGAGATGGGCCAGGAGATTCTTGCGATTTTAATTGAGAAGTATTTGGGTGAAAAAGAATCAAACCTGTCACGATATTTGAGAAAAAATTCAAAGACTGAAGTTGCAATAGAAATTTCACCTGATAAATTTTTCAACTATGACTATTCTAAAAGAATGAAAGGTGTATAATGAATAGAGATGTAGGATGTCCCACGTGTGGTTCTAAAAAAGTCATAGATATTATTGTTGAAATAAATTGTTCATGGAACAAAAAATGTAAAAATTGTAAAAAGTCTTGGATTAATGCAGTCTAACTAAGAATCATTTTCAACAAAACATGATTCTAAATGTCCTGCACCATTCTTGTAATGCATTACAATTCCATGCTCTAGTTTAGTTTGTCCTATGTATTTCATGGTTGTTCCTTGCAAATTTTTTACTTAACAAAATGTGTGTTCAAAAAATACACTAACATTTTAAAAAAAAATAAAACTAGATTGAAAAAATTTAGTTTGTAGCTTCAGTTAGTATTGAGGCTAGTTTCTGATGCAGTTCTTGCTCGTTTTTTGAGCTTTGAACTGCTGCTCTGAGTTTCTTTGATATTGCTTCAACTACGGCATCAGCTCCCTTGTCTAAAGTTGGTCCAAAGGATTTTTCCAGTCTTGACTTTATTCTGTCTTTTTTAGCCTCAAACATGGCTGCCATTGCTGCCTTGTGCCACATTATTTCAGCAAATTTGAGCATATCCTGGCCTGAAGGGCATTCACAGCCATCATCGCAGCCACAGGATTCACTTTCTGATTTACTCGAAGTTGAGCATTGCGGTCCATTACATTCCATACATTTCACCTCCTGATCTTTGGAGTAAGGTCAGAGTGAGAGTGACATTGCCTGGGGGGTCTGGCGTGAAGTTTTTTAGAACATACTTGAAAGTTTCTGTTCTTTTGTCGTTGTGTTTTGTTGTCATTCTCATCTAACTTACCTTATGTAAGTAGATATCAATAGTATATTTATAGTAGAAAGTGAATTAGCTGATACCTACTTTCCATTTGGTTACTATACAACTTAACTTCTTTATTGTTCTACAAATATCATGGGACAAGTTTGTAAGGGAATTTGTGAAAGATTCACTGGAGAAAAAATTGCCAATGGATTAAAATATTCTTCAGGTTACAAGAGATGTACTAATTGTTCATTGTTTGTAAAGACTGAGGATGTTAGATGTCCATGTTGTCATGTAAAACTACGAACTAGATCAAGAAATTAATTCAAAGCTGCCATTGGTTTTTTGAAAACTTGTTTTAGTTTGCGTGGCTTTCCATCTTTGAATACATCTTTTGCATAATGTTTCATTGAGAAAGCTGCCATTTGGCCTAGTATGCCTCTCAAGTCTTCTCCCTTCTTTGTTAACTTGTATTCTACTCTAATTGGAACTTCATCATACACAGTACGTGTTATGAGATTTGCTTTTTCCATTTCTTTTAGTCTTGCAGATAATGTTTTTGGATTAGCATCTTCAATACTATCTAGTAATTGATTGAATCTTGATTGTTCCATTATTGCCATATTGCGAATAATGTGGACAGTAAATTTTTTTCCGATAATTTTAAACGTGTTATCAATTGGACAACACTTCATCATATCAGTTGAAGAACAATCCATCATGGTAGTTGGCTCTTCTGTTGTCATGTTTTGTTTTTAGATTAATCCTATTTATACTTACTTTATTATAGTTAGTAGTAAAAAGTAACTAACCATATGGAAAGTTGGTATCAGCTAATTCACTACCTTGTTAATATAGTGTTTAGTATACTAACTATACAATGTATAGTAACTCTATAACAAATCCAAGGAATGATCTTAACAGCACATTTGGTGCTAATTGGAGGTATCCATAATGAGCGTCCAAATTCTAAAGCGAGATTCCCTTGAACTGGGTGGTTTTGCAGGAATTCGTGAGCACCGTCTAATTGTAGATCCAAGGGTTTTTGGCAATAACGAGTCTGGTGCGTGGCCAGGAATAGGAAATTTTGTCTATCTAGCTGATGCAAAGTTCATTCCTAATGGCGAGACCCGTTTACATCCACACAAGGAGATTGATGTAATTTCACTAATCGTTGATGGACGAATTTCTCATGAGGGAACCTTGGAGGAAGGAAAGATAGTTGAGACAAATCATGTCCAGGTTCAGCGTGCAGGTGGGCAAGGGTTTACACACAATGAGGTGAATCCAGATGATAAAGAAAACAGAATGATACAGATGTGGGTCACTCCTGAAAAAGCAGGAGAGTCTGCAGGTTACAAATCATATTCTTTGAAACAAGGAATCACTCGAGTTTATGGTGGTGATGAGAACCAAGATGAAACATTTGCTAGTCTAACTGAAGTTAATGTTGGATTGATTAGTACTAATCAAAGCATATCCCTTGATGGTCAATTCTTGGCATATGTTACAAGAGGTCAAGGAGAATTAAATGGGAAAAAAGTCTCTAATGGAGATTTAATTCGTGGAACTGATTTAAGATTTGAATCTGCAACTGATTCTCAAATAATTATTGTGAGGAAAATCTAGAGGGAAAAATTATGGTGAACGAAATAAAAAATTCACAGCAGTTTGAACAAGAGGTTCTAAACTCTGCCAATCCGGTCTTTGTTGACTTTTGGGCAGAGTGGTGTGGTCCATGTAGGTCCGTATCCCCTGTTGTCGAGGAGCTCTCAGGTGAATATGATGGCAAAGTAGATTTTGTCAAGGTCAACGTCGATGAAAATGGCGAGCTTGCACAAAAGTATAATGTCTTTAGTATTCCTACCCTTGCTATTTTTAAAAATGGTGAGGTAGTCTCCCAAAAAGTGGGAGCTTCTACAAAAGAATCATTTCAAACCATGATAGATAGTTCATTGAACTAGTCTTGGTTTTTCTTTTTTTATTCTTCTAAATCATATCTGTCGAGATTAATCCCGACTAGTGATGCCCAACCGCATAGTTTCTCTACAAAATCATTATCTTCTTGCGTATACATGGTATAACTAGGGATTTTTCAATAAAAGAAATTGCTAATGATTTATTCATCTTTGTTCTATGAATCTAGAATACTATGCCTAAAACTGATCAAATCGGACATTATTGCATATAACAATTACCACAAGTTCCTTCGTGTTTCTTTATATCGATGAGGATTCAAGGAATCCAATGAAAAGTACACAACTTCTAAGCGTTGTTTTTTCACTGATTATGTTTACCGGTGTTACTGCTGGAAACGCAGCATTTGCTGATTCAGATGATCTTGACGATGTCATTGAAGATTATGAAGACTGTGTTGAAGCAGGTGGAGTAATCGGAGATAATCCTGATGAATGTACCATTGATGATATGGTCTTTGTAAATGACGATGATGATGATGTCATTGAAGATTATGAAGACTGTGTTGAAGCAAACGGTACTGTAGTTGATAACGAATGTACCCTTGATGATATGGTCTTTGTAAATGACGATGATGATGATGTCATTGAAGATTATGAAGACTGTGTTGAAGCAAACGGTACTGTAGTTGATAACGAATGTACCATTGATGATATGGTCTTTGTAAATGACGATGATGTCAATGACGATAGAGAAAAAGTTCTAGTCTGTCACAAAGGAAAGAAAACTCTTTCAATTGGTGACGATGCACTACGTGCACACCTAAGCCATGGTGATTCTGAAGGATCATGTGATGGTGATTGGACAAGAGCTGACTATATGCATGACAAGTATTCAAACCAAGGTCAAGGCAATCTGCATGACAGATTTGCAATGTATTGTGATTTGACTTCTGAAGAAAGAGAAGAAAAAATTGCAGCAATGCATGATGACTTGCCTGATGATTTTAGAGCCGACTTGACAAGATACTGTGAAATGACTGACGAGGAACAAGATGATTTCCGCGACAAAATCATGGATCACATGGATGTAATGATAGATCGTCTAAAAGACAAAATGCATACCGACGTTGACATGAGAAAACACATGGATAGATTCTGTGCAATGTCTGACGAAGAGCAACAAGCCTATCTTGATGAACATGAAAAGCCTGAAGATAAAGCTGAGAAAATCTTAGAATACTGTTCATTAGATGAGGACGGCAGAGCCGCATTCATTGAAGAACACAGAGATGAATATCGTGCTCACATGAAAGACAAAATGTCTGATAATATGGGAATGTTCTCAGATAGAATACATGACTACAAGTCTGACAAAAAACACATGGACTATGATAGACTATGTGAAATGACAGAATCAGATCGTGCAGCAGAAATCACTGATGTTGCTAAACTTGATAGAATTTCCGATTGGTGTGACATGACACCTGAAGAGCGAGAAGACTACAAGAAAGAACATCATGATGATTTCAAAGACAAGATGCATGACAAAAAAGAAAAACACCATGACAAAATGGTAAAGTTCTCTGAAAAGTCTGACCGCCTACGTGCAATGATCATGGACAAACGTGACATCTCTGATGAAAGAGCAGATGAAATCAGAATGAAATTCGAAGCAAAATTCGGAGATGATTCTGACAAGAAACGTTCAGAAATCAAGATGAAATACAAAGATCACATGTTAAAGATGAAATTCAAAATGTCTGATGAACGAAGATCTGATGTTCATGACAGACTTGCTGAGATGAAAGCCTACAAGGCAGAACTCCGCGAAAAATCATCTGATATGTCTGACGAGGAAAAACAACAACTTAGAGAAGAATTCATTGAAAAGGCAAAAG
>Ga0209992_10004212_pt1 | contig 11457 bp, 10 predicted proteins | sample 2SBtaG_2_FD_182564 | JGI IMG/M metagenome (GOLD analysis project Ga0209992, IMG submission 182564) | Deep subsurface microbial communities from Kolumbo volcano to uncover new lineages of life (NeLLi) - 2SBTROV12_ACTIVE470 metaG (SPAdes)... | ecosystem: Environmental > Aquatic > Marine >... | reverse complement strand
TTACGAAAAAATTTAAAATCGTTGACCCATGATGAACACTTGGAGTAAAAAGACCTTTCATTGATGCGTTGAATTCCAGGTGTTCACGTTCAACCAGAATCGCTGTTCAGCTTCGCCGGAATATGCAACCAAGGCAAAGCTACGGTTTTGATCCATTCGAAATAATGTGGAAGATTCCTGATCAACCGGGCGATCTGGTGCTCCAGCATCGGTAATAACAACAGTAGTACAACGACTAAAACCACCGTCATGACCAAAAAAACGATAGAAACCGAGACAGTTCGCCCGAGCCCCCATTCCTCCAATTTATCCGCGACGGGGTCACCCAGGTAAGCCAACAAAGCGCCGACCGCGAAGGGTGTCAAAATCGGTCCCAATAGATAAATCAACCAACCGACGCCTGCGGTGCTGGCAAGTATCATCCATTTTTGAGAATCAGTCATACTTTACCCCCCCTTTTTCTGGTCAAACTGCAAATTCATAAATTCATCGGCAATACAACATCCAAGACACTACGCTTGCGATAACTCTTTAGCACGCTTTCAACCGGCTTTTTCTAACCGTATTAAACAATAGCAGTTCTTAACACGATACGGGGTAGATTTGATACGCGGCAACCATTTTTCCGCTCTGAATATCGTAAATCCGATATGCTTCATATCGACGTAATTGAGAAAACAACAACACCCACAACATGCCACTAAAGTATTGGTGTAGTATTTGAGTTTTCGCACGGGAGGGCAAATTGAACGCCTCTAATCTATTCGAGGCATTAGTTGGTAGCTACAGAACCGCCGCTGAACTTCTGCAACAAACTCAATCCCGACGGCGAATTCTAATTTCAACGCTTGATCCGCAATACGATGAATTTAGCCAAACCTAAAGTCTTACTGCTTTCTGCATACGATGCGGACAGCCATCGTTATTGGCGAGAAGGTTTGGTGCAAAATTTACCTGCGTTCCACTGGACGGTTTTAACCCTGCCGCCGCGATATTTCAACTGGCGCATCAGAGGTAATCCAATAAGCTGGGTCTATCAGCACCCGGAAACTTTCGCACAAAACTACGATGTTGTAGTCGCGACTTCGATGGTCGACATCGCTGCGCTAAAAGGACTGGTTCCAGGTTTGGCCGCGACACCCAGCGTAGTATATTTTCATGAGAATCAATTCGAGTATCCAAAATCAGACCGCCAGCAAACATCTGTTGAAGCACAAATGGTCAATTTGTACAGCGCGCTGGCAGCGGACCGCATTATTTTCAATTCGGTTTATAATCGCAATACATTCACTAGCGGGGTGGATAAGCTGCTCAGAAAATTACCCGACAATGTCCCGGCTGGTATACCCCAGCGATTACAAAAAACAACGACTGTTCTTCCGGTTCCCTTGGATACAAAAGTATTTGGCAATCCTCACATGGCTGCAAAACCCAAACGTTTTACGCTGGTATGGAATCATCGATGGGAATACGACAAAGCCCCGGACCGCTTGTACGCGGCGCTCAACATTTTAAAGACCAAGGGTATCGAATTTGATCTTAGAATCCTCGGGCAAACGTTTCGCGACCGCCCGGATGTATTCGACCGGATCAAGCAGGATTTCTCTGACCAACTGATCAATTTCGGCCCCATTGAAGATCGTCAGGACTACCTGGCAGCTTTGCGCAGCTCGCACCTGGTAATCTCTACCGCCATCCACGATTTTCAGGGTTTAGCGCTTTTGGAAGCGACTGCGGCGGGTTGCTTGCCTACCGCACCCAAGCGGCTAGCCTATCCCGAATTTTTACCCCAAACCTGCATGTATCAAAGCCACCCCGACAACCTTAGGTTAGAGGCACAAGGCCTGGCTCAACTGATTATGAAGGCGGCAAATCAACACAAGAATGGGACGCTGCCCCCCACCCCTAATCTAGATCATCTGAGCTGGGACCAACTCAAAGCTGACTACATTGAGTTACTGAATAATTTAATATCGACGCCATAGTCCGCAACCATATCTAACCGTTAACATATTTGTAATTGATAACTGCACCCAAACACCCTAATCTTTGACATTCGCACTCCAACATCTAAGCTATATCGCTCATGACTCTACAAGACTTGCTGCAACAAGACCGCCCATTAATGATGGGCATACTGAATCTGACACCCGATAGTTTTTCAGACGGCGGCAGCCATACCGAGCGCGGAACCGCAGTACAGTTCGCGTTACAAATGGTCCGGGAAGGCGCGGACATTGTCGACGTCGGTGGCGAATCGACACGCCCCGGATCAGAACGTATATCACCCACAGAACAAATCAGGCGGGTCGCCGACATTATCGCTGCACTACGCAAAACATTACCCACCGAAGTACTAATCAGCATAGACACCACTTTATCCGAGGTCGCCAAAGTTGCGGTCGAAGCCGGCGCGACGATTCTCAACGACGTCAGAGCCGGGCGTGATGACAACGCGATGTTCGAGCTAGCCGCAGAAAAAGGCTTACCGATTATTCTGATGCACATGCAAGGCACACCGCAAACCATGCAATACAACCCACACTACGAAAACGCGGTAAACGACATCAAAGATTTTCTGTTGGAACGAGCCAACGCTGCGCAACAAGCGGGTATCCCCAAATACAATATCGTCATAGATCCGGGCATTGGTTTCGGTAAAACTAAAAAACACAACCTTCAGCTAATAAGCAATTTGGATGCCTTTGTCGCGACCGGCTACCCTGTATTGTTGGGAACCAGCCGCAAGCGCTTTCTCGGCGCCATTAGCAAGGACAAAAATCCCAAGCAGCTGGTTGGCGCGACCTGTGCTTCGACGGTTATTGGAGTCCAGGCCGGAGTACAAATTTTTAGGGTGCATGACGTAATGCCCAACCGTCAGGCCGCCGAAGTCGCAAGCGTTGTAAACTAACACAACGGCGAGCGGATATTACCCCTATCTTACTTTGTCACGTCAACCAACCGACCTTAAATATGACCATGAAATATTTGTTTTCGCTATGTTTGCTCCTGGTACTATCTGGCTGTGCCAGCTTTGGCGAAGGTGTTGCAACAGCCGTATTACAAAAGGACGACGAAACCGATACACGCATGTGCGAAATCAGCGGTCAGCGCTTCGATGGCATCGCGTCGAAATTTTCAGAGAACCAAAACCACCTCAAGGTTTTGAAAATTCATGGTGTCGGCAGCCACAGTCCCGGATATAGCACCCAATTTATGGAAAAATTGGCCGACGAACTAGAATTAAACAGCAGAAGCAGTCACTATAAAGAAATTCATCTGACCGATCCGAAGCTGCCTGGCGAAAAACTAGGTGTATTACGCATCAAACGTTTGATAAACGAGGACCATTCCAAAGTTTTAATCTATTACGAACTCACGTGGTCGGAAATCACCGACGCTGAAAAATCAAAGCTCAAATACGACAGCTCTGGAGAATATTCGTACCGGCGTGCGGAGGTGAATAACCTACTCAAACAATTTTCTAACGATACCGGGCCCGACCCAATGATCTACCTAGGCGAAAGCCGGGAATTAATTTTGGCCTCATTCCGCAATGCATTCTGCTGGATGATCAGTTACAACTGGAACGAAATTCCGGAAAAAACCAGCAAAAGTTGCCAACCGTTAACCCACGCAGCGGTGAAAAACTTAGCGGACGACAAATACTCCATTGTCTCCCACAGCCTCGGCAGCAGGATCGTCATGGACGGCATGCACAGCATCATAAACAATTTCAATGAAAAGGCGAAAACGCACAAAACCTCCATGGAATCGGAGTTTATCGAGGGCATGAAAAAACAAAACATCTCGCTGTATATGTTATCCAACCAGCTCCCGTTGCTGCAAATGGGTAGCAAGCCAACCGACGTCACAGGCAATCAAAGCAAGTACTGCGAATCCGACGGCGCCAGCTACAATGATCGGCTGGTCCAATCAACCAAAATCATCGCGTTCAGCGATCCCAACGACATTCTCAGCTACGCGATTCCACAAGATTTTGCCGAGAATGCGATTGATTCAAGACTCTGCGCCAACATCACCAATATCACCATCAACGTCGCCAAAGAAGTCGATCTGTTCGGCTTCGGCAAATTCGCCAACCCACTCACGGCCCACACCGCCTATGACAGCGACGACCGCGTCGTCGCGCTGATTGCGCATGGTATCGGAAACCCAGAAACCACGGACCTGGTTAAGGAGCGTTGCAAATGGATACGCTTTGTCAATTGACGGAACGAAATAATGGGATTTACGCAGCTCGCACGGATTGAATACCTACGATGAATAACACCAAGCCACACCGTATCCAGGTCGCTAGGACTCAAAGCTTCTAAGCGCAGATGCAATCCATGTGGTACTTCTGCTACGGCGCAAATATGTCGAGCCGAGTTCTGGTCGACCGCAGGGGCGTCAAGCCGATATCCAGCGAATTGGCATGGATCAAAGGCTATCAGCTGGCATTCATACAACCCGGCATCCCTATCATAGAACCAGCATTCGCTAGCATAATCGCCAGTGAAAAGCACGATGTGTTTGGTGTACTGCACAACCTTCCAGCCAATTGCCTGAGCGCAATTGACAACTTCGAAGGCCCTGATTACGAACGCATAAAAATCGAAATTCACCGGAGCCAAGGCGATTCCGTGAAAGCTTGGACCTACCGCGCGCGCCTTCCCCAAGTTGGTTTAAAACCTTCAAAACGTTATCTACAGCTGATATTGGACGGCGCGAAGGAGTTTGACCTCCCTCCAAGCTATATCGAAAACCTGTGTAACACCGAGACCGGCGGGGAAATACCGCTGATTACGCCAATACTGCCGACGCTATTTGGCGTAGCCGAAAAAATAGCCAGCAGGAACGCGATCGTGCAAAAAATCGGTTATAGTCTGCTGAAACTATTAGCCAAATTGCACCGTTGACTATACTGCTGACGCAAAACTTGATTTGGTCTTGGATTGATTACATTATAACGCGCCAGGTTTTGGTATCGGTTTTTCGAAAATCACCAACCGCCTGAGTAGGCCAGTCGTTAGCAAATTACAAGGTTTCGTTGAATCTAGATTCATCCAAGGGTGGAGGAACGTAATACAATCTCCATGCAGGTCGCTTCGGAACCCGTCGACAACGATTGGAGTGGATGGGCCGAATCGGAAATTTCAGTCGCAATGAACCAAATGCAAACTGACGGAGTAACTATTGCCAATAGTCGCTGCTATTCGACTTTATGCAAAGTAGAACTTTCAATGGACGAAATGATGACCTTTGACAGGGCATTACATGCATTTTCGTCAGCGGTTCCATGGAAAACCGAAGGCTTCTTTTACGTTGACGAAAATGACCCGAGTTTTGTGGTAACTTTTATCGCCAGAGAAGGTATGGCTTTACCATCGGCATCGACCGTGAATTAAATAAGAATGATTTACCTATGAATAGATGTCAGGTAAAGATGGCGTGGTTTTGAGTCCATGATATTTCTATTTCCTTTGCCAACAAAGATTTTGGATCGCTGGCCCGACTATCTGATCAAAGATCAAGCGAGAGCTTATCATTCTGGTGAGATATTTGGGCAAAAATCGCCAGAATTATTTACAGCGTCGAATTCTTCTGTCGCCAGGAAAAAACTAGGGTCGTAGTAGCAAGTGTACTTTGCCGAGTTTCATCCCTTGGTTGTTTGCGAGCCGCTTCTCTAACTTCAATATACTTGAAAGAAGATATTGCATAAGGTGGGGCGTGGTATCCAATCGGGGTATTGAGCAGGGTATTCAAGCGGGTGATTGGTTGTTTTTGTAGACAGACGGAGATACTCCAATCGTTTTTCAGCGATTGAGCGCCTCGCAGGCGAACGTATTTGTGCGGGGTTCAATTGAACACGCATCGGTGGTCTGCTCGGCGCGGAATTTAGGGTTAACCGTATCCCAATCGGTTATAGGCGAGCTGAAATGCGCCAAAACCGGGACAACATCGGGAAAAGCGAAGTTTTAATCGACGGCCCGAGGCGATCGATCGCGCAGCCAGATACATGAGCTCCTGGATGACGGTTTTCAAGCGGCGTCGTTTGGCGCGATGGCGCACTGGGCTGATGTCACCCGATAGGCTGATCAAACCGATCCACCTCAAAATATTGTAACTGAGTGCTGCCAGCGTCATGATCAGGTCATTGGTGGCGAATTTGCCGGAGGGTAGGCGCTCAATGTCCAGATCGGTTTTGAATGCGCTGTGGAATTGTTCGGAAGTCCCGTGGTCTCGGTACAGGGCCATGATGGTATCGTCGTTATGCGCCACGCTGTCCAATGTCGTCCACCAACCTTCGATCTTGATGTCTGGAATCAGCAGGATTTGGCCGTGCTTATCGATGGTCCGTTCAACGACCCGCATCACCCGACGAAAACGATCGAAGATCAGGCTATTCCACTTGGTTGCACAAAATTCTGACGTGAGACGTGCTGGCATCAGAGATCGAAACGGTCATGGAGTAACAAGGGTTTAACCAGCAAACTAGCCTGTTAAATGGACACGCTTTATTGGGTCAATTTGGCAAACTCTTAATAGATGGCGCCACAAATATGCAGCGAAAATTCAGCTTACTAAGCTTCAACCGTCCCGCCGCAATTTTGTAAGTATAGGTACTACACTATCCCCAAACGACTATGATAAACTGCGCGCATTTTTCGCTCCTTTCGGTCACGCAAATTTAAATTTGAAAAGTAATAGGAACCTATCGTGGAAAAAACATTTGTAATGATCAAGCCTGATGGCGTTAAACGGGGCTTGATTGGGGAAATAATTACCGTCCTTGAACGGGCTGGGCTGCGGGCCTTAAAAATAGAAATGATGCGACCCTCACAGGAACTCGTCCAGCAACATTACCCCGATTCCCGAGAATGGTATACCTCGATAGGAGATAAAACCAAACAGGGTTACGCCCTCTTGGGAAAGGATTCACAAGAAGAATTCGCAACCGACAGCTCGATCGAAATCGGTAAGATCGTCAAAGTCTGGCTGGTCGATTTCATATCCAGCGGCGACGTTTTGGCCATGGTGTGGGAGGGCAATGCAGCGGTAACAAACGTACGCCGACTATGCGGTAATACACTACCAATCTTGGCCGACCCAGGTTCAATTCGAGGCCGCTACAGTATAGACAGTCCGGATGCGGCGAACGCCGCCAAAAGACCGATTACCAATCTTATCCACGCGTCTGGGGAAATCAACGAGGCCAATAGCGAAATCAAACTTTGGTTCCCAGATTTAGATTTGGAACAGGGATAAGTTAAACGGTTGTCTGAATCGTCAACACGGGCAATCGAGCAACCACGTTATTGGATATAACCCAACGCTCGAAGTGCTTCCATATCCTGCGACGACATTTCTGTTTCCGTGGAAGATCGAAGCCGCGACCAACTGTCTCGATAATCCCCCGCCTGCTGTCTAAAACTTTCGATCAGTTCAAGTTGCGATGGATCCGCGATAAGATTTTGATTTTCGTCCGGATCATTAGCCAAATCGTAAAATGCTTCGGTTTCCGGGATATACACCAAATGCGCCCAAAACGCTGAATACCAGACGTATTTATGTCGGTCGGACCGAATAGAAATTCCCCGTCGTCCCGATCCGCTGCCTTTTTCGTATATCGTCGTCACCGCAAACCTGTCATTGGCTATTGACGACTCATTATGCGTATCTTGCAACATTGACTGGCCATCGACATCGTTGGGTAAATCGAACGCCAGATAATCGAGAATCGTAGGGAACACGTCTACCGTTTCTACCATCCTGGATATCCGGGTTCCGGGCGATGCAGAAAATAAATACAACAATCAGGACTTCCCCAGTTTGAATGTTGATCACACCGAAACCCAGAGATGCTGCTATCGATGCGGCTGGCGGCCACATCCAGCTGGGACATTGTTGGTTACTCAATCCTGTCCACACACGGAATACTACTAGCGCAAGTGCAACCGAAATTCCACCCAGCAACGCGTATGAATACCAGGTAATCCCGATGTAACGGAATTGGGACACAACAGGCAATTGGCTCAATTCATCAAGCAACCCAACAAATTGGGTAAAGCCGAATAATCCACCAATCAATAGACCAAGGATCAAATGTTCCGCCAAATACCTACAAGTTTTCGAATCTAACATGGTAAATCTAAGATTATTGCTATTTTCTTATTCTTGGCTCGCCTCCTATATTAAAACGAGGGATCGCATCATAGACATACCATCAAATCGATAGTTTAGTGCTTTATCGGCGGCGATCGGATACAGACAATACAGGAAACGCTAAGTCCACTGTACCATCAACACGACAATCTCTTGAAACACATTTGAGCTAATACGGCGCACCCGGCCCAAGAATTTAAGTCTTATTGAGAAAAGAAAATAATCCCTCAAATGCTTGGTTGGCGGTTAGAAGTTACGGGTTATTGTAGTCACTTCACTGACCCTCGGAAATCTCCACGCTTTAGACAGAAGCAAAAGAACAATAACTACCCGCTTGCGGTTGAAACCGGCAAATTCAATATCTCTGGCGCCAAACAAGCCTCGTCGTTACACGCCTGCAAGCGTAATTCCAATGGGATAATCACGGTATCGGAATTGTGCTCTTCAATTATCGCCGCCAATCTTATTTTTCCTTCGTAAAGCGCCAGTATCTCGCGCTGAAATCCAAGGCTTTTGAGTATTGCTTTGGGATACTCAAGATTCGTCAAGCGCCCTTTTTTGGCACCTTCCGCCAACTGCAACATTGTTGGTATCAGATCTTGATCCAGGGGTTTGTTTGAGTTGATATGCCAACCCGGCTTGATGGAAAGATCTACAACCAACCGCAATCGTTGATCGGCCAACCGAGTCGTCCGCCCGATCACCGATACAGCGCCATAAGCCGCATATTGCCGCGAACCCTGTTCGCCGTTAAACAGGTCGTCCGCACCGGTTAACATATACCCAAATGACCCCGGAGATCGTGCAATCTGATCCGAGAACGCGGCCAGCGTCTTGGCGGCCTTGCCACGATAAAGAATATCTGGCGAACGCCGGGAAAGCCGTGCTAAAACCGAAACCGCAACCGAGTTACCCGATGGGATCGCACCATCATGACTGTCTTTTGGCCTGGCCATCAGGCGACCTTTGGACCGATTCATAAAAAAACCGCCAACGCTGTTATCCCAAAAACCAGCAATCATTTTTTTGCTTAAATTTTCGGCACGGTTTAACCAATCGGTATCACCGGTTACATCGTAGAGCGCCAGCAGGGCTTGGACGAAGTAAGCATAATCTTCCTGTGCCGCGGGTATTGATGCGTTACCGCGCAAATTTACCCTTAACAATTCTCCGGCCTCATCTAGGTTATGCTTTAGTATAAAATTCGCCGCCCCAATCGCGGCATCGACATAGCGCTGCTCAGTCAACACTTCACCGGCGATCGCCAGACTACTCACCATCATGCCATTCCAGGCGGTTACGATTTTATCGTCGCGTAACGGATGAATTCGTTTTTCCCGTTCTCGCCTGAGCTTTTTGTCGGCTTCATCCGCAAACGATAGAAATTGCCGCAAAGGAATACCCTGTTTGGCTGAAAACGCATGAAATCCCTCCGGCAAATGGAGAATGTTACGCCCTTCAAAATTACCGGCTTCAGACACCCCGTACAACTTAATAATCTTTGCCGCATCGTCTGCGCCCAATACAGTGCTGATCTGTTTCGGCGTCCAAACAAAGAAGCGCCCCTCCTCAGCTTCGCTGTCGGCGTCCGTAGCCGAGTAAAACGCACCGTCCGGGGCGGTCATTTCGCGCAACACATAATCCAACGTATGTCGCGCCACCCGACGGTAAAACCGTTCGCCCGTCAGGCGGTATGCTTGGGTATATATGCGAGCAAGATGCGCCTGGTTGTACAACATTTTTTCGAAATGAGGGATCAACCAGTCTCTGCCCGTGGAATATCGATGAAATCCACCGCCGATCTGGTCGTAAATACCACCCCGGGCCATTTGCGTTAACGTCGTATTCAACGCATTGGCAATATTTTGCGTTGCACCTTTCTCCACCCCCCTGACCAACAAAAACAACATCGCTTCATTGGGAAATTTGGGTGCCTGCCCAAATCCACCATACGACGCATCGTATCGCTGCATAATTTCACCTAGCGCGTCATCGATCAACGCAACATCAAAGCGAGTCCCCGAACCACCGGCAGGGTTCGTCTCGGCAACCGCGGCGGCTACCTTGTCAGCCATAGTCAACAATTCACCGCGTTGGTCCCGCCATGCCGTAGCGATGTTTTTCAGCAACGGGCCAAACTGTTCGCGCGGAAAATACGTCCCACCGAAAAAGGTCTTTCCGTCAGCGGTCAAAAAACTGGACATTGGCCAACCTCCACGCCCGGTGATCATCATCACGGCTTTCATATAGGTATTATCAACGTCCGGTCGCCGCTCCCGGTCGACCTTGATACTGACAAAATGTCGATTCAGTATTTTCGCGATTTCGCTGTTATCGAAACTCTCCCGCTCCATCACATGACACCAATGACAAGTGGAATAACCAATAGACAGAAATATCGGCTTGCCTTCTTGTTTGGCCTTCGCGAACGCTTCTTTACCCCAAGGAAACCAATTTACCGGATTGTGTGCGTGCTGAATCAAATACGGCGAATCTTCCAATATCAACCGATTGGTATATTTTGGTCGGCCGTTGCTCAGAATGTGTTCGGTTCGGGGCTTATAATCCGAGCCTTTAAGAATCAGCGCGGTATTCAGTGTTGCTTTTAATTGAGCCGAATATTCGGCTACTTCTTCGCTGAACAAAGCCCCAGGAAAAATTGCAAGAGCCATCAGTACTACGACCACTGAATTGGATATTTCCGGAGATTTCATCATGACTCTAATTTAACATCAGTTTCAGGATAAATTTCCAATATTTGCCGCTATTTTCAATAGCCCGTCAATATCCAATAGAATTTTACTTTTTTCATAGTCCGTCGAATCATCCCTATTTTCATTCGTTGCGATTCCAAAACGGCATAGGGAATCACCCTGCACTATGCATTAGGTAGGTTCAAATTTGCTCTGCAATAACGTCGAAAACATCGCCAATCGCTGGCCCTCCAGATCCAAAGTTGAAAATAATCACGTTGACAGGTCTGAACGCCTCTAGATATACAGTGCATAATCCATACGTTCATTATCTTTTTACATATATATATTGTTTTTGTTTTTCTTCGCAAGTAAACTCACCTGACCAATCGACTGTTTAGTTCGGTGGGTAGCTAAGTTCGAAAAATCATATTGCCGTATGAGAGGAAGAAAAATGTCAAAACAAATGAGCCACTTGCAAAACTCATCAAAGCGAGTGGACTTAGTAGCTTGAATAGCTAAAAAAAGAAAAAGACTTGCTCAAAAATGATAAAATAGAGGCTTCAAAACAATCTAAAAATATCGATAAATGAGC